>Ga0081455_10000029_pt1 | contig 155672 bp, 135 predicted proteins | sample TabmetS3T2R1_FD_70207 | JGI IMG/M metagenome (GOLD analysis project Ga0081455, IMG submission 70207) | Tabebuia heterophylla rhizosphere microbial communities from the University of Puerto Rico - S3T2R1 | ecosystem: Host-associated > Plants > Roots > Rhizosphere ...
CGCAATATTCCCTTCTACGGCTTGGCCGTGGCCTGCGTCGATCACCCGGTCGTGCGCGAGATGCTCGGCACTCTCGAACTGCGGCGCGACGGCCGGCGGCTCCTGACCTATGGCACACGGCCCGGGGCCGACCTCGTCTTGAAGCAGGCGCGCGTCGAGGGCGCAGGCACGCTGTTCGATGCCGATCTTGGCGCGCGCGTCGCCGGCGGCGCGCGTTCGCTACGGGGCTGGTCAGTGCCCATTCCCGGCCAGCATAACGCCTTGAATGCCTTGGCCGCGATCGCTGCTGCCAGCGAAGCGGGCATCCCGGACGAGACCATCAAGGCCGCCATGGCGTCATTTGCCGGCGTCAAGCGCCGCTTTCAGCCCACGGGCAGCTGGAACGGCATCGCCATCTATGACGACTACGGCCATCATCCCGTCGAGATCGCCGCGGTCTTGAAAGCCGCGCGCGCCGGCGCCAAGGGTCGCGTGATTGCCATTGTCGAGCCGCATCGCTACACGCGCGTGCGTGACCTATTCGATGAGTTTGCCAGCTGCTTCAAGGATGCCGATAGCGTGATCCTGACGCCGCTCTATTCCGCGGGCGAGCTGCCCATCGCTGGCGTCGATCACACGGCGCTGGCCGATCGCGTGCGCGCCACGGGCCACCGCTCGGTGTCGACGGTGATGAGCGAGCGGGACTTGCCCGCCGCCTTGAGATTTGCGGCCCGGCCCGGCGACACGGTGCTGTGCCTGGGTGCGGGCAATAGCACGGAATGGGCGCATGCCTTGCCGCACTGGTTGGCGGCCGAGCCGGTCCGCGCCGGGGGTGTCGCGTGATGCCGACCGATCTCAGCGCCAGGCTCGCCGCGGACATGCCCGAGCTCAGGGGCCGCCTCATGGGCCATGTGCGCTTGGCCGACTTCACCTGGTTTCGCGTTGGCGGCCCGGCGGAGGTGCTGTTTAGCCCGGCCGATGCCGCCGACCTTGCCTACTTTCTCGCCCGCTTGCCGGCCGCCGTCCCGACCTTCGTGTTGGGGCTTGGCTCCAACTTGCTGGTGCGCGATGGCGGCGTGCCGGGCGTGGTCATTCGGCTCGGGCGCGGCTTTGCCCAAATCGGCATCGAATCGGAGCAAAAGATCCGCGTCGGCGCCGCGGTTCCCGACGTCAAGCTGGCGCGCGCGGCCGCCGATGGCGGCATCGCCGGCTTGGCTTTCTATCGCGGCATTCCCGGCTCAATTGGCGGGGCGCTGCGCATGAATGCAGGGGCGCATGGGCGCGAGACGGCGGAGGCGCTGCGCGAGGCCCGCGCCGTCGACCGGCAAGGGCGCACGCACGTCTTGGCCTGCGCCGACCTCGACCTCAGCTACCGGCATTGCGGCGTGCCCGAGGATTTTATTTTCACCGAAGCCCTCTACCAGGGGAGCCCCGGCAGCTCGGCCGACATTCTCAAAGACATGGCCGAGGTCGCCGATTATCGGGAGGCGCATCAACCGATCAAGGAGCGCACGGGCGGCTCCACCTTCAAGAACCCGCCCGCGGCGCGCGCCTGGCAGCTGATCGACCAGGCGGGTTGTCGCGGCCTGCGCGTCGGGGGTGCCAAGGTGTCCGAGATGCACTGCAACTTTTTGATCAATGAGGGGACGGCCACGGCAGAGGATATCGAGCGGCTTGGCGAAACCGTGCGCGCGCGGGTTGCCGCAACCTGCGGCGTCACTTTGCACTGGGAGATTGTTCGCCAGGGGCTCCCCCGCGAGGGACAGCCCGTCGGCGAAGCCTTGGCCAAGGCGCTCACACCATGAGCGCCGCAAGGCGCCGGTTTCGGCACGTGGCGGTGCTGCTCGGTGGCTTCTCCGCAGAGCGCGAAGTGAGCCTGCGCTCGGGCAAGGCCTGCGCCGATGCGCTGGAGGAGGCGGGCTATAGCGTCACGCGCATTGACGTTGAGCGCAGCCTCGCCGAGCAACTGAGCCAAGTCCGGCCCGAGGTGTGCTTCAATGCCTTGCACGGACGCTGGGGCGAGGATGGCTGCGTGCAGGGCGTCCTGGAGGTTCTGGGTATACCTTATACGCATTCCGGCGTGTTGGCCTCCGCCTTGGCCATGCACAAGGAGCGCGCCAAAGCCGTGATGCGGGCCGCCGGTATACCGGTGCCGGGCGGCCGGCTCGTGCGCAGGGCCGAGGCGGCGCACGCGCACGCGCTGGCGCGACCCTATGTCTTGAAGCCCGTGGCCGAGGGATCGAGCGTCGGGGTCTTTATCGTGCGCGAGGATCACGCACATCCGCCCCAGGAGCTGAACGATCCGGGCTGGGCCTTTGGCGAGGACCTGTTGGCCGAGCCCTTCATCGCCGGCCGGGAACTCACCTGTGCGGTGTTGGGCGACCGTGCCCTGGGCGTGACCGAGATCGTCCCCGCCGAGGCGCTGCGCTTCTACAACTATGAAGCCAAGTATGCCGAGGGGGGCTCGCGCCACCTGCTGCCGGCGCCGATTTCATCGAATGTTTACGAATTGGTGCAGAAGTTAACGCTGACGGCGCACAGGGCGCTCGGCTGCCGCGGCGTGACCCGGGCTGATTTTCGCTACGACGATACGCCGGGTGGCACGGGCGAGCTCAGTTGCCTGGAGGTCAATACGCAGCCGGGCATGACGGGCACGTCCCTGGTGCCGGAATTGGCGGCGCACGCTGGCTTGAGCTTGCCGGAGCTCGTCACGTGGATGGTGGAGGAGGCGAGTTGCAACAGGTAGGACCGGAGGCGGAGATCTGGAGGCGGGCGAGCCCATCGCCAACGCCCCGCCCGGTCCTGAAGTTGGCGCCCGCACTCGCCAGACATCTGCCCGCGCGTAGGCTTGTGCGGGCGCGCCAGGCCCGCTGGCTGCCCGTGCTGCTGGCCCTCGCCGCCCTCCTGCTTGCCGCGAGCGCAAAGCTCGCCCTGAGCCAGACGGCCGGCCGCCTGTTCGCCACCCTCGAAACCTGGGCGCAGTTGGCGGGCGTGGGCCTCGATCAAGTCGCCTTGATCGGGCACCGCTACACGGCCGACGGCGATATCTTCGAGGCCATCGATCTTAAACGCGCGCGCACCATGCTGAGCTTCGACCCGCAAAGGGCGCGCTCCCGCCTCGCCGAGTTGCCGTGGATTGCTGAGGCGAGCATCGAGCGCGTGCTGCCGGACCGCCTGGAGGTGCGAATCCGGGAGCGCACGCCGGTCGCAGTCTGGAGCCGCGGCGAGCGCAGCGTCCTGATCGACGGTGCGGGGCGCACCCTGGCCTCCGTTCCCGCCGACGTGATGCCGCACCTGCCGCGCATCAGCGGTGAGGGGGCCGCGGCGGCCGCCGCCGAACTCTTCGGGCTTATTGGGCGCTTTCCCGAGGTCAAAGCCCGCCTGGCCAGTGCCGAGCGCATCGGGGGCAGGCGCTGGACCCTGCGCCTGATGGGCGGCGGGGCGGTGCATCTGCCCGTCACGGGCGAAGCCGAGGCGCTGGCCGAGGCGGCCCGCCTCCTGGCCAAGGGCTTCGAGCGCGCCGAAATCGACGTGCGCGCGCCCGCGCGGGCGATCGTGCGCGAGCCGCAGCGCCCCAAACAGGCTGAGCTGATGGCCAGCGAGCGCCGGCCGATCGACCGGCTCTGAGACGGGAGGCTCGCGCGTGGCACCGGGGCACACATTTCATCGGCACTCACCCCCTCTGCTCGGGCTCCTGGATATCGGCACCAGCAAGACCGTCTGCTTTATCGTGGCCGCACCGCGCAAGGGACGCGCCGGCCGGGTCGACGTGCTCGGCATTGGCCAGCAGGCCTCGCGCGGCCTCAAGGCCGGCGTGGTGATCGAGCTCGATGCGGCTGAGCAGTCGGTGCGCGCTGCGGTGGCGGAGGCGGAACGTGCGGCTGGCTGCGAGCTACGCCAGGTGTTGCTTGCGGTCGCTTGCGGGCGGCTCAAGTCAACCACCTTTGCCGCCGATACCAAGATCGAGAGCCGTGCCGTTGGCGAGGCGGATCTCGTGCGCCTGATGGCGGCCGGGCGCAGCTACGTGGAGCGCGACGGCCGGGCTTTGCTGCACATGAACAGCATTGGCTACCGGCTCGACGGTGCCCAGGGCATTGCCGACCCGCGCGGGCTTGCCGCCGAGACCTTGAGCGTCGATCTGCACGCCGTCACCGCCGATGATGCGCCGCTGCGCAATCTCGTGCATGTCGCCGAGCGCGCCTACTTGTCCGTCACCGGGCTGGTGCCGGCGCCCTACGCCAGCAGCCTGGCCGTGACCACGCCGCACGAACGCAAGGCCGGCGTCCTCGTGTTGGACTTTGGCGCCGGTACCACGGGCATCGCGCTGTTCGTTGACGGACACCTCATCGTCAGCGAGGTCATTCCGGTCGGTGGTCATCACATCAGTTTCGACCTGGCGCGAGGTTTGACGACCTCCCTGCCGGAGGCCGAGCGAATCAAGGCGCTTTGTGGCACACTGGACGCAGACACAGACGCCGATGAGACGCCCATCGCGTTTGCGTCTGCTGCCGAGGCGGGCGCGAGGCTCAGCGAAGTGGCGCCCTTTAAAGTGCGCGACATCGTGCGTGGTCGCGTGCGCGGGCTCTTGGGTCAGGTTGCCGAACGGCTCGAGCGCGCGGGGCTGAGCGAGGTTGCGACCGAGCGCGTGGTGGTAACGGGTGGCGCCGGTCAGCTTCTCGGTCTCAGCGCATTCGTCGGCGCGTTCTTCGGCAAACCCGTGCGCGTTGGCCAACCCGAGGCGGTCTACGGCTGGCCGGCAGGCGCCGCAAGTCCCGCTTTTTCCACGGTGCTGGGCGTCGCCCAGGTCGCGTTCGATCCAGCCGCTGGCGTGCGCCGTCGCGAGCACACCTTGAGGAGCGGCGGGTATTTGCGCAGCGTTGGTCGCTGGCTCAAGGCAAGCTTTTGAGGCAGGCCATGCGCGGCGGCAAACGCCTGACGGGGCGGCGAGGCAAACAGGCTAAAGCGCGCGCTGGAAGCGCGCGGCATTGGCAAAGGCGAGGACGACGGACATGAAGCCGCGTATAGCCGTGATCGGAGTGGGGGGCGCCGGCGGCAACGCCGTCAACAACATGATTGCAGCCGGGCTGAGCGGCATCGACTTCATCGTCGCCAACACCGATGCGCAGGCGCTCGAAGGCTCGACGGCCGCGGTCAGGGTGCAGCTCGGCAGCAGCCTCACCGAAGGTCTCGGCGCGGGCTCCAAACCCGAGATCGGCGAGGCCGCCGCCGAAGAAGCGGTCGAGGAGATCCGCGCCGCATTGGCCGGCAGCCACATAGTCTTCATCGCCGCCGGCATGGGTGGTGGCACCGGTACCGGCGCCACCGCGGTGATCGCGCGCGTGGCCAAGGAATTTGGCATTCTCACCATTGCCGTCGTCACCAAGCCCTTCCAATTCGAGGGCTCGCGCCGCATGCGCGTCGCGGAGGCGGGCATCGCCGAGTTGCGCGCGCACGTCGATACGCTGCTCGTCATTCCCAACCAGAACCTGTTTCGCGTTGCCAACGATCGCACGACCTTCGCGGAGGCCTTCGTGTTGGCGGATCAGGTGCTCTATTCCGGCATCGCCTGCATCGTTGACCTCATCATCAAAGAAGGCCTGATCAACTTGGATTTGGCCGACGTCAAAGCCGTGCTGAGCGGCATGGGCCCGGCGATGATGGGAACGGGCGAGGCCGCGGGCGAGCAGCGCGCGGTGGTGGCGGCCGAGGAGGCAATCGTCAATCCGTTGCTCGATGACGTGACGCTCAAGGGGGCAAAAAGCCTGCTGCTCTCGATCACGGGCGGACCCAATCTGACCCTTTGGGAGGTCGACGAGGCCGCCAATCGCGTGCGCAAGGAAGTCGATCCCGAAGCCAATATCATTGTAGGCGCAACCTTTGATGAGGCGCTCGGCGAGCGCGTGCGCGTCTCCATTGTGGCCTCCGGTATGGGCCGCAGCGGACGCTTGGCCCAGGAGGCGCCGCCCGCCGCCCACGAGCTTGAGGCCGACAAAGGCGCCGCCCCGCGCGCTCCCGATTTTCGCTGGCGCTTGTCGCAGGCCATGACGACAACGGAGGCTGACGCACCGGCGGGCTCGGCTTGGGAGGCCCCCGGCGGCGTCCTCATCACGGAAGGTCCGCCGCGCCTCGGCGGCGTCGAGCCCGTCGAACGCCCCAGCGAAAGGGACACCGGCAAGGATCGCTTTCCCGGCTTGGCGGATTTTCCCCCGCACGCGCAAAGGGCTTACCGGGCGATGCTGCGCGCCGGCGGGTCCGGCGCCGAGCCGGCGCGGCCCGCCGTGTACCGGCAACCGCCGACTGATTCGGGGCTTGCACGATTTGGCCTGTTGCGCCGCCTCGCCGAAGTCGCGCGCGGCCGCCGCGATGCGGGCGCCGGAGAACCGGCGGGTGCGCCGCCAGAGACAGGTGAGCGCGTTGATTTGCCCGCGTTTTTTGGGCGTGGCAAGCCGTCCTAAGCGCGGCGCCAAGCCTCCGCCGCCCGAGCTGCGGCGGAGCGGTAACACAGTGTAAGAAACCGTGATTTGTCCCCAATCGGCACACTCCAGTATCGTTTGATTCAACAAACGCCGATCGAGCGTGAGAGCCAAAGAGCTCCGAGTTTCAAGACGAGCAGCGGGGGTCGATTTTTTGGGGGCACGGGGCGCCGAAACGGGCGGCGTCCTGGACCGATGAGGGGATCGAGGGACACATGTCCAGGCGATTTATAGGGTCGCGCCAGACCACTATCGCTCATGAGATTCAACTACGAGGCACGGGGGTGCACAGCGGTGCACCGGTTAACCTGGTGCTGCATCCCGCGGAGGCCGATACAGGTTTCCGCTTTCTGGTCAGCCGTCGCGGCCGCATCATCGCCGACATCGCGGCCCATATCGAGAGCGTCAAGAATCTGACGCTATGCACCGTGCTCGGTGACGAGGCCGGCGTGACGGTCTCAACCGTGGAACACCTGCTCTCGGCCTTGCGTGGGCTCAACGTCGATAATTGCTTTATCGAGATTGATGCCCGCGAAGTGCCGATCATGGACGGCAGCGCCGCCAGCTTTGTGAGCGCCATCGATCAAACGGGCATTCGCGAACTGGCCCAGCCCCGCAAGTTCATCAAGGTTCTAAAAGCCATTCGTGTCGAGGAGGGCGACTGCTGGGGCATGCTGACCCCACATTCGAGCTTCCATGTTGACGTGGAGATCGACTTTCCGACGGCCTTGATCGGACGCCAGCGCATGGCCTTGGAAATGAACGCCGGTGCGTTCCGCAACGAGATCTGCCGCGCCCGCACCTTTGGCTTCATGCGCGATGTGGAGAGCCTTTGGAAGGCCGGTTTGGCCCTCGGAGCCTCGCTGGAAAATACGGTGGCGCTGGCGGACGATCGCATTGTGAACAGTGAGGGCCTGCGCTATCCACAGGAGTTCGTGCGCCACAAGATCCTGGATGCGGTGGGTGATTTGGCGCTCGCCGGCGCCCCCATGCTCGCGTCCTACCGCTCGGTCAAGGGCGGCCACCGGCTCAATGCACGCGTGTTGCAGGCGCTGTTTGCCGACCGCGATGCCTGGGCGGTCGTGCGCGCACCCTGGGTGCGCGAGGTGGTTCCCGTCGAAGTTTCGAGCGGCCTGGCAGCGGTCAACTACGCGGCCGATCGCTCCTGAGATCTGGCGCGGAGCGCGGCCGCGCGCCCCGCAGCCGGCAGGTCACGGCGACGTGCTGTCCACAATTTGGCGCCAAAGTGCGGGCAAACTCGAGCTGGGTGGTGCGCGAGGGGCGTGCTCGGTGCCGCGTCCTATGCTATGGCCGTAAACATCGGCCGCAGGTTGGCTGAAGACGTCGCACTCCGGCTGCTCAAGAACCGGAGCGACAGCAACGGGGACTGGGCGCATGGCCGTCGTTGGGGCAGGATCACTGTGGCGAGCCAAAGCGCTGCCCGGCCCGAGGCTGGCGTTGGCCTGCGCGCTCGCGGGGTTGCTGTTGACGGGCTGTGCCTCCTCCAATGAAGCCGCCAAGGCCTTGAACCCCGATCCGCCGGGCAAAATGTATGCGGACGCCGAGGCCCTGCTCAACAAGGGCGAATGGACGCTGGCGGCCAAAAAATATGAAGATCTCGATCGCGATCATCCCTATTCGCCGGAGGCGCGGCGCGCCATCGTGATGGCCGCCTATGCCTATTACAAGGGCAGCAAGTACCCCGAGGCCATCACATCGGCGCAGCGCTACACCACCCTGCACCCCGGTACCAAGGATGCCGCGCTCGCGCATCACATCATCGCCTCGGCCAACTTCGACGACATCAAGGAACCCGCGCGCGACCAAACCGCCACGCGCAAGGCGCTGGCCGAACTCAAAGTTTTGCGCCAGCGCTATCCGGACAGCCCCTACGCCAAGCAAGCCGAGAATCGCGTCCGCATCGCCGAGGACGTGTTGGCCGCCTCGGAGATGAACGTGGGGCGCTACTACCAAAAGCAGGGCAACCAGCTGGCCGCCATCAATCGCTACCGCACGGTCGTCACCGATTACCAGACCACGGCGCACGTCGAAGAAGCGCTCTATCGTCTGGTGGAGACCAACATGGCGCTCGGCATCGTCCCGGAGGCGCAATCGGCCGGCGCCGTGCTTGGCCACAACTACCCCAACTCGGAGTGGTATAAGAACGCCTATGCCCTCCTGAAATCGGGCGGCCTCAGCCCGCAAATGAACCAGGGATCCTGGATCAGCAACACGCTGAAGGCGCTGACCCCCGGTGGCCAGAAGAAACCCGCGCCGACGCCGCAGCAGCCTGCCCCGGGCCTGCCGGCGCCCGATCAGTTGCCGGCGCCGCGCGCGCCGGGCGAGGACGTGCCGACGGCGGGCAAGTCGAATGGCCGGCCGCCGCTGGGCTTTGCCCAGTCACAATAGCAACCAGGAAAAATGCCCGCACTGCAGCGCTGGCGTCGGCCGCGCGGCTGGGGCAGTGTGGCGCCATGACAGCGGCAAATCTTTCCAACAAAGCCGTGCAGCGTTTGAGCGAGGCAGAGGCCGCAGCCGAACTTGAGCGCCTCGCCGGCGAGATTGCGCGCCATGACGCGCTCTACTACCAGGAGGACGCGCCCGAAATCGCCGATGCCGACTACGACGCCTTGCGCCAGCGCAATCAAGCGATCGAGGCTCGCTACCCCCAGCTGATGCGCCCCGACTCGCCCTCGCGGCGGGTCGGCTCGGCGCCGGTCGAAGCCTTCGGCAAGGTGCGCCACGCCGTGCCAATGCTGTCGCTCGGCAATGCCTTTGGGGAAGACGAGGTCGGCGATTTCATGGCGCGCATTCGCCGCTTCCTCGGGCTGCCGCCGGACGCCGTCGTCGAGGTCACGGCCGAACCCAAAATCGATGGCCTGTCGATTTCGCTCACCTATGCGAAGGGCCGGCTCACGCAGGCGGCCACCCGGGGCGACGGGGCCGAGGGCGAGAATGTCACGCCCAACGTCATGACCATGCGACAGATCCCGCCGCGCCTGCGCGGAGCCGCCTTGCCCGACCTGATCGAGGTGCGTGGTGAGATCTATTTGGCGCATCAGGACTTCGAGGCCCTCAACCGCGAACAGGCGGCCAGCGGGGGCAAGATTTTCGCCAACCCTCGCAACGCCGCCGCCGGATCGTTGCGCCAGCTCGATGCCTCGATTACCGCGCGCCGGCCGTTGCGCTTCTTTGCCTACGGCTGGGGTGCGGCGAGCACGCTGCCCGGCGCCACGCAAGCCGGCGTCTATGCGGCATTCGAGCGTTGGGGGCTGCCGCTCAATCCGCTCTTCAGGGTGTGCGCGAGCACCGCCGAGCTCATCGCCTTCCATCGCAGCATGGCCGAGAAGCGCGCTTCCCTCGGCTACGACATCGATGGCGTCGTCTACAAGGTGAACCGGCTCGACTGGCAGCAGCGGCTTGGCTTCGTCTCGCGCGCCCCGCGCTGGGCGATTGCGCACAAGTTCCCCGCCGAAGAGGTGACGACGCGCCTCAACGATATCGAGATCCAAGTCGGTCGCACCGGCGCCCTGACGCCGGCCGCCAAGCTCGAGCCCGTGACCGTCGGCGGGGTCGTGGTTTCCAACGCCACCTTGCACAACGAGGACGAGATCGCGCGCAAGGACATCCGCATCGGCGACACCGTGATCGTGCGCCGCGCCGGCGACGTGATCCCACAGGTGCTGGGCGTCGTGCTGGAGAAGCGTGCCAAAGGCGCCAAGCCTTACAAGATGCCGATGCTGTGCCCGGCATGTGGCAGCCACGCGGTGCGCGAGGTGGACGAGCGGACCGGCCGCGTGGACGTCGTGCGCCGCTGCACGGGCGGGCTGATTTGTCCGGCCCAAGCCAAGGAGCGCCTCAAGCATTTCGTCTCCCGCAATGCCTTCGACATCGAGGGCCTGGGCGAAAAGCAGATCGAGCTCTTCTACGAAGAGGGCCGCATCATGCAGCCGGCCGACATCTTCACGTTGGCGGCGCGCGAGGCGCATTTGCCCGCAGCCAAGCGGCTTGCGGAAAAGAAGGGCTATGGTGCCAAATCGATCGACAACTTGTTTAAGGCCATCGAGGCGCGCCGGGGAGTGCCGCTCGATCGCTTGATCTACGCGCTCGGCATCCGCCATATCGGCGAAACAACCGCGCGCGATCTGGCTAAGGCGCTCGGCACGCTGCAAGCCTTTCGCGCCGCGGCCAGCGCGGCAGCGGTGGGCGGCAAGGCGAGCGCCGCTTATCAAGAGCTCGACGCCATCGAAGGCATCGGCGCCACCGTGATCGACGCGCTGATTGATTTTTTTGGCGAGCCGCACAACCTGAAAGCGCTGGACGACCTGTTGGCCGAGATCGACGTCAAGCCGTTTGCCCGCGCCAGCAGCCGCGCCACGCCCGTCACCGATAAGACCGTGGTGTTTACGGGCACGCTCGAGCGCATGACGCGCAGCGAAGCCAAGGCCTTGGCCGAGCGGCTCGGTGCCAAAGTAACGGGCTCGGTTTCGGCCAAGACCGACTACGTGGTTGCCGGCGCCGACGCCGGCTCCAAGCTCACCAAGGCGCGCGAACTCGGCGTCGTTATCCTGAGCGAGGAGGATTGGCTGAAGCTCGCCACGGGCGCATAACTCAGCGCGCGGCGTGCGGCTGCGCCAAGGGAGCTGCCGCAGGCATGGGGCTTGCGGCCTTGCCGGCCTCGATGCCGGCGGCCTGCAGGATCATGATCTTCTGCCAGATTTTCTGCGACAACCCGGCGGCGATGCGCTCGATGTCGCTCACCGCATCGGTGACCTCCGTGTCCGGAAAGCTTTGCGCGTAAAGCACGGCAACCTTGGAGGTCAGCGAGAGCATCTCCGAACAGTAGTCAAGGTAGCGGCTGAGCTCGAAACGGCTGAGCAGCCGCGCCGGCGAGGAGGGCGTGCTGCCGCCAATGCTGACCGAGCCGCTCGGATCCTTGGTGAGCTGATGCATGTCGATCACGTGCACGATCGAGCGCAGTTCATTCAAGGCGGACAGGGCCCGACGCCGCTTGACGCGCTCCTCGATGCGCACGAGGAAGAAGACGGCCGCGCCCATCAGCACGGCCAGATTGGCCGCCGCCTCGATGCCTTGCAGAACGCTGTAGACGTTATCGGCGTTCGTGCGTGTGAAGTCGATCAGCGAGGCGATCCAGGCCAGCACCCAGAGGCTGCCGAGCAAAAAGAAAAACACCAACGCCCTGAGCACGGTATTGGTCCGGCCGATGGCCTGTGCCCGCTGTGAGCTTTCGCGTGCAATCGTCAACAGCTCGCCGCACACGGCCTTGAGCCCGGCACCGGGGAAGCGCTCGCCGATGCGCCGCTCAAGCGCCGCAATCGTTTCGATCACCTTCTGGGCATCGAGGGCGCGGAAGTTGCGCAAGGGGCGACCTCCGGAGGCTTCAATCGCGCAACAGCTCGTTGATGCTGGTCTTGGCGCGGGTCTGCGCGTCCACGGTCTTGACGATAACGGCGCAGTAAAGGCTCGGGCTCGGCTCGTTGTTGGGATAGGGCTTGCCCGGCAGGCTGCCCGACACGACCACCGAGTAGGGAGGGACGTGGCCGAGGTGCACCTTGCCGTTTGCGCGGTCCACGATCTTGGTCGAGGCGCCAATGAAGGTCCCCATCGCCAGCACCGAGCCCTCGCCGACGATGACGCCCTCCACCACCTCCGAGCGCGCTCCGATGAAGCAGCCATCCTCGATGATGGTCGGGTTGGCCTGCAGGGGCTCCAACACCCCGCCGATGCCGACCCCGCCCGACAGGTGCACATTTTTGCCGATTTGCGCGCACGAGCCCACCGTGGCCCAGGTGTCGACCATGCTGCCGCTGTCGACGTAGGCGCCGAGATTGACGAAGGACGGCATCAGGATGACCCCGGGCGCGACGTAGGCGGAGCGTCGCACAATGGAGCCCGGTACGGCGCGAAAACCGGCGGCCCGGAAGGCCTCTGGGTCCATGCCGGCGAACTTGGAGGGCACTTTGTCCCACCAGCTCGCACCGCCCGGCGCTCCGGCGATGCTCACCATGTCGTAGAGCCGGAACGAGAGCAGCACCGCCTTTTTAAGCCATTGATTTACAACCCAGGCCCCGTCCTGCTTGCTGGCGACGCGGGCTTCCCCGCGATCGAGCAGCTCAAGCGCGCTATCGACCGCATCGCGCACCTCTCCTTTGGTTGCGAGGCTGATCGTCTCGCGCGCGTCCCAGGCTTTCTCGACGATGGATTTGAGGTCAGTGTTCGACATGGTTAGCGTTCTGGCGCGGAGCGCCCGTCCCTGTCAATGGACTAGGCATCCGCGCCCAAATGTTAAGATCTATGCACAGCCTGCTTTACCAGCGCGCGGTCCTGGCCTAGATATTGGGCATGACAAGGCTGCGGGCTCGGGCTGCATGACAATCCGTTTCGTGCCGTGGGCGATTGCGAGCGTGTTGGCGTGTTTGCCCGTGACGGCGTTCGCACAAGAGCTGGCGATGGCGCCCGCCGTGGCGCTGCCGAGCTTACCACCGGCACCACCGGTTCTGTCGCCGGAATGTCGCTCCAAGCGCATTGTCGGCGAAATGTTTCGGCGGCCCTTGAAGGCGCTGAGCCGCGCGGTGCGCGCCAACAAGACGGTCAAGGTGTTGGCGATCGGCTCGTCCTCCACCGTCGGCGTCGGCGCCTCCTCGCCGGCGGCGACCTACGTCGCCAACCTGGAAACGACGCTCGAAGGCTCCTTCAAGGGCATGAATTTCGACGTCATCGGCCGCGGCATGTCCGGTGAGGTCGCGCAAGGCGCGGCGGATCGCATGAAACGCGAGGTCGAGGAGACAAAGCCCGATCTCGTGGTTTGGCAGGTCGGCACCAACGATGCCATTCGTCATGTCAGCATCGACAGCTTCAAGGCCTGCCTGAAAAGGGCGCTGGCATGGCTTGCGGAAACCCGCATCGATGTGGTGCTGATCGATCCGCAGTATGGCGCCGCCTTGACCAAAGACGACTACTACGAGCAAGTGGTCACGGCCATTGCCGAGGTGGCGCGCGAATCGCGCGTGCTTTTGGTCGATCGCTTCGAGGCCATGCGCGAGCTGCAGAAGGATCGCGGCGACACCTTCTACCTGTCCGCCGACAATCTGCACCTCAACGACCGGGGCCATCGCTGCATGGCCGAACAGCTTGCCCGCGCCATCGTCGGCGGCCTATTGCAGGCGGACGCCGAAAGCGAGCAGCCGGTGTTCTATCCCTGAGCGGCCCCGCCTGGGCAGAACCCTAGCGTAGGGCGGATTGGATGAGGCGCCGCGCCGCCTCGCCGTCCCATTCCGCCGGACCCAAGAGCCGGCCGAGCTCGCGGCCCTCCCTATCGATCAACAAGGTGGCGGGCAGCCCCGCAGCGCGCAGGGAAGAGGCCAGGCGCGCGCTCGGATCGGCAAAGAGGGCAAGGTTGGGGGTGTTGGTTTCCTCAAGAAACTTCTTGGCCCCGGCGAGCCCCGTGCGATCAACGCTGATGGCCACGACCTGGAACTGGTCCGAACCCAACGTCGCCTGCAGCCGGTCGAGCGCCGGCATCTCCTTGCGACAGGGCAGACACCAGGTCGCCCAGAGATTGAGCAGCACGATTTTACCGCGCCAGTCGGCAAGCGTGCGCTCGCGCCCGTCGGCATCCTGGAATTTGATCTCGGGCAAGGCCTCGGGCTCCTTGCGGAACACGAAGGCCGCCAACTCGCTGTGGCCGGGCGCGCTTTTCCCCTCCCCGCTCGCGCTGGCCGGCGCGCCGCCTTGGCCCTGCGCCGCCGCGGGCGCCCGCGCGGCGTTGTCAGAATGGCCGAGCGTCACGTATATGGCTGCGAAGCCGACGCTCGCCGCCAGCAGCGCAGCGAGCATGGCCGTGCGTGCCGGCAGCTTGGAGCCAAGCCGCTTTCGGTCTGTCATAGTTTGAGGCTCCCGATGGTGCTCCAGCTTAAGCAGGACTTGGCCCGTGACCGATAAACCCGCCAACAAGATGTGGGGTGGCCGCTTTGAGATGTCAGCGGCCGAGGTGCTGGAGGACATAAACACCTCCATCGACTTCGACAAGGCGTTGGCGCCCTTCGACGTGCGCGCCTCCAAGGTGCACGCGGCCATGCTGGCCGCCCAGGGCATCATCAGCAAGGAGGATGCGCGCAAAATCGCAAGCGGGCTCGACCGCGTATTGGCCGAGATCGAAGCGGGCGAGTTCGTGTTCGTGCGGGAGCTGGAAGACATTCACATGCATGTCGAGGCCCGCTTGCAAGAGCTGATCGGCCCCGCGGCCGGGCGGTTGCATACGGCGCGTTCGCGCAACGATCAGGTGGCGACCGACTTCCGCCTCTACTTGCGCGACTTTATCGACGGCGCCGACGGCGCGCTCAAAGCCTTGCAGCTCGCCCTTGCCCGCAAGGCCGACGAGCACGCCGAGCTGGCAATGCCGGGCTTCACCCATTTGCAGCCGGCGCAGCCCGTGACCTTTGGCCACCATCTGCTTGCCTACGTCGAAATGCTGCGCCGCGATCGCGGCCGCTTTGCCGACGCCCGTGCCCGCCTCAACGAATGCCCGCTCGGGGCCGCCGCGCTGGCCGGCACCTCGTTTCCCATCGATCGGCACATGACCGCGGAAAAGCTGGGGTTCGATCGACCCGCCGCCAACTCCCTCGATGCGGTCGCCGACCGCGACTTCGTCCTGGAAACGCTGGCCGCGGCGGCGATCACGGCCGTTCACCTCTCCCGCTTCGCCGAAGAAATCGTGCTTTGGATGACGCCACAATTCGGCTTCGTGCGCCTCTCCGACCGCTTCACCACCGGCTCTTCCATCATGCCGCAGAAGCGCAATCCCGACGCGGCCGAGCTCGTGCGCGCCAAGGTCGGACGCATCGCGGGTGCCTTCCAGTCGCTCTTGATGGTGCTGAAGGGCCTCCCGCTCGCCTATGCCAAGGACATGCAGGAAGACAAGGAAGTGACGTTTGATGCGCTGACAAACCTGCGCCTGGCGATCTTTGCGCTGACGGGCATGCTGGAGGATCTCAAACCCAATGCCGCGGCCATGTTGACGGCGGCCCAATCCGGGTTTTCCACGGCAACCGACCTGGCAGATTGGCTGGTGGCGAACCTGAAGCTGCCGTTCCGCGAGGCACACCACGTGACAGGGCGCATTGTGGCGGCCGCCGAGTCGAGCGGCGTGCCCCTGGATAAGCTGCCCCTCGAAGTCATGCAGGATATCCACCCCGGGATCACCGAGGCCGTATTTGGCGTGCTGTCGGTGCGAAATTCGCTACGCAGCCGCGCAAGTTATGGGGGAACGGCGCCACAGAACGTCCGCAAAATGGCGCGATCCTGGATAAAGCGATTGGAAAGGCCCGCAGGAAAGGGCTAAAACCTTTGCGTTGCGGCTCCAGAAGCTTTGGTTTCGGGGCCTCAACGCGTTCGAGGGGTTCGCGAGGTTCGCGAGGTTGAGCGGTTTGACGGACGGCCAGATGCAGGCGCGGCAGGCAATCGGGTTCGGACTGGCGCTCACCATCTTGAGCGCGCTCATCCTGGCCGGCTGCGGCGTGCGCGGCTCGCTCGAAAAGCCGCCTAGCGTGCAAAACGAAAGCAACGATGCCACGCCCGGCAAGCCCGGCGAGCCCGTCCCCCACCGACCTTCCGTCCTGGACCCCTTGCTCCGCTGACGGGCAGCCAATGCATCATTTTAGGTATGTTGGTGGTGTCCTCCACGCGGAGGATGTGAGCCTGGCACGGCTTGCGGACGCCGTCGGCACGCCCTTCTATTGCTACGCCACGGCCACGCTGGAACGGCACTATCGTGTCTTTGCCGACGCCTTCCGCGGCCTTGACCCGCTGATTTGCTATGCCATCAAGGCCAATTCCAATCAGGCCGTAATCGCCACCCTGGCCCGGCTCGGCGCCGGCATGGATGTGGTGTCGCAGGGCGAGCTGAGGCGGGCGCGCGCCGCCGGCGTGCCGGCAGACAGGATCATTTTCGCCGGCGTCGGCAAAAGCGCCGAGGAGATGGCCTACGCGCTCGACGAGGGCATTCTGGGCTTCAACGTCGAATCCGAACCCGAGCTCGCCCTGTTGAGCAGCATTGCCGCAAGCCGCGGGCGCAAAGCGCGCATTGCCTTTCGCGTCAACCCCGATGTCGACGCCAAGACGCATGCCAAGATCTCGACCGGACGGGCAGAGAACAAGTTCGGCATTCCCTTTGCCGATGCCCCCCGCCTTTATGCCGCGGCGGCCAACCTTCCGGGCATCGAGGTGGCCGGCATCCACATGCATATCGGCAGCCAGGTCACGGCGTCCCAACCCTTCCGCGATGCCTTCAGCTTGATGCGCGCGCTCGCCCTTGAGCTGCGCGCCGCGGGATTTCCGATCGAACACCTCGATATCGGCGGCGGCCTGGGGGTGCCCTACCGCGCCGGCACCGCCCCGCCGCCATCACCGCAGGCCTACGCGGATATCGTGCGCGAGACGCTGGGCGACCTCAAGCTCAAGATCTATTTGGAGCCCGGGCGGGCGATCGTCGCCAATGCCGGCGTGCTCCTGTCCCGCGTCCTCTACGTCAAACGCGGCCACGACAAGGTCTTCACGATCGTCGACGCCGCCATGAACGATCTCATTCGCCCGACGCTCTATGAGGCCTACCACGAGATCTGGCCGGTGCGCGAGGCCGCGCCAGCGCTCACACCTGTGCGCCAGGATGTGGTGGGCCCGGTGTGCGAAACGGGCGACTATCTGGCGCTGGAGCGCGACCTCGCCCCGCTCGCGGCCGGCGATCTCATCGCCTTCATGACGGCGGGCGCCTATGGCGCGGTCATGTCCTCGACCTACAACACGCGCCGGCTGGTGCCGGAGGTGCTGGTGCGCCACGATCAATTTGCCATCGTGCGGCCCCGCCCGAGTTATGCCGAGCTCTTGGCCCTGGACCGCCTGCCCGACTGGCTCGGCTCGGGTTAACCGCGCCAGGCGGTCGGCGTGCCAGCCGGCGCGCGGCCTGGTGCGCGCGTCCCGCGGTTGAGCTTGTTGTTTTGCTTTTTTTTGAGAACCCAGGAGGTCCCATGCCAGGCTCACAGCGGTTCCTCGCCACGGCGATGCTCGCCCTTTGCTGGTCGACGGCATCCCCGGCGCAGCCGACCACGCTTGATCCCGCCATCGTTGCCTATCAGCTACCGGACCAGATCAAATGGACGGACAATCCGCGCGGCGGCAACCGCAGCGCCATCCTGCAGGGTGATCCCAGCAAGCCCGGGCCCTACGCCATGTTGTTGCAATGGCTGCCCGGTCACATGAGCCGACCGCATTTCCATCCCAACGACCGGCATTTCCTGGTGGTGTCGGGCACCTGGTGGGTGGGGGCTGGACCCAACTTCGATGCCAACGCGACCGTGCCCCTGCCGGCGGGCAGCGCGGTGACGCACTTTGCCAAGGGCGTGCACTTCGACGGCGCCAAGGACGAACCTGCGACCATTCTGGTCTGGGGCGAGGGTCCGGCCACCAGCACGCCGTTCGCTGCGCCGGCAAAGTGAGGGGCGCGGGCGCGAAGGCCCGCGGGTTCGCCCGGCAACCCGTGGTGTTGGCCCCGTGCTAAGCTTGCGGCTCGGCCGGCGGCCGCCTTGCGTGTTTCAGTCAAGAGTTTTGCGTCCATGTCCATGCGTCAGCGTCCCCGCGATTGGCTGCCCCACGATCGCGTGCTGGTTGGGGATTGCCTCAAGGAACTGGCTAAGCTGCCCGCGGCCAGCGTCGACCTCGTCTTCGCCGATCCACCCTATAATCTCCAGCTCGACGGGGAGCTTCTGCGTCCCAACAATACGCGCGTTGATGGCGTGGACGACGCGTGGGATAAATTCGCCTCCTTCGCCGAGTACGATCGCTTTTCGCGGGCCTGGCTCAGCGAGTGCCGGCGCCTTTTGCGGCCCGACGGCGCCATCTGGGTGATCGGCTCCTACCACAACATCTTTCGCCTGGGCGCACTTCTGCAAGATCTCGGCTTCTGGATCCAGAACGACATCATCTGGCGCAAGACCAACCCGATGCCAAACTTCCGTGGTCGGCGCTTTACCAATGCCCACGAAACCCTGATTTGGGCGACGCGCGAGGCCAAGTCGCGCGCCACCTTCAACTACGACGCCATGAAGGCCACCAACGACGACCTGCAGATGCGCTCGGATTGGCTGTTTCCCATCTGCTCCGGCCCAGAGCGGCTGAAGGATGCGGTGGGGCGCAAGGCGCACCCGACGCAAAAACCCGAGGCGCTGTTGCACCGCGTGCTGTTGGCCTCGACCAATCCCGGTGATCTGGTGCTCGATCCCTTCTTCGGAACGGGCACCACGGGCGCGGTTGCCCGCCGCTTAGGGCGGCGCTGGCTCGGCATCGAGCGCAATCCCGACTATGCCGTCGCGGCGCGCGCGCGCATCGCCAGGGTACGCCCCTATGCGCCCTCCGCGCTGGAAACGGCCCCCGCCAAACGCCTGGAGCCGCGGGTTGCCTTCGGCACCATCATCGAACTGGGCATCCTGGAGCCGGGGGTCACCCTGACGGATGAGGGCGGTGGTCTCGCCGCCGAGGTCAAGGCCGACGGCACGCTAACCGTGGCCGGTCGCCAGGGCTCCATTCACCGGCTGGGGGCGGAACTGCAGGGCAAGGCTGCCTGCAATGGCTGGACGTTCTGGCACTACGAGGTGGAAGGCAAACGTAAACCGATCGATGCCTTGCGCGTGGAAGCGCGGCGCCAGCTCGGACTGTCAGCTGGACCCATCGCGCTGATAGCCGCGGAGTAGTTCGTTGAGCACGGGGCGATAGAGCCCGATGAGGTCAGCCTCAATGTCGGTGCGCATCTTCTCTTGCTCGAGCCTCAAGACGAGGACGACATCGAAGGCAAAGCCAATAAAGTGGCCGTGTCGATCGTGCTCGGCCTCGCGCCGGGCGAGATCGGCCGTGCTGCCGATGTAGCCCGGCTCATAAGCCGTGCCGTTGGTATCGCGGGGCAGCGTGGAGTTGGCCTCCGGCGTGGTCGCGCGCGCGTGCACATAAACGGCGCCAATCTCCCCCAGATCGGGTATCGCCTCGCGGCGGAAAACCTCGAATAGGTACGCGCGCTTGGACATGCCCCGCAGCGTGGCTTGCCCGGGCTTTGGTTTGCCGCCCCCGAACAGGCCGCGCGCAGATCCCGGCTTGAGCTGGCCAAGAAGCCCGCCTACCAGAGAGGCCATCGCTAATCCCCGCTTGTGGTGCCATCCGTGTGGCGCCGGAATAGGTGATTCGGGTTGGACTTACAATGAGTTGGAAAAGGCCCTCGACGCTGGGCGCGCGCTCCGTTGAGGCCGCGCCAAGCGCGGCTCAGCGCCGCCATGCGAGGCTTGCCGCGGGCCTCACAGTCTATCTGCGCCCGCGCGTGCTGATCGTGCTGCTGCTTGGTTTTTCCGCAGGCCTTCCCCTGGCGCTCTCCGGCGAAACGCTGCGCGTGTGGTTGGCCGACTGCGGCGTCGACCTCAGCACGATTGGTGTCCTGACGCTTGCCGGTCTGCCCTATACAATTAAATTTTTGTGGGCGCCCGTCGTCGATGCCCTGGATATTCCCTGGCTGTCGCAGCGCTTCGGGCGCCGGCGCGGCTGGCTGATCGCCACGCAGGGCGTGCTGATGGGGACCATCGTTTTCCTCGGCACGCGCGAGCCCCGCGGCGCGCCCCTACTCGTCGGCTTGGCCGCCCTGCTCGTCGCCTTTGCGTCCGCCACCCAAGACGTCCTCATCGATGCCTATCGCGTCGAGAGCCTGGCAACCGAGGAGCAGGCGGCGGGCATGGCGAGCTACGTGGCGGCCTATCGCGTGGGCGGGCTTATCTCCACCGCGGGCGTCATCGCGCTCGCCGCCTGGTTCGAGGCGGAGGGGCTCGAGCGTACGCTGGCCTGGTCCCTGGCCTACCTCGGCGCGGCCAGCCTGGTGCTAATCGGCGTGGCGGCGACGCTGCTGGCGCCCGACGTCGTGTTGCTCGAGCCGCCGCACCGACCCACCCGCAGCGCGCTCAAACGCATTGCCGAGACCGCCCAGGGCGCCTTCAGCGATTTTTTGGCGCGCGCAGATGCGCTCGCCATCCTGGCCCTCATTATTCTCTTCAAATTGTGCGACGCGCTGGCCGGCGCCATGACGGGCCCCTTCGTGCTGGGGCTCGGTTACGACAAGGCCACCTACGCGGCGATCGTCAAAGGTGTGGGTCTTGCGGCGCTGCTCGTCGGCGGTTTTGCAGGTGGGGCCATCGCACGCACCACGTCGATCAGCCTGGCGCTGTGGCTCGGTGCCGGCCTGCAAATGGTCTCCAACCTCGCCTTCGTGTGGCTCAACTACCAGCCGCTGAGCGCAGGGGCGCTGACCGTCGCCATTGTCGTTGAGAACTTTACCGGCGCGATGGGGACGGTGTTCTTCGTTGCCTATCTCTCCGCGCTCTGTCGCAACCCCCTGCACACGGCCACGCAGTTTGCGCTTTTGACCGCGCTCGCCTCGACCGCGCGCACGCTGCTTTCGGCGGGCACCGGCGCGCTGGCGGCGCAGGTCGGCTGGCCCCTGTTTTTCCTGGCGACCACGCTGGCGGCGCTGCCCGCCCTCGGCGTGCTGGCCCTCCTGCAGCGGCGCGGGCATTTCACGGCCCTGCAAGCGGGGCATGAAGCGCCCTCCGCCGGCGGCGTCACTGCTCCTTGAGGCCGTGCGCCACAACCTTGCGCATGACGCTGGGCAGGGCCTCCGCGTTGAGGCTGCGGCGCGGGACCCAGCGGCAACGCTGCGGATCGGCCCAAAACGTGAGCGGCACCTCGTTCGGCACGACGGCGCGATAGACGAGCAGCTCCAGGCGAAAATGCGTGAACGTGTGGGCTACGCTGCCGGGCACCGCCCACCATTGCCCATGCACCGGCGCCGCGCGTAAGGCTTGATCGAGCGGCGGCAGGGCGTCGCTCCACGCCGTGGAGGGCACCTCGAGCATGCCCCCAAGCAGACCCGCCTCAGGGCGGCGGCGCAACAACACCGTGCCATCCTCGCGCAAGGCCACGAACGCGAGCCCGACGCGCAACGGCCGATCTGCCTTGCTGGGCTTGAGGGGCAGATGGGCGGCGAGACCCTCGGCGTGCGCCGCGCAGTGCCCCTGCAGGGGACACACCAAACAGGAGGGCCGTTTCGGTGTGCACAGGCCGGCGCCGAGGTCCATCAACGCCTGGGCGAAGTCGCCGGCGCGCGCCGGCGGCGTGAGGCCGCTGGCGAGGCGGCGCAGGGTGGGTTTGGCGGCCGGCAGGGGCTCTCGGACGGCGAACAGGCGCGCCACCACCCGTTCGATGTTGCCATCAACCGGCGTGGCGGGCGCGCCAAAGGCGATCGCGGCAATCGCGGCCGCCGTGTAGGGGCCGATGCCGGGCAAGCGCACGAGCTCGGCGGGGGTCGACGGGAAGTGGCCGGCGTGCGCCTCGGCGATCAGCTTGGCGCACTTGTGCAGGTTGCGCGCGCGACTGTAGTAGCCAAGGCCCGCCCAGGCCGCGAGGACCTCCTCCAGAGGCGCGGCGGCCAAGGCCTCCACCGTCGGCCAGCGCGCCAGGAAGCGCTCGTAGTAGGGAATGACCGCCTTGACGGTGGTCTGCTGCAGCATGATCTCGGAGAGCCAGATGCGATAGGCATCGGGCGCCCGCCCCGCCGGTGTGCGCCAGGGTAGATCGCGCCGCTCGCGATCCCACCACTCGAGCAGGTCGCGGGCCGCATTGGACCGGGGCTCCGTGGCAGCGGGTTGCGCTTTTGCAACATTCGACATGCGGTCTCGCACCCCCCTGCGCCCGAATCAGTCCGCCAATGGTAAGGGCTCGCCCGGTCCCCTCAAAATGCCCTGCAAAGGTGCCTGTTGTGACGCTGTCCCCCCCGCGACGCCCCCCGGCTCCAGCTCTGCCGCGCGCGACGCTGGCGTTTGCCCGCCCGATGGCGCGCTCGCTTAAGGTCAAGGCGGTGGGGAGTTTCCTGCCGTCGCTCACCGCGCAAGCCTTCAAGAAATTCGGCTTTTCCACGGCGCAGCTCATCATGGAGTGGCCGGCCATTGCGGGGCGCGAGCTCGCCGCCCGTTCCCTGCCGGAGCGCCTGAAATGGCCACCCCGGCGCGAGGCCGAGGCCGATGCGGGGGAGGCCGAGCCGGCGCGGGGCCGGCGCGGGGCCACCCTCCTCTTGCGTGTCGATGGCGCGCACGCGCTCGATATTGACTACCAGCGCCAGCAGATCCTCGATCGCGTCAACGCCTATTTTGGCTATCGGGCGGTCAGCGAGTTGCGCCTGGTGCAGGCGCCGCTGCCGGCCTCGCCTGCGCTCGAGCGCCCTCGCCGCCTCAGGGCTGCGACGCGCTGCGAGGTGGCCGGCATCCCCGATGCGGCCCTACGCGAGGCGCTCGCGCGGCTCGGGTCGCGTTTGGCGGCCCGCTGAGGCGCGTCGGCATCGCCCTCACGTCGATTTGCCTTATTTCCCGCCGATCCTATGTTATCAGGCGAGCGCGCGGCAGAGCGGGGCGCGCGGCGCCAGCCCTGCCGCGGAGCCTTTGCCCAGGCACGCTGAGGCACGAGCTCGCTTCCGCAACGGAAAAGAGCTCGTTTGAGGAATCGAACAGGACGCCGTCCCAGGTGACGCGAGGAGCCAGCCCTTGACCGTCTTTGAGCCCATTGACCTGCGCCAGCCCCTGTCCCGGCGCGCGATTGTCCAATTGTCCCTTGGCCTTGCCGTCGGCGCGGCGGCGCTGTCGTGGGGCCTGACCGCCGCCGCCCAGAAGCGCCCCCAGGGGCGGGCGGAAATCCCCATCGATGAACTGATGCAGCCGGGCCCGCTGCCCGAGTTGGTGCTGGGCAAGGAGGACGCCCCGGTCACCGTCGTCGAGTATGCCTCTATGACCTGCGGTCATTGCGCCAATTTCCACAACAAGGTGTTTCCGACGCTCAAGGAAAGGTACATCGACACCGGCAAGGTGCGGTTTGTGATGCGCGAGTTCCCTCTCGACAAGCTCGCCGTGGCGGCAGCCATGCTGGCGCGCTGCGCGGGTGGCGATAAGACCCTTCCCTTGATCTCGGCGCTGTTTGCCAAACAGGACGAATGGGCGTTCGTGCGCGGCAATCCGGTGCCGGAGCTGTTCAAGTTCGCCAAGCAGGCGGGCTTCACCCAGGAAAGCTTCGACAAGTGTTTGACCGATCAAGCCCTTATGGACGACATTGTCAAAATCAGGGGGCGGGCCGCTGATAGCTTCGGTGTCGGCTCGACGCCCACCTTCTTTATCAACGGCAAGAAGATGACGGGGGCGCCGACGCTCGAGGAGTTCGAGAAGGCGTTCGCGGCCCTCTTGAAGAGTTGATGCGGGTGCCGAGCCGATGGAAGAGCCACTGAAGCGCTGATCTCGAGGCTTGCGTGTTGCCACGCCGCGCTCTTTTGGGCTTCATCATCGCCGCACAGATGGCTGGTTGCAGCGGTGATGTGCCGTTGCTGGGCGAGCCGCCCGCAAGCGCGGCCAGCGCGCTTGAGCCCGGCGGCGCCACCGCCGATCGGCCGGGCTTTGATCCCTTTCAGCAGACGGCCCCGGGCCCGGCGCCAAGCCGCCAGGTTTTAAAAGACCCCACGCTCGCCGACATCCTCAAAACCGGCGAGCTGCCCGACATGGCGCTCGGGCGCAAGGATGCGCCCGTGACGATTGTGCAGTACGCCTCGATGACCTGCCCCTACTGCCGGCGCTTCCAGGCGGAAACGTTTCCGCTGCTCAAGCGCGAGTACATCGACACCGGCAAGGTGCGTTACGTGCTGCGCGCAGAGTTTCCGATCGGCAAGCAATCGGGGCTCGCCACCATCGCGCTCAGGTGCGCCCCGCCGGACCAATATTTTGTGCTCTACGACAAGCTGATGTCGCAGCAGGCGTCCTGGGTCAGCCAGGAGGTGCGGCCCGAGCCGATCTTCAAGGTTGCCGCACAGGTGGGGATGACGCGCGCACAGTTTGACAGCTGCCGCGAGAATCGCGCCATGATTGCCCAACTCAACTGGATCAAGGAGCGCGGCCGGACGCTCGGCATCATCGGGACGCCCAATTTTTTCATTCAGGGCAAATTGGTGAAGTCGGTGCTCGGCATTAAAGACATCCGCGAAATGGTGGATCCGGTGTTGGCCGGCCAGGTGGCCGTGTCCGGGCAGCGCGACGGGGCCCGCTAGGGCGCGGCTCGGCCATTCGGTTTAGCCAAGAGTTGGCGCAGATCGTTGCGCCCACGGTTTTTTGAGGGTGCCTCACGTCATGCATATCAACCGGCTGAGGCTGTTGGGCTTCAAGTCGTTCGTGGAGCCGACGGAACTTTTGGTCGAGGCGGGCCTGACCGGGGTCGTCGGCCCGAACGGCTGCGGCAAATCCAACCTGCTCGAGGCCCTGCGCTGGGTCATGGGGGAAAGCTCGCACAAGAGCATGCGCGCTGCCGCCATGGACGATGTGATCTTTTCCGGCACCGCCGATCGCCCCGCGCGCAATACCGCGGAAGTGACGATCTTCCTCGACAGCCCGGACGGCAAGCTGCCCTCCGAATTCCACACCCATGAGACGCTCGAGGTGACGCGGCGCATCGAGCGCGAGGCAGGCTCCGCCTATCGCATCAATGGTCGGGAAGTGCGCGCGCGCGATGTGCGCATCCTATTCGAGGACGCCGCGACGGGCGCCCGCTCACCCGCCTTGGTGCGGCAGGGTCAGATCGGTGAACTCGTCAACGCCAAGCCGGAGCAGCGCCGGCGCATTCTTGAGGACGCAGCGGGGATCGCGGGCCTGCACACGCGTCGCCATGAGGCGGAATTGCGGCTGCGGGCGGCGGATGGCAATCTGGCGCGCATTTCCGACATCCTGGGCCAGCTCAATTCGCAAATCGAAAGCCTGAAGCGGCAGGCGCGGCAGGCGCGACGCTATAAGGACCTCTCGGCCGAGATCCGTAAGGGAGATGCGCTGGTCTTGCATCTCACCTGGCGGGACGCGCACGAGCAAGTCGGCAGCGGCGAGGCCGCGCTCGCCGGCGCCTTGGAAAAATTGGCGCTGGCAACCGAGCTCGAATCGAAAGCGCTCAGGGCTGAGGCCGACGCGGCGGCCCGGCTACCGCCGCTGCGCGAACAGGAGGCCGTCAAAAGCGCGGTGCTGCACCGCTTCAAGGTCGAGCAGGACAACCTCGAGCGGGAGGCCCAGCGCACCGAAGAACGCGCTAGTGAGCTCGAGGCGCGCGCCGAGCAACTGAGGCGCGATTTGGAGCGCGAGCACCTCTTGCGCCGGGAAGCGCAGGAGACCTTGGCGCGCCTCGAGGCCGAGGGCCAGTCGCTCGCCAACACCGCCGCGCTGGCCGCGGACTTTGAGCAAAAGGCGCTTGAGACCTATGAGGTGGACGATACCAAGCTGCGCGATGCGGAGCGGCGCCTGCAGCAGTTGACGACGGCGGCCGCCGAGGCGCGGGCGCGGCGCCAGAGCATCGAAGCCCAGCGCCAGGAGCGCCAGGCGCAGATCGAAAAACTCAAATCCCAGTTGATCGCGCTCGAGGCGCAGACCCGCGAGATCGTCGGGCGGGCGCCGGATGCCTCCAAGCTCAAGGTCACGGCCGAGGCGGGCCAGCGCCTGATGACGGAAATTGCCGTGATCGAAGCGCAGGCGCTCACCGCCGAGGAGGCCGCGCAGGCCGCCGCGCTCGAGGCGGAAGAGAAAAGCGAAATGGCACGCCAGGCCGATCTCGCGGCCGGCAAACTGAAGACCGAGGTCGAGACGCTCAAAAAGGTGCTCGTGCCCTCCGATGCCGGCGGTTTGCCGCCAATCCTCGATGAAATCCGCGTGGCGGCGGGCTACGAAATGGCGCTGGCGGCGGCATTGGGCGATGATCTTGAGGCCCCGGCGGCCGAAGCCGCGGCCCTGCACTGGCGCCTCAATCCGGCCGTCGAGCGCGACCCGGCCTTGCCGGCCGGGGCCGAGCCGCTCAGCGCCTACGTCACGGCGCCCCCGCCGCTGGCGCGGCGGCTGGCGCAGATTGGCCTTGTCACTGCGAGCGACGGCAGCCGGTTGTTGCGCCAGCTGCGGGCCGGCCAGCGCCTCGTCTCGCGCGAAGGCGACTTGTGGCGCTGGGACGGCTATGTGGCGGCCGCCCAGGGCACCAGCGCGGCGGCGAGCCGCCTCGCCGAGCGCAGCCGCCTCGGCGTGTTGGAAAAAGAGGAGGCGAGCCAGCGCCAAATCGCGGAGGCCGCGCGCGCCGCCGCCACCGCGGCCGATCGGCGGCACAAGGCCGCGCAGGCGGAGGAGCGCCGCCTGCGCCAGCTCTGGCGCGAGACCCAAGGCCAGCTGGCCGGGACACGCGAGGTCCTCACCGCCTTGGAACGCCAGGCGCGCGAAACCGAGGCCAAGCTGGCGGCGGTGACGGCGGGCAAGCAGAAGAGCACCGAAGCCTTGGCCGAGGCGCAGGATTTGTTGGCCAGGACCGAAAGCCTGCTGCCGGCGCTGGCGGGCATTGAGGCGCTCGAGGCCGAGCTGGCCGCGGCCCAAACCGCCACCAATGGCCTGCGCAGCCGGGTGGCGGAGACCAGGACGGAGCTCGTCACTCTGGAGCGGGAGCATCGCGCCCGGGTCGAGCGGCAGAAGGCCATCACGCTCGAAAACGAGCGCAACCATCAACGCATTGGCAGCGCCCAAGACCAGATGGCCGCGCTTGAGGAGCGCGCGGCCGGCACGGCGGCCGAGCTCGCGCGCTTGGCCGACATCCCGCGCATGGTCGATCAGCAGCGCCAGACGCTGATGACGGAGCTTGCCGCCGCCGAGCGCGATCGCCGCAGCGCCGCCGATGCGCTCGCCGCCGCCGACACGGCGCACCGGCAGGCCGCACAAGACCTCCGCGCGGCGCAAGCGGCCGTCGCCGATGAACGCGAACGCCGGGCCCGCAGCGAGGCGCACCTGGAGAACGCGCGCCAGCGCCGCGCCGACGAGGGCCGCAAGATCCGCGATCAGTTGGGCTGCGCGCCCGAGGATTGTCTGGCGCTCGCCGGTTTGCCATCCGAGGCAGCCCTGCCGACCCTCGAAGCCGCGCTCGGCGGGCTCAATCGTTGCAAGGCCGAGCGCGAGCGCCTGGGCGGGGTCAATTTGCAGGCCGACGACGACCTCGCCGGCCTCAGCCAGCAGTTCGAGAGCTTGGACAAGGAAAAGCGCGACGTCGAAGAGGCGATCGGCAAGCTGCGCGCGGGCATTGCGCAAATTAACAACGAGGGCCGCACGCGCCTGCAAGCGGCCTTTGACGCGGTCAACGGTCATTTCAAGCAGCTGTTCATGACGCTGTTCGGGGGCGGAGAGGCGCGCCTGGAGATGATCGATGCGGAAGATCCGCTCGACGGCGGCTTGGAAATTATCGCCAAGCCGCCGGGCAAAAAGCCCGCGACCCTGTCGCTGCTGTCCGGCGGTGAGCAGTCGCTGACGGCGATGGCCTTAATTTTCGCGGTGTTCCTGACCAATCCATCGCCGATTTGCGTGCTCGATGAAGTCGACGCCCCGCTCGATGATGCCAACGTGGACCGCTTTTGCACCTTGTTGGAGAAAATGGCGGGCGATACGGCGACGCGCTTCCTGGTGATCACGCATCATCCGATGACCATGTCGCGCATGAATCGGTTGTTCGGCGTGACCATGGCGGAAAAGGGTGTGAGCCAGCTCGTGTCCGTCGACCTTGAAACGGCACAGAAGTTCGTGGTGGCGGCCTGAGCGGGCCGCGGGATAGGGCTCTGCCCGTGCACGTCCTCATCGACCTCGACGGGACCCTGCTCGATCCGCGGGCGGGCCTGATCGGTGCGATCCAACATGCGCTCAAGGAGCTGGGCAGACCGGTCCCGCCGGCGGCCGAGCTCACCTGGATGATCGGTCCACCACTGCGCGCCTCGTTCCCGCAGCTCCTGGGCCGGGCAGAAGAAACGGAGGCGGCCATTGCCCATTACCGCGCGTACTACGGGGCGCGCGGGATGTACGAGGCCGTGGTGTATCCGGGCATTCCCGAGGCGCTCGAGGCGCTCGAGGCGGCGGGCTGTCGGCTGATCGTGGCGACGGCCAAGCCGCATCGCTTTGCCCGCCCGATTCTGCAGCACTTTGGCCTTGCCAAGCGCTTTGTCGCCATCCATGGCCCGGAGCTTGATGGCACGCGGGACGCCAAGGCCGACTTGATCGCCTTCATCCTCGCCGAGGAAGGCGTGGCGGTCGACGCCGCGCTGATGGTAGGCGATCGCGCCTTGGACGTGGAAGCCGCGAGCTGCCATGGCATGCCGAGCATCGCCGCCGCCTGGGGCTATGGCAGCCGCGCGGAATTGAGCGCCGCCGGGGCGGCGGCGATTTGCGAGACGCCCGGCGCCTTGGCGGGGCTCGTGTTGGCCACCCTTGGGGCTGCCCGCCGGGCGTGAGCGCGCCCCAGCAGCCGTGACGGGCGCGGTCGAATTGTCGCAGCGCTGGCGCCGGACACCACCTGATCGGCGACCGCGCGCCGCCGACGGCGCCATATTCTTGACACTCAGGGGAACCGCTGCTTTAAGGTGCCCGCGCTTTGATAGGCCCCGGGGGGAGTCGGGCCGTCTCCCACCGAGGACGTGATCCTCATGCCAGATCCAGCGGATCGTCGAGGTCCTGGTGAACGCCAGATGAGCCCCGCGGAGGCTGCTGCGTTTCAAGGTCGGGTGACCGAGCTCGGTGACCGGCTCGGCAAGATCAAGGCGCGGCGGGATGCCGATGCGCATGCCGATCTCGATGCGGAAATGCGCGGCCGCGGCATGGCCTACGGCATGCGCATGGCGGCGGAGATGGTCGGCGCGGTCGTGGTCGGGGGTGGTATTGGCTGGGGTTTGGACCGGTGGCTGGGCAGCAAGCCTTGGCTGTTCCTGCTCTTCTTCCTGTTGGGGTTTGCGGCCGGCGTCCTCAACGTGGTGAGGGGCTACGAGCGGATGCAGAGGGAATTCATGGCGCGCACGGGCGGCCGCATTGGCCACAGCGTGCCCGACGATGAGGACTGAGGAGCTTAGCGTGGCAGCGCCGAACGCGGGAACCGAGGGCACGGGGATGCCCGACCCGATTCACCAGTTCGAGATCCATCGCATCATCCCGATCAAGATTTTCGGTTGGGATGCGTCCTTCACCAATGCCTCGCTGTTCATGCTGCTAGCGGTCGGCGTGATCGCCGGCTTTTTCGTGATTTCCATGCAGACGCGCTCCCTGGTGCCGAGCCGACTGCAATCGTTGGCCGAGATCAGCTACGAATTCGTCGCCAACATGCTGCGCGAAAGCGTTGGCCACTCGGGCATGAAATACTTTCCGTTCGTGTTTACGATCTTCATCTTCGTTTTCACGGCCAATACCTTGGGCCTGATCCCTGGCTTCTTTACCGTCACCAGCCACATCGTGGTGACGGCGGCGCTGGCGGGCATGGTGTTTGTCACGGTGCTCATCGTCGGCTTTGCCAAGAATGGCCTGAAGTTCCTGAAGCTGTTCGTGCCGCAGGGCGTCCCCATTCTGATCCTGCCCCTGGTCGTGGCGATCGAGATCATCTCGTTCTTATCGCGGCCCGTGAGCCACTCGGTTCGCCTGTTCGCCAACATGCTGGCGGGCCACATCACGCTCAAGGTGTTCGGCGGTTTCGTGGTGATGCTCTTGGGCGCCGGCACCTACGCGGCCTTGGCACCGCTGCCGCTCCTCATGGCCATCGCGCTCACCGCGCTCGAGCTGCTCGTCGCCTTCCTGCAAGCCTACGTGTTCACGATGCTTACCTGTATGTACCTCAACGATGCGCTACATCCGGGGCACTAGGTCGAAGCCCTTCGCTCAAGACGGTCAACCTACAAAGGAGAACAGAAGTCCATGGATCCCGCAGCCGCAAAACTCATCGGCGCCGGCCTTGCTGCCATTGGCACCGGTGCTGCCGCGATCGGCGTCGGCAACCTTTTTGGCCAGTTTCTGCAAGGCGCGCTGCGCAATCCATCCGCTGCCGATGGGCAGTTCGGCCGCCTGATCTTTGGCTTTGCCGTCACCGAAGCGCTCGGGATTTTCGCGCTGCTGATTGCCTTCCTCCTGCTCTTTACCTAAAGCCGCCAGGGGGCCAGGATAGATCGCCATGGCGACGAACAGCACAGCCGGCACGGCGGTCCCGCACGGGGCGGGACAGACCAAGGTGTTCCCGCCGCTGGATTCGGGGACCTTTGCTCCGCAGCTCATATGGCTCGCGCTCAGCTTCGGCTTGCTCTATCTCCTGCTCAAGCGCTTTTGCCTGCCGCGGGTCGGCGAGGTGATCGAGGAGCGGCGCGAGCGCATCGAACGCGACTTGCGCCAGGCCGAAAAGGTTAAAAGTGAGACCGCGCAGGCGCTAAGCAACTATGAGCGCGCCTTAAGCGAGGCGCGCGGCAAGGCGCAGGCGATCGTCAAGGACATGCGCGACACGCTATCGGCGGAGATGGAAAAAGAGAAGACGAGCGTGGAGGCGCAGATCCACGCCAAGCTCGCCGATGCGGAGGCCCGCATCGCCCAGACCAAGGCCAATGCTTTGGCGGGCGTGGGTGAAATCGCCGGCGAGCTCGCCGGCGCCATCGTTGCCAGACTGAGCGGTCGCGAGGTGAGCAAGGACGAGGTCAAGCGGGCCCTCGTCAGCCGGCAGGCGGCCGAGTAGGAGGCGCGGCGATGTTTTTCCTGGCCGAATTCTGGGTCGCCGTGGCCTTCGTCGTGTTTTTGCTGGTGCTCGTCTACTACAAGGTCCCGGCGCTGGTCGGCAAGGTGCTCGACGATCGCGCCGAGGCCATTCGCAGGGAGCTCGACGAGGCGCGGCGCGTGCGCGAGGAGGCGCAACTGCTGCTCGCCGATTATCAACGCAAGCATCGCTCCGTCGGCGAGGAAGCCGAGGCGATCGTTGCCCAAGCCCGTCGTGAGGCGGCGACCTTCGCCGAGGAGACGCGGCGCAACCTGAAGGACAGTCTCGAACGCCGCACCAGGCTGGCGCAGGAGAAGATTGCCCGCGCCGAGGGTCAGGCCATCGACGAGGTGCGCGCGGCAGCCGTCGATCTGGCGATCGCGGCAGCGGAAAAAATTCTGCGCGAGAAGGCGAGCGGGGCCGCCGGTGCGGCGCTGATCGACCAAAGCATCCGCGACCTCAAGTCTCGGCTGAACTGACGGCGCACGGCCGCGGTAGGGCTACCCCGCCGCCCCCTCGTCGATCGACTGGCGCGCAAGCGCCAGGGCCTCGCGTACGACGGTCTCATCACCGATGTGGTTGGCAAGCAGGAGGACGAGGCGCGCGTTGAGGGCCACGCTTTCCGATTCACTTAAGTCGGCATGGGCGTCGAGGATTGCGGCATAAAGGCCGTCGGGATCGTTGAGGTTCGGCTCGCGCATCAGAGGCATCCGCTGCTCCCTTCCCATTCCGGCGTTGGGCTCGCCGCCCGGCCGCTTGCCCGCGCCAGCGCGCCGGCCAGCTCCGCCGCGGCAAACCGGCGCCAGCGCGCCGCCACGTGCTGATCCGGGCGGAACAGATAATAGGCGGGCGCCCGCTCCGCGCCATAGCGCGCGCAGGCGATGGGGTCCGTGACGAGCAGGTGCGTTGCGGGCAGGCTAGACGCAATTTCGCGGTTGGCGCGCTGAAACGCCGGCGCGCTGGCGTCCGCGCGGCAGAAGGCTGCCGCCACGAAGCCGGACCCCAAGGCATCGAGCAGCCAGGCATCGGCCAGCGGGGCATCGACGGCCGCGGCGCCCGGGCGTGTGGCGGGACATTCGCCGGCGGCAAAGCCATCCGGCCCGTTGAGCGGGGAGGCATCATAACAGCTCGCAACCGACAATCGGCCGGAATTGACGAGGCGGCGCGCGAGTGGCTGCGTCGCGGCCAGCGCCAGCACGCCGTCACGAAAGGCGCGGCTGATCGCGCTCTTGGGGGCAATAAAGTCGGTGGAACGCGTGGTGTTGAGCAAATTCTCATCGGCGGCGGCGACGCGCTCCCAATCGTAGCTGTCGAGCAAGGCCTCCGGCGCCCGCCCGCGCAGCACGAGGTCGAGCTTCCAGATGAGGTTGTCGACATCCTGGATGCCGCTGTTGCCGCCGCGTGCGCCGAAGGGTGACATCTGGTGGGCCGCATCGCCGGCGAACAACACGCGGCCATGGCGGAAGCGTTGCAGCCGACGCGACTGAAAACGGTAGAGGGAAATCCACTCGAAGGAGAACTCGACCGTTTCGCCCAGCATGGCCCGCACCCGGCGCGCGACGCTTTCGGGTTCGATCGCCGCCGCGCGATCCGCCGTGGCGTCCAGCTGGAAGTCGAGCCGCCACACGTCGTCGGCCTGCTTGTGCAACAGGGCGGAGCGGCCGCGGTTGAAGGGCGGATCGAACCAAAACCAACGCTCGGCCGGGCGTTCCATCCGCATCTTGATATCGCAGATCAAGAACTGGTCATCGAACACGCGGCCCTCGAAGGCGAGGCCCAGGTGGCGGCGGATCTCTGACCGCGCCCCATCGGCGGCGATCACCCAGTCGCCCAGCAGCCGGTAATCGCCCTCCGGCGTTGCGATGGTGAGAAGGGCGCCATCGCCTGTCAGCTCAATACCTTTGACCTCTTCCTGCCAGCGCAGCTCGATGAGATCGGACTTGGCTGCCGCCTCGATGCAGAAATGTTCGAAGTAGTATTGCTGCAAATTGATGAAGGCCGGCCGGCGGTGCGCGCTTTCGGGCAAGAGGTCGAACTCGAACACGCGGCGCGTATCGAAGAAGACCTTGCCGGTCTGCCAGGTGACGCCCTTGGCGATGAGCGTGTCACCGAGTGCGAGCCGGTCCATGATCTCGAGCGAGCGTTTGGCCCAGCAGATCGCGCGACTGCCGGCGGACAGCTGGTCCTTTTTGTCGACGACGAGGCAGCGGTGTCCCTTGCGGGCGAGCTCGAGGGCGGCCACCAGCCCGACGGGCCCGGCGCCGACGATGATGATGGGATGGTGCTGCGGCTGGCGGCGGGCGTGATCCGCCGAGCGTCGATGCTGCAAGCGAATATTAAGCACCTGGCTCATCGCCGTGTTGTCGGCCCCTCTGCTAGCCATGCCAGCCTAACACAGCCAAAGGGGCGCGGGCCTTCGCTCATCGGGCTGGGGCGGGCCCAACGCCGGGCGCACGGGGCGGACGCACCAAGAGGGCGATCAGGGCGGCGAAGACCGACAGGGCGGCGAAAGCCGTCAGCGACAGGACGTAGCTGCCCGAGGCATCGCGCAACAGGCCCGATAGCAGCGGCCCCGCGGCTTGGGCCGTTACCTGCAGGGAAAGCGCCACGCCGCGGATGGCGCCGAAGCTGGCCCGCCCGAAATAGTCGGCCCAAGCGAGCGGCAGCAGGGTCAGGATACCGCCGATGCCCGCGCCGAAGCAGCCAGCCGCCAGATAGGCTTGCCAGGCAGCCGCAATCAGGAGCATCAGCAAGGCGGAGGCGCCGAGCGCGGCAGCGCTGATCGCCAAGAGTGTTCTCAACCCCATGCGGCGCGCCAGCAGACCAAAACCCAGGCCCGCCACGGCCGCCGTAAAGGAGAAGGTCGAGACGACGGTGGCGGCCACGGTGGCGGAGAGGCCGCTTTCCATGATGTGCGGGGCCTGATGCAGGCTGATCCCGGCCTGCACCGGATAGACCGCCACGGTATAGAGCGACAACAGCCAAAAGGCGGGCGTGCGGATGGCTTGCGCCCGCGTGAAGTGCGGCTCGGCCATGGCGATCGGCGGCCCCTTGGCCCTCTTGCGTGGTGCCGATGCCAGCGGCCCGCCATCGGGCAGCAAGCCCAAATCCTCGGGGCGGCGCACCAACATCAGCCAGGCGGGCAAGAGGCCGACGAGCAAGACCGTGCTGCCGACGGCGAGCCAGCCGCCGCGCCAGCCGTCTTCGCGCATGGCCAAATGGGCGATGAGGGGCATGAGCACGAGGCCCAGCATTTGGGCCAAACCAATGATGGCATTGACGATCGCGCGCCGGGCCAAGAACCAGCTGTTGACCGCGCCGTAGATGCCGATGTCGAACGGTCCGGCAAAGTTCATGCGCGCGATGCAAAACAACAGGTAGAAGCCGAGGATCGATTGGATCAGCGACAACAGCATGGTCGAGAGGCCGGTCAGGAGGACCGCGGCGCACAGCATCATGCGGGCGCCCCGACGGTCGAGCAGCGGGCCGATCAGCGGTGAGGTGAGTGCGGCCAGGATGCCGCCGAGCGACACGGCCCCCGAAAGGGCCGTGCGCGACCAGCCGAACTCGCTCGTCATCGGTTCGACGAAGATCGAAAGCGTAGCAACCGCCGGGCCCTGGCGAGCAAAACCGCAGCAGCACAGGCAGGCCAAGATGACCCAGCCGTAGAAGAACGGCAGCCGCCGCGTGAGCCAGGTGGCAACGACCGGTTGTGGGGCGGTATGCACTTTTGCCCTTCTCGCCCTTTTCGCCCTTCTGCGCGCGGCGCTGGCGGAGATGGAAAAAGGGCTCCGGGCCCCATCAACCCTGCAGTTCGGTCCACATGGCGCGGTCGCGCTCGGCCGTCCAGACGCGGGGCGTATCAATACCCTGTGCCTCGTCATAGGCACGTGCGATGTTGAACGGCTGGCAGTGCTCGAAGATCGGCCAAGCCGCGTATTTTGGGCGCATGCTGGCGCAGGCCTGCTCAAAGCAATCCTTGAGGCTGGCCCCGCGCGCTACTCCGCGCTTGACGGGCTCAAAGGTGTCGCACAGGAAGTCGCGCGTCAAAGCCACGGCCTCGGCCACCCGCTCGGGGCCGACGAGCGCATCGCCCCGTCCCGGCACCAGGGCATCGGCCCGCAAGCCGGCAAGGCGCTCGAGCGTGGTCGGCCAGTCGGTGAAGTGCGCATCCCCGCAGTAGCAAGCCGACTTGTATTCGACGATATCGCCCGAGAACACCACGTTGGCGTCCGGCACGTACGCCACGATGTCGCCGGCGGTGTGCGCGCGTCCGAGCTGGCAAAGATCCACGCGGCGCTTGCCGAGATAAAGCGTCATGTGCTGGCGAAACGTCAGGCTTGGCCAGGTGAGGCCGGGGATGGACTCGGCGGCGCGAAACAGCCGCGGGAAGCGCTGATATTCGGAGGCCCAGTCCTCCTGGCCGCGCTCCGCGATCATGGCGCGGCAGGCCTCGGACGCCAGAATCTCGTTGGCGCCATAGGCCGTCGCCCCCAAGACGCGCACGGCGTGATAGTGCGACAGCACCACGTACTTGATCGGCTTGTCTGTGACCTGGCGCACGCGCTCGATGACGAGCCCCGCCATCACCGGGGTTGCCTGCGCATCGACCACGATGACGCCGTCATCGCCGATGATGATGCCGCTGTTGGGATCGCCTTCGGCGGTGAACGCATAAAGGTCGCGTCCGATTTCCGCAAAGCTGATCCTTTTCTCGCTCAGGTCGCCTGTTGAGGCAAAACTCGCCATTCGTCCTTTGCTCCTTCCATGCCACGGTGCACCCGCTAGCGCACATACTGTCGGATCTCTTGCTCGATGGCCCCGAAGATGGAGTGGCCGGCAGCGTCCAACATCTCGATGCACACGCGGTCGCCAAACTTCAGAAATGGCGTACGCGGGCGACCCTCCAGGAGGGTTTCCACCGTGCGCAGTTCGGCGAGACACGTGTAGCCTACCCCGCCGAGCTCGATCGGCTTGGTTGGCCCATCCTCGCCTTTGTTGGAAACCGTGCCCGAGCCGATGATGCTGCCGGCCCCGAGGCAGCGCGTCTTGGCCGCGTGCGCAATGAGTTCGGGAAATGAAAATGCCATATCCACGCCCGCATTGGGCTTGCCGATAAGCTTGCCGTTGAGGGAGGCTAATAGCGGCAGGTTGAGCTTGCCGTCCCGCCAGGCGGACCCGAGTTCGTCGCAGGTCACGGCCACGGGCGAAAAGGCGGTCGACGGCTTGCCATGAAAAAAGCCGAAGCCCTTGGCGAGCTCGCCTGGGATCAGATGGCGCAGTGAGACGTCATTGGCCAGCATGATGAGCCGAATGCGCTCGGCCGCCTCTGCTGGGCTGGCCCCCATCGGCACGTCGCCGCTGACCACGGCAATTTCGCCCTCGAGGTCGATGCCCCAGGCCTCATCGGCCATCTCAATGGCATCGTTCGGCCCCAGAAAGCTGTCGGATCCGCCCTGGTACATGAGCGGGTCGGTCCAGAAGCTCGCCGGCATCTCGGCGCCGCGCGCCCGGCGCACGAGCTCGACGTGATTGAGGTAAGCCGAGCCATCGGCCCACTGATAGGCGCGCGGCAACGGTGCCATGGCGCGGCTGGCCTGAAAATCCGCAATTTCGAAGCGCGGCGCCCGCTCAACCTCGGCAATCTCGTTGAGCTCGGCATAGACGCGTTCGACCTTGAGCACGAGGTCGTCCCAGTCGTCCAACAGCTGTTGCAGCGTCTCGAGCCCGGCGATCACGGCGGTGGCCGGCACCATCTTGCGCAGGTCGCGCGAGACGATGATGAGGGCGCCATCACGCGTGCCGTTGCGGTAGGTTGCCACCTTCATGCTGCGGCCCCGGCGAACCTTTCCGCTGCCGCGCGCGACAACGGCAGCAAAGGGAGAGGGCGCGCGTTCATCGGGCCCCCGTAAATCTCTTCTCGAGCGGCGTCCAGCAGGCCACATAGTCCTCCTGCAGGGTTTCCAGCTCGGCGGCGAACTTGCTCAAGTGCTGGGGAAAGCGGGTCTCGAACATGAAGGCCAGCGTGTTCGTCAGTTTGACCGGTTTCAGGTCGCCCTTGGTGGCGTGGTCATAGGCGGCCTTGTCGGGCCCGTGCGGCAGCATGCAGTTGTGCAGGCTCATGCCGCCGGGAACGAAGCCCTCCGGCCTGGCATCATAGACCCCGTAGATCAGGCCCATGAACTCGGACATGATGTTCATGTGGTACCAGGGCGGACGGAAGGTATGTTCCGCGACCGCCCAGCGCTCCGGGAAAATCACGAAATCGACGTTGGCGGTGCCCGCGGTCTCGGAGGGTGCCGTCAGCACGGTGAAGATCGAGGGATCGGGATGGTCGAAGGCGATGGCTCCGACCGGGGAGAAGTGGCGCAGGTCATACTTATAGGGCGCATAGTTGCCGTGCCAGGCGACGACGTCGAGCGGTGAATGGTCGAGCTCGCAAACGTTGAAGCTGCCGCACCATTTGACGGTGAGGCGTCCCAGCTCTTCGCGGTCCTCGAAGGCGGCCATCGGCGTCTTGAAATCTCGCGCATTGGCAAGGCAATTGGCGCCGATCGGCCCCCGATCCGGCAGGCTGAACTTGGCGCCATAGTTCTCGCACACGTAGCCGCGCGCGGGGCCTTGCACCAGGTCGACCTTGAATTTCACGCCGCGCGGGATGACGCAGATTTCCCCCGGCGCGACCTCGATGCGGCCGAACTCGGTGAAGAAGCTGAGCCGGCCCAGTTGCGGCACGATCAGCATCTCGCCGTCGGCGTTATAGAAATAGTCGTTGGGCATCGACTGGGTGACGAGATAGACGTGGGCGGCCATGCCGGCTTGCGTGTTGACGTCTCCCGCGGTGGTCATGGTGCGCAGGCCGGTCAGAAAAGTCAGCTTCTCGTCGGGAAGCGGCACCGGGCCCCAGCGCAGCTGGCCGATTGGCCGCTCGTGCTCGGCGAGTGCCGGCGCCGTCTTCCAATAGGGCAACGCCACCTTGCGGAATTTGCCCGAGTGCTTGACCGAGGGCCGGATGCGATAGAGCCAGGAGCGTTCATTGCTGCCGCGCGGCGCCGTGAAGGGCGAGCCGGAGAGCTGCTCGGCGTAGAGCCCATAGGCGGTCCGCTGCGGTGAGTTCTGCCCGACGGGCAGCGCGCCGGGGAGCGCCTCGGTTTCAAAGTCATTGCCAAACCCGGGCATGTAGCCGGCGGGCGTGGCCGCGCTCCATTGCCCGGCGTTGGCATCCGTTCGGGTTTTGCTGTCCTGTGCCATGCTGCTGCCCTCATCAAAGCCGCGCCGGTGTCCTCGCCCCTGCGCTGCGCTAAGCGCTGCCTGAAAGCGCGCCGAGCCGCCGGAGGCGCCAATCTTAACGCCTCCCCGGCAACGAGCGCAAAGCGCGGTAAGCGACACCCGCCGTCGGTCTTGGCGGCGGGCAGGGAGCGCCCGCGTTTGTTTGCGCAACCCGCTGCCAAAACGTGAGCGGCCGGGCCGGGACCCCCAGGGGTCGCCGTGCCTGGGTCGCACGGGATGACATCGCCTGTGGCCGGGCTTAAGGTGCGCGCCCACGCGCGCGGCAAAGTCGGGCGCTCCGTTCGCCAAGGGGCGGGAAAGGTGTTCATGAGCGGGCTTGATTACGAGGCCCAATACAACAACCGGGCCCGGGTCCCCGAGCATGTCGCCATCAACGCGCGCTGGTTTGCCGCCTCCGCCGAATATCGCACGCCAGAGCATGGCCGGCTCGACCTCGCCTATGGTGCGGGCGAGCGGCAGCGCTACGATCTCTTCCCCGGCACTGCCGATCCGCGCCCCCTCGTGGTCTACATCCATGGCGGCTATTGGCAGCGCGGCGACCGCACGGAGTATGCCTTCCTCGCCCGCGAGCTCAACGCGGCCGGCCTCGCCGTCGCATTGCCGTCCTACTCCCTGTGCCCGGCCGTCAGCGTCATGGATATCGTGGGCGAGCTGCGCCAGTTTCTCGCTGCCCTGTGGCAAAGGACGCGCGTTTACCCCCTCCTCGTCGGCCATTCCGCCGGCGGGCATTTAACGGCGGCCATGCTCGCCACCGACTGGAGCCAGATCAGCGGGGTTCCCGCGGATCTGGTGCGTGCGGGCTATGCCATCAGCGGCGTCTTCGATTTGCCGCCGCTGGTTGGCACCAGCCTCAATGAGGCCTTGGGGCTCAACGCTGAGAGCGCACACGCGGCCAGTCCGATGTTCTGGCCGCCGCCGCCCAAGGCGCGCGTGTTCGCCGCCGCGGTGGGTGGGCTCGAAAGCGAGGAGTTCCTGCGGCAAAGCCGGGCGCTGGCGCACGCCTGGCGCCAGGCCGGGGTCACCGCCGAGGACGTGGTGGTGGCGAACACCAATCATTTCACCATCGTCGAGGAGTTGACGCGACCCACGAGCCCGATGTTCAAATCCGTGGCCGCACTCGCCCGCTCAATCGCCGCGCGCTGAGGGGCGAGGCCTCAGGCGGCCCGCAGCAAGCGGTTGTGCAGCTCGAGCACGGCGATCATAAAGCCGACGCGGTCCTCGGCGGCCTCGCTGATCACGGAAACGTAGTCGGGCGTCTGCGGCACGATTTCCCCGATCACCTCGCCCAATTCGAATTTCAGTTCCGCGTCGTGCTTGCGGGCAATGGCCTGCATGCGACCGTTCTCCGCCAGGCAGCTCATATAGAGACGGCGGATGCCGCGGTTGCGCGCGGCCCGTACCACCCGCCCCATGAGCTCCGAGCCAATGCCGTTGTCCTGGTGGATGCGCTCCACGGAAAAGGCGGCCTCCGCCTCGACGCCCCACACGTCGCCCAGCCGCCGCAGTTCGGCGGCCCCCCGCACCCGGCCGCCGACGATGTAGGCAAAAACCAAGCTGCCGAAGTCGCTCATGCGGTCGGCGTAGGCTTCGATGAAGGCGTCCGAAACCGCATGCGCAAACCGCAGCCGGCGGCTCTCCTTGTCGAGCCGCAACAGGTGTTCGCGAAAAAGGCCAGCATCCGTCGGCCACAGCTTGCGGATGCTTCCCTCGCGGGAAGGCAGATCGCTCATGCTCATCTCCTCGACTAGGAGGCCCGGGCCTTGGCTTGGAGCCTTCGCGGCCCCTTTGGTTGGATGCGACCCGGCGCGTCTCAGAACTCTTTTGCAATGCAAAATAGACACCCAACATGACCTCGTGATGACTTCAAAAAAGTGTTATCCAGCAATGCACAGAAATGATGCTGCGCTGCCACATTGGAGCCCCCAGGACTGGCCCGAGCCCCGGCCCTGGGCAGCGCCGGCCCGCGCCAGGGGCACCACCCCAGCACCGCGGCTTGGGGCGCGCCCGCGGGTGGGGCGAATGGCTTGACCCGGGGGGCCTGGCGGGATAGCCGAGGCGGCGATGAGGATCCTTGACGACTATCGCGCGCTGCTCGCCGCCGGCGCGCTTGAGGCCGACGTGGCGCAAGCGGAGGAAGCGGCAAAGCTCGACAAGTTGGTTGAGGCTCTGCGCCACTGGCGGCCGAAACGTCCGGGGCTATCGGGCATTTTCGATCGCGCCACGCCGGCGCCCAAGGGGCGCTACATTTTTGGCCCCGTCGGCCGCGGCAAGACCATGCTCATGGATCTTTTCTACGCGGCCACCAAATTCAAGCCGCGGCGGCGCCTGCACTTTCACGCCTTCATGAGCGAAGTGCACGACCTCATTGGAGCGACGCGCCGGCAGGTGCCGGGCGATCCGATCCCCGAGGTTGCGCGCACGCTCGCGTCCCGCGCCCGGCTGCTGTGCTTCGATGAACTGCACGTCACCGACATTGCCGATGCCATGATCCTCGGGCGGCTGTTCGGTGCCCTGTTCGCCGAGCAAGTGGTGCTGGTGGCAACCTCCAACGTGCATCCGGCCGACCTCTATAAGGACGGCCTCAACCGCCAGCTGTTTGCGCCTTTCATCGACCTCCTGATGGCTAACGTGGAGCTCGACGAGCTCAGGGCTGCCAAGGATTTCCGGCTCGCCAAGCTGTCGGGCAAACCGCTCTATTTCTGGCCCGCCGATGCACGGGCGCGTGCCGAAATGGACCAGCTCTGGAACCAGTTGACGAGGGGGCATCCGGGGGGCGACGTGGCGATCGACGTGAAAGGTCGCACCCTGCACGTGGCCCGAGCAGCCATGGGCATTGCCCGCTTCTCGTTTGCCGAACTGTGCGAGCGGCCGCTTGGAACGCTCGACTATCTGGCGCTGGCGCGGAATTTTCACACCATCATGATCGACAATATTCCGGCCATGACGGCGGCGCAGAAGAGCGTGGCGCGGCGCTTCGTCAATCTGATCGACACGCTTTATGATGCGCGCGTTTGCCTGATCGCTTCCGCCGCGGCCGAGCCCAAGGGCCTGTTGCCGCACAACGAGGCGAGCCTGTTGGTCGATCGCACGGTCTCGCGCCTGATCGAAATGCGCGCGGAAGCCTATCTGGAGGGCCGCGGGAAGCGCGTTAAGGCACACGTTCCGGCGTAGCCGGGGTGACACAGCGGGTCGCCGGCGGCGGCGCGGCGCGGGCGCCCAGCCGCTGTTTGCGGAGCCTGCCAAAGCGGCGATTGAGCCGTTTCAGCGTGCGGCGATAGTCGAAGTAGTTGACCTCCAGCCGGTGCCGCTCGGAGGCCACGAAGCGCCCGCGTTGCCTGGCCTGCGCCAGACCGGCGCGAAACCTTGCCCAGCGCGCCGGCGCGCGCCGCTCCGCGATAATGCTGCTGGCGATGGCTTGCGCCTGATAGTCGGCGAGCCGCCACATGCTGCCGTTGGCTTGCACCAGCCCCACGGCAAAGAGCGTGTCGTAGTCGGGGTGAAAGACGTGATGGACGAAGCGGGGGCGGCCATCCGGCGCAAACGCGATCGCCTCGTCGAGGAACGGCAGCACCGGCCGATAGCCGGTGGCGAACACGATGAGATCGACGCTTTCGGCGCTGCCATCGCGAAAATGCACGCGCTCGCCGTCGTAGCGCGCGATCTCCGGCTTGACGATCAGGCTGCCGTGCGCGACGAGCCGGGGGATCTCATCGCTCATGGTGGGATGGGCCGCGTCGATCGCATAGTCGGGATCGGGCATGCGGTAGCGCGATGGTGGCCCCTGCAGCAGCCATAGGCTCGCCTGGAATAGCCAGCGCTTGACGAGGCGTGGCAGGGGCACGATCTCGGCCCAGGACAGGACGTCCCCGGTCGGGAAGCCGAGGATGAACTTCGGCACAAACCAGTAGCCGCGGCGCAGGCTCAAATAGACCTTCGAGCGCCCGTGCACGGCATCACTGACCAGATCGGCGGCGGAATTGCCGCAGCCCACCACGAGCACGCGCTTGTCGCGCACCTGCAGGGGGCTTTTGTAGCGCCGCGAGTGCATGATCTCGCCGGTGAAATGGCCGGGGTAGGTCGGCATGCGCGGCACGTCGTGGTGACCGCTGGCGATCACGACACCGCGGTAGCGGCGCGGTTGGGCCTCGCCGGCGACGCTGACCTGCCAGCCCCCGGCGCTGAGCGGGGTGAGCCGGGCCACGGCCTTGCCGAGCTCGATATGGGGGCTCAGCCCAAACTTGGCGATATAGTCGCGGAAGTAGGAGAGGACGCGTTCGTGGCTCGGATATTCCGGATAATCCGCATCGAGCATGGGTAGGTCATCGAAGCCCGTCGAGCTGATGCAGGAGACGAGATGGGTCGTCTCATAGACGATGCCGCTTTGGGTGGCGATGTTCCACAAGCCGCCGATATCGGCCTCGCGCTCCAGACAGTCGAAGGCAATGTCGCGCTCAAGAAAGGTCTTGGCGGCGGCGAGCCCGGAAGGTCCGGCACCGATGATGCAATATTTGTCTGGAATAGCTTCAGCCATCTGGGCGCTAAACTCTCAAGCTTGGGCGTCCCGTTGCGCCGGCGCGCCGGGAAGATAGCGAGGTAGGCGCCGGCGCGGCGGCCGACAAGGTGACGCAAGCGCGCTGGCGGCAGCCTGGCGGCATCGACCGCTGACCTTCGGCCCGTCAAAGGCGGGGCCGTTCTTCTTGAACCGCCACGGGTTTCGGGTTAACCAACCGCGCGAGCCCCCCATTCGCCGACGCCAGCCTTGGTCTTGAGAGGGCGGCGTCTTGAGGAAAGCCAGCGAGGAGCAACAGCTATGGCGCGTAGCAAGATCGCACTCATCGGCGCGGGCATGATCGGCGGCACGCTGGCGCACTTGGTAGGTCTCAAGGAGCTGGGCGATGTCGCCCTCTTCGATATCGTCGATGGCGTGCCGGGCGGCAAGAGCCTGGACATTTGGCAGGCCGGCGCGGTGGAAGGCTTCGATGCGAAGTTTAAGCCCGCCAATGCCTATGCCGAGATCGAGGGAGCCGACGTCATTATCATCACCGCGGGCGTACCGCGCAAACCGGGCATGAGCCGCGACGATCTGCTCGGCATCAATCTCAAGGTGATGGAGCAGGCCGGCGCCGGCATCAAGAAGTATGCGCCCAATGCCTTCGTGATCGTCATCACCAATCCGCTTGACGCCATGGTCTGGGCCTTGCAAAAGGCGTGCGGCTTGCCGAAGCAGAAAGTGGTCGGCATGGCGGGCATTCTCGACACGGGTCGCTTTCGCGCCTTCCTGGCCGAGGAGTTCGACGTCTCGGTGGAGGATGTCACCGCGCTCGTGCTCGGTGGGCACGGCGATGACATGGTGCCGATCGCGCGCTACTCCACGGTTGCGGGCATACCGCTCCCCGATCTGGTGCGCATGGGTTGGACCACGCAGGCCAAACTCGACGCCATTATCGAGCGCACGCGTAAGGGCGGTGGCGAGATTGTCAATCTGCTCAAGACCGGTTCGGCGTTCTATGCACCGGCCTCCGCGGCGATCCAGATGGCTGAGAGCTATCTCAAGGACAAGCGCCGCGTCCTGCCGTGTGCGACCTATCTTAGCGGCGAGTACGGCGTGAAGGGTCTTTATGTTGGCGTTCCCGTCATCATCGGCGCCAATGGCGTGGAAAAGATCGTGGAGATCGACCTCAACGCCGCCGAGCGGCAGATGTTCTTAAAGTCGGTCGAGTCGGTGAAGGGCTTGATCGAGGCCTCAAAGAAGATTGCCCCACAGTTGGCCTAGCGCCGCCCGCCGCTCTAGAGCGACAAGGAGGACCGCCAAGCATGGCAAAAACTGCAATCACGTCGCCGCAGAGCCGCCCGATCGGCCCCTATTCGCCGGGGATTGGCGTGGGCGATCTCGTTTTTCTGTCCGGGCAAACGCCGCTGGAGGCGGCCACGGGCAAGCTGGTCGAGGGCGACATCGCCCGCCAGGCCCGCCAGTGCCTTGAGAACCTCAAGGCCCTCTTAGAGGCGGCCGGCCTCGGTTTCGGGCATGTCGTCAAGACCACCATTTTTTTGACCGACATGGCGGATTTTGCCGCCGTCAACGAGGTCTATAAGGCCTACGTGCGCGAGCCCTACCCGGCGCGCTCCACGGTTGCCGTCGCCGCCCTGCCCATGGGGGCGACCGTGGAGATTGAAATGATCGCCTCTCGCAGTGCACAATGAGGCCGCGCCTGGCGCCGCGCCTGCTGACGCCCCACTGGTATATGGTATACCAGTGGGCGGCGGGGGTCGCCGCTAACGCCACAGTGCCGGGGTTGCCATGAACATCCACGAGTATCAGGCCAAAGAGCTCATTGCCCGCTACGGCGCACCGGTGCCGCGCGGGGCCGTGGCGCTGAGCGTGGCGGAGGCGGTCACGGCCGCGGCGGCGCTGCCCGGCCCCGTATGGGTCGTGAAGGCGCAAATCCACGCCGGCGGGCGCGGCAAAGGCAAGTTCAAGGAAGACACCGGCGCTCAGGGCGGAGTGCGTCTCGCCACGTCCCCGGCCGAGGTGAAGGCGCACGCCGAAGCCATGCTGGGCAAGACGCTCGTCACGGTCCAGACCGGTGCCGCCGGCCGCACCGTCAAGCGCCTGCTGATCGAGGAGGGCTGCGAGATCGGGCGCGAGCTCTACCTCTCCTGCCTGGTCGATCGGGCCGCTTCCCGCTTGGCCTTCATCGCCTCCACGGCGGGCGGCATGGATATCGAGAAGGTGGCGCATGATACGCCCGAAAAGATCGCGCGCCTGACGATTGACCCTGCCAGTGGCTATGCGCCGTTCCATGCGCGCAAAATTGCCGCGGCCCTTGAGCTCAAGGGGGAGCAGATCGATCAGTGCGACAAGCTCATCGGCGCGCTCTATCGCGCCTTCGTTGAAACCGACATGAGCCTGCTTGAGGTCAACCCGCTGATCGTCACCAAGGCCGGCAAGCTCCTCTGTCTCGATGCCAAGATCAACTTCGACGACAACGCGCTCTTCCGCCACAGCCGAGTGCAGGAGCTGCGGGATATCGACGAGGAAGATCCAGCCGAAGTCGAGGCCTCCAAGTACGACCTCAGCTACGTCAAGCTCGATGGGGAAATCGGCTGCATGGTCAACGGTGCGGGCCTGGCCATGGCGACCATGGACATCATCAAGCTCTATGGCATGGAGCCCGCCAACTTCCTCGACGTGGGCGGCGGTGCGTCGAAAGAAAAAGTGGCGGCAGCCTTCAAGATCATTCTCAGCGATGCCAACGTGAAGGGCATCTTGGTCAATATCTTCGGCGGCATCATGCGCTGTGACATCATCGCCGAAGGCGTTGTGGCCGCGGCCAAGGAGATGGCGATCAAGGTGCCGCTGGTGGTGCGGCTCGAGGGCACCAATGTGGAGCTGGGCAAGGACATTCTCGCCAAGTCGGGCTTGAAGATCGTGCCGGCCGACAACCTCGCCGATGCCGCCAAGAAGATCACCGACGCCGTGAAAAAGGCACCCCAGTGATGGCCATTCTCGTCGACAAGACCACCAAGGTCCTGTGCCAAGGCATCACGGGCAGCCAGGGCACCTTTCACACCCAGCAGGCGCTGGCCTACGGCACCCAGGTCGTGGGCGGCGTCACCCCCGGCAAGGGCGGCAGCCGGCACCCCGATCCCAGCTTGGCCGCGGTGCCGATCTTCGACACCGTCATTGAGGCCAAGGCGCGCACCGGCGCCAACGCCACCTCCATCTATGTGCCGCCCCGCTTTGCCGCCGATGCCATTCTGGAAGCCATCGATGCGGAAATACCGTTGATCGTCTGCATTACCGAGGGCATTCCCGTGCTCGACATGGTGAAGGTGAAACGGGCGCTCGATGGCTCCAAGTCGCGCTTGATTGGCCCGAACTGCCCGGGCGTGCTCACGCCTAAGGCCTGTAAGATCGGCATTATGCCCGCCAATATTTTCGCGACCGGCACGGTTGGCATCGTCTCGCGCTCGGGCACGCTCACCTACGAAGCCGTGAAGCAAACGAGCGACGCGGGGCTTGGTCAGTCGACGGCCGTGGGCATCGGCGGCGATCCCGTCAAGGGCACGGAATTCATCGACGTGTTGGAGATGTTTCTGGCCGATGCGGCGACGCAGGCCATCATCATGATCGGTGAGATCGGCGGGGCGGCCGAGGAGGATGCGGCCGAATTCGTCAAAGCGGAGGCCAGGCGGGGCCGGCAGAAGCCGATGGCGGGCTTCATCGCCGGCATGACGGCGCCGCCCGGCCGGCGCATGGGGCACGCCGGGGCCATCATCGCCGGCGGCAAAGGCCGCGCCGAAGATAAGGCGGAGGCCATGAAATCGGCGGGCATCGCGGTGGCCGACAGCCCCGCCGCGCTCGGGACCACGCTGGCCAAGGTGCTGAAGGGCTAAGACGCCGCCGCAGCGCGGCGCTCGCGCGGCCCAAGGCCCGGCGTCGCGCGCGCCGATGCGCCACAAGCCAAGCCTGGCATCTGTGCCAGGGCTGCCGCTGGCGCAGGGCTGCCCAAATTTGGCGCAGGTGCCCAAGCCTGAGGTGCTGATCCGCTCCCTGCGGTGCTAACTCCGGGGCCGCGTCCCCTCAGCTTTTGACCCCGGGCTTGAGGCCAAGCGACGCTGCGCGCCTTTTGCCCGGCGGCGCGGAGCGCCACACCCCGTCTAAAAGCGGGGTGCGGCATGCACTATATCAAACAATATGCTAGGTAGGCGCCGCCCGCGTAGGCGTTTGGGGGCGTGTGCGACCGTGCCAGCCGTTTCTTCCAACCCGACGACGTTCTCAGGCCATGACCCGTCAGCCGAAAAACGAAGCCTTTGCGCAGACCTCGTTCTTGCAGGGCGCCAACGCCGCCTACATCGAAGACATGCAGGCACAATACGAGCGCAACCCCGGCTCCGTGACCGATGAGTGGCGCCATTTCTTTGCCAGTCTGAAGGAGGAGCAGCCTCCCCTCGACGGCAGCGGCCACGACGGCCCGTCCTGGGCAAGGCCCCTCGCCAGCCTTGCGGAGCCGAGCGAGCTCGTCGATGCCCTAACGGGCGATTGGGGCGGTGTTGAACGCAGCCTGCGTGAGCGGCTCAGTGCGCGCGCGCAGGCGCAGGGGATCGCGCTTGATCCCATTGCCTCCGTGCGCGCCATCCAGGACAGCGTCCGCGCGCTGATGCTGATCCGCGCCTATCGCGTCATGGGCCACCTGGCTGCCGACCTCGATCCGCTCGGTTTGGTCCAGCGCAAGATGCACAAGGAGCTGCGGCCGGAGACCTATGGCTTCACCGAGGCCGACCTCGACCGTCCCATCTTCATCGACAAGGTCTTGGGGCTTGAGATCGCCACCGTGCGCGAAATCCTGAAGATCTTGCGCCGCACCTACTGCCGGCACATCGGGGTTGAGTTCATGCACATTACCTCGCCCGCGCAAAAGTCCTGGTTGCAGGAGCGCATCGAGGGCCGGGACAAGGAGATCACCTTCACGGTGGAGGGCAAAAAGGCCATTCTCAACAAACTGATCGAGGCCGAAACCTTCGAGAAATTCGCCGACATCAAGTACACGGGCACCAAGCGTTTCGGGCTCGACGGGGCCGAGTCGATGGTGCCGGCCCTGGAGCAGATCATCAAGCGCGGCGGTCAGCTCGGGGTGAAGGAGATCGTGATCGGCATGGCGCACCGCGGGCGCCTCAATGTGCTCGCCAACGTCCTGAGCAAGCCCTTGCGCGCCATTTTCAATGAGTTCAAGGGCGGATCGTTCAAACCCGACGCCGTCGACGGCTCAGGCGACGTCAAATACCACCTCGGTGCCTCCTCGGACCGTGCCTTCGATGGCAACAACGTCCACCTCTCGTTGACGGCCAACCCCTCGCACCTGGAGATCGTCGACCCCGTGGTGTTGGGCAAGGTGCGCGCCAAGCAGGACCAGCACGGCTGCAAGCCCGGCGAACGCACGCCGGTGCTGCCGCTGCTCATTCACGGGGATGCCGCCTTTGCCGGCCAGGGCGTGGTGGCGGAGTGTTTTGGCCTGTCCGGGCTCAAGGGCCACCGCACCGGCGGCTCCATTCATTTCATTATCAACAACCAGATCGGCTTCACCACCAATCCCGGCTACTCGCGCTCCTCGCCCTATTGCTCCGATGTGGCCAAAATGGTGGAGGCGCCCATCTTTCACGTCAACGGCGATAACCCGGAAACCGTGGTGCACGTCGCCAAGATCGCCACCGAGTTCCGCCAGAAGTTTCAAAAGCCGGTGGTCATTGACATGTTCTGCTACCGGCGGCACGGACACAATGAGTCCGATGAGCCCGCCTTCACGCAGCCGCTGATGTATCGGGCGATCAAGGCGCATCCCTCCGTGGTGGAAATTTACTCCAAGCGCCTGAGCGAGGAGGGCGTGGTGACGGCGCAGGATGTCGCCGGCATGACGGCAGCCTTCCGCGCCCGGCTCGACGCGGAACTGGCCGCCGCCGACAGCTATAAGCCGAACAAGGCCGACTGGCTCGATGGCCGTTGGTCAGAGATCGGCTTTGCCGACGACGAGGCCCGGCGCGGCCAAACCGGCGTGGCGATCGACACGCTCAAGGAGGTGGGTCGGCGCATCACCGCCATCCCACAGGATTTCCACGCGCACAAGACCATCCAGCGCTTGCTGCAGCGGCGCCGCGAAATGGTGGAGACCGGCACGGGCATCGATTGGTCGATGGCGGAGCAGTTGGCGCTCGGCACCCTGCTGAACGAAGGCTTTCCCGTGCGCCTGTCCGGTCAGGACAGTGAGCGTGGCACCTTCTCGCAGCGCCACTCGGTGCTGTTCGACCAGGAAAGCGAACGCCGCTATACGCCGCTCAAGTACGTGGCCCCGGGGCAAGGACGCTTTGAGGTCATCAACTCGATGCTGTCCGAGGAAGCGGTCTTGGCCTTTGAGTACGGCTACACCCTGGCCGAGCCCAATGCGCTCACCATTTGGGAGGCGCAATTCGGCGATTTTGCCAATGGCGCGCAGGTGGTGTTCGACCAGTTCATCTCCTCCGGCGAGCGCAAGTGGCTCAGAATGTCTGGGCTGGTTTGCCTGCTGCCGCATGGCTACGAGGGACAGGGACCAGAGCACTCCTCCGCCCGGCTCGAGCGCTTTCTGCAACTGTGTGCGGAGGACAATTGGCAGGTGGCGAACTGTACGACGCCGGCCAATTATTTCCACATCCTGCGCCGGCAATTGCATCGCAAATTCCGCAAGCCGCTGGTGCTGATGACGCCGAAGTCGCTCTTACGCCACAAGCGCGTACTGTCGACGTTGGCCGAGCTGGGGCCCGGCACCTCGTTTCACCGCGTGCTGTGGGACGACGCGCAACTCGCTCGAAGCACGGGCGTCCGCCTGCGGCAGGACCGCGACATTCGCCGGGTCGTGCTGTGTTCGGGCAAGGTCTACTATGACCTTTTCGAGGCGCGCGAGGCGGCCGGCATCGATGACGTCTATTTGCTGCGCGTGGAACAGTACTATCCATTCCCGGCGCGCACGCTCATCGCCGAGCTTGGCCGCTTTGGCAAGGCTGAGGTGGTTTGGGCGCAGGAGGAACCGAAAAACATGGGCGCGTGGAGCTTCATGGAGCCGAACCTGGAATGGGTGCTGCAACACCTTGCGCTTCCCGCCAAGCGCCCCGCCTACGCCGGGCGGCCGGCGTCCGCGGCCACCGCCACGGGCCTGCTCAGGCGGCACAATCAGGAGCAGAAGGCCCTGCTCGAACAGGCTCTGGCGGCCTGAGGGACGAGCCATGGCCATCGAGATCAAGGTGCCGGCGCTCGGCGAATCCGTGACAGAGGCGACGGTTGGACAATGGTTCAAGCAGCCGGGTGATGCCGTTGCCGCTGACGAGCCCTTGGTTGAGCTCGAAACCGACAAGGTGACGATCGAGGTCCCCGCGCCATCGGCGGGGGTGCTCACCGACATCGTGGTCCCGCAAGGTGGCACGGTCGCCGTCGGGGCCGTGCTGGGGGCGATCGACGGCGCTGGGGCGCAAGCGGGCGCGGCCCCCAAAGCGGCTGCGGCGCCCGCCGCGCCGGCAAGCCCGCAGGCGCAAAAACCTGAGGCGCAGCCGGCCGCGGCGCCGCCGGCGGCCAAGCCAGCGGAACGGGCTGCCCCCGCCGCCGAGCCGACGCTGGCCGGCGACGGAGCCATGCCGGCGACCCCCGCGGCGCGCAAAATCATGGCCGAGCAGGGCCTCACCCCCGCCGAGGTGCCAGGCTCTGGCCGGCGCGGCCAAATCCTCAAGGAAGACGCGACGGCCGCGCTGGCACGGCGCGACGCGGGGCCGGCTGCGGCCACCGCGGCGGGTAGCTATTTGCCCGCCAATGTGCCGGTTCCCGGCCAGGCCCTGCGCGCGCCCACCGGGCCCAACGATGCCGCGCGCGAAGAGCGCCTGCGCATGACGCGCCTGCGCCAGACCATCGCGCGACGGCTGAAGGAGGCCCAACACACCGCCGCCATGCTCACGACCTTCAACGACGTGGACATGAGCGCGATCATGAAGCTGCGCAGCGACTACAAGGAGCTGTTCGAAAAACGCTACCACGTGAAACTCGGCTTCATGGCCTTTTTCGTGAAGGCCTGCGTGCAGGCGCTAAAGGAGGTGCCAGCGGTCAACGCCGAGATCGATGGCGAGGACGTCATTTACAAGAACTACTATCACATCGGCGTCGCCGTCGGCACCGAGCGCGGCCTGGTCGTGCCGGTGCTGCGCGAGGCCGACCGCTTGTCGTTTGCCGAAATCGAGCAGGCGATTGGCGACTTCGGCCGCCGCGCGCGCGAGGGCAAGCTCGGCATCGAGGAGATGCAAGGCGGCACGTTCACAATCTCGAACGGGGGCGTGTACGGCTCGCTGCTGTCGACGCCGATCCTTAACGCACCGCAGTCCGGCATTCTCGGGATGCATCGCATCGAGGACCGGGCGGTGGTGCGCAATGGCCAGATCGTGGCCCGACCGATCATGAACCTGGCGCTCAGCTACGACCACCGTCTGGTCGATGGTCGCGAGGCGGTCACCTTCCTCGTCCGCGTCAAGGAGTTCCTCGAGGATCCGCAGCGCCTCGTGCTGGAGCTTTGAGCGATGGCGGGCAGCTACGACCTCCTCGTCATCGGTACGGGACCCGGCGGCTACGTTTGCGCCATCCGCGCCGCCCAGCTCGGCCTGAAAGTGGCCGTGATCGAGAAGCGCGCCACCCACGGCGGCACCTGTCTCAATATCGGCTGTATCCCCTCCAAGGCGCTGTTGCACGCCTCCGAACGCTACGAGGAAGCACGCCATCACCTGGCCGGCATGGGCATCGAGGTGGCACCCAAGCTCAACCTGGCGGGCATGCTGGCCTTCAAAGACCAAGGCGTGAAAGGCAACGTCGATGGCGTCGCCTTCCTGTTGAAGAAGAACAAGATCGATGTGTTCCATGGCCTCGGCACGCTCGTTGCGCCAGGCCGGATCAAGGTCGCGCGCGACGGCGCCGGCCCGGAGCAGCTCGAGGCCCGCCACATCGTGATTGCGACGGGCTCCGACGTCGCTCGGCTGCCCGGCATCGAAATCGACGAGGAGAGCGTGGTGTCTTCAACCGGCGCCCTCGCGCTGCCGCGGGTGCCCAAGCGCTTGTTGATCATCGGCGCGGGCGTGATCGGCTTGGAACTTGGCTCGGTTTGGCGCCGGCTCGGCAGCGAGGTGCTAACCGTTGAGTATCTCGACCGCATTCTGCCTGGCACCGACGCCGAAGTGGCGCGCGGCCTGCAGCGCCTGTTGATGAAGCAGGGCATGAGTTTCAAGCTCTCGAGCAAGGTGACGCAGATCGCCAAAAACGGCGCCCAGCAAAAGGTGACGATCGAGCCGGCGGCGGGGGGTGCCCCGATCGGGGTGGAGGCCGACGTGGTGCTGGTGGCGGTCGGCCGCGTCCCCTACACCGACGGCCTGGGGCTTGAGGCGGTGGGCGTGCAGTTGGACAACAAAAAGCGCATCATTGTTGATGCCCACTATCAGACCAACGTGCCGGGGCTCTATGCCATCGGCGACGTGATCGCCGGGCCGATGCTGGCGCACAAGGCCGAAGAGGAGGGCATTGCCGTTGCCGAGACGCTGGCTGGCCAAGCCGGCCACGTGAACTATGACGCCATTCCCAATGTGATCTACACCTTCCCAGAGGTGGCGACCGTCGGCAAAAGCGAGGAAGAGCTAAAGGCCGCCAACGTGGCCTACAAGATCGGCAAATATCCCTTCACCGCCAATGCGCGCGCCAAGGTCAACAAGACTACGGAAGGGTTCGTCAAGATCCTGGCCGATGCCGCCAGCGACCGCATTCTCGGCGTGCATATTATGGCGGCCGCGGCCAGCGAAATGATCGCCGAGGCGACCGCCATCATGGAGTTCGGCGGCTCGGCGGAAGACCTGGCCCGGACGTGTCACCCCCATCCGACCCTGACCGAGGCCGTCAAGGAGGCAGCCTTGGCGGTCGACAAGCGTGCCATTCACGCCTGAGAGCGCGCTTTCACGCCTGCGCGGGGTCCTCTTTGTCAGTTGCCGACGCGCGTTGTCAGTTGCCAACGCGCGGGGCCATGGGGGCGAGCGGGGTTGGGCCCTGCATCGGCGGGGAAATATCCCAGAAGGTGCGCGGCGGGGACACCCGACGCTCGGGAACGGGGGGTGGTTGTAAGCGGTCGCGCTCGATGATGACGACGGGCGGGGACTGCGGCGGTGGACGCGACCGCTGCCGCGAGGATTGGGCCTCAGCGGCGGCAAAAGTCACCGACAGGAGGAGCCCGGCGCCGAGGATAATCGCTACTCGCATGGCATGGCCTCTTAGCGGCATTGCCCCCTAGCGAACATATAAGCCCTGCGCGTTAGGGCTCAAGAGCCAACCGCAGCCAAGCCTTAAGCGGTGGCCATGGTCGCTCGGCAAACGCCCCGGGGCTGGTGGCGCTAACGCTTATAGCTGGGTGCGGGCACGCGTTCGATCATGACATTGATACAGGCAGGTTTGCGGGCCGCCAGTGCCCGCTCAAGAGCGCCGGGCAGCGCTTCGGCAGCCGTGACGCGTTCGCCGTGCCCGCCGAGCGCGGCCGCCACCAGGTCATAGCGGCTCGGCAGCAAGCCGCAGGCGTGCGTGCGTTCCGGGCCATACTCCCGGAGCTGAATTTGGTGCTCTGCATTCCAGGTGGCATCGTTGCCGATGACCGCAACGAAGGGGAGATCATGGCGCACGGCGGTGTCGAATTCCGCCATATGGAAACCGCAGCTGCCGTCGCCCATCACGGCAAACACCGGCGCCTTGGGCTCGGCGAGGCGCGCGGCCAAGGCAAAGGGAATGGCGGCCCCAATGGCTCCGGCCACGCCGTTGATGAGGCGCCGCTGCGGCGCCAGCGCAGCTTGCGGCCATTGGCCGATCTCGCCGCCGTCGCAGATCAAAACGGCGGCGGCATGCCCCTCCACGTAGCGCGCCAGCGCCCGGCAGAGCTCGATCGGGTGCAGCGCGCCCGGGCTGGTTGCGGCCAGCGTCTCCCAGGCCGGCGGCCGATAGGCGAGCGCGCTTGCGACCTCCTCGGCCCAGCCGCCATTGCCGACAGGCGCACGACAGCGCGCCCGCAAGCTGATGGCGGCGGCGCCAGCCTCGGCGCTGGCGGCAAACAGCACCTGGTTTGCCTTGTCCCGCTGCAGGCGTGCGAGCCGATCCGCGTCGGCGTCGATGCCGATAAACCGGCACTGGGGCGCGACGTGGGGCGCCTCCCCGAAGCGCAGCGTGAAGTCGAGCGCTTTGCCCACGAGCACGATGAGGTCGGCGCGGCGCAGCACCTCTGCGAAGGCGCCGAGGCTGGGATCGTTGAGGCCGCGCGGGCTTTCCATGCCGAGCGCAGGCACGCCGGTGGCCGTCGCGAGCTCGCGCAAGAGCGCGGGACCGTCGCGCTGGCACAGCCTCGGTCCGCCGAGGATCAAGGGTCGGCGCGCCTGCGCCAGGTGTCGGAGCGCGGCGTCGGCGGCAGCGGCCGCGAACGGCGCCGGTTGCGCCGCGAAGGCCTCGGGCTCGGGCAGCGGAGCGGGGTGCAGCGGGACGCGAGCCTTAAGGACGTCAAAGGGCAGGCTCACATGCACCGGCCCGGGCCGGCCGGACACGGCCGTGCGGATGGCGCGCGCGATATCCTGCCCGAGCCGCGCCGGGGTTTCGGCCACCCAGGCGGCTTTGCACACCGGGGCAGCCATTTCGACCTGACGCAACTCCTGGAAGGCGCCGCGCCCGAGCTCGTTCAGTCCGGCATGCCCGGACAGCAGGACCAAGGGCGAATCCGCCGCCACGGCCGTTGCCAGGGCGCCCATAGCGTTGGCATGCCCGGCTCCGCCGCTCACCAGGGCGATGCCACATTGCCCGGTAAGCCGGCCCCAGGCATCGGCCATGTGCACGGCGGCCGCCTCGTGGCGCACGTGCAGCAAGCGGAGCCTCGAGCCGAGCGCGGCATCGAACAGCGGCATGATGTGATTGCCGGACAAGGTGAAGACGTTGCGGCAGCCGGCCTGTTCGAGGCTGCGTACGAGGAGATCGGCGCCGCGCATCTCAGTCCTCATGAGGGTGCCTCCTTGAGCTCCGCCGGGCCAAGGGCACGTGATAGGCCGCCGCGTCGGTCATCAGGCGCCCGCTGTCTCGATGGAGAACGAGGATGGTTGCTCGCCCGCTGCGCTGACCCGGCGCATTTCGCCGAAGGCCGCTTCCAGGTTGCGGCAAAATCGTTCGGTATCGAAGAGCCCGCTCTCAGACCTCGCCTTGAGCAGCTTGCCCTTGAGTCGCGCCAGCTCTGCCGGCTCGCGCGCCAAGGCAAGCGCCAGGGCCTCGTATTGCTGCAGCGACGTGGCCACGAGCTCGGGCAGGCCGATCGCCTTGAGCAGACTTGCCGCCATGCGCGCGGCGTAGCTGCGACCGCAATAGGTGATGACGGGTAGTCCCGCCCAGAGCGCATCGTTGCAGGTGGCTCCGCCGTTGTAGGGGGCGGTGTCGAGGAAGAGATCGGCGGCGAGCTGCCGGTTGAGAAAGCCCAGATAATCGACGCGCGGAGCAAAGATCAGGCGCGCGGGATCGATCTCGCTTTGGCGCGCCGCCGCCTTGAGATTGGCCTCTGCCCAGCGATTATCGCCGATCAGCCACAGCACGCTGTGTGGTACGGCGCCAAGCAGGCGCATCCAGACCTCAAAGATCGGCTGCGTGATCTTATAGGTATTGTTGAAGCAGGCAAACACCAGCGCGTCTTGGGGCAAACCCAGTTTGGGCCTTGGTTCTGCCCGCCCCGGCACCGGCCGCTTGCTGTCGCTGACCTGAAAGCAATCGGGCAAGTGCACCAGTTTTTCGCTGAAGAACGGCTGCTGGTCTTCGGGGACGATGACGCGGTCGACGATGGCGTAGTCGATGAAGTCGGCGCCGGTGGTCGCGGGATAGCCGAGATAGGCGACCTGCGCCGGCGCCGGGCGCCAAGCCAGCGCCCGGCTGCGGCTACCTTCCGTGTGGCCATCGAGATCAATGATGATGTCAATCTCAAGCGCGTGCAGCTTCTGTGCGATGGCCGCATCGCTAAGCGTCCCGACCTCGATGAAGTGATCGCAGGCTTGCGAAACCCTGCGGCGCAGCGCGCTCTTGTCGTCGGGACCCGAGGAGATCGCGAACACCTCGAATTGCGCGCGATCGTGGCGTTCGATCAGGTCCACAATCAGCCGTGCCGCCGGGTGCTCGCGCAGATCGAAGGAAAAGTACGCAAGCTTGATGCGTGGATGCTGATATCGCTCCCCCTTCCAGAGCGCGGGATAGCCACTGCCGAGGCTGTGCTTGACGAAGGCCCGCGCCGCGGCGTGCTGCAGCGCCGGATCATCGGCGCAGGCCAGCAGGGGAAAGGGTGGACCATTGAAGGAGGATTGGCGTGCCCGCTCGAGGAGCGCTTGGCAGTGGGGTGCCACCTCAGACCAGGCGCACATCTGGTGGGACACCTGCACGTACTGCAGAAGCGCGTGACAGTCCTGCCCCATGCGCTCGACGGCGCGGCGGTAGCTGGCGGCGGCGGCCTCGAGATCGCCGCTGGCCGCGAGCGCGTTGCCCAGGTTGTGATGGGCCACGCCGTTCTCGGGCTCCAAGGCAAGGGCGTGCCGATAGGCGGCGGCGGCGCGCCCCATCTGGCGCAAAGCGCTAAAGGCGCTGCCGAGGCTCACGTGGGCATCGGCGGCATCGGGTCTGAGCCCGATGGCGCGCTCGAGCGCCACCACGGCTTCATCCTCGCGCCGCAGCGCCAATAAGGCGTTGCCGAGGCCGCGATAGGCCTCGGCAAATCCGGCGTGGGCCGCGACCGCCTGGCGAAAGGCGACAATCGCCTCTTCCGGGCGTCCTTGTGTGGCGAGCGCCGTGCCGAGGTTGTTGTGGGCTTTGGCATAATTTGGCCTAATCTCGAGGGCGCGCCGGCAGGCCTCGGCCGCCTCATCGCAACGGCCGAGTGCAATCAGCACATTGCCGAGATTGTTGTAGCCTTCCGCGTAATCGGATTTCAGGGCGATGGCGCGCCGATGGCTCGCCAGCGCCTCCTCGCGCCGACCGAGCTCGGCCAGCGCATTGCCAAGATTGCTGTGCGCCTCGGCGAAATCGGCCTTGAGTTCGACGGCACGGCGGAAGCTCTCGAGCGCTTGCTCGGGCTCTTTGGCGGCAAGCAAGGCGGTGCCGAGGTTATTGTGCGCGCCGGCGAAATTGGGCTCCAGCGTCAGCGCCCGCCGGATCAGCTCGATACCTTCGCTTGACCGCTTGCGCGCGCTCAACAAGACGCCCAGAAGGTGGAGGGCATCGAAGTCGTTGGGGGCGACGGCAAGGATGGCGCGATAGAGCCGTGCCGCCTCCTCGAGCTGGCCGCTGCGATGGAGCGCCATGGCCCGGCGCATGGCCTCGCGCTTGCTGAGGCCTGGCGGGGGTGGCGGGGAAGGCTTGCTCACGCAGGAGTTCCGGGCTTGCCGCTGACGGCAGCGCGCGTGGGCCCGCGCCTGCTCTTTTGCGGTTTTATCAGCGTAAGCGCCGGGACGGCGAGCAAAAACACCGGGGGCAGGAGCCCAGGGTTGAGGGCAGCCGCCGCGCGCAGGGCTGGTGCGAGGCTGGCGTGTGTCGTGCCGCCTGCCCTTGACGTGTTGTGGTGGAGTGTCCCAACAAGAGATGAGCGGCACCTGCTCCCTGCCCCCGGACCCGAGAGACAGCTCCATGCGGCTTTTTGCGGCTACCCTTGCGACCGAAACCAATACGTTCTCGCCGCTACCGACCAGCCTTGCCTCCTATCGCGAGTGCGTGTTTTTGCGGCCCGGCGAGCATCCCGATGATGCCCCGCGCATGTGTACCGCGCCGCTTTTCGTGGCGCGCCGGCGCGCCGCCAGGGACGGCTTCACATTGATTGAGGGCAGCTGCTTTGCCGCCAGTCCGGCGGGCACGACCAACCGGCAAGATTACGAGGCCATGCGCGATGAAATCCTGGAACAACTGCGCCGCGCACTGCCGGTCGACGGCGTGTTGCTGGGCCTGCACGGCGCCATGGTGGCCTACGGCTACGACGATGTTGAAGGCGACCTCTTGGAGCGCGTGCGCGCGATCGTTTCAAAAGAGTGCGTGATCGGCGTTGAACTCGATCCGCATTGTCATCTGACCCGCAAGCGCGTGCAACTCGCAGACATTATCGTCCTCTACAAGGAGTTCCCCCACACCGATGTGGTGGAGCGCGCCGAGGACGTGCTCGATCTGGTGCTGGCGAAGCTCAAGGGCCAAATTGCCCCGGTGACCTCGGTCTACGATTGTCGGCAAATCCAAAGCTATCCGACGACGCTGCCGCTGATGCGGGCTTTTGTCGACAAGATCAAGGCGCTCGAGGGCCACAACCGCATTCTGTCCATTTCGATTGGCCACTGCTTTCCCTACGCCGACGTGCCCGAACTCTCCGCGCGCGTGCTGGTGATTGCTGACGGCGACAAGGGCAAGGCCGATGCGCTGGCCGTTGCGCTCGGCCAGGAATTGGTGGCAATGCGCGGCAAGACCATGCCCGAGTACCTCGATATCGAGGCCGCCCTCACGGCGGCTCTCACCTTTCAGGCGGGACCTGTGGTGCTCGCCGAGCCCGCCGACAACGCCGGCGGTGGCGCGCCCTCCGACAACACCAGCATTTTGCGCGCGCTGGTGGCGCGCGACGTGCCGGCGGCGGGCATCGGCCCCATCTGGGACCCGGTGGCCGTCAAGCTCGCGTTTGATGCCGGGATCGGTGCCGCCTTGCCGCTGCGCTTGGGCGGCAAGACCGGACCGGCCTCGGGTCAGCCGTTCGATGCCGACGTGACGGTCGTTGGTCTTGCCCGGGATGGCTGGCAAAGCTTCGGTCCCACCAAGGTTCCCCTCGGCGATTGCGCCGCTGTCAGCATCGGTGGCGTCGACGTGGTCCTGATCAGCAACCGCACGCAGGCCCTGGGCCTCGAGCTCTTCGGCAATGTTGGCATTGATCCGACGCAGAAGCGGATTTTGGTCCTGAAGTCCACCAATCATTTCATGGCGGCGTTCGGGCCGATCGCCAAAAAGGTGCTTTATGTCGACAGCGATGCGCCACTCGCGCGCGACTATCGCCGCGTGCCCTATCGGCGCGTCGCGCGTCCGATCTGGCCGCTCGACGCGGAGACCCATCCGGGCCTGATCTATTGAGGTCCCAAGCCGGCACAGCCCCGGCGCGGCGCGAGGCCCCCCGCATGGTTCGGGCGCGCCTTTTTCGCTAAAGTGTTGGCGCGGGGGGCGCAACGCGGCAGGACGTCGGCACGACGGCATGGACAAAAAGCTCCTCGACGACTGTTTTCTGAGCGACCGGGATCGCCTCCGTCACGACGAGGCCCTGGCGATCCTGCGCGCGCGCATTGCACCGGTGGTCGGCCGCGAGCGCCTGGCGCTGGCCGAGGCCTTGAACCGGGTCCTTGCCGACGCGGTGGTTGCCCAGCGGGACGTGCCCGCGCACACCAACGCCGCCGTCGACGGCTATTCCTTCGCCGCCGCCGACTATCGCGCGGACGCGGCAACGACGCTGGCGCTGAGCGGTCGGGCGGCGGCAGGCCATCCGCTTCCCGCTGTGCCCCCACCGGGGAGCGCGGTCAGAATTTTCACCGGCGCGATGATGCCGGAGGGGCACGACACCGTGGCGATGCAGGAGGACGTGCGCCAGAGCCTCGAGAACGGCCGCGCGGTCGTGAGCATCCCGAGCGGCCTCAAACCCAAGGCCAACGTGCGCAAGGCGGGCGAGGATGTGAAAGCCGGCGAAACCGTGCTCGCCGCAGGAGCGGTGCTCAGACCGCAGGACTTGGGCGCGCTCGCCGCCTTGGGCATGGCCGAGGTGACCTGCTGCGCACGCCTGAAGGTGGCGCTGCTGGCCAGCGGCGATGAAATCGTGCGGGCGCCGAGCGCGCTCAAGCCGGGTCAGGTCTATGACGCCAACACGCCCATGCTGCGCGGCCTCATTGCGGCGGCGGACGCTGCGGCCGTCGATCTCGGCGTGCTGCCGGACGATGCTCAAAGCGTGCGGCGACGCCTGGCGGAGGCCGCCGCGGCTTACGACGTGATCATCACCTCTGGAGGCGCCAGCCGCGGCGAGGAAGACCACATGGTGGGAGCGCTCGACGCGCTCGGCAAGCGGCATCTCTGGCAGCTCGCCATCAAGCCCGGGCGCCCCATGACCTTTGGTCAGATCGGCGATTGCATCGTCGTTGGCCTACCCGGCAATCCGGTCGCCGTGTTTGTCTGCTTTCTCCTCTACGTGTGGCCCTTGCTGCGCCGTTTAGGCGGCGCGCCATGGCCCGAGCCGCGTCGCTTCCTGTTGCCGGCGCGCTTCGCCTTTCCCGATCGCAAGCTCGGCCGCCGCGAGTTCTGGCGGGGCACGCTCGTCGCGGAGCCACAGGGATTGGCGGTGGCCAAGTTCCCGCGCGATGGCTCGGGCTTGATCTCGGGATTGCGCGCCGCGGACGGGCTGATCGAGATCCCCGAAGATGTGCCCGGCGTGGCCTGGGGCGACCCCGTCGCCTTCCTGCCTTTTTCCGAATTCGGCATCAGCGCCCGTTGAAGGCCCCCGGCGGCCCCCAGGTGCCTCCGGGTCGCCCGCGCAGCGGAAATATCTTCGTCTCTTCAAGCACCTATTTGCGCGCTTGCGAATAGGTCAGCATTGCTGACATAATTACCTCCCAAGGCAACCGGGAGGCAGCCGTGACGATCATTAACCCATTGCCGGCATGGGAGCCGCGCTACGCGCGTCGCGCCGAGCGCATGGTCGCCTCTGAAATCCGCGAGCTCCTCAAGGTGCTCGAGCGGCCCAACGTCGTCTCCTTTGCCGGCGGCATTCCCGACCCCGCGCTGTTTCCCGTCGCCGAGATCGCCAGCGCTTACGCCGACGTGCTGGCGCAGCCGGGTTCGGCTGGGGCTGGCCTGCAATACTCCGTGAGCGAAGGCTACCTGCCCTTGCGGCAGTGGATCGCGGCCTACATGGGTCGGCTCGGCGTTGTCTGCAGCGCGGACAATATCGTCATTACCAATGGCGCCCAGCAAGCCTTGGAGTTCCTGGCCCGGCTGCTGCTATCGCCTGGGGACACGGCGCTCGTGACCATGCCGACCTACCTTGGCGCGCTGCAGGCGTTCGCGGCCTACGAGCCGCGCTACGACGAATTGAGACCCGAGCAGGGAAACCGTACCCCGCAGTCCTACGCCGCGGAGGCGGCCGCAAACGGCGGCGCGGTCAAATTTGCCTATGTCGTGCCCGACTTCGCCAACCCGACCGGGGCAACGCTGTCGCCCGAGGCGCGCGAAGGCCTACTCGATCTGGCGCAACAGCTCGACATTCCCATTCTGGAGGACGCGGCCTATAGCGCGCTCAGCTTTGAGGGCGGGCCGAGGCTTTCGCTTTTGGCCCGCGACGTGCAACGCTGCGGCAGCATCGAGGCGGCGCGCACGCTTTATTGCGGCACCTTTTCCAAGACATTGTCGCCGGGCTTGCGGGTCGGTTGGATCGTGGGGCCGCGCGCCCTGATCCGACGTCTGGTGCTCATTAAACAGGCCTCCGATCTCAACAGCGCCACCCTCAACCAGATCGTGATACACCGCCTGGCGGAGACCGTGTTTGAGCGCCAGGTTGTTGCCGCTCGCGCGCACTATCGGCGCCGGCGCGATTGCCTGCTCGCCGCGCTGGCGCGCCAAATGCCTGCGGGGTGCGCGTGGAGCGAACCCGCGGGCGGGCTATTTGTGTGGCTGCGGCTCCCGAACGGAATGGACAGCGCCCAGCTCCTGGGCCGGGCCGTCGAGGAGGCGGGCGTCGCCTTCGTGCCGGGGGCCGCCTTCTACTTCGATCGCAGCGGTCAGGACTACCTGCGCCTCAGTTACTCGCTTGCCAGCGAGGCCGAGATCGACACCGGCATGGCCCGGCTCGCCGCGTTGATTAGGGGCTGAGGGCGCCCGGGTTGACAGCGAACCTGCGGCTCGCAAGCATCCCCTTTGGGTCGAGCGCGCCCAAAGGCAGCGGGCCCGGGGAGCGGGCGGGGAGCCAGTGCAGCAGGTGGGAAGTTAAGCCGAGCAGGCGAGGGATAAGCCGGAGCCGCCGGCAGCAAGCCCGAGCAGCAAGGAGGCAAGCGATGAGCAACATGGCGTTCGAACCGCGTCGGGTGGGCGGCACCTCGGTGTTGGTGAGCGCGCTGGGCTTCGGCGGCGCGCCGATCGGGGGTTTTCGCTTTCCCCTCAGCGATCAACAGGGTGCGGATGCCCTCGGCGCCGCCTTCGCCGGCGGCATTCGCTATTTCGACACCTCGCCCTACTACGGCTACGGCCGCAGTGAGCTCATCTTTGGCTATGCGCTGCGCCCGCACCGGCGCGCTGACTACGTGCTCTCGAGCAAGGTCGGTCGCGTCATGACGCCGCTCGCCCCCGGGGAGGTCGTCGAGGGCTGGCGCTCCGGCGGCCTGCCCTTCAAAGCCGCCTTCGATTACAGCCGCGACGGCACGCTGCGCTCGCTCGAACAGTCGTTTCTGCGCTTGGGCCTGCCGCGCATCGATATCGCCTTAATCCATGACGCGGATGTACACACGCACGGCAGCCAGGCCGAAGCCGATCGGCGCTTTGCGGAGGCGATGGCCGGCAGCTATCCGGCCCTCGTCGAGCTCAGGCGCGCCGGCGTGATCAAGGCGATCGGCGTCGGCCTCAACGAAACCGCCATGAGCTTGCGGTTCGCGCGCGAGGCCGATCTTGACTGCATCATGCTGGCCGGGCGCTACACGCTGTTGGAGCAGGGCGCACTCGATGAGCTCATGCCGCTGTGCGAGAGGAAGAACATGTCGATCCTGCTGGCGGCGCCGCTCAATTCCGGAATTCTGGCCACCGGAGCCCGCGCGGGTGCCACCTACGACTACAAGCCCGCGCCCCCCGAGATCCTGGACAAGGTGGGGCGCATCGAGGCCGTTTGCCGGCGCCATCAGGTCGATCTCACCACCGCGGCGCTCCAGTTTCCCTTGGCCCACCCGCGCCTTGCCTCCGTTGTCGTCGGCGCACTTACGGCCGGCGAAGTGCGTGAGAATATTGCGCGCATGGGCACGCAGATCCCAGCCGATTTCTGGCGCGAGCTGAAGCACGAAAACGTGTTGGCGGCGGCCGCGCCCGTTCCCGCCTAGAGGGGTTCGGGGGGCCGGCGCGCGAGCGGCGCGACCGAAGGGCGGAGGCCCCTGTGCCAGTCCGGTGTGCCAGTGACGGGCGCCTGCGCTGGGGGCAGTGGCGCAGCGCTCGGCGCAACCCAACGGCCAAGCTCGCGAGCGCGCGTGCAGGCGGGCGCCAGACCCCTTTAGCGTCTTGAGTGAGAAAGGCGCGCCGATGCCCGATCACGCGCGGGCCCGCCGCGTCAGGCTGCCGCTTCGATACCCAGGCGATCGAGGGGTCCCAGCTCCTTTTCCAGCATCGGTCGCACGCGCTCGGCGAACTCGGCAATGGAGCGCAGCGCCGTTGCCTGCGGCGAGGCTCCGGCCTGGAAGTGCAGCAGCATGTGCTTGGGCCGCGCCGCGGCCACGAGGGCCGCCAGGCGTTCGGCCACGGTTTCGGCATCGCCGACGAGCACGTGTTTGGCGAGCTCCTCGCGCGAGGGCTCGCCCCTATAGGGTTTCTCGACCAGCATGACGCCGTCGATCAGCTCTTCGCGAAAACGCAGGCTCTGCGACAGGCGGATCTGATGGCGCACATTGTCGATGAAGTCCTGCGCCTCGGCCTTGGAGCGGGTGATGCACACATGCCGCAAGGGCGCGATCGCCACGCGGGCACCATCATGCCCCTCCGCGGCGGTGATGTCGGCCAGGCGTTTGCGCACCTCGAGCAGCTGGGCAACGCTGGCATGCCGCGGCGTCAGCATCACCGTCCAGCCCTTGCGCGCGGCCATCTGGTGCAAGCGCGGATTATCGCCGGCAACCCAGATTTCGGGGGCGGCACCGACGGGCCGGGAGGCAATGTGGGTTTCGGGTAAGCCAAAGTATTTGCCCTGATAGCTGAAGGTGTCGCGGCTGAAGGCGAGCTCCAGCATCTCCATGAATTCGAAGAGCTTGGACACGGAGTGCTCCAGCTGCTCGCCGAAACGCTCGAACTCGTAGGGCTGATAGCCGCTGCCCACCCCCAGCACGAGGCGGCCGTGGGTCAAGGCATCGACCATGCCGATCTCGGAGATGAGCCGCACGGGCTGGTAGAGCGGCGTGACCACCACCGCCGAGCCGAGCTTGATGCGCTCGGTTTCGCCGGCCAGCCGCGCCAGCATCAGCAATGGGGAGGGACACACGCAATAGTTGGAAAAGTGGTGTTCGGCGAACCAGGCAATTTCAAAACCGTTCGCCTCGGCGGCCTTCACCTGCGCGATGGCGTTATCGTAAAGCTCATGCGCCTTGGCGCCGGGCGTACGGTAGCCCATCAGGTTGAACTGGCCGAAATGCATCAACGCCCTCCGCGCAAGCTCACTCCCCTTTTGTGGGGGCGCACAGTAACGCATGCGCGGCAGGGCTCAGCAACCGGCAATATGCGCCAGTTCGGCGCCGCCTCAGGCGCCGTTTGCAAGGGACCGGCCGCCGAGGGCCGGCCCGTCGGCAAGCACGCCGCCTGCCACCCAGTGCGGCCCGTCGGCCTTGATCGAGGAGATAACGGCGAAGAGCAGCGCTGCCGTCAGGACCCCGCCAATGATAATCATCTTCATTTTCTGTTCCTTAGCGGATGGGCGGCCTCGAGCGATTGCGAGGCGCTGCGGTTCTCTCTCTCCGCGCCTGATATGGCGACAACGGACGGCCAGAAAAGGCCGTGTCACGGGGCCGTGACGAGGTTTGAACCGGCTTTGCTGCGCGAGCTCAGCTCGCGCGTCCCGGGTTGTAGCGGTGCTTCAAGCGCCACTCGGACAGAAAGTAGGAGAGCTCATCGTCGATCTTGTCGGGAAGCACGATGTTAACGGTCACGAGCTGGTCGCCCGTAGTGCCGCTGGCGCTGTTGCGAACGCCCTTGCCTTTGAGACGAAACACCCGCCCCGAGCTGGTGCCTTTGGGGATGGTGAGCTGGACGCGCCCCGAGATGGTGGGCACCTCGACCTTGGCGCCGATCACGGCTTCATCGATCGCGATTGGCAGGTCGAGAGTGATATCGTCGCCCGCGCGCTTGAAGTGGGGATGCGGGCGCACGCGCACTTCAATGAGCGCATCGCCGGGCTCGCCGCCACGGCCGGCCAGACCCCCTTTGCCGCGCAGGCGCAGGATTTGACCGTCGGCGACCCCTTCGGGCACGTTGAGATCGAGCACCCCGCCTTCGGGCATGGTCACGCGTTTGGTCGCCCCGTTGACGGCCTCCAGAAAATCCACCTCCAGCGTGTAGCGGATGTCCTGCCCGCGCATGCGGTAGGGCGCACCCGCATCGGCGCCGCGACCGCCACGCATCGAACCAAACAGATCGGAAAAAATGTCGCCGAAGCCGAACTCATCGCCGGGACGGCCGCCGCCCGCACGACCGCCGAATGGACTGCCGCCGGCATGGGCGCGCTGGTAGCTGCGGCGCGGCTCGCCGTTGGCGTCGATTTCGCCTCGGTCGTACTGCTTGCGCTTTTCGGGGTCGCCCACGATGTCGTAGGCGGCCGACACCTTCTTGAAGCGCTCCTCGGCCGAGGCTTGGTTGCTGGGGTTGAGGTCCGGATGCAGCTCCTTGGCCAGCTTGCGATAGGTCCGCCGGATCTCTTCGTCGGGTGCCGTGCGCGGCACGCCTAGCACCTTGTAAGGATCTTCGGCCATTGCAAAGTCCATCCAGCCCAGCTCACTCTCGACCCTAAGATAGGATCGTGGCGCCCGTGCGCCAATCTATAGGCGGTCTCGGCACCATCAACATGGCAGAGGGCCCCAGACGGCCGAAACGGGGTCGCATCCGTCATGGCGCCAGGCGCACCTCGGGCGCGCGTTCCAAGAGGCTTGCCAACGCGGCAAAGCGCCGGCGCAGCCGCTCGCCGTCGAGGGCCGCATAGGTCCCAGGCAGGGTCAGAACCAGGCGATCGCGCTCCCAAGACAAGCTGGTCTCATCGATGATGCCGGGGCGGCCAATCGAGAGCATATGCGCGGCGCGAATCGCCGCCCCGATGATCCGGGCACGCCGGTATTGCTTTTTGCTGACGAGGTCCTTGAGCCGATCCGACAATTTGCTGTCCGCGTTGGCATCGGCGGCCGTGCCGATGTGGCGGAAATAGATGGCGAGCGCCAGAAACACACGGCCCGGATGGTCGATCCCCCCAAGGGCGGTATGCGCGATCAGGTTGAGGCTCTGCTCGCCGCGATAGTCGGGGTGGGCGCGCCAGCTGATGTCGGAGAGCAGGCAGGCGGCGTGCCGCAGTCGCCGCTCCTCTTCGGTCTCCTTTGGGCCTGGCGGCTCGAATAAAGCATCCGTCCAGGTGCACAGCTCGGCGGCATGCTCCGCCGAGCGCGAGCGCAACTGCGCGTAGTCGGCGCAAAATGACAGCAGCGGATCGCGCCGACGTTCGCCATCCGACAGCAGGCTGTAGAGAAGTCCCTCGCGGATGCCGAACACCGAGAAGTGCACTTGCCTGGGCTTGAGGCGCTTCAGGAGCCGCTCCAAGACCAGCGCGCCGAAGGGGAGCACCTCGCGGCGCGGGCGCGGAATGTCCTCGATGCCAATCAGGGTCGAGAGGCGTTTGGTCTTGCGGATGTCCTCGCAGAAGGCGATCGCCTCCTCGGCCAGCATGGCATAGCCGTGCATGACGCGCAGGGGATAATCCACTTCCTCCATGTGCAGCCTGGCGATCGCCCGCCACGCCCCGCCCACCGCGTAGAAGGCGCGATCGTACCCGTCCTCCAGCCAGCGAACCCGCGCCACCTGCTCGTCCACAAGGTCGACGGCCTTGTCGATGCGGCCGGCCGAGGCGTCGATCAGCCGCAAACCGCCGAGCGGCAGCGTGGCCGCCTGGCGCAGCCGATCGACTTCGATGTCGATGAGCTCCAGGCTGCCCCCGCCGAGGTCGCCGGCGATGCCGTCGGGGTCCCTGAAGCCCATCATAATTCCCTGCGCGGCCAGCGCGGCTTCCCGCTCCCCCGACAGCACTTGGATGGGGGAAGCGAGCACCGCCTCGCCGCGCTTAATGAAATCGGGACCGTCGGCTGCCTCGCGGCAGGCGGCGGTGGCAATGGCGCGCACATTCTTGACGCGCAGAATGCGATTGATGGCCCGAAACCGCCCGAGCGCCGCCAAGGCGCGCTCGACGCTTTCGCCGCCAAGCCGGCCGGTGGAGGCCACCTGCCGGCCGAGGCCGCACAGGACTTTTTCGTTGAAGATCGGCGTCGGGCTTCTGACCGCCCCCTCATAGACGACGAGCCGCACGGAGTTGGAGCCGATATCGACGACGCTGATCGGCTCAAGCTCACCGCTGCGCCAAAAATCGGCGTTATCCCGCGTCACGCCCTAGCGCCCTTTGCAACTCGTTGGTCTAGGCAACGCTGAACCGGCGCGGAGAGCTATCCTTCAATGACTGGCCGCGCCCGGAAAGACTCGGGTTCGTCATGAAATACTCGTGTGCATTAAATGGCTCCTCGCCCGCGCTCGGCCGGATCCGTTCGGAGGTGCCATCGGCCAAGACGCGCCAGCTTTGCTCATTATCTTTCAGGTTGGCAACCATGATTTGATCGAGGATTTGCTCGTGCACGGTCGCATTTGTAATCGGCACCATCACCTCAACGCGACGGTCCAGGTTGCGCGGCATCATGTCCGCCGAGCTGATATAGACCAGGGCCTTGGGCGCTGGCAAACCATGGCCGGCGCCGAAGCAATAAACCCGGCCGTGCTCGAGAAAGCGGCCAATGATGCTCTTGACCCGAATGTGCTCGGAAAGACCGGGAATGCCCGGCCGCAGGCAGCACACCCCGCGCACGACGAGGTCGATCTCGACACCGGCCTGGCCCGCTTCATAGAGCGCATCGATGATCTGGCCGTCGACCAGCGAGTTCATCTTCATCCAGATCGCTGCCCGCCGCCCGGCCTTAGCGTGGGCGATCTCATCGCGGATGTGCCCCAAAATGCGGGCGCGAATGCCGTGCGGTGAGACGGCCATCACCTCGATTTCGGCGGGCTCGGCGTAGCCGGTGACGAAGTTGAAAATGCGCGTCACGTCCCGGCCGACCACGGGATCGGCGGTAAAGAAGGACAGGTCACTATAGATTTTGGCGTTGACGGGGTGATAGTTGCCGGTGCCGACGTTGCAGTAGGTGGCGAGCTCGCTGCCTTCACGGCGCACGATCAGTCCGAGCTTGGCGTGAGTTTTGAGCTCGATAAAGCCGTAGACCACGTGCACGCCCGCACTTTCGAGGTCCCGCGCCCAGCGGATATTGGCCGCTTCGTCGAAGCGCGCCTTGAGCTCGACCACGGCGGTGACCGACTTGCCCAGATCGGCGGCCTCCTTCAACGCCTGCACGATCGGGCTGTCTTTCGAGGTGCGATAGAGCGTCCACTTGATCGCCAGCACATTGGGATCGGCGACCGCCTGGCGCAACAGCTGTACCACCACGTCGAAGGACTCATAGGGGTGGTGCACCACGATGTCCTTCTTGCGGATGGCCGCAAAGCAATCGCCGTTGAACTCGCGAATACGCTCCGGGAAGCGGATGTTGAGCGGTTTGAAAACGAGGTCACTGCGCTCCGCCACAATGAGCTGGGAGGTGTCGGCAAGCCCAAGCATGCCCTCCTTGACGAAAATGGCATCCTCGCTCAGCTCGAGCTCCTGCACGACAAAGCGCTGCAGGCGCGCCGGCATCTGCCCGTCGATCTCGAGGCGAATGACGTTGCCCCGGCGCCGCCGTTTGAGTGCCGTTTCGTAGAGCGCCACCAGATCCTCGGCCTCCTCCTGCACCTCGATGTCGCTGTCGCGCAGAACCCGGAAGGCGCCTTGGCTGCGCGCCAGGAAGCCCGGGAACAGGCGCGCCAGAAACATGGCGATCACCGATTCGATGCGAATGAAACGGTGCGGCGGGGGCTCATCGGCCTCTTGCCGCGCCGTGGGCTCGGGCAAGCGCACGAACCGCGCAAGCTGGCCCGGGATCGGCAGCAGCGCGTGCATGGTCTTGTTGTCGCGCTCGCGGCGCAGCTCGACGCCGACCGTCAGGCCGGTATTTTGGATGAACGGGAAGGGATGGGCGGGATCGACGGCGATCGGCGTCAGAATGGGCAGGTGATGCGCCAGGAACTGGCGCTCGAGCCAGTCGCGGTCGGGAGGCTGCAGGTCCTTCGGTTCGACGATGTGGATGCCAGCCGTCGCCATTTCGGCCTTGAGCGCATTCCAGCAGGCTTGCTGATCGCTGGCCAGCGCCCCAGCAAAGGGGTTGATCTCGGCGAGCTGCTGGGCAGGGGTGAGGCCGTCCTGGCTCGGCTGCACCACGCCCGCGCTGACCTGGCCGTACAGGCCGGCCGCGCGCACCATGTAAAATTCGTCCAGGTTGGAGGCCGAAATCGATAAAAAGCGCAGGCGCTCGAGCAGGGGATGACGCGCGTTGCGCGCCTCCTCCAATACGCGCCGGTTGAACTGCAGCCAGGACAGTTCGCGGTTGTAAAAGCGACCCGGCCCGAGCGCCGAAAGTTGCACGGGAGCCGCTTCGGCCGCGGGCTCCTTTTCCCGTAGACGGGGTTTTACCGAGCTCATGCCAATCCTTCAGTCAGCGGACAAAGATGGTCGAAAAAGACCTCCCCGGTCCTGTCCGCCCAATCATACAATTTTGCAAAGCCGAAATGAAGATTTGATGACGCGCCTTGACCTCAAGCGCCGTTACGCCGGCTGCGGGCCAGGATTTCCCCGGCCAAACTGCGCGTTATGCGACGATGGGTTGCCATGGCCGCATGGTCGAGCGCGGCGACGATGGCGGCGGCCGCCGCCATCGATTGGTCCATATGCAGCGCGAGATGGGCAACCACGTGCGGTTCCACGCTGAGCTGGCGATCGGCGAAGTGCTTGACGAGCACCGCCCGCAGCAACGCCGGATCGGGCGGCGCGATCTCGATTACGGCAAGCGCGCGCAAGCGCGAGCGCAGATCGGGGAGGGCAACGCTGAGGGCGCCGGGTGCAACGCGCGACGTCAACAGCATCGAGCCGCCCCGCTCGCGCGCGAGGTTGAGGAGGTGAAAGAGCGCGCGCTCGCTGCCGATGCCCTCGTGCAGGTCCTCAACGAGAATGGCGCCGCCGGCACGCGCGACGTCGGCCTCCGACAGCTGCGCGCCCCTGAGCGCCGCGGCACCGGACGTGAGGCGCCAGACGTTGGCTAGGTGCGTCTTGCCGGCCCGCGCCGGCGCCAGCATGAGGACGGCGTGATCGCTCCAGTGCGGCCAGCGGTCGATCATGGCGGCGGCCGCCTGATTGGAGGTGCTGATCAGAAAATCTTGCGCGCCAAGCGCCGGCCGCTGGGGCAGATCGAAAACGAGCTGGTCGGGCGCAGCCCTCATGCTGCGGGGCTCGCCGGCAAGGAAGCTGGAGGGGATCCTGAGATGCCGTACACCGTGCCTGCTCGCCCCCGTTGTCTCCCCGGCAGATGGCGGGACACCCGCGTCAGGCCGGGGGCCCCTTGCCGGTCTCGTAGCCCGTCATATGCATAAACCAATCCCGCAGGTAGGCCGCCAGCGAAAGCAGCGTCAATGCTCCCGTAATCCACACCAACGCCAGCCGTGATGCCTCGAGCTGAAGCGCAAAGGCGTCATTGGCGAGCACGGCCGCGGCCAGCGCGATTTGCGCCACCGTATTGAGCTTGCTGATGGTCAGGGGCTTGATGGGGATCGGCTGATCGAGCACCAAAGCCAGCAAAACCGCGACGACGATCAGGATGTCGCGGCTGACGACGGCAATCACCAGCCACAGCGGCAGCTCGTTGCGCACCCCAAGGGCGATAAAAATGCTGACGATCAGGAGCTTGTCGGCCAAGGGATCGAGGTAGGCGCCGAGCTCGCTGCGCCAGTCAAAGCGCTTGGCGAGGTAGCCGTCCACCGCATCGCTGAGGCCGGCCAGCAGAAATACGACGAAGGCCGCCACGGACTTTTCCGAGAGCAAAAGATAAAACAGGACCGGCACGGACATGACGCGCCCGAGCGTGATCGCATTCGGGATATTCGCGAACAAGAGCACCCCAGACCTTGCTTGTGGGCCGCCCTGGCCCTCGCCGCGGGCCGCGAGCACGGGGCGAAGCCATCAAGGCTCATGCTAGGCCCGGCCGGCGCGCTCCGTCGAGCCTCTATTGCAGGCTCAGCACCCACTTGCCCGCCACGTTTCTGAGGCCCAGTCCCTGTTGCGACAGGCTCTGGGCCAGGCGCTCGGCGCCTTCCGCGTAGCGCAAGGTCACGCGCGCGCCGCGGGCAGACAGGCCCGCCACTTCCAGTTCCTCCACGCCGGGAATGGCGCTCAGTTTCCGGCTGATCTCCTGCCATTCCCCCATGCCGCGAAATTCAACGGCGATCAACAAATCGCCGCCGCCGGCGGCCCCGCCGCCGCCTCCCGCGCGGATGGCTTTCCAGCGGCCTTCCAGGATGCCCAACAGCACGACGGCGGCCAATTCGCTGGTATAGGCGGGGTCCCCCCGATCGAGACGAAAGACGCGCTTGAGCGTGAAGGCGCCGACGGCGTCGCGTCCGGTGAGCGTCACGTTGAGGCGCCCCTGGGCCGGATCGGGCGCGGCGGCAACGAGCAATACCAATTCACTTTGATAGGCGCGCGCCAGGGTGCGCACGGCCGCCCCGTCACCGGCGATGAGCGCGTTGACGGTCTCCCCCGTCACTTCCGCCTTGAGGGGCTGCAGTTTGCCCGGCGTCAGCGCGTGCTCCAGATCGAGCCCGCTCCAGACCGCGCTCCAAGCGGCGTCGGTTTTGGCCGCAGCGCCGGCCGCCATCCAGACGGGGATCAATGTGACGGGCGGCGCCTGCTCGTCCGTGAAGGGGATGCCTTCGCGCCGCAAGAGGTCGCGCACGGCCTTCGACTGGAAGGAAAAATCGAGGTTGGCGATATAGTCGGTGGCCGAATTGCGCTCCGCGCGCACCTTGACACCCTCGATGAGGTCCCCCGCCCGTACGCTGGGCAGCTGTTTCAGACGCGCAAAAGCCGTCACGGGCACCAGCCGACGCAGCAGCGAGCGCAAGGCGGCCTGTTGGCCCTCATTCAGCGCGCGATCCTTGGCCGCCACGGCATTATCGGCGCGCGCCTCGACCGGATAGTTGCCGACCGTGAAGACCGCTTCGGCGGCCCTCGCGGCGGGAAGACCGGCGGCCAGCACGGCCGCCCCGACAAGGGCCCCGGCAAGGCTCAAGGCCAGGCTCACGCGCGCGCTGCCATCTGCCATCTTGTTCACCCCACCCCTCCCACACTTGTGCTTCCCATCGGGTTGTTCGGCCTTGAGGCCGCGCAGCTTTGGCTTTTCCAGGCCGCAAGGCGCGCAAGCACCCCGCCCTCGGCTCCCCCGCCCCCTGCCAGGCCCACGATTCGGCCGCCGGCATGCTACGCCCACACACGCGCGCGCCGCGCCCCATGCAGCTTGCGGGGCGCGCGCCCCAGCTCCAAGGGGAAAATTCCCCACCATCCCCAGCCCTTCGGTCGCAAACCCTACCGCTCGAGGAACCGGTCTGCTATGCCGCAGCATCTTTGGCGCCATTAGGGCAAAGCTTTGAGGCCATGCCAAGCCGCCCCCCACCGCAGACGCCTCTGACCTACCGCGAGTCCGGCGTCGACATCGACGTCGGCAACGCCCTCGTGGAAGCGATCAAGCCCTTGGCCAAGTCGACGCTACGACCCGGCGCAGACACCGCCCTTGGCGGCTTCGGCGGCCTCTTTGACCTCAAGGCCGCCGGCTTCAAGGACCCGATCCTGGTCGCCGCCAATGACGGCGTGGGCACCAAGCTCAAGATTGCCATCGCCACCGGGCAGCATGCCACCATCGGCATCGATCTCGTCGCCATGTGCGTCAACGACGTATTGGCGCAAGGGGCCGAGCCCCTGTTCTTTCTCGATTACTTTGCGAGCGGAAAGCTCGACCTGGAGACGGCGCGGGCGGTCATTGGGGGCATTGGCGAGGGTTGCCGGCTCGCCGGCTGTGCCCTGATCGGGGGCGAGACGGCGGAGATGCCGGGCCTTTATGCCGGGCAAGACTACGATCTTGCCGGTTTTTGCGTGGGCGCCGCGGAGCGCGGTGAGCTCTTGCCGCGGCCGGATATCGTGCCGGGCGACGCGCTGCTCGGGCTCGCGGCCGCGGGCGTGCATGCCAATGGCTACTCCCTGGTACGGCGCTTGGTGGCGGCGGCTGGGGCGCCCTGGGAGGCGCCCGCCCCCTTTGCGCCAGCGACCTCGCTCGGCGCGGCGCTCCTGACGCCCACGCGCATTTACGTCAAGGGCGTGCTCCAAGCCATCCGCGCAACGCGCGCCATCAAGGGCCTCGCGCATATTACCGGTGGCGGTCTCAGCGAAAATCTGCCGCGCATCCTGCCCGCAGGCGTGGCCGCCCACGTCGATCTTGGCAGCTGGCAAATGCCCGCCGTGTTCGCTTGGCTAAAAGGAGCCGGCCAGCTCGAGGACAGCGAGATGCTGCGGACCTTCAATTGCGGCATCGGCATGGTCGGCGTGGTCGCGCGCGCCGCGCTTGGTGAAGCGATGGCCATCTTCGCCGCCGCCGGCTATGGCCCGCGCCTGATCGGCAGCGTCGAGCCGGGTCGGGGCGTGAAGGCGCCCGCGAAGGGCAAGGGGGAGGCGGAGGCCGTGCGCTATACGGGCCACTTGGCATGGGGCGCCTGATGGCGAAAAAGCGCCTGGGCATCCTGATCTCGGGCCGGGGCTCCAACATGATGGCGCTGGTGGCGGCGGCCCGCGCGCCAAACTATCCCGCCGAAATTGCCGCGATCATCTCAAACCGGCCGGAGGCGGCGGGCCTTGCCTGGGCCCGCGCCGAGGGGCTGCCCGCGACGCTGATCGACCATAAGGCGTACGCCTCACGCGAGGCATTCGACGCGGCCCTCGATCAGGTGCTGGTGCAGGCGGACGTCGAGCTCATCGCCTTGGCAGGTTTTATGCGGATTGAGACACCCGCCTTCGTGCGCAAATGGCAGGGACGTCAGCTCAACATCCATCCCTCGTTGCTGCCGGCCTTCAAAGGCTTGAATCCCCAGGCCCAGGCGCTCAACGCGGGGGTCAAAATCTCGGGTTGTACGGTGCATTTCGTGACCGAGGATCTTGACGGTGGCCCCATCATCGCCCAAGCCGCCGTGCCCGTGTGCGAAGGCGATAGCCCCGAATCACTCGCCGCCCGAATCCTGGTGGCCGAACACAAACTTTATCCCGAGGCCCTGGCGCTGGTCGCCGCCGGCCGCACCCGGCTTGGCGATGGCCGCGTCGTGGTGCTGGCTGCGGCCGGCACGACGTCGGGGCAAGCGCAACCTTAGCGTTTGGTTAATCATGGCCACACCTGTTCTTGAAAGCGCATTGGCCGCAGCGCCGAAACTTTACAGAGTTTTAATGGCGATGCTACGAGACCGGAAAAATGCCATTGCGACACCTTAAAAGCACGAGGGAGCGACGAAGGCCCGGGGTGGGAACGACCACATCGCGAGTTGACTTAATGCCGTGCTGCCGCCGCGACCGCCTCCGGAGCGCAACGAGATGACCGCCCCGCAATCTCATATCCACCAGCTTGGGGAAGAATCCTCCGTTTGGTTCAAGCTAACGCCGCTGCTCAAGGGGCCACACAACCCTTTGACGATCCTGATGCAGATGGCGGAGCGCTATGGCGGCGTCATTCCCGTCAATATGGCGAGCCAACGCGTCGTGCTGCTGACGGCGCCGGAGCATTTCAAGCGCGTGCTCGTCACCAAGGCCGACGATTACATCAAGTATTTCGATGGCTTGAAGCCGATTTTCGGCAAGTCCATGATCACGCACGACGGCGTGCTGTGGCAGAAAATCCGCATGCCCCAACAGCCGGCATTCCATCCGGACATATTTGCCGAATATATTCCCTACTTCCTGGCTGCCATCCGCAGCAAAATGCAGACCTGGGCCAAGCTCGCCAAAAGCGGCGAGAGCGTGGAAATGGTCGAGCAGACCTGGACGTTGGCGGCGGACATGATCTGCAAGGCCCTGTTCGACCGCGAAATGCCGTTCAATCCGCACTTCGTGTTCAAGTGCGTGAAGACCTACACCGACGTGATGAACCACAAGTCGATCCGCCTGAAAAAGGTGGCCGGCGAGGAGTTCGAGATCACCGAGGAGGACGCGGCCAAGGCAATGGACGTGTGGGCAGGCGTGCCGCCGGAAGTGTTTGCCGCCGACCCGCGCGAGGCGCGCGAGCGTACGCTTTTGAACATGATCGAAGCCGCCGTGGCCGACCCCGCCATTCCCGAGTTCGACCGGCAGCAGGCGATCGACGAGATCAAGCAATACTTGTGGGCCGGCACGGAGACCACGGCGCTCACCCTCGCCTGGGCGCTCTATGAGACGGCAAAAAATCCGGCTGCGGCCGACCGCATTCGCAAGGAAGGCGAGCTCGTGTGCGGCGATCGGGAGCCGACGGCGGCCGACTACTCCGCGCTTGCCTACACGCGAGCCGTGATCCAAGAGACGATGCGCCTTTATCCGCCGATCTGGATGCTGATCCGCGTTGCCGCCAAGGATGACGTGATCGACGGCAAGGAGATTCGCGTCGGCGACAAGGTGGCGCTCTTTGCCTACGGCGCGCACCACAACGCCAAGTTCTGGCCCGAGCCGGAGGCCTTCCAGCCCGAGCGCTGGTTGGGAGACGCGGCCAAGAAGCGCATTCCCTATACCTACTTGCCGTTCGGCGGCGGCAAGCGGTCCTGCATCGGCGGCGCGATGAGCCAGGTCGAAAACACCTTGGCCTTGTCGATCTTGCTGCGCCGCTTTCGTCCCGAGTACGTGGGCCCCGAGCCGCCGGGCATCAATGCCACGGTGACGCTGACCCCCAAGGGTGGCCTGCCTTTCAAGATCCGCGAGCTGAGCTGAGCGGCCCGCCTCGGATGCCGCCCGGCGTGTTCGAGCCGCAAGGCAAGGTGATGGCCTAGCCATGCCGCTGCGTGCCGAGATAGGCGCGCACCACCTCGGCATGGTTGCGAATCTCGGCGGGCGTGCCGTCGGCGATGATGCGGCCCTGATTGAGGCAGACGATACGATCGGACACGCCCATCACCATCTTCATGTCGTGCTCGACGAGCAGGACCGTGATGTCGAGCGCGCGAATGCGCGCGAGCAGCCGCATAAAGTTTGCCGTTTCCGCCGGATTGAGGCCGCACACCGGCTCGTCCAAAAGCAGGAGCCGCGGTTTTGCCGCCAGCGCGATGGCCACTTCCAACAGGCGCAGCTCGCCATAGGGTAGCGAGGCTGCGAGCTGGCCCGCGCGAGCGCCGAGGCCAATGAAGTGCAAGATCTCCAAGGCTTGGGCGGCGAGCGCGCGTTCTTCGCGCGCCACGCTGGCCGCGCCCAGCAGGATCGCCCACGGCTCTTGCGTGGCGCGCAAATGCAGCCCGACCAGCACGTTGTCGAGCACGCTCAGGCCCGCGAACACATTGGTCTTCTGGAAGGTGCGGACCACGCCGAGCTCGGCGATTTGGTTGGGCTTGAGGCCGTTGAGCCGAGTGCCGCGATAGACAATGCTGCCCGCCGCCGGCGCGAGATAGCCGGTAATGGCGTTGAAGGCGGTGGTCTTGCCGGCGCCATTCGGTCCGATCAGCGCTAGCACCTCGCCACGCAAGACTTGAAACGACATGTCGTCCACGGCCGTCAAGCCGCCAAACCGGATGGTCAGGCGGTCGACCGCGAGGTCGGCAGTGCCGGGCGGGCTCACGGGGCAGCCTCGCTCTTGACGGCGAGCGCCGGCGGATCGTCTTGCGGGCGTCGGCCGTGCCACCAGCGGCTCAGGGCGGGCACGATGCCCTCGGGCAAGAAATAGACGATCAGGATCATCAGGGCGCCGTAGATCACCCACTGGATTTCGGGGGGGATGCTGAAGGCCCGCAGCACCTCGGGCAACAGCCCGAAGATCAGGCCCCCGACGAGGGGTCCCGCCAGCGTGCCCTTGCCGCCGGTGATGACCATAATGACCATCGTCACCGTGTAGATGAAGGAGAAGACCTCCGGATCGACGATGCGCACGTAATGGGCATAGAGCGCCCCGGCCGCGCCGGCGATGCCGGCCGCGAGGAAGGTGGCGAGCACGAGGTAGCGCGTTACGTCGATGCCGACGGAGGCGGCTAGCGCCTCGTTCTCCCTGAGCGCAATCATGGCGCGGCCCGCGCGCGAATAGACAAGCCGCCGGATCAAGAGGTAGGCGAGGGCGCCCACCGCCAGCACAAGGTAGTAGTTGGCCGGCTTGCGCAGAAAGGCGAACTCGAAGGAGCCGGGAATGCCGAGCCGCAGCACCGGAATATTGTTGAGCGCCATCGGCCCCTGCGTCAGCTCCACCCAATTGAGGGCAACGAGACGTACGACCTCCGCGAAGCTCACCGTGACGATCACGAAGTAGGCGCCGCGCACCTTGAAGGAGACGCGGCCGATCACCCATCCGCACAGTCCCGCCAACAGGATGCCCGTGAGCATGGCAAGCCAAACCGGCTTTGCTGCGAGCCCCACCTGCCAGGTTGGCAAGAGATGCACCTCGAAGCCCAGCGACACCAGGCTCGACGCGTAGGCGCCGATGCCGAAAAAGGCGACGTGGCCGAGGCTGAGCTGGCCCGTGAAGCCAAGCAGCAGGTTGAGGCTCATGGCGGCGATAATAAAAATGCCGGTCATGATCAGGATGTGCAGCACGTAAAGGTTCGACATCCACAGCGGCACGGAGATCAGCGCTGCCAGCAGGACAACCGTTGCCGCGTGCCTCACCCGATGCGCTCCCGCCGCGCGAACAGTCCCGTCGGCTTGACGATGAGAATGACGATGATCAGGAGAAAGCCCATACCGTCGCGGAAACCGGAAGAGATGTAACCGGCTCCGAGCTCCTCCATGAAAGCCAGGATGAAGCCGCCGGCGGTGGCACCGGGAATGCTGCCCAAGCCGCCGAGAATGACGATGGCGAAGGCCTTGAGCGAGGCGAGATCGCCCATGCTCGGGTAGGCCACGAAGACGGGGCCTAAGAGCGCACCCGCCGCCGCGGCCAGCCCCGAGCCCAGCGCGAAGGTGGCGGTGTGAATGCGGTCGATCGCAACGCCCATCAGCGCCGCCGTTTCGCGGTCCTGAAAGGTGGCGCGCATGGCCTTGCCGAGCTTGCTGCGATTGATGAGCGCGTAGGTGGCGACGATCAGCACCGAGGCGACGACGAACACGAACAGGCGGTTCCAGGACACCGAGATCGGGCCCATGACCAGCGGCGCGGCGGGAAACGGCGTCGTGATCGACTTGGCCACCCCGGACCAGGTGAACTGCTCGAGGTTTTGCAGCGCAATCCAGGCGCCGATCATCACCAGCATGGTGGTGTCGATATCGGCGTCCTTGAGGCGCCGCAGCAGCACGAGTTCGATGGCCCCACCCAAGAGAACGCCCAGAGCCACGGCTAGCAGCAGGGCGAGATAGAAATTCATGCCGGCCAGCATCACCCAGAGATACATCATGTAGGCGCCGAAGGCGTAGAGCTCGCCATGCGTGAAATTGACGACGCGCATGATGCCGAAGATCAGCGTGAGCCCGATGCCGAGCAGGGCGTAGGTGCCCCCGAGGATCAAGGCATTGAGGGTGTGCTGTAGGAGCTGGTCCACGCGCTGCTCTGAGTACCGCAGGACGGCAACGTCAAGCCCCGCGATGTAGCGGGGCTTGCGCGGGTGAAAGGGCGGGTCCGACCGTTGCCAAGCGCCTCATCCCCGGCGTCGGACGCGCCGGCGCGCCAGGCGCCGCTAGGGCCTGATCACCTTGCCCGCATCGATCTTGACCAGATAGACGCTCGGCACGTTCTGCGCGCTCTCCTTACCGGCGGGTCCCTGCTTGATGAAGCCGATATCGCCATTGATGCCTTTGACCTTGACGTCCCACAGCGCCTTGCTGATCGCTTCCGGCTCGGCCTTGCCCGCGGCCTTGATGGCCTCGGCGATGACATGCAGACCATCCCAGCCGCGGAAGCCCTCGGTCAAGCCGCCCACGTTGTGTTTCTTCTCGTTCCAAAGGGCGACGAACGTCTTGGCGACCTGCGGATTCTTGACCGCCTCGGGGAACCAGGGCGTGAAGAACACGAGATGGTAGGAGCCATTGGCGGCTTCCCCGGCTTGGGCAATGAGCTGGTCGGGAGAATTGGAGCCGCCGGTCGTGATAATCTTCTGCGGCAGCTGTTGATCCTTGGCCTGCTTGAGGATCAAGGTGATCTGCTCGACCGCCGTCGTCACGAACAGCGTGTCGCCGCCCGAGGCCTTGATCTTGGCGAGCTGGGCCGAAAAGTCGGTCCCCTTGGGATCCATGGTCTCCATCGCACCAACCTCGACGCCGTTTTGGCGTGCGGCGGCGCTGAACTCCTTGGAGGCGCCCAAGCCGAAGTCGTTGTTGGTGGCGAGGAAGTCGGCTTTCTTGATGCCCATGCGCTTGAACAGGGGGGCGAACGCCTTGGCTTCCATTTCCGAGGTCGGACTGATGCGAAACACGTAAGGGTTGCCGGAGGTGGTAATTTTTCCCGACGAAGAGGTCTCCACCAGCATCGGCACCTTGTATTCCTCGAGCTTCGGCATCACGGCAAGCGTCAGCGTCGAACTCCAGGCGCCCATCAGCACCGGGACCTTATCGCTGTTGATCAGCTTTTCCGCGGTGGCAACCGCTTCGGTCGGATTGGATTTGTTGTCCTCTATGACCAGCTGGAGCTTCTTGCCGAGCACGCCGCCCGCCTTGTTGATCTCCTCTTCGGCGATCTTGGCACCCTGTGCCACGTAATTGCCGGACGCGGCAAACGCACCTGTCAATGGCTGCGTCACGCCAATTTTGATGGTATCCTGCGCCGTGGCGCCGCCGGCACCAAGGGCGACCGCAAGGCCGACCAGCATGCATGTCAGAGTGCGCGATGTCATAAGGGTCTCCCATGTCTTGAGCCAAGGCTCATGGCTCGGCGAGCGCTCGGCCGGGCCAAGCTTAGGGGCGCGCCCGCGGCCTCACAAGCCGGCCGTTGAGAGCCACGGGCGCAAGATTTAGGCTTGCGCCCGCTTGAGGCGGGGAATGATCTCGTTGGCCACGGCCTCAACTTGCTCCATCTCGTACCTGTAAGGCACGAAGATGATGCGATCGATGCCGGTCTGAAGGTGGGCCTCGAGCTGTTCCACACACTCCTCCACCGTGCCCATGATGGCGCTGTCCATCGTCGACTCGGACCACGAGGCGTAGTCCCACTCCGTTTGCAGCCAGTGCTGCATCGGAGCCTCGATCTTAGCGCGTGGGCCGATGCAGATCGGCAGCTGGTTGGTGGAGCTGAGCTCGGCCGGATCCCGCCCGGCCGCTTCGGCGAAGTCCGTTACCTTCTTCCAAGTGCGCTGGAAGCTCTCGGCCGTGTAGTAATAGGTGAGCCAACCGTCCCCCTTGCTGGCGGCACGCTGCAGGACGGCATCGACGTAACCGCCGATCAACAGCGGCGGGCGCGGCTTTTGCACGGGCTTGGGATAGAGCACGGCGCCGCGTAGATGATAGGGCGGGTAGTCGCCATCGACCCTTGCTTCCGTCCACAGCCGGTTGATGATCTCCAGGTACTGATCCATGATCTTGCCGCGCTTGTGGAAGTCGGCCCCTAGCGAGTCGAACTCGCGCTTGTACCAACCGACCGCCGCACCCACCAGCAAGCGCCCGTTGGAGATATGATCGATGGTGGCAAGTTCCTTGGCGAGAAGCACGGGATTGCGTACCGGCAGCACCAGAATGCCGGTTCCAACCTTGATGCGTGTGGTGCGCGCGGCGACCGCTGTCAGCAGCGCCAAGGCTTCGTGGATCGGAAAGTTCGGATCGACACCGAGGAGGATGTGATCCCATGCCCACAGCGATTCATAGCCCAATTCCTCCATGCGCACGCCATAGTCGATGAGCGCGCGCGCATCCGGCATCTCCGGATACTTGGTGAAATTGCGCATGGCGATGCCGAATTGGGTGGCTTTGCGCTTGGCGGTCATGGAGGCTCCTTCTCGACGTGACGTCTTCTAAAGCGTCGCTCACAGCTCGCGCAGGGCATTGAACTGGTCGACATAGCCCGACGCATCGATGCGCGCGGCAATGAGTGTCGTGCGCCCGGATCCGACGGCGGCCGAGAGCGCGTCGGCCAGCGCCGATTCGCGCTCGACCACGGTCGCGTCGGCGCCGAAGGCGGGGCCGAGTTTTTCCCAGTCGACGCCGCCGAGCTTGATGCCGTGGCGCGGGATGTTCTTGATCTCCTGCTTGATGCGGATGAGCCCGATCTCCTGATCGTCGAAGACCACGATGATGATGGGCAGGTTCTCGCGCTGGGCCGTCTGCAGCTCGGCCACCGCCATCAGAAAGCCGCCGTCCCCCGAAAAGGCCACGATCGGCCGGTTCGGGTGGGCGAGCCGGGCGCCGAGCGCGCCGGGGACGGCATACCCCATCGATCCCAAGCCGTTGGAGGTCAGGAACTCGCGCGCCGCGTAGGCCTGCCATTTTTGCACCACCAGCAGGCGGCTGGCACCCGCATCGCAGGTCGCGATGGTGTCGCGCGGCAGCACGGCGCGGGCGATTTCGACCGCGCGCTGGGGTGACAGGCCGCGGCTTGGGGTGTCGAGCGCCTTGTTCACCTGGGCGCGGAAGTCGCGCGCCGCCTTCTCGCCCCAGCTCGCGCGCTCCGGGGCCCACTCGGCGAGCGCCGCCAGCAAGGCGCCAAGGTCGCCGACGACCTCCGGATTGGCGGGCACCAGCGCATCGAGGCTTGGGGCGGCCGACAGCGCCAGCACCGGGAGCGTATACGGCCAGGGCTTGGGCTGCAGTTCGACGGCATCGAGCCCCACCGTAATGATGAGGTCGGCTTGCGTGACAAGGTTGCGCTCGATGAGGCCACCAATGATGCAGCCGGCGCGCAGGGGATGGTCTTCCGGGATCGCACCCTTGCATTTCGAGGTCGTCAGCACGGGCGCGCCCAGGCGTTCGGCAAAGCGCACAAAGGCGTCGGTCGCTGTGGCCCAGAACACGCCGAGGCCGGCGAGCAGGATCGGCCGCTTGGCCCGGCCAATCGCCGCGAGCACGCCCTTGAGGTCGCCGCGCTCGGGACGGGGATAGACGAGATGAGGACGCAGCGGCGGCTCGGCCAGGTCGTGGCCCGCCTCGCGGGTGGTTTCGCTCTGCGGCAGCTCGAAATGCACCGGGCCCGGGGGGAGGCCGGTCGCCGTGCGCATGGCCCGCCGCAGCTGCTGGCGCACGCTGCGCGCGTCGATGGTCGTCGTCCATTTGACGAGCGGCGCATAGAGCGCCTGCTGGTCAAGGCGCTGACGCAGGCCGGTCTCGAAGGTCGCCCGCGAGTAGGCATCCGTGATGGCGATCAGCGGCGCACGATCGAGCAGCGCGTGCGCCACGCCGTTGACCATATTGGCAGCCCCGGGTCCCCGCGTCGACAGGCACACCCCTGGGCTGCCGGTGATTTCGCCCCAGGTCGCGGCCAACATCGCCCCTGCCACCTCCTGCTTCATGAGCAGGAAACGCATGCCCCGCTGCCGGCCGGCCTCCATCAGCTCCACCGACTCGCCACCGGGGTGGCCGACCATGAACGGCGTCCCCGCCTCCTTGAAGGCTTCAGCAAGCACCTCGACGGTCGTGGCCACAGGCTCCTCCGGCAAAACGTTGGCGCGCCGCAACTCTATACCAGGGCCGCCGCCCGCGCAGGTCCCCGCGGGGGAATGCGGCAGCACCCCGCGAGCGCTCATCAGCAATGCTGAAAGAACGTGGGCAAAGCCCGCCACCCCGTGTAATCCTCTCCTCCTCACATCAGGTCAGGGGACGGAAATGGCGACCAACAAGAAAAAGGTGCTGCTCACGGAATCGATGTCCAGGAGCGGCCGGGATCTGCTGGCGGAGCGCGGCGACGTCGAGATCGTAGGCTTTCCCAACACCATTGCGGAGGCGGAGTTCCAAGCCCTGCTCAGCGCTGAGGCCCCGGTCAATGCGGTTGCCCTGGGAGGCACGAGGTTCGGACCAAAGGAGCTCGAGGCCGCCGGCGACATGATGGTGGTGGCCCGCATCGGCGTGGGCTTCGATGCGGTCGATGTCGCCGCCCTGAGCAAGCGGAAAATACCCCTGATGGTGGCCGGTACGGCCAACTCCCCCTCGGTGGCCGAACAGGCCGTGTTCATGATGATGGCGCTCGCCAAACGCGGTGCCGAGCTCAACGGCATGGTACAGAACGGCAGCTGGAACAGCCGGCTCGCCGCGGTCCCCGTCGACCTTTTCGGCAAGACGGTCCTGGTCGTCGGCTTCGGCCGCATCGGCACGCGCAGCGCCAAGCGCTGCCAGGCCATGGAAATGCAGGTGTTGGTGTACGACCCCTATCGTTCCGCCGCCGAGATCAAGGCGGCGGGCTGTCAGGCGGTGGCGGAGCTTGATGCCGCCCTGCCGCGCGCCGATTTTGTCACCATCCATTGCCCCAAGACCCCGGAGACGGTCGGTATGTTCAATGCGGCGCGGCTCGCCCGCATGAAGCCTACCGCCTACCTCGTCAATACGGCGCGCGGCGGCATCATCGATGAGGCCGCCCTGCACAAAGCCTTGACGTCGGGCAAGCTGGCGGGCGCAGGCCTCGACGTGTTCGAGCAGGAGCCCACGCCCGTTGCCAATCCGCTGCTCAAGCTTGGCAACGTGATCAGCGCCCCGCACATGGCCGGCGTCACGCGCGAGTCGCTCGATCGCATGGGCGTGCAGACGGCGCGCAATATTCTGAGCGCGCTCGACGGCCACCCTATTCGCGAGAACGTCATCAACCAAGAGGTGCTGGCCTGACGGGGATGGCGGCCCGACCGCAGCGCCCGCATGGGTCCCAGCAGGGCCGCAACCGGTGTTGGCGTGGTACGTGGGCGCAGCCAAGGGCAAATTCGCCGCGCAACAGAGGCAATGAGAAGCGAGAAGAGGACGTCCCATGCAACTCAGCATGCACGGTCGCAACGCCCTGATCACAGGTGGAAGTCTGGGTATCGGTCGGGCCATCGCCAAGGCCTTCAGCGGCGCGGGCGCCAATGTGGCCCTGGTGGCGCGGCGCCAGCACATCCTGGAGGAAGCGCGCGCCGACGTCGCGGGGGCGAGCAACGCCAAAGTGGTGACCGTGGCGGCCGACGTCGGCACGGCCGAGGGGTGTCGCGCCGCCTTTGCCGGCGCCGAAGCCGGCCTCGGCGAGATCGATGTTCTCATCAACAATGCCGGCACCTCGCAGCGCGGTCCCTTCGAGAGCCTTTCCGATGAGCTGTGGCAGCACGATATCGATCTCAAGCTGTTCGCCGCGATCCGGCTGAGCCGCGCCGCCTTGCCGGGCATGAAAAGGCGGCGCTGGGGACGCATCATCAACGTGCTCAACACCGGCGCGAAGGCACCCTCCGCCGGCGGCGCGCCGACGGCGGTGACGCGGGCGGCCGGCATGGCGCTCACCAAGGTGTTGGCGGGCGAGGGGGCGCCCCACAACGTGCTCGTCAATGCCGTGCTGGTCGGGCGGATCGAAAGCGACCAATGGGTGCGCCGCCACGCCGCCGAGCCGGCGGGCCGCTCGCTTAAGGAGTTCTACGCCGAAATGGGAAAATCTATCCCGATGGGGCGCATCGGCACGGCCGAGGAATTCGCCAACATGGTGCTGTTCCTGGCCTCCGACGCCGGCTCCTATATCACCGGCACGGCGATCAACATCGATGGCAACCTGAGCCCGGTTGTGTAGGCGGGCGCGGCTCCGCTATCTTGGCGACGACGCTGGCGAGGGAGACGAGGCATGAAGTTCGGCATCTTCTATGAGCTGCAGTTGCCGAGGCCCTGGACGCCCAACGGCGAACTCAAGCTCTATCAGGATGCCCTCACGCAGGTCGAGCTCGCCGACCGGCTCGGCTACGACTACGCCTGGATGGTCGAACACCATTTCCTGGAGGAGTATTCCCACTGCCCCTCGCCCGAGGCCTTCCTGGGCGCCGCCAGCCAGCGCACGCGCAAGATCCGGCTCGGCCATGGCATCCTACAGCTCACCACGTCCCATCCCGTGCGGGTGGCCGAACGCGTGGCCGTGCTCGACCTCTTGAGCAACGGCCGCTGCGAATTCGGCATGGGTGAGAGCGCCTCCATCACCGAGCTTGAGCCGTTCGGGCGCTCGATGGAGGACAAGCGTGCGGTCTTTGAGGAGGCGGTCGCGGCCATCCTGCCCATGTTCAAGGAGGGCGGCAGCGAACACCACGGCAAATACTTCGATTTTCCGCTGCGCAACGTGGTGCCCAAGCCCATCCAGCAGCCCCACCCTCCGCTGTGGATGGCCTGTTCGCAGCTCGACACCATTGAGCGCGCCGGGCGCTGCGGCTTGGGGGCGCTCGGCTTCCAGTTCGTCAGCGCCGACGCGGCGCACGCCTGGGTGCATGCCTACTACAACGGCATGACCAAGCGCCTCACCAGGCTCGCCGACTATCGCGTCAATCCCAACATCGCGCTGGTCAGCTTTTTCATGTGCGCCAAGACCGACGAGGAAGCGCGCAAGAAGGCGGACGGCGCCACTTTTTTTCAGTTCGCACTGCGCTTTTATGGTGCCTCGAGCGACCGCAAACGGCCGCCGCCGGGGGCCGTAAACATGTGGGAGGAATATACCGCCTGGAAGCGCGCCAACCCGGCGGCGCAGGAAGCCGCCCTGCGCGGCGGCCTGATCGGCTCGCCCGACACCTTGCGCAAGAAGCTGGCCAAGTTCGAGACCTCGCACATCGATCAGGTGATCTTGCTCAACCAGGCGGGCAAGAACCTACACGAGGACATCTGCGAATCCCTCGAGCTTTTTGCCCGCGAGGTGATGCCCGAGTTCCAGGCCCACCACGCCGAGCACGAGGCCTGGAAAGCCCGGGTGATGCGGCGCGAGATCGAGCTCGAGGAGATCGAGACCGCCGCTTTTCGCGATCGCTACGGCACCAAGTCGATGCCGGTGCAGGCCATCGAGACGGCCGCCGGTCGGCGCTGAGGCCACTGCGCGGCCGCTTGGCCGAGCAGCGGCCTCAGTTATACGTGCGCTCGTCGGCAATCACCTTGCCATCGTTGGGAAGGGAGTTGGGTTGAACCAGCTCGATCTCACCTTTGAGCTTGGTGATCGCGTGCAGGCTGTCGGCCAACTTGCCCTTGAGCGCGGCGTCGCCGCTGGCGCTTTCCGCTTTTAGCGTCATGGTGTCCTGCTCGCCGGCGCGTCCCACCACCAGCCGTAGTCGGCCGAGGCCGGCGTGGCGCTTGGCGATTTCGGCGATGTGTTCGGGATGCACGAACATGCCTTTGACCTTGGTGGTCTGATCGGCGCGCCCGAGCCAGCCCTTGATGCGCATGTTGGTGCGCCCGCAGGGGCTCGTGCCCGGCAACACCGCCGAGAGGTCCCCGGTGGCAAAGCGGATCATCGGGTAGTCGCGATTGAACGTGGTCACCACCACTTCACCGACCTCTCCTGCCGGTACCGGGTCGCCCGTGCCCGGCCGTACGATCTCGAGAATTGCCCCTTCATCGACGATCATGCCCTCCAGCGCCTTACTTTCGTAGGCGATGATGCCGAGATCGGCGGTGGCATAGGTTTGATAGGTGGCGATGCCGCGTTGTTTGTACTCGGCGCGGAGCGACGGGAACAGCGCCCCGCCGCCGACCAGCGCCTTTTTGAAAGACGAGGCGTCCTTGCGCGCCTCCTTGGCCTTGTCGAGCAGGATCTTGAGGTAGTCGGGCACGCCAACGTAGGCGCTGGGCTTCAGGCGCTCGATGGCCTCGAGCTGCTGCTCACTGTTTCCCGGGCCCGCCGCGATCACCGTGCAGCCAAGCGCGCGCGCGCCTGAATCGAGGATCCAGCCGCCCGGCGTCAGGTGATAGGCGAAGGTGTTGTGCACGATATCGCCCCGGCGAATACCGGCCGCATAGAGTGCGCGGGCTGCGCGCCACCAATCCTCGCCGTGTCCCTCGGGCTCGAAGATCGGCCCCGGCGACATGAACACGCGCGCCAAGGCGCCCGCCGCCGAGGTGGCAAAGCCCCCATAGGGGGGCCGCTTGGCCTGCAGATCCTTGAGCGCTGCCTTGCGCAGCACCGGCACGCGCGCCAGCGCCTCGCGCGAGGTCACCGCCGCTGCATCGATCCCCCTGAGGTGGTCCGCCCAGCCCGGCGCTTGCCCCTGCGCGTGCCGGATCAGGTCGGGAAGCAGGTTGAACTGCGCCAGTTCGCGCTGCTCGGGATCGCGGGTTTCCAGTTGGTCGAAATGGTCGGTCACAATGTGGGTATTCCTATTGCGGACATTGAGAGCGCGGGATCACCCCAACACTGCCAGAGGCTCCTCGGCGCATCAAGCCAGCCAACGCTTGCGGCGCTTGTAGGACTTGACGTTGCGGAAACTCGTGCGATCGCCGCCGCCGATGCCGAGGTAGAACTCTTTCACATCCTCGTTTTCGCGCAACTCCTGGGCCTCCCCGTCCATGACGACGCGGCCGTTCTCCAGAATGTAGCCATAGGTCGCGTATCGGAGCGCCATGTTGGTGTTTTGCTCGGCCAGCAGCAGCGACACGTGCTGCTCGGCATTGAGGCGTTTGACGATTTCGAAGATCTCTTCGACCAGCTGGGGCGCCAGTCCCATGGAGGGTTCATCCAGGAGCATCATCTTGGGACGCGACATCAGGGCGCGGCCGATGGCCACCATCTGCTGCTCGCCGCCGGAGATGTAGCCCGCGAGCGAGGCGCGCCGCTCTTTCAGGCGCGGAAAATAACCGTACACCAGCTCGAGGTCGGCGGCGATTGCGCCGCGGCCGTCCCGGCGGGTGAAGGCACCCGTCAGGAGGTTTTCCTCCACCGAGAGATGCCCGAAGCAGTGGCGACCCTCCATGACCTGGATGCAGCCACGCCGGACCAGATCGTTGGGGGTCAGTCCGTCGATGCGCTCGCCGGCAAATTCGATTGCCCCCTTGGTCACCTCACCGCGTTCCGCGCGGATCAGGTTGGAGATCGCCTTGAGCGTCGTGGATTTGCCGGCACCGTTGGCGCCGAGCAGGGCGACGATGCTGCCCGACCGCACCGTCAGCGAGACGCCTTTCAGCACGAGGATCACGTGATCATAGATGACTTCGATATTCTTGACCCCGAGCAGAACGCCGTCGGTCGTTGCCGCCGGCCTCAACGATGTCGATGGGGAAGGAGCTTCAGACACGGCGCACGTTACCTCCGACAGCATCTCGCCGACGCCAAACAAGCTTGGGGGAGAGGGGTCACTCTTCCCCAAGCGCGTTAGCGTAGCGCGTCTTGCTTAGCTTTCCTTGGCGCAGTCGCGCGGCGTGATGTTCTTTTCTTTGGCGTACTTGGCGGCGGTCTCCTTGACCATCGGCGCCAGCAGTGACTCATCGGCGGTGTAGAAGTCGGAGATGATCTTCCACTGTTTGCCGTCCCACTGCTGTAGCCGCGCCTGATCCGCGCCCTGGTGATCCTGACAGGAGAACTTGATGGGCTTCAGCATGCCGTCGAAGCCAAGTTCCTGGAGCCTGTCCGCGGTCAGGTTGAGGTTCTCAAAGCCCCAGCGGATCTGCTCACCCGTCAAGGGTTTCTTGCCGAACTTGGCCTGTGCCGTGCGAATGGCCTCGGTGCCCAGCATCGAGTTGATGATGCCGCGATTGTAGAGCACCTGGGCGAAGTCGTCCTTGCCGGCACCCTTGCCTTTGGAAATGACGAACTTCTCCAGATCCTCGTGCACTTTGAACTTGCCGGCGGGATGCTGCAGCATCAGCGCCTTGTAGCCAACGGCCTGGTCGCCGGCCGGCGTCACGTCGGGCTCGGCTCCCGACCACCATACGCCAATCATCTTGTCGCGCGGATAGGCGACGGCGGCCGCCTCCTTGATGGCGGTGGAATTCATGACGCCCCACCCCCACAGCAGGACATAGTCGGGGCGATCCTGGCGAATGGCGAGCCACTGCGATTTCTGCTCCACGCCGGGATGCGTCACGGGCACGGCCTTGAACTCAAGGCCATTGAGTTTGGCGCGCGCCTCCAGGGCCGGGATCGGCTCTTTGCCGTAGGGGCTGTCGTGGTAGACAAGGGTCACCTTCTTGCCCTTGAGTTTGTCGAACCCACCCAACTCCTTGGCGATGTGCTGGATGGCGATGTCAGCCGCCGTCCAGTAGCTGCCCAGGGCAATGAAATTCCAGGTGAACACGGAGCCCTCGCGGCTTTCCGAACGGCCATAGCCGGTGGTCAGCAGCGGGATCTTGTCGTTGGGCACCTTTTCCGTCAGCGCGAAGGTGATGCCCGTCGACAACGGCGAGAAGTAGCCCGCCCCGGTCGGGCCCTTGCCCTTCAAGCGTTCGTAGCATTCCACGCCCTTGTCGGTGGCATAGCCCGTCTCGCACTCCTCGAACGCGATTTTGACGCCGTTAATGCCACCGTCACGCTCGTTCAGCAGCGTCCAGTAGTCGGCAACGCCGTCGGCGAAGGGGATGCCGTTGGGGGCATAGGGGCCGGTACGATAGACCAGCGAGGGCAGGAACTGCTCGCTTTGGGCCGCGGCCGGCGCGGCCATCGCCGCTGCACCGACGAGGGCTGCGGCCAGGCCAAGAGTTTTGCTGTGCATCGACATTCCTCCTTCATCCCGGCCAGTGGCCGGAGCCTTTGTGCTGGCGCATGAGAACGAGCGCCGTCTTACGCGGGCCTCAGGTCTTTGGCTACCACGCGCGCCGCTCCGCACTGCGCGCCGGTATTCGAGCGCCACCCCCTTAGTAGGGGTAGGGCCAGAGCCTCAATTTCTCCTTGGCGATCGACCACAATCGGGCAAAGCCCAAGGGTTCAACGATCAGCAGGCAGCAGATCAACGCACCGGTGATGATGAGCACCAGCAGCGATACGGTTTCGACGGTGACGGGAATGCCCAGCGCGTGCGGGACCTGGTCGAGCGCAATCGGCAGGATCAGGATGAACGCCGCGCCCAGGAACGAGCCCAGGATCGAGCCCAGCCCACCGATGATCACCATGAAGAGGAGCTGGAAGGAGCGGTCGATGTTGAAGGCCAGCGGCTCCCAGGCACCGAGATAGACGAAGGCCCACAGCGCGCCGGCCACGCCCACGACGAAGGAGGAGATGGCGAAGGCCGACAACTTGGCGTAAAGCGGCCTGATGCCCATCAGCTCGGCGGCGATATCCATGTCGCGGATCGCCATCCATTGTCTGCCAAGGTTGCCGCGCACCAGGTTCTTGGTCATCAGCGCGAATACGGTGACGAACGCCAGGCACAACAAATAGCGCTCGGTGGGCGTGGAAAAGGTGAGGCCAAGGATTTTCAGTTCGGGTGCCGCTACCGAGCCGGATGGCGTGTAGTTGGTGAACCACTTCACGCGAATGAAAACCCAATCGAAGAAAAACTGTGCCGCCAGCGTCGCCACCGCCAGGTAGAGGCCCTTGATGCGCAAGCTCGGGATACCGAACAGGATACCGACCAGTGCCGCCATCAGGCCGCCGAGCAGGATCGATGGCAGCACCGACAGGGCGGGAATGGAGATTTCTTCGCCGATCCAGGCGAGCGGCAGATGCACGCCAGTGGTAAACTTATAGGCGCTGTAGGCGCCGATCGCCATGAAGGCACCGGTGCCGAGGGAGATCTGTCCGCAGTAGCCCATCAGAATGTTGAGCCCAATGCTCCCCAGCGCCAAAATCAAAAAGGGGATCAGGATGGCGCGCAAGAGATAGTCGCTGCGGAATGGCCATAGGTTGAACTCGGCAAGCAGCGGCACCCCGATGTAGGCGAACGCCAGCAGCAACAGGAGGGCGATGCGATCCTGGCGGATCGGGAAGATCGCCATGTCGGCGGCGTAGCTGCTCTTGAACTGGCCCGCCTCGCGATAAAGCACGCCCCTCTCCCTAAATGCGCTCGATGATGCGTTCGCCAAACAGCCCCTGGGGCCGGATCAGCAGCACCAACAGGGCCAAGACGTAGGCGAACCAATACTCGATGCCGCCGCCAATGTGCGGGCCAAGGTAGATCTCGGCGAGTTTCTCGCCGGCTCCCACCATCAGTCCGCCGACGATCGCCCCCGGCACCGAGGTGAAGCCGCCGATGATGAGGACGGGCAAGGCCTTGAGCGCCAGGAACGTGATGGAGAATTGCACCCCGAGCTTGGTGCCCCAGACGGTGGCGGCAACGAGCGCCACCAGGCCGGCCACCAGCCAGACCACGAACCAGATCCAGCTGATGGGGATACCGACCGATTGCGCCGCGGCGTGATCGTCGGCCACGGCGCGCAGCGCGCGGCCCGTCTTGGTGTTCTGGAAGAAGATGGCGAGGCCGGCAACCAGCACGCCGGCGATCAGACCACCCCATACATCGAGCTTGTTGATCAAGATACCGCCGGGAAAAACGTTGTCGCCGATGATCCAGGCGTCGGTCGGAAACAGGCGCAAGGGATAGACGTCGGAGCCGAAGATCATCTGCGAGGCGCCCTCCAGCACGAAGGTGGCGCCGATGGTGGCCATGAACAGCGTAAGGCCGTCTTGGTTGACGAGTGGACCCAGCACGAAGCGCTCGACCAGATAGGCCGTGAGCGCCATGATGGCGGCGGCGAAGGCGAGCGCCAGCAGCACCGCCGCCCAGGCCGGAAACTCGTGATGGGTGAGAAAGTCGAGGCAGCGCACCAGGGCCAGCCCCGCCAACAGCACCATGGCGCCCTGGGCGAAGTTGAACACGCCCGAGGCCTTGAAGATCAGGACGAAGCCCAGCGCCACCAGGGAATAAAGCACGCCGGACAAGAGGCCGCCGAGCAGCACTTCCAGAACTTGGCCCGCCAGTAGCACGCCACTTAAACTCCCTAGTGCGCCACGCCGAGATAGGCCTCGATGACGGCCTGGTCGTTCTGTACGGCCGCCGGCGAGCCGTCCGCGATCTTGCGCCCGTAGTCCAAGACCACCACGCGGTCGGACAGGTCCATCACCACCCCCATGTCGTGCTCGATCAGGGCGATGGTGGTGTCGAAGGTGTCTTTGACCGTCAGAATAAAGCGGCTCATGTCCTGCTTCTCTTCCAGGTTCATGCCCGCCATCGGCTCGTCCAGCAGCAACAATTCCGGCTCCATGGCGAGCGCGCGCCCGAGCTCCACGCGCTTTTGCAGGCCGTAGGGGAGCTTGCCGACGGGGACCTTGCGGATGTGCGCAATCTCCAGGAAATCGATAATGTGCTCGACCGCCTCGCGGTGGCGGATCTCCTCGCGCTGGGCGGGACCCCAGTGCAGCATGTGAGCAAGAATGCCGCGGCGCATTTTCAGCGTACGCCCGGTCATGATGTTGTCGAGCGTGGACATGCCCTTGAACAGGGCGACATTCTGGAAGGTGCGGGCGATGCCCTGGCTGGCGGCCAGGTGCGGGCGCATGTCGTGGCGCCGCTTGCCCTTGAAAGTGATCACGCCCTCCTGCGGATGGTAAAAGCCGTTGATGACGTTGAGCATGGAGGTCTTGCCGGCGCCGTTGGGGCCGATGATCGCGCGAATTTCGCCCTTGCGGATGTCGAATGAGACATCGCGCAGGGCTTTGACCCCGCCAAAGGAGAGCGAAACGTGCTCGAGCGAGAGCAGGACCTCGCCGGGGGCAACGGCGTTGCGTCCCGCCCGCCCGGGGCGGAGCTCCACGTCCGCCTTCATTCGGCAGCCTCCCGCAGCGGCTGCGCCGCGCGCGGCGCATAAGGATCCATGTCGATGATCTCCACGTCGCCCTCCACCACGCCCTTGCGCCCGTCCTCGAAGGTCATTTCGGTGGCAACGTGACAGGAGGAGGAGCCGTCGTAGAGCGCCTTGATCAGGGGCGCATAGCGTTCCGCTATGAAGGAGCGGCGCACCTTAAGCGTGCGCGTGAGCTCGCCGTCGTCCGCGTCCAGTTCCTTGTGCAGGATCAAAAAGCGGCGGATCTGAGAGGCCGCCATTTGCGGTTCTTCCGCCAGCGCCCGGTTGAGCTCGTCCACGCGCGCCTTGACCATGGCGTAGACGGCGGGATGGGCGGCTAGCTCCTGGTAACTGGCGTAGGCGACGCCATTGCGCTCGGCCCAGTTGCCCACCGAGACCAAGTCGATATTGACCAGCATGGTGGCAAAGTCTTTGCCTTGGCCGAACGCGACCGCCTCGCGGATTTCGGGATAAAACTTGAGGCGGTTCTCCAGGTACTTCGGGGCGAACAGGGCCCCGCCATTGAGACGGCCGACGTCCTTGGCCCGATCGATGATTTTCAAGTGACCGCGCTGGTCGAAGAAGCCGGCATCCCCGGTGTGCACCCAGCCCTCCGGCGTTTTGGTGGCGCGCGTGGCCTCCTCGTTCTTGTGGTACCTGAGGAACACGCCCGGGCTCCTGAACAGGACCTCGCCGCTGTCGGCAATTTTGATTTCGACGTCGGGCCCGGGCTTGCCGACGCTGTCGGGATAGACCTCCCCATCCGGCTGCAAGGTGATATAGACGCTGGCCTCGGTCTGGCCGTAGAGCTGTTTCAGATTGATGCCGAGCGAGCGATAGAAACGAAACAGCTCAGGGCCGATGGCCTCGCCGGCCGTATAGGCCACGCGCGTGCGCGAAAAACCCATGCGGTTCCTGAGCGGCGCGTAGAAGATGAGGTCACCGAGACGATAGAGGAGGCGGTCGGCGAGCCCCACCCGTTTGCCGTTCAAGATGTCCTCGCCGCAGCGCCGGGCCACCCCAAGGAAATAGTGGAACAGCCGTCGCTTCAGCGCGCCGGCATCCTCCATGCGAACCATGATCTGGGTCAGGAGGTTCTCGAACACGCGCGGCGGCGCGAAAAAATAGCTGGGTCCGATTTCGCGCCGGTCCTCCACCACCGTCTCCGGACTTTCCGGGCAGCACACGCACATCGCCGCTGCGTAGGCCTGGCCGTAGGAGAACAAATGATCGCCCACCCACGCCATCGGCAGATAGGCGAGCAGTGTGTCATCGGGACCGAAGCCATCGAACTTATTGCCGTTGCGGGCCGAGACGACGATGTTGGCGTGCGTCAGCATCACACCCTTGGGCCTGCCGGTGGTGCCGGAGGTATAGAGCACGACGCTGACGTCGCTGCCCCGGCCCTTGTCGATTTGCTCGCGCCACCATGCCTCCGCGCCCGGGTTGGCGCGCATCTCCTCTTGCCCCAGCGCCTGCACCTGGGTGAAGGCGTGCAGATTGCTGCCGTCGTACTCTTTGAGCCCACGCGGGTCGTCGTAAATGATCTTTTTCAGCTGCGGCAACCGATCTGCGACGGAGACAACCTTGTCGACCTGCTCCTGATCCTCCACGACGGCGATCGTCACCTCGGCGTGTTCGAGCACGTAGGCCATCTCGTCGGCCACCGAGTCCTGGTAGACCGGCACCGGAATCGCGCCGAGGCACTGCACGGCGGCGAAGGTGGCATAAAGGCGCGGGCGATTGTCGCCGATAATGGCGACGGTATCGCCGCGCTTGAGATCGAGCTTGCGCAGGCCAATAGAAAGCGCGCGCACCTCCCTCAGCAGACGCGCCCAGCTCCAGGTTTGCCAGATGCCGAAGTCCTTGTGCCGGATGGCCGGCCGCTGACCGTGCACGCTGGCATTGAAAATGAGGAGCTTGGGTACCGTGTCGAGCGCGTCGTCGTGGGCAGCGGCCACGGTTTGAGAGACACTGGTCCCAGTCACGCTGCAACACCTCCCTGATTAGACCGCACCGCGCCGTCGTGTGTGGGCGCTTTTTTTGTTTCGTCTTTTATCGTCGGGGCCGGCCCGGTGCAATTGGGCGGCAGGGCTGGCGCGCCCCCTGAAGCTTGAACTTTAGTCCGAGAGCCGCCGCGGGAGGCTCGGCGCGCGCGCCGGCACACAACGCGGCATATCGGCGGCCCACGCGGGGTGCCGCGGCCGCCACCGGCCGCCTGCCGCAGGGGTTTTTTGAGCGCCGGCGCCCACCCTTGCGACGTCCGGCGGGCCCATGTTAGCGCATGGGTTAACGGCGGCGCGAACCGGGAGTGTGAGCCATGATCGAGTACGGGCATTTCATTGGCGGCAAGCCGCTGCAACGGACGAGTGGCCGCACCGGCGAGGGGTTCCAGCCGATGACAGGGGAGGTGCGCGCCAAGGTGGCCTTGGCAACAAAGGCCGAAGTGGCGGAGGCCGTCGAAGCGGCCAAGGCCGCCCAACCGGGCTGGGCCGCCACCAATCCGCAGCGCCGCGCCCGCGTGCTCATGAAGTTCCTGGAGTTGGCCCAGCGCGACTACGACAAGCTCGCCGATTGCCTGGCTCGCGAGCACGGCAAGACCATCGCCGACGCCAAGGGCGACCTCCAGCGAGGCCTCGAAGTGGTCGAGTTTTCCTTGGGCGTGCCGCACCTGATGAAGGGTGAGTACACGGAAGGTGCCGGGCCGGGAATCGATCTTTATGCGATGCGCCAGCCGCTCGGCGTGCTGGCCGGGATCACACCGTTCAACTTTCCGGCCATGATCCCGCTCTGGCAGTGCGCCCCGGCCATTGCCTGCGGCAACGCCTTTATTCTCAAACCCTCGGAGCGCGATCCGGGCGTGCCCATCATGCTAGCCGAGCTGATGCTCGAGGCCGGGTTGCCGCCGGGTATTTTCAATGTCGTCAACGGCGACAAGGAGGCGGTCGATGCCATTCTCGACCATCCGGACATCGCCGGCGTCGGCTTCGTCGGCTCCACGCAGGTTGCCCAGTACATCTATGCCCGTGGCTCGGCGCACGGCAAGCGCATGCAGTGCTTCGGCGGTGCCAAGAACCACATGATCGTCATGCCCGACGCCGACATGGATCAAGCCGTCGATGCCCTGATGGGGGCCGGCTACGGCTCCGCGGGCGAGCGCTGCATGGCCGTGTCCGTGGCCGTGCCCGTCGGCAAGGCCACCGCCGAAGGGCTCGTCGCCAAGCTCATTCCCCGCGTTGAGTCGCTCAAGATCGGCCCGTCGACGTCGGCCGATGCCGAGATGGGGCCGCTGGTGACCGCGGCGCACCTCAAGAAGGTCAAGGACTATGTCGCGCTCGGCGTCGACGAAGGGGCAAGCTTGCAGGTCGATGGTCGCGATTTTCGCATGCAAGGTTATGAGAACGGCTTCTACATGGGCGGCTGCCTGTTCGACCACGTACAGCCGAACATGCGCATCTATAAGGAAGAGATCTTCGGGCCCGTGCTGTCGGTGGTGCGCGCCAACACCTACGAGGAGAGCCTCAAGCTCGCCAACGATCACGAGTATGGCAATGGGGTTGCGATCTTTACCCGCGACGGCGATGCAGCGCGCGACTTCGCTGCCAAGGTCAACGTGGGCATGGTCGGCGTCAACGTGCCGATCCCGGTGCCGCTTGCCTATTACACCTTCGGCGGCTGGAAGCGGTCGGCCTTTGGTGATCTGAACCAGCACGGGCCGGATGCCATCCGCTTCTGCACCAAGACCAAGACGGTGACGTCACGCTGGCCAGCGGGGCGTAAGGAGGGCGCCGAATTCGTGATCCCAACCATGAAATAGGCGATTCGGTCCGGCGCCTTCGGTCCCCTCTCTGCCATGAACTACCGCCACGCCTATCATGCGGGGAACTTCGCCGATGTGGTCAAGCATTGGGTGCTGACCCTTGCGCTCGAGCACTTAAAGCGCAAGGACGCACCTTTCCGCGTGATCGATACGCATGCCGGGCGCGGGCGCTACCAGCTGACCTCCCCCGAAGCAAGCAAGACACTGGAGTGGCGCACCGGCATTGGTCGCCTCATCGGTCCCGAGGCGGAGGCGCTGAGCGGAGCGCTGGCGCAGAGCCTCAAGCTCTACCTCGACGTGGTGCGGGCCGAGAACGCGCCGGGCGCGCTGGCATGCTATCCCGGCAGCCCGGCGATCACGGCGGCACTGCTGCGCGGGCAGGACACGCTCATTGCCAATGAAGCCCACCCCGAGGTCCTCAAGGAGCTCGAGGCTGACCTCGGTCGCCCACGCCGCGGCATCAAACTGTTGGGGCTCGACGGCTGGACGGCCCTGAGGGCGCTGCTGCCGCCGCCCGAGCGTCGCGGCATCATCCTGATCGATCCCCCCTTTGAGGAGGAGGGCGAGCTCGCGCGTCTGGCCGTTGGCCTTGGCGAGGGCCTTCGCCGCTTTGCCACGGGCGTCTTCATCGCCTGGTATCCTATTAAAGATGGCAAGACCACGCGTCGCCTCCTGACGCGGCTCGCTGAGATGGTGCCCCCGAAGCTCCTGAGCTTGGAGGTGTTGATACGCCAGGTGCGCAATCGGGAGGCGCTCAATGGCTGCGGGCTGCTGATTGCCAATCCGCCCTTTACCTTGGAAACGGTGCTCAGAAATGCCGCGCCGGCCTTGACACGGCGCTTGGCCGTCGGTCCTGGCGCCAGCTGTTCCCTGCGTTGGGTCAAGGCGTTGCGCTCAGATAGCGACGGGGGGACTCAAGAGCGCGGCGCGCGCCGTAAATCGTGAAATTCATACGCTAATTTGCCTTGCACAGGTTGGGGCAATCACCGATACTTCGCCGCAGTTCGGGCGGCCTATCGGACCCGGCGGAGACTGCTGAGACTGTTCTGAGATGACTTGCGCAGAAGCGTTATTCATATCTCGCGCACCTCACGTTCCCCGACATCGGACGAGACTGCCTAACCTTCACCCGCGCCGGCTCGCCAGCAGCTGACGCATATTTTGCATTCTACCGGGGACATGGAGACCTCGCATGCGGCAGAATGGAACTGTCAAGTTCTTCAACCAGTCGAAAGGGTTCGGTTTTATTACGCCGGATCAGGGCGGCAAGGATGTGTTCGTGCACATCACCGCCGTTGAGCGGTCGGGGATTGGACCTCTGGATGAGGGCATGCGCGTGTCGTTCGAAACCGAACCCGACAAGCGCGGCAAGGGGCCCAAGGCGGTCAACTTGCAGGCCGCGACGTGAGGAACCCGGGGCCCGTCACCCCGCGGCAACGTCTGACGGAAAATCGGTGGGCGGCGGCCCGTTAAACGGCCCCCGCCAGTGTGCAAGCTAGGCGATCTCGGGCACTCTGCCCTGGATCGCTTTTCCTTTTTTGGGGGATGCCATGACAGCGAGCAACGCGAGGCTCACCGCCGCCGTGCTGGCCGGCCTCATGGTGGCCGCGGCAAGCCCCGCCGCGGCCCAATGCACCACCATTGGCGGCAAAGGCACGGGTGGCTCCCTCGATAGCGCCCGATTCCAGGCCTATGAGGCCATGCTGCAGGGCACCGACCTTGGCATGTGGGCAAATTGGATGGTCACGGGCGCCAAAGTCGGGGTGGCGCCCGGCTATCGGGTGGACGGCCTCAAGTTCAAGTGCGGTCCCGGCGGGATGGGGCAGCAGTGCCGGGCCAGGGCCACGTTCTGCAAAAAGGCCTGAGCGGACAGGAATTCCTTTGCTGAGAAGGAGAACGACCATGAAGCGCGCAGGAAAGCTGATGCAACTGGGACTCGGGCTGGCCGCGGCGGCCGCCCTGGCGTTGGCCGCCGGTGGTGCCGAGGCGCAGTGCGTGAACAAGGCGGGGCAGGGCACCAACACGACGGAAGATGGCGCCAAGAGCCAGGCCTATGAGGCGGTGCTGCAGGCGACCGACTGGGGCATGTGGTCGGCGTGGATGGCCCAGGGCATGAAGTACGGCTCGGCGCCCGGCTACAAGGTCAGCAATGTGAAGGCCCGCTGCAAAAAAGGTGGACTTGGCAGTGAATGCGTCGTGCAGGCGAAACTCTGCAAGTAAGCCGCGCGCCTAACCGTGACTGATCGGCCACGGAACGTGCAAAAGTGCCGCCATAAACCTGCCTGTTGCTCGGAAATGCGGTTGGGTCGAGCCATAATGCGGCGTCCATACTTGCTGGAGGTGAGGCTATGAAGACATTGTTTGGGATTGCGCTTGGCGGATGTGCGCTTGCAGCCCTGGTGCTGGTGAGCGGTGGCCCGGCCGAGGCGAAGTGCGGCAAGGCGAGCGCCTCGGGCGTCGGCCTCGGACCGGAGATGGCCAAGGAAATGGCCAAGATGAATTTGGCCGCCGGCCTGGCCGATAAAAAGATGAAGGCCAAAGGCAAGGTCAGCTACGCGTGTTCGGGCCCCTTCATGTCGGAGTGCAAGGCCAGCCAGCGCGCCTGCTAGCTTAAGTTTTTCAAGGGTTTGCGGGGCCGACCGGCATGCCGGACGGTCCCTTTTTTGCCCGTTCGGCGCCGGCGCCCGCCCGTGCACAATTTACGTTTTGGTTGCCTCCCTACACTAGACTGGCGGGCAGGCCCTGCGGCATGCTTGGCTCGCAGCACAACAGAAAGATCACCATGACGCTCAAGTCGCTCCTGATCTTGGTTGGTTGTCTTGGCATTGCAGCGATCGCCGGGCCGGTCGCTGCCGAGGAGGTGCGCAGCACACGCGTCGTAACGACGGCGGAGGCCGCAAAGGTGCGCGCCTATCGCAAGAGGCGCCCGCCGCTCGAGATCGATATTTACGCCCAGCGCCGGCGCGGCGGCTACTCCTATCGCGTGCCGGACATCACCAGTAGCTACAACCGACGCAACCCGCCGCCTTATATGCACGTGCGTCAAACGCCGAGCGGTCCCTTCGATAGCGGCTTCTGGTTCGATTCCGGTTGCTGTGGGTTGAACGGCGGCGACGCCCCCTACCCGCATTGAGCAAGGGCCCAGGCGCCGCGACCCTTGGTGTCTGGCGCTTGGACCCGGGGGCCGGCGGCATTGCGCTTGGCACGCGCCAGCGCTTTTTTCGGTAGAAAAGGGCTTTGAGCGCGGCGCGCCTGCTCTAGGCAGCCTCGGAACGGGGGCTATAGTATGCGCCAGCTAGCCAAGGAAAATTGGAGCGTCTTCAATGCGCTGTCCCACGCTGTTCGCCACGCTTGCTGCGGCCGCCGTCAGCCTCGCTGCCTTTGGCATGAACCCGGCGCTGGCGCGCTGCACGACGCTTGCCTTTTCGGTCAACGACTACGGCAAGGACGGCCCGACCCGGGACGCCAAGGACCTGCTCGACAAGTACATTGCCAAGTGGACCAAGGACAACAACGTCACCAATTACACGGTGGGCAAGAAGGACGTCAGCTGCGAGCTGTTCCTCAACTTTATCGTGTTCGACGAGCACACCTGCAAGGCGAGCGCCCAGGTGTGCTGGCCGGGTGAGGGTGGACCACCGGCGCCGGTATCACCCGCAGCGAGCCCGCCGCCGGCGGCCAAACCCGCGGCCAAGAAGGCCGCAGGCTAGCGGCAATTAGGTTGAGTACTGAGCGAATTGCAGCGTGCCGGCGCGGGCCCGATAGTCGGTGCGCACGTTGATAACCGCCACTCCGCCCCTGTCCACCTCGCGCTGGCCGCGATTCAGCGCCGGGCGGATGTCCTCGGCCGTGTCCACGTATTCGCCATAGCAGCCCAGGGCCTCGGCCATCTTATCGTAGCGCGTGTAGCCGAGCTCCCGTCCCGGCTTCTCGCGCTTGGGATCGGCGGTCCACCCGCCATTGAGGCTGACGACGACGAGCACGGGCAGCTTGTGGCGCACGGCCGTGTCGAGCTCCATGGCGTTGAGCCCAAACGAGCCGTCCCCGTGCAGACAGACGACCTGCTTGTCGGGCTTGGCGAGCTTGGCACCGAGCGCGAAGGGCAGGCCAACGCCCATGGTGCCGAAGGGCCCCGAGTTCAGGCGATGACCGGGGGTGTGTGTCTCAATGGACTGCCGGCCAAAGTTCAAGACCTCCTGTCCGTCGACGACCAGGATGGCGTCCCGATCGATGAAGGCATTGATCTCCTCGCACAGCCGTAAGGGGTGGATGTCGCCGTCCTCGACGGGCTTGTTGGCTCCCGGCGCGGCCAGCTTCTCGGCCACCCCCTCGGCCAGCCGCTTGCGCCAATCCTTGAACCGGTCGGGATCGACCTTGCCCTTCATGCCGCTCAGGATCTGGTTCAGAACCATCTTGCAGTCGCCGACGATGCCGATGTCGACCTTGCGGGGCGCGGTGGCGATCTCATTGGCATCGATGTCGATGCGGGCGATCTTGGCTTCGGCGTTAAAGCGCGGCGGCGCCGCGTGGCTGATGATGTAGTTCATGCGCGTACCGAGCACGATAATGAGGTCGGTGTCTCTAAAGGCGGTGGAGCGCATGGACAGATAGGAGAGGGGATGATCGTCCGGTACGACGCCGCGGCCTTGCGGTGTCGTGTAGAAGGGAATCCCCGCGCGTTCGACGAGCTCCTGCATCTCGTTCCAGGCGCGCGACCAGATCACGCCGCTGCCGGAGACGATCACCGGCTTTTTGGCCTTTGCCAGCGCGAGGATCAAGGCATCGACCTGCTCGGGATCACCCAGCGGGCGCGCGTTGAGGAGCGGGCGGCCGCTCATCGACCAATCCACCTGCTCTTCCGGGATCTTGGCGTAGAGCACATCGCCTGGGAAATCGAGATAGGTCGGGCCAGGCTTGCCGCTCATGGCGTGCTGAAAGGCGTTATTGACCTGCTCGGGAATCCGCTTGAGGTTGTGCACGCGATCGGCCCACTTCACACAGCCGCGCATGATGGCGACCTGGTCGATCTCCTGGAAGACCTGGCGGCCGAGCTGCAGGATCGGACTGGAGCCACCGATCGCCACCACCGGGCAGCAATCGATCAAGGCATTGGCGATGCCGGTGGTGAGATTGATCACGCCGGGACCGCTGGCGGCCATGCACACGCTCGGCCGCTGCAGTAACCGACTATAGGCCTGTCCCATCAAGGCGGCTGCCTGTTCGTGGCGCACGTCGATGGGGCGAATCCCCTCCTTGATGCAGGACGCCTCCGCCAGCAGCATCGGGCCACCCATCAGGAACAGCAGATTGTCGGTGCCCTCCTTTTTCAGGGCTTTTGCCAGAATTTCCGAGCCGGTGAGCTCCGCCATCCTCTTCTCCTATCGAGATCTAAGTTCGGGTTGTTTGTACGCGGCAAGGGCAGTTGGCCAGGGCCGCGGGCCACGTCCCTCAGCGCGCGTTGATGACGCGCTCCGCAATGAGCGCCTCGACCTCGGCTTCGCTGAGCTCGAGCCAGCTTTTCAGGACCTCTTGGGAGTGCTGACCCAACAGGGGCGAGGCCTCGAGTGCGGGCGCGGCGCCGTCGTGGCGCACCGGCCAGGCCGGCATGCGGTAGCCCTTGACCACCGGGTGATCCATCACTTGCAGGATGCCGCGCTCGGCGAGACTTGGATCCTCGATCAGCTCCTTGGTATCGAGCACCGCGCCGGCGGGAATGCCGGCCCCGCCCAACAGGCGCATGGCCTCGTGTTTGTCGTGCTGTTTGGTCCAGTCCGAAACGAGGCTATTGATGTAGGCCTCGTGCTCCAGGCGTGCGGCCGGGCTTGCATAGCGCGCATCGCCGATCAGATCGGAGCGCCCGATCACCTGCAACAGGCGATTCCAATGCTCGGGATTGGCGCGGCTGGTATAGACATAGATGTAATCGTTGGGGCCACCGCCCCTGCAGGGAAAAATGCCCTGCGGGGGATTGCCGCCCGAAACCGATTGATCGCCCACCCGCGGCACGGGTCCGCCCTTGCGCGCCTGGGTGGCGAAGGCGAGGCGAATGTAGTGCAGCATCGCGTCCTGCATGGCCACCTGCAGGCGCTGGCCCTTGCCGGTGCGGTTCTTTTCGTAGAGCGCGCCGAGAATACTGATGGCAAGCAGCATGCCCGTGCCGGTGTCGCCCAAGGTCGGACCGGGCTTGACCGGGGGACCGCCGGGTGAGCCGCTGATGCTCATGACGCCCCCGACGGCCTGGGCGATCATGTCGAAGGCCAGGTTGCTCTCGAAGGCGCTGCCCTCGCCGAAGCCTTTGACTTGGGCATAGATCAGACCCGGATTGATCTCGGCCAGCACCGAATAGCCAAGGCCTAAGCGTTCGATGGCGCCAGGCGCGAAATTCTCCACGAACACGTCGGCTTTGCGCGCGAGCTTGAGAATGAGCTTTTTACCCATGCCCGACTTCAAGTCGATCGCCAGCGACTTCTTGTTGGCGTTGAAGCTCAGAAAATAAAACGAGTCGCGACCCGGTTCGGACAGGATCATGCGCCCGGGATCGCCCGTCTTCGGGTGCTCAATCTTCACCACCTCGGCGCCGAGCCAGGCCAGCGCCTCGGTTGAGGACGGGCCCGCCTCGAATTGGGACAGATCCAGTACGCGCACGCCCTTGAGGCATTGGAGCGCCTTGCCGTTCGCTTGCATGAGCGTCTCAAGCTCCCATCTTGCTGGAATTTTTCGAGACTTAAACGGCGGCGGCAGGCCGCCGCGCAATCGATCCTTTCGCACCCCTGCCGTCACACCGTTGCAACCGGGGTGGCCGGCGAGCCCACCGCCCCCGGCAGCCGCAGCGGCGGGCCGGTGAACAGGAAGCGGCTGCGGTTGTTGGCCCTCAGCCAGTCGGCGAGCTCGGAAAGCCGGAACAGCTCGCCCAGATTGACGCCGGTCTTGAACAGACAATGCTGGTGTAGGGGGAGCATGGCGCAATCGCCCGGGGCAAACGACTGGGGCAGCAGCTCGACGGCATAGTTGTCGGCAATGAGGGCCACCAGCTTCGTCTCTGACACCCATTGTTGCAGGCGCTTGTCGCTGCCATCGAGGCCCGTGCAGCTCGTCTCCAGCCGCTCCTTGTCGGGCTGCCTTTGGCCTTCCAGCACAACCTCGTCGAAGCCCGTGCGCAGCAGCACGAAATCACCCGCCTCCACCGTGACGCCGTCGGCCGCCATGACCCGCATCAAATCCGCGTAGCCGACGGGGTGGCGCTTGCGGCCAAAGTGGGCGAAGAGATCGATCAAGACCCCACGGCCCTGCAGGCATTTCACCGCCATGTTCTCCACGCCGAGCGCCTTGGCGTAGGAGGTGCCTTTGGCTTCGACCATCGTGCCTGGCACGGCGCCGGATTCCTTGGCCTCCGTGGGTCCGACCAAATCAATGCCCCCGCGGTAGCCATTGTAGAAGGTGGGCTCGGGCGTGCCCGTCTCGTTGGCATCAAACAGGGCGCCCACGTGCGCCAGCGTGTCCCACTGCGTCGAATACTGCAGGTGCAGCACCACGGCGTCGTCATTGACCACATCGGTCATGCCCGGCCTGTCCCATTCCGTGCGGTAAAGCCAGTTCGGTTTGTCGCCACGCCGCGTCGGACGCAGTTGTGGAGGATGCCGACGCGGGTTCAGCAGGTTGCCGCCGGGATAGTCGAGCGGGAGCGACAGGCAGAAGGTCTTGCCCTCCTTCACTTCGGCGACGCCTTGCTTGACCTTGGCGGGGGTGAGCTCGTTGAGGCGGCCGAGCTGATCGTCGGGACCATAATCTCCCCAGGTGGAATTCTCTGGACGCTTCTTCCAACGTTTGTTCTCGAGCATCTTCCTCTTCCCTCGGGCTAGGCCACGTGGGCGCGTTCAAGCGCGCGCGCATGCCGCCAAATCTAGCACTGCGCCAAGCCCGGCGTCTGCCGCTCGTGAGGGCTGCGGGGAGCGGCATTGTGAGCACGAGCAAATCCGCGCTAGGCTCCCACTCCCAAGCACGTCGGGAGGAGGAGCATGGGCAAGAGAATTGTCATCGTTGGCGCGGGCGCGGTCGGTGGCTATGCCGGCGCGCATATGGTGCAGGCGGGCGAGGATATCACCTTCATCGATGGCTGGCCCGCCCACGTTGAGCACATGCGCCAGCAGGGCTTGCGTGTGACCCACGCCAAAGATGTGCCCGAATTCAGCGTGCCGGTGCGGGCTCTGCACATCACCGACGCGCAGCAGCTGAGCAAGGAAAAACCGGTCGACATCGCCTTTATTTGCACCAAGTCCTACGACACGGCCTGGGCGACCATGCTGATCAGCCAATATCTGGCGCCCGACGGCTACGTGGTCTCGCTGCAGAACTGCATGAACGAGGAGACGATCGCCGGCGTGGTGGGCTGGGGCAAGACACTTGGCTGCATCGCCAGTTCCATCACCGTCAACCTGCCTGCCCCCGGCCACATCCACCGCGGCGCGGGCAAGCGCGGCTCCGCCCATACCGTGTTTCGCGCCGGCGAGGTGCACGGGCGCATCACCCGGCGCGCCGAGGACACCTGTCGGCTTGTGGGCTATGCAGATAGCGCCAAGGCCACGGAAAATCTGTGGGGCGAGCGCTGGTCGAAGCTGGTCGCCAACGTGATGGGCAACGGCCTATCGGCGTCGACGGGCCTCACGGGCAGTCAAATGCTGGGCAACGAGGCCATCCGCCGCTTCTCGACCCGGCTCGGCAGTGAGGCTATTCGCGTCGGGCAGGCGCTCGGCTATCAGCTCGAGGACATCCTGCATCTGCCGCCCGAGACCATCGCCCGTGCGGGGGAGGGCGACGAGGCTGCCGTGCGCACTTGCGACGAGCAGCGGCTCAAGGACGCCAAGGCCACGGCAGCAGAACAGCGTCCCTCGATGGGGCAGGACATGCTGAAGGGCAGACGCACCGAAATCGAGTTTTTGAACGGCTATGTGGTGCGCGAGGCGACGCGGCTGGCACTTCCCTGTCGCGCCAACGCGGCGCTGACCGAGATCGTCAAGCGCGTGGAGCGCGGTGAGTTGACGGCCGATCCGCGCCACATCACCGAGTTGCGCCTGAATTGATGGGGCACACGTCGTCGCCATGCCAGCGTGGCCTGGCGACGCACCTCCGGACCTATCTCAATAGAGCCGGCCCGTGCGGCTCTGGTCGATTTGTCGGCGCAACCAGCGCACGGCCGAGTCGGCCGTGTCGAACAGCATGCGGTGCTGCATGACATGGTCCAAATACACGAGCCAGCTGCCGCCGCGGTTCAGAATGGCGATATTCCGTCCCCGGTAGGTATCCGACCAAAACTCTTCTACGTGCTCGAATGCCTGCATGGTCCTTGCCTCACGATCATCGCTCCCGGCCCAGTTCATGCGGGGCCTTGTTGCCCGCTTAACCCCGGAAACGGTGTGACGTTCCCGCCCCCGTCGGCGACCGATCCTTGCTCCTTTTTTACCTGGCGCCCGATCCGTCGCCAGAACCCTTGGGCCCAAGACCTTGGCCCCGTCCCCAGACCAGACCCCCCGGCCCCTTGGGCCCCAAGCACCCCGGCCAAAAGATCCCAGGCCTTTCCTCCTGCCCCGGGACGGGGCGCCCTGGCCGACCCAAGCAATTCGCGTGCAAATCCCAAGGGGTGCGGCGCCGTGTCCTGGCCCCAGCACCGGAACCGCTGAAAGAGGCGGCAAAGCCTCGACCGCGGCGCGGCCTAAAGGCAACGGTGGGCTGTGTGCCTGATCAATTCATGGGCAGCCCGCGGGGCGATCTGCCGCCTTCGCCGGCAAGGGCGCCCATGCGCCCCGGCACGGGCCCGAATGGCTCGAGGGGACCAGCGGGCGGACCGACGGCCTCATGTCCGCGGGCATTGGACGACCGCGGTCGGCTCAGATCGAGGCGGGGTCGAGGCCGCCCATGCGGCAGACTTCGCCCCACTCCTCGGGCGTCACCGGCTGCACGGAGAGCCGGGCCGACCGGACGAGCGCCATCTGGGCGAGCTTGCGGTTGGCTTTGACCGCCGCCAGCGTCACGGGTTTGGGCATGTCGGCGATGGCGCGCACGTCCACGCACTTCCATACGCCCGTCGCGTCGCTCGCATCCTGGTGGGCCAGCGCGCAAACCTCGACGATGCCAACGATCTCCTTGCCGACATTGGAGTGATAGAAGAAGCCGCGGTCGCCGAGCTGCATCGCCTTCATGTTGCCGCGAGCGAGAAAATTGCGCACGCCTTCCCAGGGCTCACCCGTCTTGCCCTTGGCCTTCTGCTGCTCCCAGGAGAAGCTATCGGGCTCGGACTTGAAGAGCCAAAAGGCAGGTCCGGACGCTGGCCGGGCCGGTTGAGCGCTCGGCTTTGCTGCCGTCTTGGTCTTGCGGGGCATTGACAGCACTCCAACATCGTACGAGGGGACCCACGGGCTCGGCGCATAACCTGGCACGCGGGGCACGGCGGCACGCGGGGCACATGCCCCCATGCGGCATGATTGGCGGGCCTCAAGACGCGCGCGATCACGAGGCTGCCTCGCGCAGCGCGCGCACCCCCAAGCTTCGCTAGCTCTGCGCGGCGCCGGCCTCGCGGGCCAATCCATCCTAGCTGGAGTTGGGGATCACAGGGAGCGCGAAAAAGGCGGCGGCGAGGGCCACGTGTCCGCTTGCCGAGCCGCAGGGGCGCCGCAGCGTCACGCTGGCGCGAGATCGCCACGGCCAAAAAGGCGCGCGCGGGCGCGGCTTGGGCCTCGCGCGCGGCCCGCGCGTTTGGTGCTTAGTGCGTGTGCCCGCCCGAGGCAGCCCCGATCGGGGCGACGCTGAACTCGAGTTCCACCGTTCCCGCCTTCTCGAAGGTGAGACTCCCTTTAAGCTTTTGCCCCTGCTTTAGGGCATCGCTGAGTCCGGTCAGCATGAGGTGGTAACCGCCGGGTTTCAGCTCGACCGTTTGGCCGGGCTTGATCTCCAGGCCATCCTTGAGATGGCGCATCTTCATGACGTTATTGCTCATGGACATTTCATGCACTTCAACCTCGCGCGCGCCCGCCAGTGAGCCGCCCACGAGGCGGTCTGCCTGCGTGCCGTGGTTGGTGATCTTGAGGTAGGCGCCGCCAACCTTGGCGCCGGCCGGGGTGGCGCGTGCCCAGGGCGCTTGAATGGTGAGATCGCCCACCTTGTAGCTGGCACTTTGCGCGGCGCTTTCAGGCGACGGCAAGCCCCAGGCGAGAGCTGCTAGCAGCAACAGGGGAGCGCTACGGCGCATGGCACGCAGCGCTTGCGGCCGCCGGAGGAAGAGCATCAGCATGGCATAGATCCTTGCACGGGCGAGAGGGCAGCAAGAGCCGCGGGCGGCGCCGCGCTGAGTTGCGCCAGCAGAGCCGCCCCAAGCATGCTTCGGTTGTGGCGCTGCAGTTGCAACATGGCTCCTCGTGCCAGCATTAGGGCACAAGCGCCCAGGCGCGGCAACGCGGGACCTTGTCGCGCGCGGCCCTTGCGTTAAGCGAGCGCGCCGGCGCCGCCGCGAGGTGCAAGTTTTCCGTTCCGTCCCCGAGGCCGCTGCCATATCGTTGCGCGGGCCAGGGAGGGCATGGAGCGCCAGATGCAGACGCCGCTGCCTGAGTACGAGATCTACGCTATTCGCTATGCCACGCGCGAGGGCTTGCGCCGCGACAATTTCATCGGCGGGGATCCGCACGACGGTCCGATGCCGATGGACTACTACGCTTGGGTCGCGCTCGGCCGCAAGGGCGCCTATGTGATCGACACGGGTTTTACCGCCGAAATGGCGCGCCTGCGCAAGCGCTCGTTTCTGCGCTGCCCCGTCGACAGCTTGGCGCTGTTGGGACTGGAGGCCGGCGCCATACGCGACGTGGTCCTCACCCACATGCACTATGATCACGTCGGCAACTTCCACAAATTTCCCAACGCCCGCTTCCATCTGCAGGAACGCGAGATGGCCTACGCCACCGGCAAATACATGCGCTACGCGCGCGTTGGCCACAGCTACCACGTCGAGGACGTGGTCGGCATGGTGCGCCTTAATTTCAAGGGCCGGGTGGAGATGCACACGGGCGAGGTGGAAATTGCGCCGGGGCTCACCCTGCATCCGACGCACGGGCACTCCGATGGATTGCAGTCCGTGCGCATCCACACCAAGCGCGGTTGGGTGGTGCTTGCCTCCGACGCCACGCATTATTACGAAAACATGGCGACGAACCGCCCCTTCGCCACAGCCTTCCACATCGGCCAAATGCTCGATGCCTACCGCACCTTGGAGCGATTAGCCCCGACCTCACGGCATATCATTCCGGGCCACGATCCCTACGTCATGCGCGAATATCCGGCCGCCACGCCAGCGCTCGAAGGCATCGTGGTGCGGCTCGACGCCGAACCGATCGCGCCCGCCCTGAGCTTCGGCTCCTCTCGCCAGGCTTGAGGCGGGCCCTGCAACCCCGGCCAAGTCGCTGCCGGTCCATCGTGGAGCACAACATGCAAATCGGATTCATCGGCCTCGGCCTCATGGGCGCCAGCATGGCGGCAAACCTGCAGAAGGCGGGCTATCGTCTCATGGTCAACGACCTCAGGCGCACGGCGGCCGAACCGCACTTGGGACGCGGGGCAAGCTGGGCTGAGACGCCCCGCGCGGTCGCGCAGGTGAGCGATGTGGTGTTCACCTCGCTGCCCGGTCCCGCAGAGGTCGAGGCGGTGGCCGTTGGCGACAACGGGCTCCTTGCCGGCCTCAACAAGGATGCCGCCTACTTCGACCTCTCGACCAACTCGCCAAGCCTGGTGCGCAAGCTCAACGCGCGCTTCGCCAGCCAGGGCGTGCACATGCTCGATGCTCCGGTCAGCGGTGGGCCTGCCGGCGCCCGCTCGGGCCGGCTTGCCCTCTGGGTCGGCGGCGAGGAGGCCATCTTCCAGCGCCACAAGCCGCTGCTCGACGCCATGGGCGATCAGGCCCGCTACGTTGGCCCGATCGGCGCCGGCTCGGTGGCCAAGCTCGTGCACAACTGCGCCGGCTACGCCATCAATGCGGCGCTGGCGGAGGTCTTTGCGCTTGGCGTGAAAGGCGGCGTTGAGCCGTTGGCGCTGTGGGAGGCGGTGCGGACCGGTGCGGTCGGGCGCCGCCGCACCTTCGATGCGCTGATCGATCAATTCTTGCCCGGCAAGTACGATCCCGCGCACTTCGCCTTGCGCCTGGCGCATAAGGACGTCTCGTTGGCAACGCAGCTCGGCCGCGAGCTCAGCGTGCCGATGCGCCTCGCCGAACTCGCGCTGGCGGAAATGACAGAGGCGATCAATCGCGGCTGGGCCGCGCGCGATTCGCGCGTGGCCATGCTGCCGCAGCTCGAACGCTCCGGCGTGTCGATCGCGGTCGACGCGGAACGCATCAAGGCCGCGCTGGAGCGCGACCCGCCCTACAACGCGGACCCCAAACGCAGCTGAATGCCGCCGCCCGCCCTGCCGCGCGCCGCGGCTCCTTTTCACTTGGGACCTTGGGGGACAATGTCGTAGCCTGCCCTCGCAACGAGAAAGCATGAGGGAGGAATGGCATGCTGCGTGCCCTGTCGCTACTGGCTGCAACCCTAGGCGCCATGGCCGTGGCCCCGAGTGCAAGCGAGGCGCAAACGCCCAAGCGCGGCGGCATCCTCAATTTCGCGGTGGTGGCGGAGACCTCGGGTTATGATTGCCACGCTTCGCAGACCTTCGCGCTGCTGCACCCCATAACTCCGCAGTACTCGCTGCTCGTCAAATGGGACGCCACGCAGAATCCCAAAATCATCGGCGATTTGGCAAAGAGCTGGAGCATTGCGCCGGATGGGCTGACCTATACCTTCACGCTCCACGAGGGCGTCAGGTTTCACGACGGCTCCCCGCTCACCTCCGCCGACATCAAAGCCAGCTTCGAGCGCATCATAAACCCGCCCGAGGGCGTGGTGTCGGTGCGCAAGGAGCGCTTCGCCGACGTCGCCGCCGTCGAGACGCCCGATCCGACGACCGTGGTGTTCAAGCTGAAGGCCGTCAACTCGTCGTTCATGGCGTTCCTTGCTTCACCCTTCAACTGCATCTACAGCGCGCAGAAGCTGAAACAGAACCCGAAATACCCCGACACGGAGGTGATGGGGTCGGGCCCCTACCGCCTCGTCGAGCACGTGCGCGGCTCGCACTGGACGGCCAAACGCAACGAGGATTACTTCCGCAAGGGCCTGCCCTACCTCGACGGCTACAAGGCGTTCTTCGTCAAGAACACCGCCGTGGTGCCCGGTATCCTCGGCGGCCAGTTCGATGCTGAGTTTCGTGGCCAGAACCCCGCCGAGCGCGACCAGCTGCTCGCCCGAGGCAAGGACCGGCTCGTCGCCTACGAGGGACCGTGGTCCACGGTTATGCTCCTCATCTTCAACGCCGAAAAGAAACCCTTCGACGACGTGCGCGTGCGCCAGGCCCTCTCGCTTGCGCTCGACCGGTGGGCCGGGGGTGCGGCCCTGTCCAAGATCTCCATCATGAAGCACGTCGGCGGCATCATGCGCCCGGGCTCCGAGTGGGCCTTGCCGGAGGCCGAACTGGAGCAGCAGCCGGGCTTTGCACGGGATATCGAAAAATCCCGCGCCCAGGCGCGCGAACTCCTGAAGAAGGCCGGGGTCGAGAACCTCTCCTTCAAGCTTTTCAATCGCACGGTGTCTGAGCCCTACACGCCGGCCGGTATCTTCGTGATCAACGAGTGGCGCAAGATCGGGGTTACCGCCGAACATTTGCAAGTCGAGACCAAGACCTACTTCGACAGCCTGGTCGCCGGCAACTTTGAGGTGGCGATCTGGCCGCTCACCGAGCCCGCCGATGATCCGAGCGCGCAACTTTACGGCTTCATCACCAACAAGGCCTCGACGCTCAGCTATTCACGCCACAACGATAGCAAGCTCGACGACATGTTCGAACGCCAGCAGCGCACGCTCGATCCCGCGTTGCGTCTCAGCCTGGTGCAGGATGCCGACCGTTATGCCCTGACGCAGGCCTATTCGGTGCCGATCCTGTGGTGGAACCGCATTATCGTGCACGACAAGAAGATCAAGGGTTGGACCATGTCGCCCAGTCATTTCCAGGGCACCGACCTCCTCAATGTGTGGCTCGACCAGTAGGGTGGCGGCGGAAGAGGTCAGCTATCAGGCGGTCGTCTGTGAGGCATTGGGCCCGATCGAGGGGCTTTGCCTCAAGCGGCTCCCGCGGGTCCCGCTTGGCCCCAACTGCGTGCGCATCGCCGTTGCCGCGGCTGGCCTCAACTTCCCCGACGTTTTGATGATCCGGGGCGCCTATCAACACCGCCCCCCGCTGCCGTTCGTGCCCGGTCTGGAAGCCGCCGGAATTGTCAGCGAGGTCGCCGCTGGCGTGGTTGGGCCGGCGGTGGGCGACAAGGTGATGGTCGCGCTCGGCACCGGCGGCTATGCCGAAGAGGCCGTTGCGCCGGTCGCGCAGGTGTGGCCGATGCCGCCTCACTTCTCATTCGTGGAAGCGGCGACCTTCCGGGTCGCGCACCTGACCGCCTATCACGCCTTGCAGACGCGCGCCGAGCTGCGGGCTGGCCAGACGCTGCTTGTGCTTGGCGCTGCTGGTGGCGTTGGCCTCGCCTCCGTCGAGATCGGCAAGGTGCTGGGCGCCCGCGTGATTGCCGCCGCCTCGAACCGCGAAAAGTTGCAGGCCGCCGAGCGCATGGGGGCGGATCTTCTAATCGATACCAGCCGCGAGCCCGTCGACGCCGCCGTCAAGCGCGAAACCGACGGTGCGGGAGCCGATGTTGTGCTCGATCCCGTCGGTCTCAATCAGGAGGCGGCGCTGCGCGCGGTGGCCTGGAACGGCAAGCTGCTCGTGGTGGGCTTCAGCGCGGGCGCCATTCCGGCCTATCAAGCCAACCGCATCCTGTTGAAAGGCGTAAGTGTCATGGGCGTGCGTGCCGGCGAGGCCGGTCGCAAGGATAAAACGCTGCGCCAAGGGGAAATGGCTGCGCTGGCGAGGTTGGCGCGGGCTGGGCAGGCCAAGCCCCTCGTGTCCGCGAGCTTTCCGCTCGCGCGTTTCGCCCCGGCCATGCGTTTGTTGGCCGAGCGCCGCGCGATTGGACGCGTCGCCTTGACGGTGGAGCGCTAGGGCAGCGCGCGGCGCGGCAGCCGTCCCGCGACCAAGCGCACCTTGCGCGGTGCCGCGCGCCAGATGGCGAGCGCCGAGAGCACGCTGATTGCGGCACCGATGGCAAAGGCCAGCGTGTAATTGCCGTAATGATCGTAGAGCACCCCGGTGAGCCACGGGCCCGCGGCCCCACCGGCGAGAGCAGCCAGCATCAAGGTGCCGAAGATGCTGCCGTAGTGCCTGCCCTGAAAGATTTCGAGCACAATGGCGCCCAGCACCGAGGTCAGGCCGTAACCCAACACCCCCTGCGCCGCGATCATGACGTAGATGAGGAGCGCGCTCGGCTCATATTGCATGGCGATCAACGCGAGGTAGCAGATGGCAAAGCCGAGCCCGCCCGCGCCCCAGGCCCATTCCCTGCCGATGCGATCGGACAGATGCCCGAGCACGATTTGCCCGGGTATGCCGGCAAGGCTCACGAGCCCCAGCGCCCAGGCGGCAACGCTGGGACTGAAGCCGATCTCGACCAGGTACTTGGTCTGGTGCACTTGCACGGCATACCAGGCGTAAAGGGCGCAAAAATAGCCGAGCGCGATCCACCAGAAGCGGTGGGTTGCGGCGGCGCGCCCCAGCGTCCAATCGATGGCAACCCAGGCCGCATCGACGATATTCGACGGGGCCGCTTGTGGCCCGGCCATGGCGGACAGCTTAGCCCCGTCCGGCGCCAGCCCGATGTCTTCAGGCCGCTTGCGCAACAAAAGGTTGATGGGTGCCAGCACGCACAGCACGAGTGCCCCGAGCGCCAGGCAGGCGCTGCGCCAGCCCACGCGCTCAATCACCAGCTGCGTCGTCGGCAGCAGCGTGATCGATCCGATGCCGACGCCAGCAAAGGCAATACCCATCGCCAGCCCGCGGCGGCGCACGAACCAATTGGGCAGGAAAAGCGACTGGCCCGAGTAGCCGAGACAGACGCTGCCGCCGCCGACCAGGACACCAAGAGTGACGTAGAGGTGCCAGGGTTCGCGCGTAAGGGGCGCCAACAGCAGTCCCGCCGCCATCAGCGCGACGCCGGTCTCCATCACGAGGCATGGGCCGGCCCGGTCCATCAGCCGGCCGATCAGTGGACTGAACACCGCAGACACCACAAAGCCGAAGGAAAAGGCGCCCGCCGTGACGCCGCGCTCCCAGCCGAACTCGCCGAGGATGGGGGGAAACAGCAAAGAGAAGGCGGTGCGCACGTTGACGCCAATGCCCATGCTGACGAACACGACTGCAACGATCAGCCAACCGTAGAAGAAGGGAAGACGCATGAATGAGATCAAGCCATGGGCATGGGCGAGGCGAAAGCGCGCCTTAGCACGTCCCAGCGAGGCTGTCGCCGGCGAACGGGCCCCGCGCCAGGCGCCTCAAGCCCCAGGGGCATTGCCAAATTGAGGAGTGGGGCTAGGCTTTTCACATGTCGGCCATCAGAAGCTTGCTGGCGTTGATTGCGGCCTTGACCACCCTTGCCGGCTGTGCGGCCGGTATCGATGCGGGCCAGGCCCGCCTGTGCCGGGCGGTGATCCCCGCACTCAACGGGGAGGCCTTTGCCATCGAGATCATGCGCACGGCACCGCTGCCGGGGGGCGAGGGTGTGCGGGTCGACTATCGCGTCCACGCGCCCGCGGGTCAGCGCAGTCGGTTTCTGGAATGCCGCTTTGCGGGGCAGCGCGAAGGCGCGGGTCTTGCCGCGGTGCGCACGGAGGAGGGTCCGCTCAGCGATTTGCGCCTCTATGTGCTCAAGCGATTTTGGTTGGGCGCGGAGGGTGCGCTGGCCGATCCCGAGCCCATCAGCCACGCGGCAGACGCTCCCGCGGTTCCGCGCGGGCTCGCCATCGGCTTGCAGCATGTGATCTTCGCCTTGCCGCCCATTGCCATCTATGCGCTGCTGGCGGCGGCCTATTCTCTGCTTTACGGGCTCATCGGGCGGATCAACCTTGCCTTTGGCGAGCTCGCGGCGGTGGCGGGCTATGCCGCGCTGCTGGGCTTTGCCCTTTGCAGTCCGCTGCCGGGCCAGGTCACCGCCCTTTTCGTCGCCGTGGTGCTGGCGCTGATGGCCGCAACCCTGCACGGGGTTGTCGTGGGACGCCTCTTGTTCGCCCCGCTGTTGCGGTCGGCGGGTCAGCACGTGCTGATCGGCAGCATCGCGCTCGCCATCGTGTTGCAGGAATATTTGCGCCTCACGCAGGGGGCAAAGCTCATTTGGGTGCCGCCCGTGTTTAACACGCCCTATGCGGTGGTGCGCTCCGGCGACTTCGTGGTCACCTTCACGCCGATCGCGCTCGCCGCGGCTCTGTTGTGCGTCCTCGCCGCTCTGGCCCTCATGGCTCTTTTAAAGTCGAGCCGGTTCGGTCGCGCCTGGCGCGCCTGCGCCGATGATGCCGAGGCTGCGGCGCTGTTGGGCATCGACCATCGGCTCTTGTTGCTCAAGACCTTTGCGCTCGCCTCTGGGCTCGCCGGTTTGGCCGGCTACGTGGTCACCGTCTACTACGGCGCGTTTGGCTATGCGGGCGGTATTGTGCTCGGCCTCAAGTCGCTGTTGGCGGCGGTGGCGGGCGGGATTGGCAGGGTGGGCGGCGCCTTTCTCGGCGGCGTCTTGATTGGCGCCATCGAACAGGCCTGGTCGGCCCTCTTTCCCATCGAGTTTCGCGACCTTGCCGTATTTAGCCTGCTGATTGTGCTGTTGGTGTTGCGCCCCAGCGGCTTGTTCGGCTGGCGCGAGCCCGTGGCGCAGAAACCGCTGCCAGGCTTCTCCTAAGATGGCTGGTCCTAAAAATGGGCGGGCGGCGAGCGGCCGCGCGATGTGACAGCGCAAAAGAAAATGGCTCTGATCTGTTTAGGGGGGAGGGCAGATCAGAGCCAGGCCAACTACTGCTGTGGGAAGCACTCTCGAGGGTTCAGGCAGCCCCAGAGAGCACGCTCAAACTAGCCAGCCGACGCTTTCTGGGAAACCGGGTATCTCCCCTAGAATGCGACGGGCTGATTACCTAATGGGCGCAACATCCTCCGCAGGTGGGGCACCCGCGCGCGCCCGCGGCCATTAGGGAACGGCCACGATCGGGGTTGACCCTGGGCCTGTGGGCGGCCTTTAGATGGAGCGGGCCATGCGGGAGCTGTGCTGGGCGGCGGGTTACGCGATCGGGCAATACGGGGGCGGGACGCATGCTTGAGGTTGCCGGGCTGTCGGTACGCTACGGCAAACACCTCGCCTTGGCGGATGCCGCCTTCTCCGTGCGCCGCGGCGAGATCGTGGTGCTCTTGGGCGCCAACGGCGCGGGCAAATCCTCTTGTCTCCGGGCGCTGGGCGGGCTCGTTACGCCTGCTCCCGGCGCGCGCATTCTGCTCGATGGCGTGGCGCTCGCGCACCTGCCGTCGCACGACATCGTTGAGAAAGGTCTGGTGCTCGTGCCCGAGGACCGCGGCATTTTTGCCGAGCTCGATGTGCGCGAAAACCTGGCGCTCGGTGCCTACACCCGCCGTGCCCGACCCAAAGAGGCGGCGAGCTTGGCAAAGGTGCTGGCGCTCTTTCCGCGGCTGGCCGAGCGGCAACGCCAAATCGTGCGCACGATGAGCGGGGGTGAGCAGCAGATGGTGGGCATCGGTCGTGCCCTGATGTCGGATCCTTTGGTGCTGTTGCTCGATGAGCCCTCGCTTGGCCTGGCGCCGCTGGTCTGCCAGGAGCTGTTTGCCGCGCTCGCGCGCATTCGCGCGCTGGGCGTCGGCGTGCTTTTGGTCGAGCAGAACGCGCGCCAGAGCCTGGCGATCGCCGATCGGGGCTATCTCATGGAGAACGGCCGCATCGTTGGCGAGGGCAGCGCCGCCGATCTCAAGAGCGAGCCGGCCGTGGCGCAAGCCTACCTCGGCGGCGCCCTTGTCGCTCGCGTGCCCCCGGCCTCCGGCGCGAACCGCCTGGCGGCACCGGCTGGCGCCGCGAAGGAGATCGAGATTGACGCCCGCTTTGCCGCAACATCAGGGCCGTCTCTGGCCCCACACCCCGGGAGTGCTCCCATGTTCGACGTGCCGTTCTTGATTGCAAATGACGACCGCAAGGCCGCCAGCGGTGCGAGCTTCGATCGGCTTAATCCGCTGACCGGGGCGATTGCCTCGCGCGCGGCCGCCGCCTGTGCCGAGGACGTCGCAAGTGCCGCGGCTGCCGCCGCTGCCGCCTTCCCGGCCTGGTCGGAGACGGGGCCTGCCGCGCGCCGCGCCCTGCTCAACAAGGCCGCCGATCTGCTCGAAGGCCGCAGCGCCGAATTCGCCGCGCTGATGGGCGCGGAGACCGGGGCCACGGCGATGTGGGCCGGCTTCAACTGCATGCTGGGCGCCGGCATGCTGCGCGAAGCGGCCGCCATGACGAGCCAGATCGCCGGCGAGGTCATCCCGTCCAACGTCCCGGGCAGCTTCGCCATGGGCTACCGGCAGCCGGTCGGGGTGGTGCTGGGCATCGCGCCCTGGAACGCGCCGGTCATTTTGGGCGTGAGGGCCATTGCCATGCCGCTCGCCTGCGGCAACAGCGTGATCCTCAAGGCCTCGGAGATGTGCCCCGGAACGCACCGCCTGATTGGCAGCGTTCTGCGCGAGGCCGGCTTCCCCCCGGGCGTCGTCAATGTCCTCAGCAACGCACCCCCTGACGCCGGCCGCGTGGTGGAGGCGTTGATCGCGCATCCGGCAGTGCGGCGCGTCAATTTCACGGGTTCCTCGAAGGTGGGAAAGCTCGTCGCCAAAATCTGCGCCGAGCACCTCAAGCCGGTGCTGTTGGAACTGGGCGGCAAATCGCCGTTGCTGGTGCTCGAGGATGCCGACATCGAGGCGGCCGTGGCGGCCGCCGCGTTTGGCGCCTTTGCCAACCAGGGCCAGATCTGCATGTCGACCGAGCGCATCGTGGTCGATCAGAAGATTGCCGATCCGTTCGTGGAGCGTTTTGCCGCCAAGGCCAAATCGCTAACCGTGGGAGACCCGCGCGAGGGTAACGCCGTCCTCGGTTCGCTGGTCGATCGCTCCGCAGCCGAGCGCGTCACCTCCCTCGTGCTCGACGCCGTCGCCAAGGGCGCCCGGCTCGTCTCGGGTGGCAGCGTCGCCGGCACACTGATCAACGCGCACGTGCTCGACCATGTCACCCCCGCGATGCGGGTCTATCACGAGGAGACCTTCGGGCCTGTGGCCGTGGTCGTGCGCGCCCAGGACGAAGAGGAGGCCGTGCGCATCGCCAACGACACGCCCTACGGATTGTCGGCCGCCGTGTTCGGCCGCGATGTCAACCGCGCCTTCCGGGTAGCGCGGCGCCTTGAGACGGGCATCTGCCATATCAATGGACCGACCGTGCACGACGAGGCGCAGATGCCCTTTGGCGGGGTCAAGGCCTCTGGCTACGGGCGCTTTGGCGGCAAGGCCGCCATCGCCGAATTCACCGAGCTGCGCTGGATCACCATCCAGTCCGGCGACCGCCACTATCCGTTCTGAGGCGGCCGAGCCAAGAGGAATGCCATGCAGAAAGTGGCCCCCGCTCGGGTGTGGCGGGCCCCGGCGAATTGACGGGGGCGGGGCGTGCGGCGTAGTAGACCATGCGAGCGTCGGGTTTGACGCCGCCAGGCGGAGGGGCAGCTGAGCATCAAGGTCCACAAGAACGATCTCGCCCCCGGGGTCACGTTCGCGGCTGCCGTGGCGGTCGATACTGAGACGCTGGGGCTGCGGACCTTGCGCGACCGCCTGTGCGTCGTGCAGCTCTCCGCCGGGGATGGTTCCGCTCATCTTGTGCAATTCGATGGCAAGGACTGGTCGGCGCCCCGCCTCAAGGCGCTGTTGTCGGATCCCGCTGTGCTCAAGATTTTCCACTTTGCGCGCTTCGACTTGGGCGTCCTGGCGCACTATCTCAAGGTCGCCCCCGAACCGGTCTACTGCACCAAGATTGCCTCCAAGCTCGTGCGCACCTATACGGATCGGCATGGGCTTAAGGACCTGTGCAGCGAGCTGTTGGGGGTTGAGCTCTCCAAGCACCAGCAAAGCTCGGACTGGGCGGCCGAAAAACTCTCCGATCAGCAAAAGCAGTATGCAGCCAACGATGTGCTGCATCTGCACGCCCTGAAGGCCAAGCTCGATCATATGCTGCAGCGGGAGGGCCGCATGGCCTTCGCCGAGGCGTGTTTCCGTTTTCTGCCGGTGCGCGCCGGGCTCGACCTTGCCGGCTTTGAAGACGTTGACATTTTTGCCCACTGAGCCGCCGCTCCACCCTTGTGCTGGCGGCTTGCCACGGGTCCCAATATCACCCAAATTGATCGCCATTTTGTGCGCGACTCGCAGTGGGGAGCCGTCTGCCGCGTTGCGGCAGGTCAGCCATGGCCATAACTTTTGAAATGCGCGGCCGGGACGGGCCGGCAGGCCTCGGGCCTGCGTCGCAAGTGCTGTTGGATCACGCCGCCGCCTTCCGCAGCGCGCGGCGGCATAGCCTATGGGTGCGGGCGCTGCGCATTGGCCTGCCGGTGCTGACACTCGGGGCAGCCGCGTCCTACCTTGTCGCGCTCAATACCGCCTGGAAGATCGGGCCGGGCCGGCTCAACGTGGGTCAGGTTGAGCTCACGGCCGACGATCTCAGCATGAAGAACCCGAGCTATTTCGGGGTGACCAAGGATGGCGGGCGTTATCAGGTGCGCGCCAAGCGGGCGGTTGTGGAGTTCAGCCGGCAACAGACGCCGATCAAGCTGATCGACGTGGACGGCGATCTTATCCGCGCCAACAACGTCAGCACCAAGCTCAAAGCCAAGCATGGGCTGTTGGACAACGCCAACAGCCAGCTTGAGCTCTATGACGGCATCGAGATCGATACCAGCAACGGCATGGCCGCGCGCTTGTCGCGGGCGACCATCAAAATGAAGGAGCATCGCGTCATCTCCAGGGAACCGGTGACGGCGAGCACCCCCACGGGGAGCGTGCGCGCCTCCACCCTCAACCTGCGCACAGACACGCAAGAAGCGACCTTCCAGGGCAGCGTTGCCGTGCGCCTGGCCGGAAGTGGCGGGTCGGCGGGCGCCGGGTTCGGCCGCGACGGGCGCCAGCCGATCGATGTCAGCGCCGAGCGCCTCGATGTCAACGATGCCGCCAAGACCGCCCGCTTCACCGATGCCGTCACGGCGACACAAGGCGATTCCACCCTGAAATCACCCGAGCTCACCGTCACCTACGAAGGCAAGGCGGCCAGCGCGCAGCTGAGCGGTGATCCCAAGTCGGGCGAGCCAAAGGCCGCCGACGGCAAGGCTGGCGAGCCAGCCTCGCGCCTGTCACGGCTGTTTGCCAGCAAGGGTGCGGTGATCACCGCCGGGGCCGATCGGCGCGTCAGCAGCCAAGAGGTCGATTTTGATGCCAAGGCCGACACCGCACTCTTTACGGGCGGCGTGGTGGTGAACCAAGGCCGCAACGTGCTCAATGGGCGACGCCTGTTCGTCGACCGCAAGGCTGGCAAGAGCCGGCTCGACGCGCCCCCCGACGCCCAACAACCGCAGGGCCGCGTGACCGCGTCCTTCTATCAGACAGAGACCAAGAGCCCGGCCAGCAAGCCCAAGGCGCCCGCAGCGGACGTGGCCTCCGCGGTGCAGGAACAACTGTTCGGGTCCTTCAAGACGGATCCCAACGCACCGATCGACGTGGAGGCCGATAGCCTCGATGTGAACGATCCCGTGCGCCAGGCGATCTTCCACACCAATGTCCGGGCGCAGCAAGGCGACTTTGTGCTGCGTACGGTCGAGCTCATCGCCTTCTATTCAGGGCAGAGCGGCCTCGGCTTGGGGACCGGTCCCGCGAGCGACAAAACGCCTGCTCAGCTCACGCGCATCGAAGCCAAGCAGAAGGTGTTGATCACGTCCAAGGACGGCCAGACCGCCACGGGGGATTGGGCGACCTTCGACGTCAAGGCCAACACCGTGTTGATGGGCGGTCGCGTCGTGGTCACGCGCGGCAAAGATGTGGCCGAAGGGCCGCGGCTCAAGATTGATCTCACCACCGGCATGTACCGCTTTGAGAACGAGGGCGAGAGCGCGGGCGCTGCCGCCGTCGTGAGCGCACCAGCGCCAGCGGCGGACGCTGGGAAAGCGGGGGCCGACACCGATCCCACCAAGCGGACCTGCCCCGCCGGCAAGCAGTGTGCCCTGTTTTATCCCAAGGATGCCAAAGATCGGGCCAAGGAGGTGACCAAGAAGGTGCTACCCAATCTGCCGAGCAAGATCGGCGAGGGTTGGCAGTCGACGACAGGCAGCGGTGAGCCGGGGCGGCGAGGCGAATAGGCCCATGCGGTTGTTTGCGTTCCGAGCCCGCCAAAACGAACGCCGTCGGCCGGCAGCGCCGGCGCGCCGGCAGGTGCCGGCGCCCAACGGGCACGCTGCGGCAGCGCACGAGCTCGATCGCGTCGGCCCCCAGCAAGGCTGGTTGACCGCCGAATCGGTGCAAAAAAGCTACCGGGGCCGCACGGTCGTCAAAGGCGTCAGCCTGGCGACGGCGCGCGGCGAAGCGGTGGGCCTGCTTGGGCCGAACGGCGCCGGCAAAACCACCGTGTTTTACATGATCACGGGGCTGGTGCCCGCCGATGCCGGGCGCATCACGCTCGACGGCCGCGACGTGACCGGCTTGCCCATGTACCGGCGCGCGCGCCTTGGCATTGGCTATTTGCCACAGGAAGCCTCGATTTTTCGGGGCTTGAGCGTGGAAAAGAACATCATGTCGGTGCTCGAGCTCGTCGAGCCCGTGCGCAGGCGGCGCAAGGAACAGCTGGAAAATCTGCTTGAGGAATTCAACATTACGCGCCTGCGCAAGTCGCCATCGTTGGCCTTGTCCGGCGGCGAACGGCGGCGCTGCGAGATCGCCCGGGCGCTGGCCAGCCGCCCCTCCTTTATGCTGCTGGATGAGCCCTTTGCCGGTATTGACCCCCTGGCGGTTGGGGACATTCAACAGCTGGTGCGGCAACTCACCGCGCGCGGAATTGGCGTGTTGATCACCGATCACAACGTCCGCGAGACGCTGAGCCTGGTTGATAGGGCCTACATTATCTACGATGGGCAAGTTTTAACGCACGGTAACCCTCGCGAAATCATAGCCAACAAAGACGTGCGCCGTGTGTATCTGGGGGACATGTTCGATTAAGGCCCAATGGCGTATAGCTTGGCCCCGTGGGGACGTCTGGCGACGATCGGGGCCGTAATGGTGCTTTCGCCAAAGTTGGAGTTGCGACAGGGCCAACAGCTGGTGATGACCCCCCAGCTGCAGCAGGCCATTCGTCTGCTTCAGTTCTCCAACATTGAGCTGGGCTCCTTCATCGAGGCGGAGCTGGAGCGCAATCCGCTGCTGGAGCGCGAGGAGGTGCCCACCGAAGCCATGCCTGAGCTCAGGGCAACGGAGCGGGCGGACGCCCAGGAGGATGGCGAGGAGGCGTGGGCCGACGGCTATGCGGAGGGCGAGAGCATCGCGGCCGTCACCGCGGGGCGTGCTGCGGTGCCCGACGCCGATGCTGCCGTCGCGGTGCCGGACCGCCCCCCTGGCGAGCACGAGCCGAGCGCGTGGGCCTCGCTGCGGCCGCGCACCGGCAATGGCTATGACGGCGACGGCGCCGGCCTCGACAACGTCGTCGCCAGCGCTGGAACGCTTGCCGATCATTTGACCGAACAGCTCAATTTGACGCTGGCCGATGCGGCCGAGCGGCTGATCGGTGCCCACCTGATCCACATGCTCGATGAGGCGGGCTATCTCGTCGGCGACTTGAACGAGCTCGCCGACCGATTGGGTGCGCCCCGCTCGCTCATCAATGCGGTGCTGGCAACCCTGCAGCAGTTCGATCCACCGGGTGTGTTCGCGCGCACCCTGGCCGAGTGCCTGGCGCTGCAATTGCGCGAGCAAAACCGATACGACCCGCAGATTGCCAAGCTGCTGTCGCACCTCGACTTGCTCGGCAGTCACAACCTTGCGGGCCTGAAACGCAGCGTGGGCGTGGACGCGCAAGAGCTCGCGGAAATGATCGCCGAGATCAAGCGCCTCAACCCCAAGCCGGGCCTGAAGTTCGGTTCGGTGCAAATCGAGCCGGTCCTGCCCGACGTGTATGTGCGGCCGGCGCGCGACGGCAGCTGGACGGTGGAACTCAACAACGACACGCTGCCCCGCGTGCTGGTCAATCGCAGCTACTACACCGTGGTCTCGAAGACCACCGGGTCGCCAAAGGACCGCGAATATCTGGCCGAGTGCCTGCAGAACGCCAATTGGCTGGTCAAGAGCCTCGATCAGCGCGCGCGCACGATTTTGCGGGTGGCCGAGGAGATCGTGCGCCAGCAGGACGGGTTCCTGAGCTACGGCGTGGAGCACCTCAAGCCGCTCAATCTGAAAACGGTGGCAGATGCCATTTCCATGCACGAATCCACGGTCAGCCGCGTCACGTCGAACAAGTACGTGGCGACCCCGCGCGGGGTGTTCGAGCTCAAGTACTTTTTCACCTCGGCCATCGCCTCCGCCGCGGCCGAGGGCGAGGCGCATTCCTCCGAAGCGGTGCGCCATCGCATTCGCCAGCTGATCGAGGCAGAAACCGCGCACGCCGTCCTGTCGGACGACAAGATCGTCGAGCAGCTGAAGCGCGACGGCATCGATATCGCGCGCCGCACGGTGGCCAAATATCGCGAAGCTCTGCGCATCCCCTCCTCGGTCCAGCGCCGGCGCGAGAAGCAAATGGCCGTGCGCCTGGGGGCGGGCGCCTGAGGCGCTGGAGCCGCCCACGGCGGCCCCCGAGCAAGCCAAGCGGGTGGGCAGCACCGACGGCGGCTGGGCAGACCCGGCGGGCCCGCGCCAGGCCCGCCCCCCGACGGTGCCGCTCCGGCGGCCGCCACACCCGGGGGCGGGTGGTCACAGCCCGGCCGAGGCCCCCTGGCAGATGCGGCAGATGAGGCCATTGGGCCTTGTGGGAGGGGCCGGAGATCCTTGACAGAGACTGCAATAGAAAGTGTGCAGGCACTATTTGACAGCTCTAGGCGGCTGCTCTACGGTCCCGACCGATTTGAAGCCCCTTGAGCTGTAAGAACAAGGTTCAGTCATCCGGGCAACGTGCTGGTTTGGGACCGGGCGAAGCGTCAGCAGACTCCGGTGTACAGGCTATTGCAGGCGAGACGGGGAGCCCCGGACAATATGATGAGGTGACGTCCTCCGAACGTGGTTTCGCGAGGCCGTTGGTCTGTGGTCCTCCCGGTCCGCAGGCCTTGACGCGTCCCGAGTGAGGATAAGAGGCGCAGTAGGGAGCAGGACCGACCTCAAGGCGACGGCACAGATGAGGCAGGAACGTGCCGTGCGGTTCCGTGTCGCGAGAGAGCAAATGGAGCTAGGTGACCTCATAACGCGCGAAGCTGTCTTCCCCGCTCTGAAGGCGCACAATAAGAAGCAAGCGCTGCAGGAGCTGGCCCAGGAGGCGGCCAAGCTGACCGGTGTCGACGCGCGTCACATCTTTGAGACGCTCTTGCAACGCGAGCGCCTCGGCTCGACGGCCATCGGCCGCGGCATTGCCATTCCGCACGGCCGGCTGACGGGGCTCGCCAATATCGTGAGCCTGTTTGCCAGGCTCACCCAACCCATCGAATTCGGCGCGCTCGATGACGAGAACGTCGATCTCATCTTCCTGCTGCTGGCGCCCGAGCACGCCGGGGCCGATCACCTCAAGGCGCTGGCGCGCATTTCCCGGCTGTTGCGGGAGCCCTCGACCATCGAGAAATTGCGATCATCAAAGGATCGCACGGCGCTCTATGCGGTGTTGACCGCGCCGGCGGCCTCACACGCGGCCTGAGCGCGTCCAAAGGATTGACCAATCAGCCGAGCACGGCCAGCGCGCCGAGCCCCATGCCGCCGACGATGATGCGCCACCAGGCAAAGGGGGCAAAGCCGTGCCGGCCGACAAAGTCGAGCAGCGTGCGCACCACCAGCACGCCGGCCAGGAACGACACGATAAAGCCAAGCGCGATGCCTTGCAGGTCCTGGGCGCTGAGGTCGTTGAAGTTCTTGTAAAGATCGAAAACAAAGGCTCCAAGCATCGTCGGCATCGCCAGGAAGAACGAGAATTCCGTGGCCGAGCGCTTGTCGGCGCCGAGCAGCAAGGCGCTGACGATGGTGGCGCCTGAGCGCGACACCCCCGGGATCATGGCCAGGCACTGGGCGAGGCCGATCAAAAACGCGAGCGGGAGGGAAAACTCCATCACGTTGTGGTAGCGCGCCTCCAGGCGCATGCGGTCGACCGTGAGCAAGATGACCCCACCGATGATGAGGGTGGCACACACAAGCAAGGGCGAGGCAAAAAGATAGGCCTTGATGTATTTATGCGCGCCGGCACCGATGAGCGCCGCCGGCAGGAAGGCAATGATGATGGCGATGACGAAGTGCCGCGCCGCGGCATCGCGCGGAAGGCTCAGGGCAAGTTCAACCAGCTTTTTGGCGTAGACCGAGGTGATCGCCAGGATTGCGCCCAGCTGAATGAGGACCTCGAAGGCCTTGCCGGGCGATTCGAAACCTAGAAAATGGCCGACCAGCAACAGGTGACCGGTGGAGGAGACCGGGATGAATTCGGTGAGGCCTTCAATCAGGCCGAGCACGATTACCTGCCAGACTGCCATTGGCTCCTACCTCGACGCTGCCGGGAACGGAAAGCGCATGCGCTCCTTGTGCTGCACTAGCCGCGCCGAGGTGCGGCCTCAAGCGCGTGGGCCGGGATTTGGCGCTGGTTGTGGCGAGGCGGCATCGCTATCCTGAGCCGCGCCTCAAGAACGGATGCGGGTATGACCGACAGTCTGAAACAGCGTCTGATGGCGGAGGCCCGCGCGGCAGGGTTCGACGTCGCGCGCGTCACCACGCCGGGGGCGATCGACGCGCTCGTGAGCCAACGGCTGCAGGCGTTTCTCGAGGATGGCCGCCACGGCGATATGGTCTGGATGGCCACCACCGCCGAGCGTCGCGGCCATCCGCTCAAGATGTGGCCCGAGGCCCGCTCCATTGTCATGCTCGGCATGAACTACGCTCCGCCAAGTGATCCGCTGGCGCCGCTGGCCGAGCCGATGCGCGGCGTCATTTCCTGTTATGCACAATGCAAGGACTATCACGACGTCGTCAAATCCGGGCTCAAACGCGTCGCCGGCATGCTGGCGGCCGAGAATGGGGCGGAGGTAAAAGTCTTCGTCGACACGGCCCCGTTGATGGAAAAGCCGCTCGGCGAGGCGGCGGGCCTCGGCTGGCAGGGCAAACATACGAACCTGGTGTCGCGCGACTTTGGCTCCTGGCTGTTTCTGGGTGCCATTCTTACCACCGCGGAGCTGGAGCCCGATGCGGCCGAGGTCGATCATTGCGGCAGCTGTCAGCGCTGCATCGAGGTGTGCCCCACCGCGGCCTTTCCCGCTCCCTATCAGCTCGATGCGCGCCGCTGCATCGCCTACCTGACGATCGAGCATAAGGGCCATATCCCGCTGGAGTTCCGGCAGCCGATGGGCAATCGCGTGTTTGGTTGCGACGATTGCCTGGCCGTGTGTCCCTGGAACAAGTTCGCCGCGACGGCGCGGGCGACGCGGCTGGCGGCAGAGGCCGGCGCGGCCTCAGTGCCCCTGGCGGAGCTGCTGGTGCTCGATGATGCCGCCTTTCGCCGGCGCTTTGCCGGCACGCCGGTGAAACGCACCGGGCGCGACCGCGTGGTGCGCAATGCCCTCATTGCCGCCGGCAACTCGGCGAACTCTGACCTCGTTTCGCTGATCGAGCCCTTGCTGGAGGATACCTCCTCGCTGGTGCGCGCGATGGCGGTCTGGGCGCTGCAGCGCCTCGCCACACCTGAGGTTTGGAGCGAAGCCCGCACGCGTCACCTTGCGCGTGAGCAGGACGGAGCGGTTCTAACGGAGTGGGCCGCGGAGGCGCCTTGATGCGGCTCTTCTGCTTCGGATTTGGCTATACGGCCGAAGCCCTGGTGCGCCGGCTGGCCCCGCGCGACATGACATTTGCTGGCACGAAAACCGCCTTGAGCGGGGTGGCGCAACCACTGCCGGGCCTGGGGCTGGTGACCTATGCGGGCGACCGGGGCACCGAGGAGGTGCGGCGCGCGCTGCGTGACACCACGCATGTTCTGATCAGCATTCCGCCCGATCTCGAGGGTGACCTGGTTTTGCGCCACTTTTCCGACGATCTGGCCCAGCTGCCGCAACTCGCTTGGATCGGCTACCTGTCGAGCGTGGGCGTGTACGGCGATTGCCAGGGGGCGTGGGTCGATGAGGAGAGCCCCACGCGGCCCACCACGGAGCGAAGCCTGCGCCGGCTCCAGGCCGAAAACGCCTGGCTCGGCTTTGCGCAGGACGGCCGCCCGCGCGTGGAAATCTTTCGCTTGGCTGGCATTTATGGGCCGCAGCGCAGCGTGCTCGATAACCTGAGAAGCGGCACGGCGCGCCGTATCATCAAATCGGGACAGATTTTCAATCGCATCCATGTCGACGACATCGCCCGCACCCTCGCGGCGGCGATCGACAGGGACACCGGCCATCGCATCTACAACGTTGGCGATGACGAACCGGCGCCGGCCCAGGATGTGGTGGCCTATGCGGCGGAGCTCTTGGGCCTCCCGGTGCCACCGGAGATTCCCTTTGCCCGGGCGGGGTTAACGGGGCTCGCAGCCAGCTTCTGGACGGAGAGCCGGCGCGTCAGCAATCGACGCCTGCGGCGCGATCTCGGCGTTGAGCTCCTCTACCCCACCTACCGGGAAGGCCTGCGCTCCCTGCTCGGCGCTTGAAGCGCGGGTCAGCCGAGGTCCCGCTTTCCGCCGCAATGGCGGCGCAAACTCTGCAAGGCGTGCACCGAGGTGAAAAGCGCGCACCGAGGTGCAAAAGCGTGCACTGAGGTGCAAAAGCGTACACCGCGGTGATGCGGCCCATCGGCCAAGGCCGCCGTGGGTCACGGCTGCGGCCAACGGCGGGCCAGCGAGCTGGCCAGCCAGCAGCGGGCCAGGCCACGGCAGCAGCAAGGCCAGAGAGTGCGGGGTGTGGGCATGTCGTCGGGCTGGGGTCATCGCGTCGGGATCGTCCTCTTCCTCATCTCAGCATGGGTCGGGCCAGGCCTTGGTCAGCCGGCACGGGCGAGCGAGGGCCAAGCCGTCGCTAGGGGTGCCCAAGCGATGGCGACGGGCGGTGCGCCAGCGCCACGGCGAGCCTCGGCGATGGCCGAAGGTGAGATCTCGCAGCCCAAGCTTGCCGGCGAGGCCTGGTCGGACCCCGCCGCGGCGCTTGCTGCCGACGCCATGGCCGAGCGCGAGGCGCAGGCTGCGCGCCGCCTTTCCGAGAAGCTCGCAGCGATGCGCCAGCGCACCAGCGCGCCACGACCGGCCGTACCGGAAATCGCCCTGGCCGCGCGCGGCCTCGGCACGGAGGCCTCTTTTCTCGCGCCCGCGCCGCGGCCCGCGCTCCCGTCGGGGCCGCGGCTGGCGATGGAGCCGGGTGCGGGAGCGCCCGCGCCAGCAACGAGGGAGCCCGAACCACCGGCCGCCGACGAGGGGATGGAAGCGCGACGGCTGCAGGACACAGAGGTGACGGTCTTGTTATGGCTGGCGCCGGGGACCTATGGCATCCGCCGCGGTCACCCCACGGCCGACCCCATCCTGTGTGTGGCCGATGGGTGCTATGTCAGCCGCGGTGCGGATCGGCCGGCGCGCTTTTTGCCGGGCCGCCGCGCCTTGGGGTTCCTCAACACCTGGGGCGATCGCGCCGGGGCCTGCCGCGCGGCGCTTGGCTGCGTCTTTCGCGCCGTCGATCTGGGACGCCTGCCCGGCTACCTGCAGCCCGTTGATTTGCACATTCTGAAACACGACCGGCGGCGCGGCCAGCGCATTGGCGCCGATTCGAGCTGTCGGCTGGCGTCGGGGCGCCTGCTTTGCCGGCATGGGCTCGCCACGGAAGACTATGCCCTGTGGGTCGTGCCAGAGCCCCTGGCGGCGGCGGCCGGGCCGGTCGTCTTGCAGCGCGCGCTCGCCGAGGGCTTCGGCGATCCTCGGGCGGCAGCGGAGCTCGGCGGTCCCTATGAGCGCTGACGCGCGCACACACACGCGCTCGCGCCGTCAGCGCTTTAAGCGCGGGTGAAGCTTGCGACGATCTCGAGCAATAGACTGAGGTCCTGCGGCCGCGACAGGCGGTGTTCGCCGTCGGGCACGGCGGAGACCCGTGCCCAGTCGCCCGAGAGGTGGGCGACGAGATCGAGCGTATGTTCCCAGGGCACATCGGGGTCCTGGAGCCCGTGCACAATGTGCAGCGGGCGCCCCGGATCGAAGGGGGTGTCGACGATCAGATGCCGGCGGCCGTCCTCGATGAGGCCGCGCGTGATTGGGTAGGGACCATCGCCGTAGCGCGACGGCCTGAGGTAGACGCCGGTCTCCTCGATCGCCTGCCGCGCGCTGGCGGGGAGATTTTTCCACATCAATTCGGTCATGTCCCAGGCCGGTGCGATCAGCACCAGGGCGCGAACGCGTTGGGCCTCGCTGGCGGACCGCGCCAGCAGGCTGCGCAACAAGAGAAGCGCGATATAGCCGCCCATGCTGGAGCCGACCAACACCTGGGGCCCGCGGCTCAGCTGAGTGAAAACCGCCTCGGCCTCCTCGAGCCAGCGGCTGATGGTGCCGTCCTGCAACCGACCGTCCGAGCGTCCGTGGCCGGAGTAATCGAAGCGCAGCGCCGCAAGCCCCTGTTGGCTGGCCCACGCGGCCAGCGCCGAGGCCTTGGTGCTCGTCATCTCCGAGCAAAAGCCGCTCAGCCACAGGACGCCCGGGGTGTTGCCCGCGCCGGCAAGATAGGCGATGCGGCGCTCGGCGGCGCCGCTGCCCACGCGCAAAAACGAGGTGGTATCGCTGGCCGTCCCCATGGCGCTTCAAGCCTTTACGACGTTGTCGGCCCGAAGGCCGCTGCGCTCGCAGACATTACGGGTATCGATGACAAGTTTGGCGCGCGCCACCAGCTCGGAATAGTCGATGTCGTCGTGATCGGTGGCAATCAGCAGCGCGTCGTAGCCGGCAAGGTCGGCCGTACCCAGCGCAATGGAGGTGCGACCGGCCAGCGCGTCGTGCTCGCGCGTGCTCGGGATGCTGGCGATATAGGGATCATGATAGTCGGCCTTGGCGCCGCGCGCCTCCAAAAGTTCGATCAGCTTCAGCGACGGGCTCTCGCGCAAGTCGTCGATGTTGCGCTTATAGGCGAGGCCGATGATGAGGATGCGGCTGCCCGAAAGCGGCCGGCCGAGGCGGCGATCGAGCGCCTCAGCCAAGCGTTCGACGACCACGCGCGGCATGATGGTGTTGATTTCGCCGGCGAGCTCAATAAAGCGCGTGGAGATGCCGTACTCGCGCGCCTTCCAGGTCAGATAAAACGGGTCGATCGGGATGCAATGCCCGCCGAGCCCTGGACCGGGGTAGAAGGGCATGTAGCCGAACGGCTTCGATTTGGCGGCCTCGATCACCTCCCAGATGTCGATGCCCATCGCCGCATAGATGAGCTTGAGCTCATTGACGAGGGCAATATTGACGGCGCGGAAAATATTCTCGGTGAGTTTGACCGCCTCCGCACAGGCGGTCGACGACACCGGAATGACCTTGTCGACAAAGGCGCTATAGAAAGCGACGGCCAGGTCGCGGGCGATTTCGCCATCACCGCCGACGACCTTCGGAATGGTGGAGGTTTCGAACTCGGCGTTGCCGGGATCTTCGCGCTCAGGCGAATAGGCAAGGAACACATCCCGGCCGAGCGCGAGGCCACGCTGGCGGTAGATCGGCGTCAACAGATCGCGCGTGGTCCCGGGATAGGTGGTCGATTCCAGCACCAAAAGCTGGCCCGGACGCACGTAGTCGAGAAGCGCGCGCGCGGTGTTGGTCACGTAACTGAGATCGGGTTCGCGGTAACGATTGAGCGGTGTCGGCACGCACATGAGCGCGACGTCGACCTCGCGCGTGCGGGCAAACTCGCCGGTTGCCGAAAAGCGCCCCGATGCGCACATGCGGGCGATGCGGTCGGACGGCAGATGTCTGAAATAGGAGCGGCCCTTATGGAGGCTTTCGATCTTTTCCGCATCGATATCAAAGCCGATGACGCGATAGCGGCTGCGCGTAAAAATGGAGAGCGCCAGGGGCAAGCCCACGTAGCCCAGCCCATAGATGCCGACGACGGCGGTGCCGGCGGTGATTTTGGCGCGAAGCTCTGCCTGTGCGTCCATGCGAAAGCCGTGCGTGGTGGTCCATTTGAGGAGATGCTGATCGCGCGCCAGCGACCTGGCCGGCGCGCGGTCCCGAAAACTTCGGGGGCGCGCGCGCACCGGAACGGCGAGCAACCGGCGCGAGCAGCCGGAGGCACATGCGCGCGACCCCAAGTTTCCTATGGCATTGAAGGCTACGCCTTGTCCATCCGACGCGGCGCCCGCCTGAGCCGCGCGCGCCCACACGCCCCCGCCGCCCTTGCGCGGGCGGGGAGGCACGTGCTTGAAACCGGCGAGCCTTGGCCTTGCGGAGACCTCCCTCCTTGCCTGACGAACGCCCGACCATTGCCCAAGTTGTTCCCAACCTCGATGCGGGCGGTGCCGAAGCCACCACCGTGGAGGTGACGGATGCGATCGTCAAAGCCGGTGGCCGCGCCATCGTGGTCAGCCAAGGCGGCCGCTTGGCGGCGCGCATTCTGGCGGTGGGCGGTGAGCTCAATGTTCTTCCCGTGGCGAGCAAAAATCCCGCGCGTATTTTGGCGAACGCGCATAGCCTCAAGGCGCTCGTGCGCCGCGAAGGTGTGATGTTGCTGCACGCGCGCAGCCGTGCTCCGGCCTGGAGCGCGCTCTTCGCCGCGCGCAGCCTCGGGCTGCCGCTGGTGACCACCTACCATGGCGCCTATCGGGAAAGAGGCCGGCTCAAGAACCTCTATAATGGCGTGATGGCGCGCGGCGATGTCGTCATCGCCAACTCAGGTTACACGGCGCGCTCGATCAAAGCGCGCTATGGCAAACCCGAAGCGGGCATCGCCATCATCTATCGCGGCGTTGACCTCGACCGCTTCGCGCCCGCGAGCGTGGCGCCCGATCGTATCGCCGAGCTCAGGCGACGGTGGGGGGTTCTGCCGTCCGCACGCCTCATCTTGCACGCGGCGCGGCTGACACCTCTCAAGGGCCAGGCCGTTGTGATTGAGGCGGCGCGGCGGCTCGCAGCCGCCGGGGTGGGCGACGATTTCGTCTTTATCCTTGCCGGCGATGCGGGACCGCGCGCGGGCTATGCCGCCAGCCTGAAGGAGCAGATCCGCGCCGCCGAGCTCGAGAACCGGGTGCGCCTGGTGGGGCATCTCGACGATATGCCGGCCGGCCTGGCGGCCGCCGATGTGGCGCTGATGGTGTCGACCGAGCCGGAAGGCTTTGGCCGCGTCGCGGCCGAGGCCCAAGCCATGCGACGCCCCGTCATTGTGTCGGCGATCGGCGCGCTTCCGGAGGCGGTCCAGGCCGTGCCGGCGGTCGGCGAGGCGGCGGCAACCGGATGGCTCGTGGAGCCCGGCGACGCGGCGGCGCTCGCCGCCGCGATCCAGCACGCGCTGGCGCTGCCGCCGGCGGCACGTCAGGCCATGGGGCAAAGGGGGCGCGCGTTCGTGACGGCAAACTATTCCGTCCGCGAGCTGCAGCGCCTGACGTTGGCGGTCTACGATCGCCTGCTCGGGACCCGCCTGGCCGACCGCTTCGGCCAGGGGCTCGCCCCTTGACAGGGCGACCGTCCCTCCTCCATTCCCGCCGCAGTCTTTTGGGGGGAGTCCCTTGGGGGCCGCGCGCCCAAGGCTCAATTGAGCGGTCAAGCCGATGCAAGAACAGACCATCGTCTGCATGAAGTGGGGCACGCGATACGGCGTTGACTACGTCAATCGCCTGGCCTCCATGATCCGCCGCCACACGCGGCGAAAAACGCGCATCATTTGCTTTACCGAGCGCCCCGACGGCATCGAAGCGGGCGTTGAGACCGCGCCGCTGCCGCCCATCCATATTCCCGAGCGCGTGCAGTGGCTGGGCTGGCGCAAAATCTCGCTCTGGCAGGCCCCCCTGCTCGACCTTAAGGGGGACGTGCTGTTCTTGGATCTCGACGTGGTCATCACCGGCTCGCTCGATGAGTTTTTCGAGTTCGAGCCGGGCCGCTACTGTGTCGCCCGGAACTGGTCGGAACCGGAGCTACGGGTCGGCAACACCTCGGTCTACCGCTTTCCGGTGGGGCGCATGACCTACATTTTTGACGAGTTCCACCGCAATGGGGAACGCTTTCTGGCGCGCTACCGCAACTCGCAAAAATATATCTCCGGGGAGGCCAAGGACATGGTGTTTTGGCCGCCCGAATGGTGCTTGAGCTTCAAGCATTCGCTCTTGCCGCGCTGGCCCTTGAATTTCTTTGTGGTCCCCAAGTTACCGGTGGGGACCAAGGTCGTGGCCTTCACCGGCAAGCCCGACCCCGACGAGGCGCGCGACGGGGTTTGGCCGGTCAAAAGCCCCTGGAAGCGGCTCTACAAGCACGTTCGGGCCACACCGTGGATCGGCGAGCATTGGCGTTAGCGACGAGCAGGGGTAAATTGGGCCACATACTTGACTTGCGCCGCTTTCTTTTCGAATGTCAGCCCGCTGGCTGGGCGCTTTTGGCGCACCCTGAGGGGTGTGGCACGGGCTCGCCCGAGAGCCTATTCGAGATCGGAAACGATTAAAGGAGACTGCCTATACGACGCCCAATGAGGGCCGCGCCTGAGCGCGAGCCCGCTGGTCCACGGATGAATGAGGACATCCGGGTCCGCGAAGTGCGATTGATCGATGAAAACGGTGATAATGTCGGCGTGGTGCCGATTGCCGAGGCCCTGGAACGCGCCGTGGCCGCGGGGCTCGATCTGGTTGAGATTTCGCCAGATGCCAAGCCGCCCGTTACCAAAATCCTCGATTACGGCAAATACAAGTATCAAGAGCAGAAAAAGGCCGCCGAGGCGCGCAAGCGGCAGAAAATCGTCGAGATCAAAGAGATCAAGATGCGACCCAGCATCGACGATCACGATTACGACGTGAAAATGCGCTCCATGCGGCGCTTCTTCGACGATGGCGACAAGGTCAAGGTCACGTTGCGGTTCCGCGGTCGCGAACTGTCGCACCAGGAACTCGGCTGGCAGGTTCTGCAGCGGGTCAAGGCCGATACCGAGCCGCACGCCAAGGTCGAATCCGAGCCGCGCATGGAAGGGCGCCAGATGGTGATGGTGCTGGCCCCGCGCTAGCCGCGGGGCTGCGGCGCAACGGGCCTCGGGGCCGGGGTTTGCGGGCCAAGCCCCGGCAGCCCCGGGTGGAAAGTCATTGCGCGCCTCTGCCGATCGCCGTATGAGAGCACCGCAAGCCGCCCGGCGGGGCATGCCGTGGCGGCTTTTCATGCTTCAAATGCGCCGCGCGGCCAGGCCCTGCCAGGGTTCGTGCGCGGGTGAATCGAGGAGAGCAAAATGCCCAAGTTGAAGACCAAAAGTGGCGCCAAGAAACGATTCAAGATGACGGGCACGGGCAAGGTCAAGGCGCCGGCGCAGGGCAAGCGCCACGGCATGATCAAGCGCACCACCAAGTTTGTGCGCAGCGCGCGCGGCACCATGGTGCTGAACGACAGCGATGCCCGCATCGTCAAAAAGTATATGCCCTACAACCGCTGAGCCGCGGCCGAGCGCGGCTCGTCCAGTCGACACCTGACGGAGTATTGCCATGGCACGCGTCAAGCGCGGCGTCACCGCCCATGCCAAGCACAAGAAAGTCTTGCAGAAGGCCAAAGGCTATTACGGCCGGCGCAAGAACACCATCCGCGTCGCCAAACAGGCGGTCGAAAAGGCCCTGCAGTATGGCTACCGCGACCGCAAGCGCAAGAAGCGCACCTTCCGTGCGCTCTGGATCCAGCGCATCAATGCGGCCGTGCGCGAGCATGGCATGACCTATGGCCGATTTATCGATGGGCTCAACAAGGCCGGGATTGCCATCGACCGCAAAGTGCTGGCCGATCTCGCCGTCAAGGATGCCGCCGGCTTCAAGACGCTGTGCGATCAAGCCGCCGCGCAGTTGCGGGCGGCCTAGCCGCAGGGCCAACGGGGTGCGGCGCGCAAGGCCCCGGGGGCAAAGGACGGTTTAGGGCGTACTCCGCCAGCGCGCCGCGCAGCCGCGGGGGATGCGACGGTCAGTTGGATCCCCGGCGCCAAGGTCCGGGATGATCGAAGAATGGCACAGGACATCGACATTGCGGCGCTCGAGCGCGCCCTTCTCGCCGACATCGGCGCGGCGGGCGATCTCAAGGCACTGGAAGAGGCGCGCATCGCCGCCCTGGGACGCAAGGGGCGTGTCGCCGAACTGATGGGGCGGCTCGGTGCGTTGGCTCCCGACCAGCGCCGCAGCTTTGGTCAGGCGGTCAACGGCCTCAAGCAACGGGTGAGTGAGGCCTTGGAGGGTCGGCGGGCCGAGCTCGACCGCGCCCAGCTCAGCGCCAGGCTGGCCGGCGAGCGCGCCGACATTAGCCTGCCGGTGCGTCTCGGGCCGGTGCAGGAGGGGCGCATCCATCCGGTCAGCCAAGTGTTCGACGAGGTTGCGGAGATCTTTGGCGATATGGGCTTTGCCATCGCCGAGGGCCCCGACATCGAGACCGATGACTTCAACTTCACCAAGCTCAACATTCCGCCCGAACACCCGGCGCGGCAGGATCACGACACCTTCTACTTTCAGCCCAAGTCGGACGGGACCCGCCTGTTGCTGCGTACCCACACCAGCCCCGTGCAGATCCGCACCATGCTGGCGCAGAAGCCGCCGATCCGCATTATCGTGCCGGGCCGCGTCTACCGGATCGACAGCGACGCCACCCATACGCCGATGTTCCACCAGATCGAGGGTCTGGTGATCGACGAGAGCACCCATCTCGGGCATCTCAAATGGTGTCTGGAGGAGTTCTGCAAAGCCTTCTTTGAGGTCAAGGAGGTGCGCATGCGTTTCCGCGCCTCGCACTTCCCGTTCACGGAGCCCTCGATGGAGGTCGATATCGACGCAGCCGCCATCGGCAAGCCTGGACAATGGCTTGAGATTCTCGGCAGCGGCATGGTGCATCCGAACGTGCTCGCCAATTGCGGGCTCGACCCGCAGCGCTATCAGGGCTTTGCCTTTGGTATGGGGCTCGACCGCATCACCATGCTGAAGTACGCCATCCCCGATCTGCGCGACATGTTTTCGGCCGACCTGCGCTGGTTGCGGCACTATGGCTTCGGCGCGCTCGACGTGCCGACGCTGGCCGGCGGCGTATCGGGCTAGCGCTGAGGTGCCGCCATGAAATTCACGCTCGCCTGGCTCAAGGATCATCTGGATACCTCCGCATCCCTCGCGGAGTTGACGGACAAGTTGTCGTCCATTGGTCTCGACGTCGAAGGCGTCGAGGATCGCGGCGCGAAGCTGGCGGCCTTTACCATTGCGCGCGTGCTCGAGGCCAAGCAGCACCCCAACGCCGACAAGCTCAAGGTGTGCAAAGTCGAGACCGGCAACGGCGTTGTCGAGGTGGTGTGCGGAGCGCCCAACGCGCGTACCGGGCTGATCGGCGTCTTCGCCCCGGTCGGCAGCTACATTCCCGGCAAGAAGTTGACGCTCGAGGCACGGCCGGTGCGCGGCGTCGTGTCCGCCGGCATGCTCGTGTCAGAGGCCGAGCTTGAGATCTCCGAAGAAGGCGACGGCATCATTGAACTCGCCGAAGCGCTTGGTGAGCGCATCGGCGCGCGCTTCGCCGAGGCGACCGGGCTCGCCGACCCGGTGATCGAAGTGAAGCTGACCCCAAACCGGCCCGACTGCACGGGCGTCAGGGGCATCGCCCGCGACCTTGCGGCCGCGGGATTAGGAGCGCTCAAACCCGAGCAGGTGCCGCGCGGCGTCGAAGGCAGCTTCAACAGTCCGATCGGCATCAAGCTCTCCTTTCCGCCGGAGGCGGTGGATGCCTGTCCCTGTTTTGCCGGCCGCTACCTCAGCGGCGTCAGCAATGGTTCGGCTCCCGCCTGGATGCAGCAACGCCTGATGGCGGTCGGCTTGCGGCCGATCAATGCGCTGGTCGATGTCACGAACTACATCAGCCTCGACCGGGGACGGCCGCTGCACGTCTATGACGCCGACAAGCTCAAGGGCGCCATCCGCGCCCGGCTCGGGCGCAAGGGCGAGAGCTTCCTCGGCCTCGACGGCAAGGTGCACGAGGTTGACGAAACCATGTGCGTCATTGCCGACGATCGCGCGGTCTTGGGGTTAGGCGGCATTCTCGGCGGCCAGGACACGGGCGTCACGCAGGAGAGCAAAAACATTTTCATCGAGTGCGCCTATTTTGACCCGCTGCGCACCGCGGCCACGGGGCGCAAGACCGGCATTGTCAGTGACGCCCGCTACCGCTTCGAGCGGGGCGTCGACCCCGAATTCATCAGAGGCGGTCTCGACCTTGCCAGCGAGCTGATGCTGAGCGTTGCGGGCGGCAAGCCCTCGCGCGCCGAGATCGCCGGCGCACCGCCCGAGGCCAAGCGCGTCATCGATTTTCCGCTTGCGCTGGTCGAGAAGGTCGGCGGCATCGTCATTGCCGAGGCGAAGATCCGCGCCACGCTGGAGGCACTGGGCTTTACGCTCGCCGGCAAGGGACCGGTCCTCAAGGTTCGGGCGCCGAGCTGGCGGCCCGACGCGAGCGGGCCCGCCGATCTCGTCGAGGAGGTGGTCCGCATCACCGGGCTCGACCAAGTGCCCTCCGCGCCGATGCCGCGCCGGGGCGGCGTGGCGCGCGCGCTTCTGACCGAGGGCCAGCGCCGCGTCCGCCGGACGCGCCGCGAGCTCGCCGCACGCGGCATGGTGGAGGCCATCACCTGGTCGTTCATTGCCGAGACGGCGGCGCGCCGATTCGGCGGCGGGAGCCCGGCCCTGGAGCTCGCCAACCCGATCTCGAGCGAACTGACGTCGATGCGGCCAAGCCTGCTGCCGGGCCTATTGGCCGCGGGGGTGCGCAATCGCCACCGCGGGTTCCATGACGTGGCGCTATTCGAGGTGGGACAGATCTACCGCGACGACACGCCCGAAGGCCAAGTGGTGGCGGCGGCCGGGGTGCGGCTAGGCAACGCCGTGCTGAGCGGCAGTGGCCGACACTGGACCGGGACCGCCGCGGTGGCGGGCCTGTTTGATGCCAAGGCTGATGTGGCGGCGCTATTGGCTGGCCTCGGCTTCGACGCCAACCGGGCGCAGGTTGGGCGCGAGGCGCCGGCCTGGTTCCATCCGGGGCGCTCCGCTGTCTTGCGCTTGGGACCGAAGGTCGTGCTCGCGGCTTTTGGCGAGCTGCACCCCGAGGTGCTGGCGACCCTCGACGTGGCGGGCCCGGCCGCCGCCTTCGAGGTCTATCTTGAGGCGGTGCCGCGCGAGAAGAAAAAGGCCGTGGCGAGGCCCGCCCTCAAGCTTGCCGATCTGCTCCCCGTGCGCCGTGACTTTGCCTTCGTGCTCGAGGCTTCCGTGGCGGCCAGCGAGGTGGTGAAGGCCGTGCTGGGGGCCGACAAGAAGCTCATCAGCAGCGTCAACGTGTTTGATCTTTTCGAGGGGGCAAGCCTCGGCGCGGGCAAAAAGTCGTTGGCGCTCGAAGTGACGTTGCAGCCGACCGACAAGACCTTGACCGACGAGGAGATCGAGGCTGTGGCGGCGAAGGTGGTAGCCGAGGTGAAGAAGGCGACGGGTGGCGAAATCCGCAAGTGATGGCGTGCGCGCCAGAACCGGCGCTCAAGCCTCCTCGCTCACGCCTGCGGTATAGGCCGCGATCAGGGCGGCGAGCTTGACCTTGCGCTCCCCCGTCACGTCCTGCAGGGCTGGATCCTCGACGATTTCGGCGACCGTGCCGAAGGGGTCCTGCTCCAAGCGCGAGTAAAGCCGGCCGGTATCGCGCACGAGGCGCAAGGGGTCGAAGGCGGCCTTTGCCGCACCGCGCAGCTCGGCTTGCGCCTGCGCGGCCTCCGTGGCGAGCTGCCAGGCAAGGGCGCGCCGATCCGAGCCAGCATTTCCCTCCGGCGCGCTGCGGGCCTCGAGGCGCGCGGCGGGCCCGTCGCCGCTGGCCAGGGGCCTCACCTCCACGGCCCCGTCGGCAAAGCCCATCAGCTCATTGGGCGTGACGGCGAGCTTCTGGCAAATCTCGATCAGCAGGGTGAGGTTCGGCTCCACTTCGGCACGCTCATAGCGCGTGTAGCGGTTTTCCTCGATGCCCAAGGCTTTTGCGAAATGCCGGGCGCGTTCGTAGCCCCGCTGGGCCCTTAACGCCCGCAAGCGCTTGGCGAACTCGGCCCGGACGGCAGGGGCGGGAACGGCAACCATCAACTCGCCATTTCGCAAAATTCGGACAGATTGTAATCCCAAGGCGTGGGGGAGTGTCCCCCTTATTCTCTATTTTCGTTGGATAATCGGGCGGAAATTGGGCCGCATGGGGGGGCATCTGCCATCCCGGTGTCGTGACTATCTTACAAATAAGCTAAATCGGCGCCGCACGCGCCACCGCGCCCCCCGCCTGGCCTCGACGGGGCGGGGCTGGTCGGCGGTGGGCCCGCCAATTTTTTCTGTCCTCGCGCGCCTTTGCCGGTTCAAACCGGACGGCTGCGATGCTAAGCACCGCGGCCATGACGGATATCAGCCTGATCCGCAATTTCTCGATCATCGCCCACATCGATCACGGCAAGTCGACCCTCTCGGATCGGCTGATCCAGCTCTGTGGCAACGTTTCCCTGCGCGAGATGAAGGAGCAGATCCTCGACTCGATGGACATCGAGCGCGAGCGCGGCATCACCATCAAGGCGCAGACCGTGCGCCTCGACTATCGGGCCCGGGACGGCAAGACCTATCAGCTCAACCTGATGGACACGCCCGGCCACGTCGACTTTGCCTATGAGGTCTCGCGCAGCCTCGCCGCCTGCGAAGGCGCGATTTTGGTGGTCGATGCGAGCCAGGGGGTGGAAGCGCAGACCTTGGCCAACGTCTACCAGGCGCTCGAGAATGACCTTGAGATCCTGCCCGTGCTCAACAAGGTCGACCTGCCGGCGGCCGACGCCGAGCGCGTCAAACAACAAGTCGAGGAGGTGATCGGGCTCGACGCCTCCAACGCCATTCCGATCTCCGCCAAGACGGGTGAGAACGTGGCCGCCGTGCTCGAGGCGATTGTGGAGCGCCTGCCGCCGCCCAAGGGTGACGCCAAAGCGCCGCTCAAGGCGCTCCTGATCGACAGCTGGTACGATGCCTATCTGGGCGTCGTGGTGCTGGTGCGCGTGATCGATGGCCACTTAAAAAAGGGGCAAAAGATCAAGCTGATGTCCTCGGGCGCGGGCTATCAGATCGAGCGCGTCGGCATCTTCCGCCCCAAGCAGGAGATGCTGGCAGAACTGGGTCCGGGCGAGGTTGGTTTCTTCACCGCTGCCATCAAGCAAGTCGCCGATACCCGCGTGGGCGATACGGTGACCGATGAGAGGAACCCCACGGCGACACCGCTCCCCGGCTTCAAGCCGACGCAGCCCGTGGTGTTCTGCGGGCTGTTTCCGGTCGACGCCGCCCAGTTCGAGGATTTGCGCGAGGCTATGGCGCGTCTGCGCCTCAACGATGCCAGCTTTTCCTACGAGACGGAGAGCTCGGCCGCGCTCGGATTCGGCTTCCGCTGCGGTTTTCTCGGTTTGCTGCACCTCGAGATCATCACCGAACGGCTGGAGCGCGAATTCAACCTCGAGCTCATCACGACGGCCCCGAGCGTCATCTACCATGTCTATCGCCACGACGGCACGCGTCTGGAGATGCACAACCCCGCCGACATGCCCGATCCGGTGCAAATCGACCGCATCGAAGAGCCCTGGATCGAGGCCACCATTCTGGTGCCCGATGAGCACCTGGGCTCGGTGTTGAAGCTGTGCCAAGACCGCCGCGGACGCCAGAAGAACCTCACCTATGCGGGTACGCGCGCACTGTTGGTTTACGAGTTGCCCCTCAACGAGGTCGTGTTCGATTTTTACGATCGCTTGAAGTCGATCAGCCGCGGCTATGCCTCGTTCGATTATCACCTCAGCGGCTATGAGCCGGGCGATCTCGTCAAGATGTCGATCCTGGTCAACGCCGAGCCCGTTGATGCCCTCTCAATCATCGTGCACCGCGCGCGGGCGGAAAGCCGCGGTCGCGCCATGTGCGAAAAATTGAAAGCGCTGATCCCGCCGCACCTGTTCCAGATCCCGATCCAGGCGGCGCTCGGCGGCCGCATCATCGCCCGCGAGACCATTCGGGCGCTGCGCAAGGATGTGCTCGCCAAGTGTTACGGCGGCGATATCACCAGAAAGCGCAAGCTGCTTGAGAAACAAAAGAAGGGCAAGAAGCGCATGCGCCAATTTGGCGAGGTGGAGATCCCGCAGGAAGCCTTCATCGCCGCGCTCAAGATGGAGGAGAACTGAGCGGCGCCGCGCTGGGCTCGAGCGCCGCTCGGCTCGCTGGGGCGGCGTGGCGCAAAAGGGCCGCGTCCGGACGCTGCGGTCGGTTCAGCATCGCCACCAAGGCGTAGCTGATGATCATGAGCAGGAACCAGGCGCCGAGCTTGCTTGAGGGCACCAGCGCCCAGCCGTGCCGCTGATGCGGGTACATCCAAGCCGCCGTGAAGGTGCCGATGTTCTCGGCAAACCAGATGAAGAGCGCGACCAGGGCAAAGCCTAGGAGCAGCGGCATGCGTCGCCAGACGCGCCAGACCTTGAAGTAGATCCAACAGCGACCGAACAGGAGGGCCGTGGCCGCGAACAGGCCAAGGCGCATGTCGGTCACGTAATGGTGCAGAAAGAAATTCACATAGATGCCGATCGCCAGCAGCCCCAGCCAGCCGAGTGGCGGGTGGTGGCTGAAGCGGAAATCAAACAGGCGCCAGCAGCGGGCGATGTAGGAGCCGATGGCGGCATACATAAAACCAGTAAAGAGTGGCACCCCGCCAAGCCGCAGCAGCGAGGCCTCCGGATAGATCCAGGAGCCGACCGAGGTCTTGAACACCTCCATCGCCGTGCCGACGACGTGGAAGAGGAAGATCACCTTGGCCTCCTCCGAGGTCTCGAGCTTTGCGGCCAGCATGACGGCTTGGATGGTGACGGCGGCAAGCACCAGAAAGTCGTAGCGCGCGAGCGGCGCGCCGGGTGGATAGAAGAGGTGTGTGCCGATCAGGCAGGCGAGTAGGAGGCCGCCAAACAACGAAGCCCAGCCCTGCTTGATGCCGAAGCGTGTAAATTCGTAAAGGATGCGGGTGTGGCGGCGACGATCGGCCCAGGCCCCGAGGCGCGCTTCTTGGGTGATCAGGCGCGCCAGCGGGGCCCAGTGGCGCGCCCCGCTGGTGGCGCCTCGAGCGAGACTGGCGCCGGTTTGGGGCGTGGGCTTGCGGGTTTGCGGGGTAACGACAGCCCCCGCGCCGGGCAGGGCCGGGGTGGCGCTCCGGGAGAGCCCTGGTGGGGGGTGAGCCTTTTCAGCGGTGCGGCTTCGATAGCGGCGTTCTCGCATCCCGCACCCCTCGCCCTTATTGGCCGCTGCGGCCCCTCTTTGCGCACGGCGCCGGCCGCAATCGGCTACTGGCTTTGGCGCGGTGATTTCACTAGATTCAAGGGCAGGATTGCGGCGAGCCGCGGTCCAAAAAGCGGGCGAGTGCACCACGGGCCGAGCCAAGCCGCGCCCAAGCTCAGCGGCAGGAGGCGGCGCCGCGGCGCCGCCCAGGCTGGAAGCAGAGGCACGTTAGGCCAGATAGGCAAGGCGTCATGGGCTCCATACCCGATTTCACAAAGGTCGGCTTTGCTGTGCCTGCGGCCACGCGCGCAACGGGCGATCGCGAGCCCTGGCTGACACCCGAGGGCATCGCCGTCAAAGGCGCCTATCGGGCGGCCGACAGCGCCGGCCTCGACTTTCTCGACGGCTTGCCGGGCATCGCCCCTTACCTGCGCGGGCCCTATCCCACCATGTATGTGACCCAACCGTGGACCATCCGGCAGTATGCAGGGTTTTCGACGGCCGAGGATTCCAACGCCTTTTATCGGCGCAACATCGCGGCCGGTCAGAAGGGCCTGTCGGTGGCCTTCGACCTGCCGACCCATCGCGGTTACGACAGTGACCACCCCCGCGTCAAAGGCGATGTCGGCATGGCCGGTGTGGCCATTGATTCCATTTACGACATGCGCACGCTGTTTGCGGGCATTTCGCTGGCCGACATGACCGTGTCCATGACCATGAACGGTGCGGTGCTGCCGGTGTTGGCGCTGTTCGTGGTGGCGGCGGAAGAGCAGGGCGTGGCGCCGCAGCGCCTGGCGGGCACCATCCAGAACGACATCCTCAAAGAATTCATGGTGCGCAACACCTATATCTATCCGCCCGAGCCTTCGATGCGGATCATTTCGGACATTTTCGCCTACACCAGCGCGAACATGCCGAAGTTCAATTCGATTTCCATCTCCGGCTATCACATGCAGGAGGCGGGTGCGACCGCGGACCTGGAGCTCGCCTATACCTTGGCCGATGGCGTGGAGTACGTGCGCGCCGGCCTCGCCGCCGGGCTCGAGATCGACGCCTTTGCGCCGCGGCTCTCCTTTTTCTGGGCGATCGGCATGAACTACTTCATGGAGATCGCCAAAATGCGCGCCGCCCGGCTGCTGTGGGCGAAACTCATCAAGGGGGTAGCAAAGCCCAGGGATGCCAAGTCCCTGGCGCTGCGCACGCACTGCCAGACCAGCGGTTGGAGCCTGACCGCGCAGGATGTCTTCAACAACGTCACGCGGACCGCGATCGAGGCCCTGGCGGCCACGCACGGGGGTACCCAGTCGTTGCACACCAATGCGCTCGATGAAGCCATCGCGCTGCCGACCGATTTCTCCGCGCGCATTGCGCGCAACACGCAGCTGCTAATTCAGCAGGAGACCGGGACCTGCCGGGTCATCGACCCGTGGGGCGGCAGCCACTATGTGGAGCGTTTGACCTACGAGTTGGTGCAACGGGCGCAAAAACACATTGCCGAGGTCGAAGGGCTCGGCGGCATGGCCAAGGCAATTGCCGCCGGCATCCCCAAGATGCGCATCGAGGAAGCGGCCGCCCGCACGCAGGCGCGCATCGACTCTAGCGCCCAGACCATTGTCGGCGTCAACAAGTACCGGGTCGCCGACGAGGCCGCGATCGAGGTTCTGAAGGTCGACAACAAGGGCGTGCGGGAGAGCCAGATCGCCAAGCTCAAGCGCCTCAAGGCCGAGCGCGATCCCGCTGCCGTGGCGGCAACGCTCGCCGCGCTCGCCGCGACAGCGCAAACCGGTGAGGGCAATCTGCTCGCCGCCGCCATCGCGGCCGCCCGCGCCAAGGCAACCGTTGGGGAGATCTCGGAGGCGATGGAGAAGGTCTGGGGCCGGCATCGCGCGGAGGCGCGGGCCGTTTCCGGCGTCTATACGGCAGAGGCAGGTGCCATGAGCAAGGCTGTCGAGCGCGTGCGCAGCATGTGCCAGACCTTCGAGCAAAACGACGGGCGCAGACCCCGCATTCTGGTCGCCAAAATGGGCCAGGACGGGCACGATCGCGGGCAAAAAGTGATCGCCTCGGCGTTCGCCGATCTGGGCTTCGACGTCGATATCGGACCCTTGTTTGCGACCCCGGACGAGGCCGCACGGCAGGCCGTGGAGAACGACGTGCATATCATCGGCGTCTCCTCGCTGGCGGCCGGGCATCTAACCCTTGTGCCGGAGTTGACGGCGGCCCTCAAAAAGGAGGGGCGCGGCGACATCATGATCGTGGTGGGCGGCGTCATTCCGCCCGCCGACTACGATGCCCTGTTCCGGGCGGGCGCGCAGGCCGTATTCGGGCCGGGAACCCATATCCCCGAGGCCGCCGCGGATCTCCTGGACAAGCTCAATGCCGCGTTGGGCTATGGGCCAAGGGCGGCCGCGGAGTAGGGCAAGGGCGCGCCGGCGGCTTGACGCGTGAGGCGCCGGGCGCCCCGCCGAGGCGCCGGGAACCTGCGGGGCTCACAGGTTGCGCAGCCATGCCGTCACGGTTTTGACCACCTCTTGGTCCTGGCCTGCAAAACCGTGGTGGGCGCGCGCCTCGCACGGCTCTCCGCTCGCCGAGCCGCCCGTCAAGCGGACGACGTCGATCCTTTGCGCACCCGGCATGAGCCGCTTGGCGCGGGCTGTCGAGACGGCGGGGGTATAGGGACAGCCGTCCCTTGCATGAAAGATGAGCAGGACCGGCTGGCGAATCCGCGCCAGGTCGGAAACGTTGCGCTCAACGGAGGGTTGCCGATCATCGACGTGGATCAGCATGCCCGAGGTGATGACGATGGCATCGGGGCGCTCGTCCCCGCCCAAGAGCTGCGCGGCGGCCTTGGCGACGGAGAGCGCGGCCCGGCTGGTGCCGATCAGGGTGACCGGCGCGGCGATGGCGCGCATATGCGCCACGTAGGCGCCAAGGTCGCGCGCGTAGGCTTCTGACCAGCGGTAGCGCGGAACGCCGCCGCTGCCTTGTTTCAAGTCCGGGGCGATATCCGGCACTAGGGTGGCAAAGCCCGCCTTGCTGTAGTCGGCGCGGGTGCGCACGAGCTGGTTGCCGGCACCCCAGCCGATGGTTCCATCCCTGCCGAGGGCCAGATTGCCATGACCGCCGGCGAGCAGGATAACGCTGCCCACCGGCCGCGCCGGCTTGAGAATGAGGGCGCGCACCCGCTGATTGCGGGTGGCGATTTCCACGACCTCCTCGCTGCCAGCGCGCGCGGTGCCGACGTCCGGCAGGGCCAGCAAGACGGCCGCGGCACCCCAGAACCAGGTGAGTTTCCTCCGCATCGTGACCGTCCCGTCGGGCCCTGCAAAGGTGGGGGCGGGCCCATTCTCGAGCTTGCGAGCGGGCCCAGACTTCTCCTAGGTTGGCCGCTGTGGGTAGCCCATACGACCCGAGGTAGGCGGCGCAATGGCAGATCGAAGCGCGATCTTGGCTCTCGACCAAGGCACGACGTCGAGCCGAGCCCTCCTGTTCGGGCCGGATTTGAGCGTGCTCGGCGCCGCGCAGCGCGAGTTTGCCCAGCACTACCCGGCCCCGGGCTGGGTAGAACACGAACCGGAGGACATCTGGCGCACGACGGTGGAGACCGCGCGGCAAGCGCTCGCCGGCGCCGAGCGTCGGGCCGGCAGCATCGCGGGCCTCGGCATCACCAATCAGCGCGAGACCTGCCTGCTGTGGGACCGGCGCACCAGTCAGCCGATCCATCGCGCCATCGTTTGGCAGGATCGGCGCACCGCCGAAATGTGTGCGGCCCTCAAGCGGCAAGGGCACGAGCCGGACATCACCGCCCGCACGGGCCTCCTGCTCGATCCCTACTTTTCTGCCAGCAAGGTCGCCTGGTTGCTCGAGCACGTGGAAGGTGCACGGGCCCTGGCGGAGGCCGGCCATCTCGCCTTTGGGACCATCGACACGTTTCTCATCTGGCGCCTGACCGGCGGCCGGGTGCACGCCACCGATGCCACCAATGCCGCGCGAACGCTGTTCTATAACATCGGCAAGGGGGCCTTCGATGACGACCTGCTCAAGCTCTTCAAGGTGCCGCGCTCGATTTTGCCCGACGTCTTCGACTGTAATGCCGATCTCGGGCTGACCGAGCCGTCGATCCTGGGTGCTGCGGTGCCGATTTTGGGCGTTGCCGGCGACCAGCAGGCCGCGCTCATCGGCCAGGCCTGCTTCGCGCCCGGCATGGTCAAGGCAACCTACGGCACGGGCTGCTTTGCCGTGCTCAATACGGGCGCCGAACAGGTCGCCTCGCACAACCGGCTGCTCACCACCGTGGCCTACCAGCTTGATGGCCGGCGCACCTATGCGCTCGAGGGCTCCATTTTTATTGCCGGCGCGGCCGTGCAATGGCTGCGCGACGGGTTGCGTTTGATTGGCTCGGCGGCCGAGAGCGGCACGCTCGCCGCCGCGGCAGATCCGGCCCAGGACGTCTACCTTGTGCCGGCTTTTGTGGGTCTCGGCGCTCCCTACTGGCAGCCCGAGGCGCGCGGCGCCCTGTTCGGGCTGACGCGCGCTACCGGACCCAGCGAGGTCGCGCGCGCTGCGCTCGAGGCCGTGTGCTACCAGACCCGCGACTTGTTGGAGGCCATGCAGCAGGATTGGCCGCGGGGCGGCAAGGCCGTGTTGCGGGTCGACGGCGGCATGGTGGTGAGCGACTGGACCATGCAGTTCCTGGCCGACGTTCTCGATGCGCCCGTGCAACGGCCGACCATCAGCGAAACGACGGCGCTGGGCGCGGCCTGGCTTGCCGGTCATAAGGCCGGCGTCTGGCCGGACGCGGACGGCTTTGCCCGGCAGTGGCAGCTCGAGCGCGCGTTTCTGCCGAGGTTGGCGGCGAGCGAACGGGAGCGCAAATGCGCGGGATGGCGGCGTTCGGTTGCCGCTGTGCTCGACGCGGCGAAGGATGGGCGAGACGGACCATGACGGAACTCAAGAACCTCGAGGCGCTGCGCGAGGTCTATGCGCAGCCGAGCGATCTGTCCCTGCGCAAAGAGCTCGACCATATCGACAGGCACAGCCGCGAGTTCATCGCTCGCGCCCCCTTCGTGGTGATTGCGACGGCCGATGCTGAGGGCTGGCCAGACGCATCGCCACGTGGCGACGCGCCGGGCTTCGTCTCGGTCATTGACGAGAAGCGTTTGCACTTGCCCGACCGTCCGGGCAACAATCGGCTCGATAGTTTCCAGAACCTGATCAGCAATCCCAAAGTCGCCCTTATCTTTCTGGTGCCCGGGCGCCTGGAAACCTTGCGCGTCAACGGCACGGCCCGACTGCTGACCGATAAAGAGCTCACCGCGCGCCATGCCGTGGCCGGCAAACCGGCGCGCGCCATCGTCGAAATCACCGCCGCTAGCGTCTACTTCCAATGCGGCAAGGCGCTGCTGCGATCGGCGCTCTGGCAAGTGGAGCGCTGGCCCTCCCTCGAGGGCCTCGCCACCTTCGCGGAAGCGCTGTCGGACCAAATCAAAGGGCTCGACAAGGCCGCCTCACAAAGCCGGCTGGAAAAGGCCTACCGCGACACGCTCTACTGAGGCTGTTCGCGGGCAAAGGCGACGATGGCCTTGAGCACCTCCCCTTCGCAGTCGCGGTGCGGGGCGTGGCCACAACCTGGGAGCACGAGACGGGAAACGGGACCTCGCACGCGCGCCTCGATGCGGTCGAGCTGGGCCAGGCTGCCGTATTCGTCATCGCTGCCCTGGATGAGCAGGACCGGCGCCGTGATGGCGCTGGCGAGGTTCTCGATGCTCCAGCTCTTAAATTCCGGCGCCAGCCAGGCGTCGGCCCAGCCCAGGAAGGCGTCGTCGACCCGGGCGTGGTACTTGGCGAGACGGCTCCTGAGACCCTCCGCGTCGCCCGCGCTCGCGCAATAGGTGGCGCGGATGTTGGCGATGCTCTGCAGGCAGACGGGTTCCACAAAAACGTGCGGCGCCATCAGCACCAATCTGGCGACCGGGCGTTGGGCGCGCGCGGCATAAATGAGGGCGATGGAGGCGCCATCCGAATGGCCGACCAGCACTGGGGCACCGATGCCGGTCGCATCGAGCAGGGCCGGCAAGACCGCCAGCGCCTCCTCGTGCATGAAGGTCGGTGCGCGCTTGCCCTCAAGGCCGTCGGAGGACCCATAGCCAAAGCGCGAGTAGATAAGGGCACGCGCGCCCAGGCGCGCGGCCACAGAATCGGGAAAATCGCGCCACAGTTCGGCCGAGCCGAGGCCCTCGTGCAGAAACACCAGCGGCGCGCGCTCGCTCGCGCCGGGGATCGAGCGATAGGAAATCCGCCGATTGGCAAGGATCGCAAAGGGCATGGGCTGGCCTGGCGCCGTGCGTGGCACATGGGGTGAGGGTCGTCACTTTAGCAGATTTTGCGCCTTGCCCGATCTTCAGTCCGCGGCGGCAATCCTCCGCCAACGGCCTTTTTTCTCGACCGCGACGGTCCGAGCGGAAGTGGGCGCGGGTTGACACTTTTTTGCGCGCTCGGCCTGGCGTTGGCGGGGCCTGGGGCCGTCAAGTCTCCCCCAATCTGCCACTCCATTGCCCGATTCTGGCGCCTATCTGAACAGGCATTCAGACTAGGCGGTCGAGCCCGAGCTTCCACTTGTCTCAGGGCCGCGCTCAGTGGTTGACGGAACCAAGATACTCGTGCAGGTGCGACGGGTGAGGTGAGGCGCAAAAAAAAGCTGGGGTGCGCCTCAAGAAGGTTTGGGAAGCAATCCTCAAAGCTAGGGAAGCAATCAGGTGTCATTTTCATGCGTGGGCCGCCGAGGCGCGGCCGCGGCCATGCTGCTGGCCTTTCTGCTTGTCGAGGACGTCATCGCCGATCCACCAAAGCCTGCCGGCGATAGCGTTTCCAAAATAGAAACATCAGCCATCGAGCGGGCTCCCGCGGCGGAGCCAAATGCGGCACAGCCCCCGCTGAGCGGGGAAAAGAGAGCGCCGGCTGCCGCCGCCGATCGCTCAGCCTTCGACGCGTTCCTCGATCGGCTGATGCGCGCCGAATCGGGTGGACGGGACACGGCTGCCAACCCGCGCTCGACGGCGCTTGGGCCCTATCAGTTTATCAAGTCGACCTTCCTTGACCTGGCGCGCCGACATTTCGGGGTTGAGGTGCAAGAGCTGAGCGAGGATGAAATCTTGCGGTTGCGTACGGATCGCAGCTTTGCGCGCCGGTGCGCGGAGACCTACTCGCGTGAGAACCTCGCCTTTCTCGCCGAGCAGGGACTTGAGCCGACCTTTGGCCATTTGCGTCTGGCCTTCCTGGTTGGGCCCTTTGCCGCGACCCGCGTGCTCCAGGCCGCGCCGGCAACCCCGGTGGCGGACGTACTGGGGCCGGCGGTGGTCCGGGCCAATCCCTTCATGGCGCGCATGAGCACCAGCAATCTGATTGCCAAGACGGCGCGCGATGTGGGCGAAAGCGCAAGCGAAGTCGACGTGGCGCCGCACGTGCGTGTGGCCGCCGCGCAGCCCGCTCCGGTTGTCTCAGCGCGGCCTGTGTCACGGGCGCTGAGCGCGCGGCACGCCTGTAATCCCAAGTTGGCGAGCTGCCGCAAGTTTGCCGAGATGCAAACGCGGGTCGCCAAGCTCGGCCGTCGCGTTGCCAAGGTCAAGCACCTGACCCGGCGGGTGGCCAAGGTGGCGCCGAGCCACGTCTCGCGGGCGGCCAGCCGCAGGACCACGGCGGAGACTAGACGCCGAGGTGCCGGTGCATGAGCTCAGGGCGCGCCTTGAGCTGGTGTGGGGTTCCTTCGAAGACGATCTCGCCCTTGACCAAAATGACGATCCGGTCGGCGATGGCGGTGACCGAGGCCACCGTCTTGTCGATGATGAGCGTGGTCATGCCGGTCGCGCGGATCAGGCGGATGGTGCGCCAGATCTCCTCGCGCAAGAGCGGGGCCAGGCCTTCGGTGGCCTCATCGAGCAGGAGCAGGCGCGGGTTCATCATCAGCGCACGGCCGATCGCCAGCATCTGTTGCTCGCCGCCGGAGAGCTGATCGCCACGATGCGTGAGGCGCTGGGCGAGGCGGGGAAAAAGCTCAAGCACGCGCGGCAACGTCCAGGTGCCGGGCGTGCTGGCCGCCTCGGCGATGTTCAAGTTCTCGGCCACGCTCAGGTTGGCGAAAATGCCGCGCCCCTCCGGCACATAGGCCACGCCGCGTTGGGCGATGGCGTACGTCGGCATGGCCGTGATGTCCTCCCCGTCGAGCAGCACCTGGCCACGGCGCGGCCGCAGCAAACCCATGAACGTGCGCACCAGCGTGGTCTTGCCCATGCCGTTGCGGCCCATCAGCCCGATGGTCTCGCCTTTGGCGATCCGCAGGGAAATGGCGTAAAGCGCTTGGCGCTGGCCATAGTAGGTGTCGAGGCTCTTCGCCTCCAGCAGGGGTGCGGGGGCGGCGGCCGGCATCAGGGCGAGCCTCCGAGGTAGGCTTCCTGCACGCTGACGTTGGCGCGGATTGCCTGCGGCGTGCCCGCGGCCAGCACCGATCCTTCGGCCATCACCGTCATCCAATGGGCGACGGCGAACACGACGTCCATATCGTGCTCGATCAGCAGCACGGCGTGTTGGCGGGCGAGGGTGCGCAACAGCTCCACCATCCGCTGCGACTCCTCAACGCCCATGCCGGCGAGGGGTTCGTCCAACAGGAGCACCTTGGCGTGCCCAGCGAGCGCCATGGCTATCTCGAGCTGCCGTTGCTCGCCGTGCGACAGGGTTCCCGCTTCTCGGTGCGCCAGCGCCAGGAGATGCACCCGCGCCAGGCTCGCCTCGGCGTGCTCAATGAGGTCGGAGCGCCGGCTGCTCCGCTGCAGCGGATTGAGGCTATCCTGCACCGCCTGCACGGCGAGCCGCACGTTCTCAAGGACGCTGAGGGGCAGGAAGATGTTGGTCTTCTGAAATGAGCGGCCGATGCCAAGCCGCGCCATGCGCCAGACCGGTTCGCCGGCGACGTCCCGGCCCTCGAGCAGGATGCGCCCGGCGCTTGGTGTCAGCGTGCCCGAAAGCATGTTGACGAGCGTGGTTTTGCCGGCGCCGTTGGGTCCAATGACGGCGTGCAGCTCGCCATGGTGCAAGGCGATGGAGACATCGTGGACGGCCACCAGCCCGCCGAAGTTGCGGCTCAGCCGCTCAGTCGCCAGCACCGTGGCCCGGCCATCGCGCGCGTCAGTCATGCGGGCTGACCTTGGCTGCGCGTCCCGGTTCCCCGCCCGATCCCTTTCGGGGCCAGCGCGGGACCCATATGCCACTCAAGCCCCTGGGCAGCGACAAGACCACCACAAGAATAATGAGGCCCTCGACCAGGAGTTTGCGCTCGGTCACGAGCTGGGCGACCTCGCCGATCGCGGTATAGGCGAGCGCGCCAACGATGGGCCCACTCAGGGTGCCGAGGCCGCCCAATAGGATCATCAGCAGCGCCTCGGCCGAGCGGTGCCAACCCACCAGCTCGGGGTTCACGAAGCCTTCCTTCATCGCATACATGTGCCCGGCGATACCGGCGAGCAGTCCGGCGATGGCGAAGGCGGCGAGCTTGAAGCGATAGGTATTAAAGCCCAAGGCCAGCATGCGCTGCTCGTTGACGCGGATGCCCGCAAGAACGCGGCCGAACAGCGAGCCGAGGAGAGCGCGAAGGGCGAGATACATCGCCACCAGCAACAGCAGAGACAGATAGTAGTAGGCGAGCGGACGCTGCCGTCGCGTCAAGGGCAGTTGCCAATCGAGCAGCGATAGGGTGGGGCGCATCAGGTAGGCGCCGTCCGCGCCGCCGCCAAGCTTGGTATTGTGAAAGATGAAGAACACCATCTGGCCAAAGGCAAGGGTGACCATCAGAAAAAAGAAGCCTTTGGTCCTGAGCGACAGGGCGCCGACCAAGAGCGCGGCGAGCCCGGCCACGGCGGCCGCGGCCGGCAGCGTCAGGAGCACGGAGAGTGCGTGGTCGGCGGGCGTAATGGCATACACCGTATAGGCGCCGAGGCCGTAGAAGGCGGCATGACCGAGGCTGACAAGCCCCGTGCAGCCGACCAGCAGCTGCAGGCTCAAGGCCAGCATGGCCGCGATCAGGCCGGTCGTGATGAGGCCCGTGTAAAACTCGGAGATGCCGAGCGGGAGCACGGCAAGGATGGCGGCGCCGACGCCCATGAGCCAGGCCCCGCGGGTCTGCCTGGCGAGTTTGGCGCGCATCGTGTTGAGGTGTGCGTGCGCCATCATGCGCGCCGCCCAAAAAGGCCCGTGGGGCGCCAGAGCAACACGGCGGCCATCAGGACGTAAACGACAAGTCCCGCCACTTTGGGGGCATAGGCCGCGCCCAACGTGTCGACCAGGCCAAGGATCAGGGCCGACCAGAAGGCACCGGACACCGACCCCAGCCCACCGATCACGACCACGACGAAGGAGATGATCAAGAAGCCATCGCCCATATTGGGGTAGACGGAGTAGAGCGGGGCCGCCAGCGCACCGGCGATGAGGGCCAGCGCGGTACCGACGGCGAATAGGGTGAGATGCACGCGTCGCGCATTGATGCCAAGCACATCGACCATCTCGGGCTTCTCAGCGGCGGCGCGGATGATGGCGCCGAAGCGCGTGCGCTCGATCCACCAAAACAAGAGGCCGGCCAGCACGAGGCAGATGGCGATCACGGCAAAGCGGTAGGCGGAGTAGCTGAACTGGGCGGTGATGGGCACGGAAAAATCCAGGAGTGCGGGGACCGGAACGGAATAAAAGTCGTTGCCGACGAGGAGGGAGCGAAACTCCTCGAACAGCAAAATCAAGGCGAAGGTGAGCAGCACCTGGTCGAGGTGCTCGCGCGCGTAGAAATGCCGAAACAGGCCGGCCTCGAGCGCAGCGCCGATGAGGAGGCCGCCGAGCGCGGCGGCGGGCAGCGCCAGCCAGAGCGAGCCCCAGCGTGCCGTGATCAGGTAGGCGACGTAGGCGCCGATCATGAACATCGAGCCGTGGGCGAGATTGATCACGCCCATGACCCCAAAAATGAGGGTGAGGCCGCTGGCGATCAAAAACAACAGCAGGCCGTACTGCAGGCCGTTGAGGAGCTGCGCGAGCAGTCCTGGGAAGTCCATGCCATTCAGCCGCGGGCGAGGGTCGAAGAAGCCGGCCCGCCATTCTGGCGGGCCGGCGCCACGTCGTCCAAGTTCAGGCGAGCTTACAGCCCGTGCCGGGATCTGCCAGGTTTTCGGCGGCAATGCCGATCACCTTGTTCTGGCCCCCCTCGGCCCGGCGTAAGTAGACGTTCTGGGTGATGTTCTGGGATGGCGACATGGCGATGGGGCCGCGCGGGCTCTCGAGCTTGGCGGCGCGCAAGGCTTTATAGAGATTGGCCTCATCATCGATGTTGCCTTTGACGGCCTCGAGCCCAAGGGCGAGCAATTGCGCGGCATCGTAGCCCTGCACGGCGTAGACATCGGCGTCACGGCCGGCCTTGTCCTTGAAGGTCTTGCGGAAGGCGGCATTCTTGGCGTTGTCGAGCCCATCGCCGTAGTGCAGCGCCGTCTCAATCCCCTCTGCCGCGGCGCCTTGGGCCTCAAGCGTTCCCTCGGTCAGGAAGCCCGAGCCGCACAGGGGCGCTTTGAGGCCGGCTGCTGCGTATTCCTTGACGAACTGGACGGCGCCGCCGCCGGCGAAGAAGGAGCCCACCACATCGACGCCGAGGCTTGGAATTTGTGCCAACAGCGGCTGGAAGTTGGTCTGCGGAAAAGGCAGCGTCAAGCTCGGCAGCACCTCGCCACCACCCTTTTCGAAGCCTTCCTTGAAGCCGGCGCCGCTCTCCGCGCCGGCCGCGTAGTCCCAGGTCACCCACACGCTTTTCTTATGGCCCTTTTTGGCGGCGGCCAGGCCCATGCCGTAGGCGGGCTGCCAGTTGGTGAAGGAGGACCTAAAGACGTTTTTGGCGCACAGCTGCCGTGTCACCGCGACGTTGCCGGCGTTGGGGACGATGGTGAGCGTGCCGCTGTCCTGCACGACCTTGTGGATGCCCATTTGCACGCCCGAGTGGACGGTGCCGATCAGCACATCGACCGCATCGCGTTTGACGAGGCGCTCGGCATTCTGCGGCGCGTTCTCGGGCTTTGACTCATCATCGAGCTTGACGATTTGGATCTCGCGGCCGCCGAGCTTGCCGCCCTTCTCGGCGATCAAGAGTTCGATGGCGGTGGTGATGTTTTCCCCGAGCTTGGCGAAGGTCCCCGAGTAGGGCAGCATCAGGCCCACTTTCAGGGGTTTTGCTTGCGCGATCGCCCAACGTGTCGGGAGCGCCGCGGCGGCGGCCGCGGCCGCGCCGCCCCCGATCAGGCCTCTGCGTGAGAGGGTTGTTGCAACAGGTCTTTTCATGGCGTCCTCCCTGCCCTGCCGGGCCCCGACTTTAAGCGCTGCGGTTGAGGTTAATGCTGGCTCTTGGCTCGCATACCGGGCCGGCAATTGCAACGTTGGAGCGCGTGGCATTGCTGGGCGCTGCGCCTTTTAAACTCGGGCCGAACCGAGGGCCGAGGTGGGTAGGGCACATTCGCGCACGGGCCATGGGCGGCGCGACGGCCGACGGCGACCTTGGCCCGCCTCGCCCTGTGGCCGAAACGTCGGGGCTCACGGGCATTTCACCCGCTCTCAAACCTTAGTACAATACTTTACCTGTACTTTGGTCCAGTATTGGGTCCGACTTCCTCATCTCTTCGGCTGCCCGAAGGGTGCGTATGGTGTAGCCCGAGAAGGCCAGACCGCCAAGAGGCGGCGGCCTTGTGGCCCGGCGGTGCGGGCGGGGTGGGGTGACGATGTCCGCGCGCTCCCCCTGGCGGCCAACGGTGGCTAGGCAAGGTGTTGGGGGCTGTTGGTGAGAGACAAGATTCGTGTTGCCGTCATCGATCCCTATCCCCTGTTCCGGCAGGGAATCATTCAAACCATCGTGCAGTCACGCCAGCTCGAGCTGGTGGCCGAAGGGGCAACGCTCAGCGATGCCGAGCGCGCGGTGCACGAAGCGAGCCCCGACGTGCTCATTTTCGACATTGGGCTGCCCGACACGGCGGCCGACAGCGTGCAGGACTTCATCAAGCGCGGCCCCGACTGCAAATTGGTGGTGCTGACGTCCTCCGACGATGTTGCCAGCGTTTCCAAGGCCCTGGCCGCCGGCATCCAGGGCTACATCTTAAGGGGTGTGACGGGCAGCGAGCTGGTCGAGGCGATCGAGACCATCAACAGCGGGCAGCCCTACATCACCCCGAAACTGGCCTCCCGTCTGCTGACGGAAGCCAGGGGCGGGCCGCTGTCGGCCATTCGCGAGGCCAGTCCGAAGCTCGAGTTGAGCTACCGCGAGCAGCAAGTTCTGATCCGGATTTCCCGGGGTCTGACCAACAAGGAGATCGCGATTCAGCTCGGCTTGAACGAGCGCACGATCAAGCATTACCTGACGCAGCTCTTTAAGAAGATGCGTGTGCGCAATCGTTTGGAGGCGATCCAGAGCGCCAAGCGCTT
>Ga0081455_10000030_pt1 | contig 148346 bp, 144 predicted proteins | sample TabmetS3T2R1_FD_70207 | JGI IMG/M metagenome (GOLD analysis project Ga0081455, IMG submission 70207) | Tabebuia heterophylla rhizosphere microbial communities from the University of Puerto Rico - S3T2R1 | ecosystem: Host-associated > Plants > Roots > Rhizosphere ...
CTGGCCGCCGAGCGAGGTACGAGCGAGGCTGGTTGGACGCGGCCGGAGCATGCCCAGCCCCGGCCCAAACCTCAGCCAAACGAAACCCTCAGTCCGGCTGCTGCGCCAACGCCTCCGCGATCGCCACCCGCTCCATTTCGGCCGTCCGATCCACGTCTGTGTCCAGCCGGTCATGCGACACCACGGACTGCAACGCCCGCAGCACACCCGACGCCTCGGCACCCCAGGAGGAGACGTAGGAGAACTGCCACCACCACAGCGCCTCGTCGACTCGCCCTGCCCGGAAGTGCTGCAGTCCGTGGGCGACCCGGCCGGCGATCGCGGTGACGTCGTCGGAGACGCGGGAGGGTACGAGGTCGGGCGGGTCGACGTAGGGGTCGAAGACCTCGGTGTAGTCGTCGAACCCGTCGAGCAGCTTGGCGAGCTCCTCGCGGATCCGGTCGAGATCGGGATCGGGACCCGCGTCCGGCTCGTACTTCTCCGACGGCACGAAGTCGATCTGTACTCCGAGGCGGGCGCCGGCGAGCAGCAGCTGGCTCACCTCGAGCAGCAGCAGGGGCACGGCACGGCTCGGGTCGCCGCTACTGGCAATCTCACGTACAGCGAGCAGGAAGCTCTCGACCTGGTCGGCAACAGATTGCGCCAGATCCTCGACGTCGCTGTTGACTGCCTTTTGGTCACTCATCGACCGCTCGCCTTCCCTCGAATGCCCGACCGAGTGTGACCTCGTCTGCATACTCGAGGTCGCCTCCGACCGGAAGACCACTCGCCAACCTTGTCACGCGCAACCCCATGGGGCGCAACATCCGAGTTAAATACGTGGCCGTCGCCTCGCCCTCGAGGTTCGGATCCGTGGCCAGGATGACCTCGGTGACGGCGCCGTCGGCGAGCCGCTGCATCAGCTCCTTGATCCGCAGATCGTCCGGTCCGATGCCCTCGATCGGGCTGATCGCGCCGCCGAGCACGTGGTAGCGGCCACGAAACTCGCGAGTACGTTCGATCGCCACGACGTCCTTGGACTCCTCGACGACGCAGAGCACCGAGGGGTCGCGCCGCTCGTCGGTGCAGATCCGGCAGACGTCGGACTCGGCGACGTTGCCGCACACCTGGCAGAAGCGGACCTTGTCCTTGACCTCGACGAGCACCTGGGCGAGCCGGCGCACGTCGACCGGGTCGGAGTCGAGCAGGTAGAACGCGATCCGCTGGGCGCTCTTGGGACCGACGCCGGGCAGTCGGCCCAGTTCGTCGATGAGGTCCTGGACGACCCCTTCGTACACGGTCGGCTCCCTCAGAATCCGATCGGACGGGACGGCGGATCCTTCGGCGGCAGGCCGGGCAGGCCTTCACCGCCTGGACCGGCGAATCCCCCCAGCCTCTCGCCGATGAGAGTCTGCGCCTTGTCGCTGGCGTCGCGGATCGCGGCCACGATCATGTCCGCCAGGGTCTCGGTGTCGTCCGGGTCGACTGCCTTGGGATCGATGTCCAGCCCGAGAAGGTCGCCGGTGCCGTTGACCCGAGCAGTGACGAGCCCGCCGGCCGCCGATCCCTCGACGACCTCCGACGCCAACTCTTCCTTGGCGGCGAGCAACTGCTCCTGCATCCGCTGGGCTTGGGCCAACAGCGCCGACATATCCGGCAGACCGTCCTCTGTCACGGCCGCTCCTTCCGATCGACGTGCACGGAGCGAGCGTACGCCGATCAAGCGACAACGAGCGCAACGAGGCGCTAGTCAAGCCGGTCGCGACAGCCGCCGAGGGACATCGGCCGCGACCGTACGCGTCACCGTCCGTACGACGTCGGGATCTCGCAGCAGGCGCCGATGGCCGAGGCCGCGGGTCGTAAGGAGCTCGGCATCCGGCCAGCCGGCCACCAGCGCCTCCGTCGTGAGGTACGGCGTCTCCCGGTCGTCGCGATCGTGGACCGCGAGCAACGACGTCGGCTCGAGCGCCGATGCGTGGGCCGCGATGTCGAACTCGTCGAGCGACATGCCGACCCGGCGCTCGACCCGCTCGGCCAGCCGCCGCATCGTACGCGGGCCCGATCCCAGTCGGGCCCCGAAGACCGGGAAGGCGTCGCGGACGTCCACCATCGGCGCGATCATCACCAGTCGCTTCGCGCCGAGCCAGCCGTGTCGCATCGCGAGTACGGCGACCAGCGAGCCCATCGAGTGGCCGATCACCGCCTGAGCCGGCCCGTACTCGGCCGCGACCGCATCGAGGCTCTGGGCGAACTCGACGATGTCGGTGGAGCGCGGTCCCGACCGACCCGGGCCTGACGCACCGTGGCTCGGAGCGTCGTAGGCCACGACGGTGAATCCGGAGGCGACGAGCGGGCGTACGAAGGCGGTCAGCTGACCCGAATGGCCGCCCCACCCGTGGACGAGGTAGACCGCCGGCCCGCTCCCCCAGGTCCAGCCGCGCAGGTCGCGTCCGCGCCATCGCAGGTCGAAGGGCGTGCCACCGTCCGGCGGCCGGGCGGCCCCACTCGACGGGACGGTGAACCACAGTCGCTCGGCCCACCTCGCACCTACGCCTGGCGCGGTGCGTTCGAGAGCCGAGAAGGCGGTACGAACCGCACGCTCGCGATTTCTAGGACGAACGATCGTGCTTTTCTTAGCGGAGAGATCGGTCATGATGAGGAACTCCAGAGGGATCAGGCCGGGCGGCTGGCCGCCTCGACGAGGGACTCGTAGGCACGCCGGGCCCGCTCCGGAGCGCGCTCGTCGCGGAGCAGCCGGCTGGCGTGATGGTGACTCAGCATGATGCCGTGCAGCTCATAGGCGAACTGCTCGACATCGACGTCGGATCGGAACTCGCCTTCGGAGATCGCAGTGCCGGCGATGGTGGCGATCGAGTCCAGCCAGTCCCGCTCGGAGCGGACCAGGGCGTCGCGCACCGGTCCGGGCCGATCGTCCAGCTCCGACGCCGCCGCCACGAAGATGCAGCCCCCGTTGAGCTCGTCATTGGTCCAGGTCAGCCAGTGGTCGAAGAGCGTATCGAGGCGAGTACGCCCGCGGGGCGCCGCGAGGGCCGGCCGCATGACACTGTCGATGAACCGCTGGCGGGCATGCTCGAGCACCTCGAGTTGCAGGGACTCCTTGGACTTGAAGTGCGCGAAGAGCCCGCTCTTGGACATCTCGATGTGCGCGGCCAGCTGACCGATCGTCAGTCCGCGCAGCCCGTCCTGCGAGGCGACCTGGATCGCCTCGTCCAAGATCGCCTGCCGGGTCTCCTCACCCTTGCGCACGGCCGTACTTTAGCACGATCGTACGTTTCTTGTCACTGCCTCAAGCGCGGCCTCAGTCGTGCGGGATCTCCTCGATCACCTTCGCGCCGAGCTCGCGGGCCAGCAGCTCGTCGTGGTCGACGCCCTCGTCGATCGTGGGGTCGTCTGGATGCGCGTCGGCGTCGGCGGCCTGCTCCTCGTCGCGCGAGCGAGGACCGTTGCGGGTCGGCTCGATCGCGTTGCGGGCATCCTCCCGGGCGCCGTTGGCCACCGGTGGCGGGCTGGCCGGCTCGGCCGGTGGCTTCGCGGCGGCTCGAGACGACCCCGACGGACTCGCCGGGTTGGCCGACGGGTCGACGACCGTCTCGACCGCCCACTCCACGCCGATCACGTCGACCAGCGCCTGGCGCAATATGTCGTCACAGCCGCTGCGTACGAAGGAGTCGCGAGCACCGGCGTTGACGACCGCGATCGTGAGGGTATTGCCCTCCAGGGCATGCACATTGGCGTTCTGGCTCAGCATGACCCAGGCGAACCGACGCTTCGCCATCACCGACTCCAGCACCTGCGGCCAGAGGCGGCGCACGTCGACCAGCGATAGCGCACCGCCTGTCGACGGCTCGGGTTCGGCCGGCTCGGGCTTGGCCGCTTGGGTCGGTTCCGGCTCCGGCGCCGACTTCTCGGGCTCCGGTGTGGCAGCGGCCGGCTTCTCGGTCTGCTTGGGCGGCGATGCCTTCGCCTTCGGCGCCCGCTTCGACTTCGGCTTCGACTCGGCCGGTGGCGTGGCCGGGGTCTCGGCATAAGTCAGCCGATCCGACGCGGCTGACGCAGCCGGGGCAGCGCCAGTCGCCTCCGGCTCGGCGCCCGCGATCGTCAGCCGTCGCTCGAGCCGGTCCAACCTCGCCTGCACGCCGGCCTCGGAGTCGTCGGCGCCGGGCAGCAGCAGCCGGGCGCAGATCAGCTCGAGCAGCAGCCGTGGCGCCGTCGCACCCCGGATCTCGTCGAGCCCCTGACTCACCACCTCAGCGGCATGGGTCAACTCAGCCGGACCGTAGCGGGCAGCCTGACTCTCCAGCCGTTCGGCGGCGTCGCCCGACACCTCGAGCAGGCCCTTGCCGATCGCCCCGGGCACGGCCGACACGACGATCAGATCGCGGAACCGGCGGAGCAGGTCTTCGGCGAACCGCCGCGGCTCCTGGCCACTGTCGATGACCTTGTCGACCACGCCGAACACGGTGGCGCCGTCGCCGGCCGCGAAGGCATCGACCGCGTCGTCGAGCAGCGAGTCCGGGGTGTAGCCGAGCAGAGCGGCGGCGCGGCTGTAGGTCACGCCCTCCTCGCCCGCCCCCGCGATCAGCTGGTCCAAGACGCTGAGCGTGTCGCGGACCGAGCCTGCGCCCGCGCGTACGACCAACGGCGCCGCCGTCGGATCCAGGGCGACGCCCTCGCGCTCGCACAGCTCACTCAGGTAGTCGGTGAGCAGTCGCGGCGGCACCAACCGGAAGGGGTAGTGATGCGTACGCGACCGGATCGTCCCGATCACCTTGTCCGGCTCGGTCGTCGCGAACACGAACTTCAGATGGTCCGGCGGCTCCTCGACGAGCTTCAGCAGCGCGTTGAAGCCCTGCGCGGTCACCATATGGGCCTCGTCGATGATGTAGATCTTGTAGCGGCTGCTGACCGGCGCGAAGAACGCCCGCTCCCGAAGGTCTCGGGCATCGTCCACGCCACCATGGCTCGCGGCGTCGATCTCGATGACGTCAAGCGACCCCGGTCCGCCTCGGGCCAGGTCGCGGCAGCTGTCGCACTCTCCACACGGCTCGGCCACCGGCGCCCGCTCGCAGTTGAGCGCCCGCGCCAGGATGCGCGCACTGGTCGTCTTGCCGCAGCCGCGCGGGCCAGAGAAGAGGTACGCGTGGTGCACCCGATTGCTCTCGAGAGCATGCCGCAGCGGCTCGGTGACGTGGTCCTGACCGATCACCTCGGCGAACGTCTCGGGCCGGTAGCGGCGATAGAGCGCCAGCGGAGCAGTCACCTTCCGAACCCTAACGCTCGTCGCGGACAGGCCCACGCCCTCCGTGCACATCGCCGACGGTCGTACGACCACGAGTGGCTGACGATGGCACCACGAGTGACCGATGACCCCACCATGAGTGGCTGATGATCGGGAGAAAGACGGCTCCCCGCGCACCCGGAAGAGCTCGCTTACCCTTGCTGCCTTCCGGCCCTGGGGGAGTTCGGCGAGGTACCGCCGCACGGGGAACCTTCGCCGAGTGTACGAGACGGCGCCTCGGCCGAGCGATCGCGGTCGGCCGACTGGCGAATTCCGCCCCGCCGAGCGTTCCGCGTATCCTCTGGCGCGGAGGATTCGCCTAGTGGCCTATGGCGCTCGCTTGGAAAGCGGGTTGGGTTAACAGCCCTCGCGGGTTCGAATCCCGCATCCTCCGCCAATGCTCACCAGCACGCGCTACCCGCCCAGGGAGCCTTGTGCGGAGAAGTCCCAAACAGCGCGCTCGCCAGGGCCCACGGTGAGACGTGACCGACCGATGACCTCGACGTGCTCGGTGGGTACATCATTCGCCAGCATGAACTCGACTTGCTGCATCCCAACGGTGTCGCCGGTCGTGGCGTGCAGCTCGATGGTGGTGTCCACGTCCTGCGCGGATAGCACATCCGCGCTGGCCTCGATCTCGAAGCCCGCCGCCCTCAGCAACGGCTCTGCCGTAGCGATGTCGCCGGCGGAAGAGGCCAGCCGAACCAGACTTACGTCGCGGATGAACGGTCCTGCGCGTCCGCTGCCTCGCCCGGGGGATTCGTCCAGTCCAGGTATCGGGACTCGCGGACCTCAAGGTCGCTCTGGGCTGTCAGGTCCTCGCTCACCCAGGTGCCGAAGATCTGTGATGGTCCGACGGATTTCAGGTAGTCGAACCATGGCTTTTGCTCATTGTCCTCATCGAGCATTCTCCGACCCTGCTCCGCTCGGCCGCCCAGGGTCGCCATTTGGTCCGAGACGAGCTTGAGCCCGCCCCGACTCCGGGACGAGAGCCCGAGGCCGACAGCACCTTCTTGCGCTTCGGGACCTTCAAGGTCGTCGGGGCCGAACAGCTCGACGTAGGTTCGGCGCCCGAACAGGTAGCGACCCGTCCAGCTCCCCATGTCAGTGGCGGTCGTACCCACCTCGAACATGCCGAAGCCGCGCAGGAAGTCGGAGTCGGCGATCTCATCCGCTGTGCCGGCGTCGACGACGGCGAAGACGTGGTCGAAATAGGCAACCTGGGGTCGAAACGTCCGCGATTTGTCCATGTTCATACGGCGACCGCCTCCACCTGGCGTCCCGAGCGCGGCCTGGGCAGTGCTCAACCGCTTCCCAAGCGGTTTCACTCACAACCGCCTCTGCAATCGAGGCGGAGCGGGTCACACCCTCATCGGGCGTGGCCAGCCGTTGCCGCGACTGGGCGTCATCGTAAGCGGGGCCCGTGAGCGAGTAGGACCGAAGGTCTCACCGGCGAGGGCACGCGGCGAGGCATATGCATCTGCCTCGGCGTACCCCGGGATGTTCAGCGGCGGATGCGGACACGGCTAGGGCCCCAGCGCCCCTATCGGCCCACCTGGATCTCTACCACACCGCTCGTTGCTGCTACGTGGTCGGCGTCTGCGGGTTTGCGGATGCGATAGCGGAACTGGCCAGCTGCCGAGTGGCGCACCGAGAACGTTGCAGCGCTGGTCGAGGACAGATCTTGGCGCCCCACGACCTTCCAGGACCCGTTCTCACGACGCTGGAGGGCTACCTTCTGGCCCTCATGGTTCGGCTTCACCGTGGCGCTGAAAGTAAAGGTCGTTCCTGGCGGGCCCGACGTCCGATCGGCGGCAAAGCTGACGCGAGGGGACACCAGCACACTCACCTTGTCGGCTACTGCCTGTCGATGTCCGTCGGAGCCGAAGTAGTTGAGCCGATAGTCGAGATTCTGCTTCGGCTCCACCGACACCGAGTACCTCCCGCTGTCGGCGGTGTTGATCCGCTTGAGAAAGCGCCACGCGTCGGTGCCGTGGGGGCTGGAGTAGACGTAAAGCGGCTCGTTGCCGAGCGGAGCGTCCGTGAGAGCGTCGTGGAGGTTGCCGAGCAGGGACGCACTCGAGCCGAACGTCAATTGAGCGGATGTCCCCATCAGATCGATCGCGCTGCGAGTCTTGGTGGCATCGGCGCCGGCACGCCACTCCAAGGTTCCGGTAAGCGCGGCCGGGCCTCCCTCGCAGTGCTGCTCGAAGGAGATCGAGACTCCGGTCATCTCGCCGCTCTCGTAGGAGGCGTCGTTGACCGTGAAGCTACCTGTGAGTTTGTTGCACCCTCGGCCGTTCCCAAACAGATCCATCCCCGGGGTCGACGTCGAGTTGAACGGATACCGGGTCGCGCCGTTGAACGTCGTGCCCGGGAGCAGCAGGTGGCCGGAATCCGCTTCGAAGTCAGCGTCCCACCAATCGTCGCCACCCCGAACGCTGAAGCTGATGTACGACTCGGTTCCCGAGGCCGAAATCGTCGCGTCGGCCGGTGTGTAGGCCCAGTCTTGGCCACCGCCGATGTAGTCGCCCGGCTCACTATGCATCGTCCATGAGGTGCGTCCATCCATCCCGTCACCACTGAGGGAGACTCGACGGACCACACCGTCGACCGTGATCGCCAGCACGCCGCGCCTCGTTCCGGTCGCCGACGGTTTGAACGACACGTAGACCACACAGGTCGCGTCCGGCACGATCGTCCCGCAGCTGTTGCCGGCCACGCCAAAGTCGCTGGACCCAGCCCAGATCGATGCGCCCGAGACCGTGACTTCCGATGCGCTGGTGTTGGCGACTGTCACTGGCACGATGCGGCTGGAGACCCCTGGATACTCCGAGGGCCATTGGAGGTTGTCCGCAGCCACGAGAGCGTCTGCCTGGCCGGCGGGCATTCCGTACTTGATCTCACCGAACAGCGCTGCGTCACCGCCCTCGCAGTGCTGCTCGTAGACCAGCCACAATCGGCTCAGGTCGGGTGCGAGATCCAAGACCGTGAAGCTTCCTTCGATGGTGTTGCATCCGCGGCCGTCCCCGTGGATATCGATGCCGGGATGGCCGGCGGACCGAAATGGTGTGCGTTCCGCGTCTTCGTACCTGCCGACGTCGAGCGTCTCTCCCTGTGGGGCTGCGAAACTCATGTTGAACCCGGTGCCCGACGGCCCGCCCGAAACGGATACGTTGACCGCGCTGGAGGGTGAGCCGGTGACTCCGATCGTTCCCGCCCCCGGCCGCCAGATCCAGCTGGCTCCGCCACCGACGTAGTCCCCCACTTCACTGACCATCGTGACGTACGAGGTCTGCGAACCTGCTGCATGCGCAGGAGTTTCAGCTCCTATCGGCAGTAGAACAGCGGATCCGAGCAGGGTGCTAGCAACGACTGCGGCGCGCTTCCGCATGAGAGATCTCCCCAGAGACAACAGGAGCGGCCGAGTCCACTCGCGGGCCGGGACAACGTATCCAACCCAACCCAGGGCGGCAAGAGACCGCTGCTCCGGCTGACCTACTTAGCAACATCACGGGACATCGCAAGCACCAACCCCCGCGCGGGCTTGATCGCAGTTCGCTCGGCGATGTCGGCGGGCGGTGCCAAGCTTCCCGCTACCGAGAACGAACGAAGGAAGCTCGATGCGAAGCGTTCCTCTTCTGCGAAAGGTCGATGCCGTCACGGTTCCGGTCCCCGACCTCGACAGTGGCCTCCGCTTCTACCGAGACGGACTTGGGCACGAGCTGCGGTGGCGCAACAACGAGCTGGGCCAGGCCGGGTTGGCATTGCCTGACAGCGACACCGAGATCGTCTTGGCGACTCGCCTCGATTACGAACCCAACTGGTTCGTGTCCTCGGTAGACGAGGCCGCAAAGGCCGTCCGGGCAGCGGGTGGACGGGTGATTACCGAGCCATTCGACATTCCGGTCGGCCGCGTCGTCGTCGTGGCCGACGCCTTCGACAACACCCTTGTTCTGCTTGACCTGTCGAAGGGTCGCTATGCGACGGACGACACCGGATCGGTGACCGGCGTCGTTGGCGGGCAGCAGGACTGACTACGCGGGCGCTCCGCTGCGAGCCGCCCAGCGTCCGGCCAGCCCGTCCAGCATGATCAGGACCCGACTCCGCTTGGGTTCGTCGGACTCCGCGAGCTCGCTCAATGCCTCGTGAGCCAGGCCGAGCAACAGACTCACTTGGTCGGCGGACAGCAGATCCGGCACCGCCGGAGTGCGCTCCTTGAGGGTCACACAGATGCGGACCAGGGCGACGACGGTGACGGCGTCCCGGTCGGTCAGCTGGGTCCCGGGCGCCGGCTTGGCCAAGCCGAGCAGCTGCTGGACCCGGGAGGTCTCGAGCAGTTCGCAGCCGAGCCGCACTAGATAGTCGAGCGCATCGGCGGCCTCGCCCGGTGGCAGCGAGTCCAGGCCCTCGCAGACGCCCCGCGACACCTCCTCGAGGGTGTCCCGGTAGGTCCGGTCGTTGCTGCGACGGTGAGCGAGCTCCCGTCGCATCGGGACGACGACCTCTTTGGCCATCAGGAGCGCCCGGCGGAAGAGCTTCGGATCATCGGTCATCCGAAGCGCGAGGGCGACCCACGAGTGCAGCGGGTGGGCCAGACCACGGCAGCGCTCCTTCACCACGTGCGGCTGTCGGGTGAGCGGATCGATGCCCAGCCGGGTGAATGCCTCTTCCCAGTCCTCGCACAACTGTCGCTGGATCGCCCGGCCGCCCTCGACATCACCGGCGTCGGCGATCTCAACGGCGTACGCATCGAGGCGCACGGACAACTTGTCGATGAACTCGAGCCAGGCCCCGGGCGACATCTGGTCGCGATAGCCCTCCCGGACCACGCCATAGAGCTCGAAGAGCGCCAGCCCCGCCACCAGTGTCGACTCGTACGGCATGTCGAAGCCCCTAGCCTTGCGGTAGCGCAGGTCGCTCGCGATCGCCGACAAGTGCGCGGCCCTGGTCTCCAGCGCCGGGAGCGAATCGGCTCCGAACAGCTCCTCTGCCACGGTGGCGACCTCGCCCATGAGCTCGCGGCAGGTTGTACCCACCTTGCGCGGCGTCTTCGCGGTCACGCGAAGCACCCGCAGCATCAGCACGAGAACGCGGATCGTCTCGTACTGCACATCGCGATCGAACCGGGTGAGCTCCGGCGTGGTCGGGATCCGCGGAAGCAGGCGTCGCCAGTGGGCGTCGATCGTCGGGTCGTACGGTTCACGGTCCGCAGGAGGCTCGTGAGGCGGACGGATCGTGTCACCGCAAGGCTCGACCAGGTGGTAGGTCTGCATGTTTCCCTCGGTGAAGTCGATCAGCAGCGGCTGCCGGTCTAAGGCAACGTCCATGCGTCGGTTGCCCGCGTGGTCGATCGTGACGCGGGCCAGACCGGACACCATCGACCCGCGCAGCAGGTGACTGGCGAACCGGTCGACCAACTCCGCGGCGAGCAGCGCGTTGTTGGCCTCGTAGTCACCGCTGATCGCCTGCGGCTTGACCACGTCGTCCATCAGGCCGTCGAGAATGCCGAGGGTCTTCGCGTCCAGAGACCGACCGGCGGCGCTACCGGCCCGGTTGCGGGCGGTGCCGAACTCGATGCTGTCGGCCTGCGGTGCGGCGTCCTCGTCGACCCACGGCGTCCACTCGATCAGCGCGCCGCGCTGGACCGCTCGAGCCTGGAGAGACGCCACGAGCAGCGCCGGCTGCGCCTCGTAGACGTCCAGCAGCAGCGCGGCCCACGCGGTGATCCGCATCGAGTCCGCCAACGGCCGGCCGTCCTGGGCCTGGCTGACCAGGTCGAGCACGTGGTGCATCGTCGGCCGGACCGAGTCGAACAGCTGGTTGGCGCCGGTGAGTACGAGCGCGGCCTTGGTCTCTGGCCCGTACTTGCTCAGCGTGGCCGACGCGATCGCCGTCGAGTCCGGCCGTTTGGCATCGGGCGGCGCACCACGGCCGATGTCGGCGCTGGTCAGGGCGTTGTAGTCGCTCAGCCGGATCCGAGAGCCGTCGGCGGAATCAGGTGCTCCGATCCCGAACAGGACGGCGACATTGCGAGCGAGCCGCACGGATGTGCGCCGCGTGTTGTTCAGGCGCCCGCCGGGAGCGGACGGCGCCGAGACGGCCAGGGGACTCCAAGGGCCGGTGGAGCTCATCCCGCGACCACCCCCTTTGGTGGTAATTCATCACACTAGCATAAGGAGATATCGATAAAGATTTATCGACCCACCAAAATCTTGATAGAATGAGTCTAGTGCGTCGAGGGGAGGGCGCCATGAACGACCCACAGGTAAGCGGCATTTGGTGGTGGCGAGATCCGCAGTGGGAGACGTCATTCATCAAGAGCCTCCGCCGGCTCGGCTTCCTGAACCGGCCCGACGTTCACATCGAGGGAGACAGCACTCCGGAGGAGTTGCTTGCAGCAGCCGAGCAGTACACGCAGTGCATGTACTACGCAACCTACAAGGCAAGGCTGGCGGTTGGCCCCGAGGTCGGATTCATCGTGGCCACCGCACAACTGGTCCACGACGCTCGGCTCGGCGGCGGACCGAATCTCACCGAAGAACTGGAAACACGGCGGTGCCACGCGATCGATCGCGCCCCCGCCGTACTCACCGCGGAGCAGGTCCATGTCATCGAGCTGACCTCGATCCAGCGGTTCGGCATGTCGATGCTCAAGAGGGGTGACACCGCATTGCGGAGCAGCCACGCCAACGGGCTGCTCCTGACCTACCGGATTCCCGAGATCACCATCCCCCACGAACTTCTCGAGATCGGCCAGAGCAGCGTCCGGGCCGCCCTCCGAGTTCTTTGGAACAACCCGATCGAAGACGACGCAGTCGACCAGGCGTCCTGAGGACACGGTCTCGCCAGTTCGTGGCCGGTGCGCTCGGCCCGGTAGAACTGGTGGGATGACAACGCCCGACTCACCCCTCGTGCTCGGCCCACTCCTCCGCTACGTCGACCAGACGTCGGCCGCTGTGTGGGTCGAGGTGGCCGAACCCACCGACGTGACGGTGACCGTCGCCGATCGCGATCACACGGCCCATACGTTCACGGTGCACGGGCATCACTACGCCCTCGTCGACATCGACGGTCTGACGGCCGGTGGGAGCTACCCGTACACCGTCTCCCTCGGCGGCAGCCAGGTCTGGCCGCCGGAGGACTCGTCGTACCCACCGAGCCGGATCCGGACGATCGGCGATGACAACAAGCTACGCCTGGCCTTCGGGTCCTGCCGGACGACGGCCCCCCATGACGCGGAGAACAACCGCTCCCACGGGCCCGACATGCTGCGCGCCCTGGGTCACCGGCTGATGCGGACTGACGACACCGAATGGCCCACGATGGTGCTGCTGCTCGGCGACCAGGTCTATGCCGACGAGACCAGCCAGGACATGCGGGCCTACATCGCCGCCAAGCGCGACATCGACCAGCCGCCGGGCGAGGAACTGAAGGACTACGACGAGTACGCCCACCTGTATCGACTGGCATGGACCGATGCCGACTGTCGATGGCTGTTCTCGACGCTGCCCTCGGCGATGATCTTCGACGACCACGACATCCGGGACGACTGGAACACCTCCGACGTGTGGCGACGCCAGATGGCGGAGACGTCGTGGTGGCATCAGCGGATCGCGTCCGGGCTCGGGTCGTACTGGGTCTACCAGCACATCGGCAACCTGTCGCGAGCCGATCGCGAGGACGAGCCGCTGTGGCACAAGGTGCTCGAGACCGGCCGGGACGGTGACGCGGGAGACCTGATCGACGAGTTCGCCGCCGAGGCCGACGCGAAGCCTGCCTCGTATCGCTGGAGCTACCACCGCGACCTGGGCCGGACCCGGCTGCTCATGGTCGACAGCCGAGCCGCCCGGGAGCTCGACGACAAGCCGCGGAGGATGCTGGACGTGGCCGAGGCGGACTGGCTCGACGACGTGCTGACCGGCGACGTCGACCACCTGCTGTTCGGTACGTCGTTGCCGTTCCTGCTCCCGATCGGGCTGCATCATCTGGAGGCGTGGAACGAGGCGGTCGCCGCCGGTGCCTGGGGCAGCCGCGCGGCTCGGGTCGGTGAACGGATCCGGCAGGCGATCGATCTCGAGCACTGGGCGGCCTTCCAGGAGTCGTTCCAGCGGGTCGGGCGCGCGATGCTCGACGTGGCCAACGGCAGACGCGGGTCGACGCCCGCGACCGTGCTGTTCCTGTCCGGCGACGTCCACCACTCCTACCTCGCCGAGGTACGCCGCAAGTCCACTGGGTCGTCGCGCATCCTGCAGGCGGTCTGCTCCCCGATCCGCAACCCGATGCCGCGATGGGCGCGCTGGATGTCCGCCGTGTCGGTACGCGGCTTCACCCGGCCGGCAGGGGCGCTCGCCGGGCGCGCCGCGCAGGTCCGCAAGCCGCCGTTTCGCTGGTCGATCACGGAGGGTCCGTGGTTCGACAACACGATCGCGGTGCTCGACATCGACGGCCGGCACGCCGACCTGCGCTGGCACACCGCCGATGTCGACGGCGACGAGCCGCCACAGCTGCGCCAGCTCGAATCGGTCGGCTTAAGCTGACGGCTCCGACCGAGGCGGCAGCAGCAGCCGGAAGGCGCTCGGTTGCACTTCCCAGGTGAGGTCCGAATGCGGACCGTAGAGCTCGCCGTCGGCGTTGCACCAGAAGTCGTGCGCCCGTACGGTGACGCGACGCCCCTGGACCTCGATCACGTCGGCCCGATCGCGGTGGACGCCGCGTTTGAGATGCAGGGCATAGCCGAGGCGGGTCCACCGGCCGACGGCGTGCGAGACGACGACGTCGAGGAGACCGTCGTCGACCAGGGCGTCCGGCAGCATCGGAGTCCCGCCACCGATCGTCGGCGCGTTACCGATGCCGACCATCAAGACGTGCCGCCGCAGATCCACGACGACCTTGCCGTCGATGAGGACCTCCATGCGGTAGCCCGGCGTACGAGCGCCGGCGATCACCGCTCCGAGCGCGAAAGCGGTCCGGCCGAGCCGCGACTTCCATGGGCTCGCGCGCCGCGCCGCCTCGACCCCGACACCGAGGTGGACGGCGTTGACGACGATGCGATCGGCGGAGTCGACCAAGAGATCCACCGGAGCCGGCTCGACGTCCATCAGTACGGCGGCGGTCGCCTCCGGATCGAGTGGGATTCCGGTGCCGCGAGCGAAGTCGTTGCCGGTGCCGAGCGGGAGCAGCCCGACCACGACGTCATCGAGCTCCTGCCGGCGCCGCAGGGCGTCGAGCACGACATGCAGACTGCCGTCGCCGCCGGCGACCACGACGATCCGGTCGCCCCGCCGGTCGAGGACGTCGTCGAGCTCGTCCGGAGTCCCGGCGCGACCGATCTCGACCTCGGCCTCGCGCGACTCCAACCGCTGGACGGCACGCTCGACCGTCGCCTCGTCGGTGTTGCCGGCCGCGGCGTTCATGACGATCAGGAAGCTGCGCGCAATCACGTCGGAAGCTCCATGCGACGCACGGTACCCGCGCCCGTCAGGTCAAATGCCTGTCAGCTCGAGGCCGGTTCGGACTCCACCGGGTGCAGGCGGAGATAACGCCGCAGGTAGAGCCAGCAGCCGCCGCCCATGATGATCGGCCCGAGATACGTGAACATTCGGAACACGAAGACGGCCGCCACGATCGTGTTCTCACTCACGTCCGGCGCGGACCACGACAGGGTACGGATGTAGAGCGCTTCGGCGATGCCGACGTTGCCGGGCGTGATCTCGACGATGGTCAGGAGCCGAACCACCGCGTAGCAGGCGAACAATTCGATCGCGGTCAGCTCGCTACGCGAGATGTCGAGCGCACGCACCGAGACCAGGAGCGCGAGGTACGTCGTGAACTCCCGGGCGATGACGACCAGCGTGAGCTTGGGTCCGTGTTCGCGGGCCGTGTCCGCCACATCAAACCGGAACCGGACGACCGCCTCGCCGACCGTTGTCGTAGGTGGGCGATTGACCAGCCCCCGCATCCAATTGACGAACTGCGCGGTGTGCTCGCCGAACCATCGGGCGAACCGCTCGCTGCGGACGATGGAGATGGCCGTCGCGATGGCGAGGACCGAGAGCACCAGGGCGGCCACCGTCAGGAGTACGACACGGTCCGGCACCGTCTCCTGCGTCGCGGCCAGCGGGACCGCGATGCTCGGCAGGATCAGCGGGATCAGATTGGTCCAGGCGCTGTTCACCACGGCCGCGCTGCTGAAGTCCTCGAGGTCGACGCCGTAGCGCCGGTAGATCCCGTACCTCGTGATCACCCCGGTCGGTCCCGGGATCGTGTTCGAGACCAGGGCCGACGCCTCTTGCGCGAGGAAGGCAAGACCGAGGCTGAGCCGATCGATCAGCAGGTTGGGCGCCTCGGATTTGAACAGCTCGATCAGGATCGTCAGCGCCGTCAGCAGGAACAGCGCGGTCCAGGTCAGCGACTGGATCGCCGTCCAGACCTCGGAGTAGTCGGCGAACTGCGGGATCAGGACGCCGAAGATCAAGATCAGCAGCAGGACAACGAGAACCCCGCGGGCCAGAATCTGAAGGGGAGATGGCCGCGGGGTCTCGAAGATCTGCGACGCCTCGTGCGAGATCCGGCGCGACGACTCGTCCAGTGAGCCATGTCCGTCCTTGCCGCGCGACTCGGGCGGGGCTGGATGTCGTCGCGGCTGCTCGGGGTCTTCCTTCCGGCTGGACGGCACGGCTTCGGCGATCAGGCCAAGAGCTTCGCCTTCTGCGCCTCGAATTCCTCACTGGTGATGGTGCCGGCGTCTCTGAGTTTGGCGAGTTTCTCCAATTCGTCGGCCGTGCTCCCCGAGGATGCCGCGTCCTGGACGTACGAGCGGAACGCCTTCTCGTTGCGGATGGCGTCGTCGCGCTGCCGTTCGGCCATCTTGTGCCCACGGGCGATGAGGTAGATCAGCGAGCCGAGGATCGGGATGATCACCAAGAGCAGGATCCACAGTGCCTTCGCCCAGTTGCTCATGTCGCGGCTGCGGAAGATGTCCGTCGCGATCACGATCAGCAGGTAGATCCATGCGATGAAGAGGAAGAAGTACAGCATCGAGAAGAAGACTTCGAGTAGTGAGAAGTCGTTGTCCATCGGGTCCTCGCTCCTTGGCTTCTCCCAGCCGCCACGTAGGAAGCCGGAAATGTCCGACCGGGCGATCGGACGCCACTCAGGATGTCCGGTTTAGGCGTCTGGTGGAATCACCCGCGCCGGGTGAACCGTCAATCAGGTACGGGGTCACTCTCGGCCAGATGCTTCGGGGGCGAAGGCTCGGACTCGGCGACCTGCTCCGGATCGTGGGGCGGCTCTGGTGCGGGTACGGGCGTTCGCGTCCATCTCACCGGCGGATCGACGTCGACCAGCAACGCCTTGGCCAACAGGGTCAGGGGAACCGCGAGCAGGGCACCGAGCGCACCGAAGACCCAGCCCCAGAAGACCAAGGAGATCATCGTGATGGTGCCGGACAGACCGACCGCGTCCCCGACGTACTTGGGCTGGATGATCGACTGGATAACGAAGTTGACCACCGAGTAGACCGCGATCACGATCAGCATCCGGCTGACACCGCCCTCGAACAGCGCCAGGAGCGCAGGGGGCACCAGCCCGATCACGAAGCCGATGTTCGGGATGTAGTTGGTGACGAAGGCGAGCAGGCCCCACAACAAGGGGGCCGGGATGTCGATGAGCCAGAGGAAGACCGAGTCGATCACGGCGACGATCAGCCCGAAGATCGTCGAGACGACGAGATAGGTACGTGTCCCCCGAGCGAACGACTGGAGCGACGCCGCGAGCGCGCCGCCGTCGTCGAGGGCACGGCGCATGCGGTCGGTGAACATCGAGGCTTCGAGCGCCATGAAGAACACCAGGGCGAGCGCGAAGGACAGGCTCGACAGCGCGTCGAAGAAGTTGCCCAGCAGATCGGTCAGATAGCTCGCCAACTGATTCAGGTCGAGCGAATCCGTCAGGTTCTTGGTCTGGTCGGACCCGACCCCAGCGTCGGACAGCCAGGAACGCACATCGTCGATCAGGCCGTCGAAGTCGTCGGCGTAGGTGGGGACCAGCGTGGCGAACCGGCCGACCGCGACCACTAGCGCAGCTCCGATGGCGAGCAGTAGGAGATAGACCGACATCATCGCGGCGACCGTGCCGACCCAGGCCGGCGCACCGCGCGTCAGTAGTCTCGTGCGCACCGGTTGCACCAAGATCGTGAGCACCAGCGCGAGGAAGATCGGTCCGAGGATCCCGGACGCGCTCCGCAACCCGGCCACCGTGATCGAGACGGCGGCCAGCGCTCCGAGGATGATCAGCCCGCGGGGCAGCCTCGCCGGCGTCGGTGCCGCAGCATCAGCGTCCACGTCAGCCGTCCTTGTCGGTGGCAGGGGTAGCGTCCTGGCTGTGGGTGCCTGCCGCGTCCCGCATCCGGCTGGTCAGCAGACTGGTCAGGGCTCCGACGAAGATCAGGTTGAAGACGATCTGCACGGTCACCAGGCCACGAGCGAACTGCCCGACCGCGTGGACGTCGCCATAACCGACGGTCGCCATGGTGACGATCGTGAAGTACAGGGAGTCGAGTCGGGTGCTGATGCCGGCCATTTGGTTGCTGGTCGAGTCGGCCAGCATGTAGTACGCGGTCGCGAACGCCACGACGACGATCTCGAGGAGGAGCAGCAGGCCCTGAATCCGTACGATGCGGCCGACGCCACTCATCTGGAAGCGAACCTGGCGGACGATGATAAAGCCCGCGAGAACCACGGCGACGGCGGTCAGCAGGATGCCGAGCACCAGGCGCCAGGTCGGCGCATTGGTTTCCACGGGGACGGCGAAGTAGGCAACGAGAAGCCCGACGAAGACCATCCCCAGGCGACCCCACTCCATCGGTCAGCCTGAGGTATCGGGCACCAGCGCGGCCAGGATCGTCGACAGCACCGAGATCAGGAAAGCCGCCAGGACGACACTGAAGAACCCGCCCACGTCGAGGTTGTCGGTGAGGCCGGCGGTGATGGCCAGCAGCACGGCGTTGACGATCAGGCTGAACAGGCCGAAGGTGATCAAGGTCAGCGGCAGGGACAGCAGCCGCAGGATCGGTCCGATCAGCGCGTTGACGAGTCCGAAGATCAGGGCGACTCCGATCAGCCCGAAGAAGCCGCCGTCGACGTGGACCGATGGCAGTATCGCGGCCGCGATGGCGATCGCGACGGCGATGATGGCCCAACGGAGCAGAAGAATTCTCAACATCGCAGTCACCCGTCAGGCGCGACGCGGGTTGTCGTCGCGATCGGTGTCCGGCGTACTCATGCCTGGCCACCCTCCGCCTCGGTGAAGACCTCCCGCAGTCGGGCCTCTTGCTCGTCGGAGAGGTTGGTGTGGATGAGGTCCGCCTGGGTGCCCTCGAACGCGTGCTTGACCTTGTCGGTCACCGCGTCCGAGGTGAGGACGAACAGCGCGGAGGTTCCGGGAGTCACCGACTCGCGTACCTGGGCGATGAACTTGTCGTCGATGCCGACGTCGGTCAGCGATCCGGTCAACCCGCCGATCGCCGCACCGACCGCCATGCCGAGCAGCGGGACGAAGAACAGCAACCCGAACAACAGGCCCCAGAACGCGCCACCCAGAGCACCTGCGCCTGCCAAGCTGTGCAGCTGGCGCGTCTTCGGCTTCTTCTTGCCTTCCGGCCAGCTCACGACGGCGGCGTCGTGCACCTTGATGAGCTCCTGGGACTGCAGGTTCTGCAGCGTCGACACAGCGCGCTCCGCCCCATCCGCGCTGTCGAACCGCCAGACGGTGAAGGTCGCCAACGGATCGTCCTTTCTCGAGCGGGCCACCCGGACACGCCAGTACGCGCGCGCCCGCGGCTTCGCCTCTCACGATCTCGTCGCGTCGCGTACCCGGCACCACCCGCCGAGGGTGAGATGTTTCGGCCTGCCCGCGGCCCATCTCACCCGTACGGAGTGAAGCCACGGCCATAGTCCGCTCCGCATAGTTGAGCGCATGACGGCGTCGGACCAGCCGGACGAAGAAGCCGCTCGCCTGAGGCGAGAGGTCGAGCAGCTACGCCAGCAGCTGGACGAGACGCCGCCGGGCCAGGGCGACCGGCGGGGGTGGTGGCGCCCGCTGGTCGCCGGCCTCTTGATCGCCGTCGCCGCCCTGCTGGCACCGGTGTCGGTGGTCGCCACGTGGGCCAGGGACGAGATCGGCGACACCAACCGCTACATCGATACCGTCGGCCCGTTGGCCTCCGACCCTGCGGTCCAGGCCGCCATCGTGAAGCGGATCGAGACCGAGATCTACAACTACATCGATCTCGACGCGATCACCGGGGACGTCGTCAACGCGCTGGATCAGCAAGGCCTGCCGCCGCGTGCCGTCACCACGCTCCACGCCATCAGCGGCCCGCTGGCCTCTGCGGTCCGCGGCTTCATCAACGACCGGATCACCGCGTTCGTGCAGTCCGACGCGTTCGAGCAGGCCTGGATCGAGGCCAACCGGCAGGCGCACACCCAGATGGTGGCGGTCCTCACCGGCAAGGGAAGTGACACCGTCGACGTCTCGGGTGGCCAGGTCTCGGTGAGCGTCGCCACGATCATCGACGCGATCAAGACCCAACTGGAGAACCAGGGCTTCAGCATCGCCAGCCGCATTCCTCCGGTGAACGCCTCATTCGTGATCTTCGAGTCGGACAATCTCACGAAGGCTCAGGGCGCGTTCAGTCTGTTGGACGACATCGCCACCTGGCTGCCCATCTTCGCGCTGCTGCTGATCGTCGTCGCGGTGTTCGTGGCCAGAAACCGCCGACATGCTCTGCTCGCGGCCGGTCTCGCCGTCGCGGCCTCGATGATCCTGCTCGGAGCCGTACTCAATGTCCTACGCCCGATCTATCTCGACGCCCTTCCGGCCGACGCCTCGACCGACGCAGCGGGGGCCATCTACGACCAGCTCGTGAGCTTCATCCGGATGGCGCTTCGATCCGTGCTGGTGGTCGCGCTCGTGATCGCGATCGGGGCCTGGTTCATGGCGCCCACCGGAGCCGGCGCCGCCGCCCGTCGCGGCGTGAGCAGTGGCATCTCGAAGGTACGCAGCGGACGCGCGCGGGCCGGTCTGCGCACCGGCGAGTTCGGTGAGGCGCTGGCCAGGTACCGCAATCCGATCCGGGTCGGTGTCATCGGCCTGGCCGCCCTGATCTATCTCCTGCGGGACCATCCGACCGGTGCCTTCGCCATCACCGTCGTGATCATCACGGTGGTCATCCTTGTCCTGGCGGAGATTTTGGCGGCGCCGTCTGCCGCCGGCGAGCCGCAGCAGACCGACAAGGGCGATGGCGGCGCCGAGGACAAGGCGGAGGCGACGACGGGCGGCGGCGATCCGCCCGGAACCGGTTCCTCGGCGACCTGAGCTGCTACAGCAGGCCGCGACGCCGGGCGATTCGAACGGCTTCCTTGCGCGATCGGACGCCGAGCTTGCGGTAGACCCCGCGGATGTGGGTCTTCACCGTGTTGGTCGACACCATCAGGTTGGCCGCGATCTCATCGACCCGGTTCAGCGTGGGGAGCTCTCGCAAAATGTCGAGCTCCCGGTCGGTGAGCAGCGCGATCTGCGGCACGTCCGGTGGGAGCCGAGCCAGTTCGACCGCCCGGCTGATCAGATCGGCGTGACCGTCGAGCCGGTCGGTCTGCTCGGAGACGTAGACGAGGAGCTCCGGCGATGCCGTGGCCAGCTCGCGATAGCCGCCGGTCGTGGCACAGATCTCGAGCGCTCGCTGAATCCCGTCGAACGCTTCGAACGGATGCTCGGCGCGGATCGCGTGGCTCGCATCCAGCAGCAGTGCTGCGACCAGTGAGGAACTCGCCTCACATTCGGTACGCCCGTCGACGACCGGACGCAGCATCCGGCGTGACTGGTCGTCGCGCCCCTGCGCCGTCATCGCCAGCGCGCGGAGGGTGACGGCGTCGCCCTCGGCCAGCGCCTCGGCGGCCTCGTCGACCGCGCGGCGCACCAGGTCGGTACGGCCGCCGGCCAGTGCCCTGCGGACCCGGGCGAAGCTGGCGTAGGCGAGCAGCGCAGTGGGTAGCGGCTCGATCTTCGACTCCCCCTCGTCGTCGCTGCGGGCCGACCCGTTGAGTCCGAGTGCGGAGGCGAGCAGCTCGGCCTGGGCGCGAGCCGACATCGCGACGATGGAGTCCAAGGAGTCGGTGAGCCGGTCCTGGGCCCGTGCCAGGTGCTTGCTCGCACCGTCGTCGTCAAGTCGCTGGTACTCCGCCCAGGCGACCAGCAGTTCCGCGTAGCCCAGGATCGGATCGTGCACCTCGCCGAGCTCCTCGGCCCGCGCCAGTGCGAGCTCGGCCCGCCGCGACGTCTCGCGGAAGTCGCCACGACCGAGGGCGGCCGCCGCCCACAAGGTCTGGCTGTACACCTCGGCCATCGAGCGACCCATCGTGGTGGCCAGCATGATCGCCTGCTCGAAGTCCTGATCGGGCACCGTCGAGTCGCCCTGGTTGACCAGCGCCGTGCCGCGTACCAACGCGATCAGCAGGCGCATCTCGTCCGGCCAGGACGACTCCGCCTCGCTCGACTCGATGAGATCGTCCGACAACGGTTCTCCCGTCAACCGGGCGAGCCGGAGGGTCACGGCGGCGGTGAGGCTCTGCACTTGCGGGTCGGTGCTCGCCGCCACCTCTGGCTCGGCGAGGAACCGGCGGGCATCGGCGATGTCGCCCTCGTGAGCCGCGATGTAGGCGCCGACGACGGCCGTCCAGCCGGTGGTGACCTGACGCTGCTCGGTCAGCACCTGCCGCAGCTGCTCGCTCTCACCGTTCAGCAACAGACCGGGCGCGAGCCGGCGCAGCTGCTCGTCGATCAGCTCGACGTCGGCACTGGCCAGGGAGTGCTCGATCGCCGCCAGCGGGTACCGGTGGCGTGCGAACCACAGCGCGGCCCGCCGATGACAGGCGCGGAGCTCGTTACGGTCCCGCCGGGCCAACTCGGCACGGAGGTACGAGCGCAGCAACGGGTGGTAGCTGAACCACACGTCCTGGCCGTCCGGGCCGTCGAAGCGATGGAGCAGCGGAGCCAGGTCCTCCATCCGGAAAATCAGCTCGCCCGCGTCGGCGCGGCCGGTCAGCTCGACGGCCAGGTCGTCGTTGAGCTGCGGCACGACCGACGTACGCAGCAAAACCTCCTGCGCCTCCGACGACGTCGCCGTGAACGACTCCTGGAACAGGTAGTCAGCCAGGACGCCGGCCTGGGCATTGAACAGTGCGGCGAGCCGTCCGCCGTCACCAGGCCGGCGCAGCACGCTGCGGGCCAGCTGCACCCCGGCCGGCCAGCCCTCGGTGAGGTCGACGACTGCTGCGATGTCGTCGGCGCTGAGCGGCAGGCCATGGAGCACCTCGGCCGTCTCGTCGGTGGAGAACGCCAGCTCGCGGGCGCGCAGCTCGACCAGGTTGCCCGCCAGCCTCGCCTCATGCAGGGAGAAGGCCGGATCGTGCCGCGACGAGAGCACCAGTCGCATCGGCGGAGGGAGCCGGCGGCTCAGGACGCCCAGCTGACTCACAACAGCCGCGCTGGCCAGCACCTGAAGGTCGTCGAGCACCAGGATCGTCGGATCGGGCAGCTCTCTCGCGCGCTCGAGGAACCGGCCGAGGAAGGTGTCGTCCGGCGGCCGGCGCGGCGACAGCAGATCGGCGAGGACGTCGCGGGCTTCGGGCGAGGACGCTTCGAGGGCCGCGAGCACGGCACGCCAGATGCTCCTCGCGTACGTCCCCGAGGTGTCGAGCGAGGCCCATCCGACGTTGGCCAGACCCTGGTCGGTCACGTCCTGGCAGAACTGGGACAGCAGCGTCGTCTTGCCGAAGCCGGCCGGTGCCGAGAGCAGCGCCAGTGGTGGGCCCGACTGATCGACGATCCGGAACAACGACTCGAGCAGGCGGTCTCGGCGTACGACCGGAACGCGCAGCCGTGGCCACGACTGAACCGCCGCCCCAGGCCGGGCAGGCACGTCCACCCCGTGCTCATTGCGCTGTCCCATGGCGAGTGCCCTATCGGGCGACGGTGGCGAAGCTGTCCCTCGGCGCGAGGACGCCAACTGGGCCCGAGACGGTGCTGACGAGGTGTTGCGGGCCTGAGCGCTCCACTGCTCTCATCTGGACTCCCTTTCGCTGCCACCTCCCATGCTGGCAAGAAGGCAGGCGTTGCAACCGGACCGAAAGTCCCGGATCTTCAGGACAATCGAGACAGTTGCATTCTGGGAGTGAAGATTAGTCCTTTTAGCCTCAATTAGGTAGTTGACGGAACTCCACGACGGCGATGCCGAGATCGCGGAACCGAGACAGCAATCCGTCCAGGTGAGCGCGGTCGCGAACGGTTCCGTAGAGCATCGAGCCGCCGGCGGGGCCGCGGGTCACCTCGAGTTCAGGGAAACCGGCCAAGACGGTGTCAGACACCTCGCCGTCGACCAGAAACTCGACCCGCATCGGGCGGCCAGACGGGGATTCGGACGAGCGCTTGGGCCTGATCATCCCGCCTTACCTCCCGGCGACACCTGTGCGTTAAGACTGCGACCGAGCGTCGGTCGCCAGCATCACCCCCGGTAGGTGAAAGGAGCCGCCAGCCACAACGACAGATGCACCATGCCTGCGTGCGGCATGGTGCATCTGCGTTGCAGCGAGGTCCGCAGACCCGGGCGACTAGGCCGCCAGGTCGAAGGCCGGCTCCAGGTCCGGAGTCGGCTCGGGTGCGGTCTCTAGCTCGTCGCGACGGATCAGTGTCAGGGCCGCGACGATCCCGGCCGCAGCGACAATGGCACCTGCCACGAAGGCCGCGGTGAAGCCGTCGACCAGGGCGTTCGGCACCGCCGTTCCCGATGCGAGAGCGCTGTCGGTGTGCGAGCTGGCGATCGTGGACAGTGCCGCGATGCCGAGCGCGCCGCCGATCTGCTGTGAGGTGTTGAACAGACCGGACGCGAGACCTGCCTCGTTCGGCCGGACTCCGGCCAGCGCCGCGATCGAGATCGGGACGAAGGCGAAGCCGATTCCGAGACCGGTCAGCAGGAAGCCCGGCAGCAGGTCGGTGACGTACGAGCCGCCGACCGAGACCTGCGTGAAGTAGATCAGCCCGGCCGTCAGGCTGGTCATGCCGACGACGAGCACCGGCTTGACCCCGATCCGCGTCACGAGCTGTGCCGCCACGGTCGACCAGACGATCGCCGTTCCCGCCACCGCGAGGTAGGCGACCCCGGTACGCATCGGCGAGTAGTGCAGCACCTGCTGCATGTACAGCGTCAGCATCAGGAACATCGAGAACATCGCTGTACCCAGGATGAAGCTGGCCACGTTGGCGCCGGCGATCGTGCGCGTACGCAGAATGCCGAAGCGCATGAGCGGCTCGTCCTGACGCAGCTCCCAGACGACGAAGCTGACGAGGAGCACGGCCGCGAGACCGAAGAAGGTCAGCGTCCGCCCGGCCAGCCAGCCGTCCTGCCCGGCCTGTGTGATCGCGTAGACCAGCGAGGACAGGCCACCGGTCACCAGCACGGCGCCACCGGCGTCGAACGAGGTGACCCGAGCATCGCGGCTCTCAGTGAGCAGCACCGGCGCCAGGAAGAAGGCGACCACGCCGACCGGCACGTTGACGAAGAAGATCCACTCCCAGCTCAGCGCGTCGGTCAGGACGCCGCCCATCAGTACACCGGCCGCGGCACCGAAGCCGCCAACCGCGCCCCAGACACCGAGCGCGATGTTGCGTTCGCGCCCCTCCCGGAACGTCGTCGACAGGATCGACAGGGCCGCCGGCGAGATGATCGCCGCGCCCAGCCCCTGCAAGGACCTCGCGGTGATCAGGGACGCCTCGGACCAGGCCAGACCCGCACCCAGCGACGCGAGTGTGAAGACCACGACGCCGGCGAGGAACACCCGTCGCCGGCCAAGAAGATCGGCCGACCGCCCGCCGAGGAGCAGTAGGCCACCGAAGAAGAGCGCGTATGCACTCATCACCCATTGCAGGTTCTCCTGCGAGAACCCCAGATCCTCCTGGATCGACGGCAGCGCCACGTTCACCACCGCGATGTCCAGGACGACCATGAACTGGACCGCGGCCAGCAATCCCAGTGCCAGCCACTTCCGTCGCTCCGACGTCTCCATCTCGATCGGTTTCCTTCCCTCAGACATGACTTGCAATCTAATAGCTTAGACTTGCAAAAAGCAAGTGCTTACTTCAAAAAAGCAAGCCGATGCACTAGACTGGAGGCATGTCGCGCGGTTATGACCAGTACTGTCCGATCGCCCACGCACTTGATCTCGTCGGTGAGCGGTGGTCGCTGCTCGTCGTGCGCGAGCTGATGCAGGGCCCGAAGCGCTACACCGATCTGGCGGCGCAACTCGGGATCGGGACCAACATCCTCGCCGCCCGGCTCCGCGACCTGGAGGCCGGCGGCATCGTCACCAAGACGAAGTTGCCGCCGCCGGCGAACGCCCGGGTCTACGAGCTCACTCCCTATGGCCAGGAGCTGAAGGGCGCGCTGCGTGAGCTGGCGCTGTGGGGCGCTCGTTCGCTCGGTCCCCCGACCACCGAGGACGAGCTGTTCCCCGGCTGGGTCGAGAACGCCGTCCGGACGGTGCTGGCGCCAGTCACTCCGCCCGGGCGGTTCGAGTTCCGGGTCGGCGACGAGATCGCGTCGATCGTCGACGGACGGACGCAGCCCGGCCCGATCGACGATCCCGATGTCGTCGTCGAGGGCGATCCGGTCGGGATCTATCACATGTTCGTCGACCGGCGACTCGACTGCGTGACCGTCCGGGGCGACGACGAGCTGCTCGAGCGGCTGCTCGACGTGGCACCGGTCCCGAACGAGGCGGCCACCGCGGGGGCGTAACCAGCCGGGCAGCCATACGGCTGCGGCCTACCCCTCGAGTGTTGGCGTGCCGTACAGGTTTCCGGGTCGGGATTTCCTGCATCTCACGCCAACTTTCGCGTCGCGGGCCGACCGCGTGCGCCCATCCGATCGGGCCGTGGCCCCGAATCAGGGGCATGAGCTTTCAGGTGGACAAGTACGCACGGCAGGCGGCGCCGGTGCGATACGACGATCTCGACCTCACCACGGCGTTCCGCGACCAGCCGCTGTCCGACGACACGCTGCGCGTCCTGCGGTACATGTGCGACATCGAGTCCCACACGATCTGCTACCTGCGCGACGTACTCGTGACGCCGAGCCACACCGACCCCGAGATCACGACCTTCCTCACCATGTGGAACTACGAGGAGTACTGGCACGGCGAGGTGCTCGCCGACGTGCTCGCCGCGCACGGCATCGCCACCGGCGACGATCACGTCCGGCAGATCCGGCTGCGGCAGGGCTGGCGCGACCGGTTGGCGCCGATCCGGCAGTCCCTGCTGGCCAACCTGATCGGCGACGACTTCGTCGCGACCCACATGAGCTGGGGCGCGGTGAACGAATGGCTCACCCACGCCGGCTACACGCGGCTCTCCCAGATCGAGAAGCATCCAGTCCTCACCGAAGTGCTGTCCCGGATCGCTGCTCAGGAGACCCGGCACATCGCGTTCTACGCCACCCAGGCCCGCGAGCGCCTGACCCACAGCAAACGAGCCCGGCAACTGACCCGGCTCGCGCTGTCGAAGGCGTGGCAGCCGGTCGGCGCCAACGTGATGCCGCGCGCCGAAGTTCGCCACCTACTTCGGCATCTGCTCGGTGGTGTCGACGGCATGAAGGCGGCCCGGCGGATCGACGCCCGGATCGACACCCTGCCTGGACTCGAGGGGCTCGACCTGGTCGCGCGACGGATCACCAAGCTGCTCCCGGCCTAGCACTGCGTCTGCGAACCCTGACGAGCGCGACAAATCCCCCAGCGTACGACTGCGCCGAGCAGCGGCCACTCGGGCACGTCGGCGACCGGATCTGGCGTTGCCTACACTGCCACGGGTGATCTTCAAGCGAGTCGGCGACGGTCGCCCGTACCCTGAGCACGGGATGACCCACCGGGACTGGGCGGCGCTCCCGCCGCAGCAGGTCCGGCTCGACGCGCTCGTGACCACGAAGATCCAGCTCGATCTCGCGACGTTGCTCGACGAGGACTCGACGTTCTTCGGCGACCTGTTCGCGCATGTCGTTTCGTGGCATGGCGAGCTTTACTTGGAGGACGGCTTGCATCGAGCGCTTCGTGCCGCCCTGCATCAGCGTCAGGTGCTACACGCCCGGGTGTACGACCTGTCCGCTGGTGGACTGCGATGAACCTGAACTTCCGAACCCCATTCACCTTGATGGCCTTGGTCGCCGTCTTGATCTTCGGGCTGCTGGTCGGTTGGCGGTTGATGACCGAGCCGGTGCCGAGCCTGCGCGACAGCACCGGGAGCAGCGAGCCGAGCTGTCAGGTGCAGGAGCTGAAGGCCGGGTCGACGCTGCGGTCCAACCAGGTCACGATCAACGTCCTCAACTCCGGCACCACGCCCAACCTGGCCGGCGACACCATGCGAGCGCTGACCAAGCGTGGCTTCGAGGGCGGTCTGACCGGCAACGCGCCGCAGGGGGTGCGAGCCAAGAGCGTCGTGATCCTCGATCCGGATCCGAAGTCGTCCCAGGTGCGGTTGGTCGCCAATCAGTTCGACCGTCGGCCCAGCGTCCAGAAGTCCAACGACAACGACCCGGCGGCGGTGGACATCATCGTCGGCAACCGCTTCCGGGTCAGCAGCGACCTCGAGCGCAACGCTCGTACGTCGCTGAAGGTCCGCGGTACGACCGACGTCTGCGTACCCGCGCCGCCCGACTCCAGCTGAGTCGCGTCAGCGACCGCGGAGGACCCGCCAGCCGGCCAGTCGGCCGCCCTGCGACACCACGCGTAGTCGTCGCTCGGTGGCCGGGCGGGCCCGCCGTGGAGTGACGACGAGCAAGGCGTCACCTCGCTCGATCCGGGTCGTCACATCAGGTACGAATGGCTCGCCCTCGCGGACCACCAACGACACCGAGGCTCCCGCGGGCAGCCGCAACTCGCCGATCTCGACGCCATGAAGGCGGGACTGCTGCGGCACTCGGATCTCCAGCAGATCCGCCGAGACCCGTTCGAGCGGCGCGGCCTCGATGTCGACGTCTCGGGCCTCGCCCTCCTCGAACACGGCCAGTCGTCGAGCCACCCAGGGCAGCGTCGGGCCCTGCACCAAGGTCAGCACGACGACGAGCACGAAGACGATGTCGAACAGATCCTCGCCACCCGAGACTTCCTCGGCCAGCGGGATCGTGGTCAAAACGATCGGCACCGCACCGCGGAGGCCGCCCCAGCTGATGAAGCCCTGCTCTCGCCACGGCGTTCGGAACCACACCGAGCACAGCACGACGACGATCGGCCGCGCGAGGAAGGTCAGGATCGCTCCGGCGGCCAACGCCATGCCCACGTGCCACCACTCGAGTCGGTGCGGGCTGGCCAGCAGGCCGAGCATGACGAACAGTCCGATCTGGGCCAGCCAACCGACGCCCTCGGCGAACGACCGAGTGGCCGCCCGGTGCGGCAGCTCCGCGTTGCCGAGCAGCAGGGCGGCGATGTACACGGCGACGAAGCCCGACCCGTGCAGCACCTGCGCCCCGCCGTACGCGAGGACGGTGAAGGCGAGCACCGCGAGGGGGTAGAGACCGGCCGAGGGCAGCGCCGCCCGCGCCATCACCCACGCGCCGCCGCGGCCGACGATCACCCCGACCACGGCTCCGAGGGCAAGCTCGCCGAGGATGATGCCGACCAGCACGACGGGCGAGTGGTCGCTCATCGCGTCGGCGCTCACCAGGCTGACGATGATGACGATCGGCGCGTCGTTGAGCCCCGACTCCGCCTCGAGGGTGCCGCGTACCGACGCTCGCAAGGGGACGCTCCGGAGCACCGAGAAGACCGCCGCTGCGTCGGTCGGTGAGGTGACCGCGCCGAGCAGGACCGCGAGCTGCCAGTCGAGTCCGAGCAGGAAATGGACCGGGACCGCGACCAGCAGGACGCTGGTGGCCACGCCGAGGGTGGCCAGCAGCAGCCCGGCGCCCATCGCCGGCCGGATGTCGGACCAGCGCGTGGTCAGACCACCTTCGGCCAGGATCAGCATCAGCGCGGCAAGGCCCAGACCATGGGCCAGCTCCGCGTTGCTGAACTCGATGCCGATGACCGCGTCGCCGAGCAGGATGCCGATGCCGAGGTAGACCAACAGGCTCGGCAGGCCCGCTCGTACCGACAGCCGAACGGCGAGGATCGCGGCGAGCAGGACGGCAGCCCCACCCAGGAGTACGCCGTCGAGCTCTTCGATCGACACGGGGTTCCCCTCTGCCGCGGAACCCGATCCTATCGACGCTGGTCAGGCAGAAATCACACGTCTCGCACGACGAATCGCCGCCCTAGCCACCGGGCGTGACGAGCTGCTGCACCGCCCACCCGTTGCCGTCGGGGTCGGCGAAGAAGACGAACCGCCCCCACGGGAAGTCCTGGACATCGCTGACGTCGACGCCACGCTCGGTCAGCTCGGCATGCGCGGCCTCGATGTCGGCCACGACGATCTGCATGCCCTGGACCGAGCCGGGCTCGACCGGCTTGTCGAACAGCCCCTTGCCGATCGCGATCGAGCAGCCCGATCCGCTCGGCGTCAGCTGGACGAACCGAAGGTCATCGCTGATCTTGTGGTCGTGATCGAGGTTGAAACCGACCTTGTCGGCGTAGAACGCCTTGGCCCGGTCGACGTCCGACACCGGGATCGCCACCAGCTCCAGTTTCCAGTCCACGTCGCTGTCCCTTCGAAGTACCTGTGGTCAGTCGAGACGGTAGCGACGATTGCGGACACCGAGCGGCCGCAATGCGATGGCTACCCCTAGACGACCGGGGTACGGACCCGCGCGGCCTCGACCAGCGCACTGAACAGCGGTCGGCGAGTCGCGTCCTCCTCGGGATGCCACTGCACGCCGAGTACGAAGTCGCGGCCGGCCAGCTCGATCGCCTCGACCGTACGATCGTCGGCCCAAGCGACCGCGGTGAGATCGGCACCGAGCCGGTCGATCGCCTGATGGTGATGACAGGACACGGTCGCCGTCACGCCGAGAGCCCGGGCGGCCAGGCTGCCGGTCGCGAGCTCGATCCGAATAGAGCCGAAGTGGCCCGGCATCGGGAGATGGGCCTGGCTGCCGATCGTGTCGGGGAGGTGCTGGTGGAGGGTCCCGCCGAGCGCCACGTTGAGCAGCTGGGCGCCTCGACAGACGCCGAAAACGGGAAGGTGGAGTTCGAGCGCGTGCCGGAGGAGATCGGTCTCGACGGCGTCGCGACTCGGCCGGATCTCGCGCGTCTCGGGCTCGCGGCGGGCTCCATACCCGGCCGGATCGAGATCGGCGCCGCCGACCAGGACCAACCCGTCCAGCAGGTCGAGCGCCGGCCGCAGATCCGTGTCCGTCGGAGGTAGCAGGACCGGGATGCCGCCGCCGTCGACGACCGCATCGAGATAGGTCTGCGGCAGGAGGGCGGCCGGGCGATCCCAGACGCCCCAGCGGGCCTGCTCCAGATACGTCGTCACGCCGATGCGGGGCGCCCGCTCCCACGCGCTCGGCCGTTGCGTCACGGTCCCTCAGCGTACGTGGGGGCGGGCCCCCGGCCCCGTCGCCTGAAGATCAGGTCGACGTGGCCGAGGACGCCGTCGGGACTCGTCTGCCCCACCGCAGCCGCCGTCGTGGCGGTCGGTCAGCGGGGCGTGTGGAACGCGGCATCCGGCCGCGCTGCGCCTGCGACGAGTAGTTGATGCGAGTTGACTGGTAGTTGCGAACCAGCGCCTCGGCGATAATCGGATGCATGATGTCCTCCTGTAACTCGGCTTGGTATATAAGGTCGGCTCCAGGCGGCTCAGATACATCCGTGCCGACCACGGAGGAGCCACGGATCCACCACCGAAGGCTCGGGGCCGACATACGGACGGCACGATGGACGGGTCAGAACAGCTGACGGACGCCGGCGTCTCGGAGCGAGAGGCCGAGGTCCTGACGCTCCTCGGCGAGCACCTCACCAACGCGCAGATCGCCGGCCGGCTGTACATCTCGGTGCGCACCGTCGAGAGCCACGTCTCGTCGCTCCTGCGCAAGCTGGACCTGGCCGACCGACGGGCCCTCGCCGAGCTGGCCGACGCCTTGCACGCCGATGCGGACAGCGACCTGCGGACCGCAGACCCGACGCTGCCCGAGCATCTGACCTCGTTCGTCGGCCGTACCGCCGAGCGGGCCGCCCTGGCCGAGGTGGTCGACGAGCACCGGTTGATCACCGCGGTCGGCCCCGGTGGCGTCGGCAAGACCCGCCTGTCGGTCGCCGTCGCCGCCGACCTGACTGACCGCTTTGCGGACGGCGCCTGGTATGTCGACCTTGTCCCCGTGACCGAGATCGACATGATCGGTACGGCGGTCGCCAAGGCCTTCGGATTCGCCGAGCAACCCGGCCGATCGCTGACCGACACGGTCATGGCCAAACTGTCCGACGCCGAAGTGCTCGTCGTGCTCGACAACTGCGAGCACCTGGCCGAGGGAGTCGCGGCCTTCGTCGAACGGCTGCTGTCCCGATGTCCGCGCCTGACCGTGCTGGCGACCAGCCGGGTTCGGCTGCAGGTGCCCTTCGAGCGGGTGTTTCCGGTGCCGGGCATGTCCCTGGTCGCGGTCGACGGTGCCGGCGACGCGGTGGTGCTGTTCACCGAGCGGGCCGCGATGGCGGGCTGGACGTCCTCCGACCCGAACGACCAGGATCGGATCAGCGCGATCTGCGCGGAGCTCGACGGCATCGCGCTGGCGATCGAGCTGGCCGCCGCCCGGTCGGCGACCTTTGGCCTGGACGGGCTGGAAGCCGGACTCGCCGACCAGCTCGGCCTGCTGGCAGGCGGCCCTCGCCTGGACGACCGGCATCGGTCGGTTCGCTCCGCGCTCGACTGGAGCTTCGGACTCCTCGTGGAGAGCGACCAGATCGTGCTCCGGCGGACCTCGGTCTTCGCGGCACCGTTCACGCCACGAGACGCCGAGATCGTGGCCGGATACGCCCCGCTCCGGTCGGGCGAGGTGGCAGGAGCGCTGGCTCGGCTCGCCGACCACAGCCTGCTGGTCGTGATCGCCGGCGCCGGAGAAACCCGCTACCGGATGCTGGAGACGATCCGGCAGTACGGCGAGGAACAGATGGCCGATCGGGGCGACGACACCGAGACGAAGGGACGCCACCTGCAGTGGTGCCTCACGACCTCCGCCCAGTTGGAGGACGCTGTCGGAGCAGATCCGGGCTTCGAGCAGATCGCCGACGATCTGCGGGCCGGACTCGGCTGGGCCGCCGGTCAACCGGACCGGCGGGCGGAGGCGTACGCACTCGCCGTTCGCCTGGCGGAGCTCACCTTCGCCCGGGGCATGGCGAGCGAGGCCCAGTGGCGCTACGAAGAGGCCGCCACGCTCGCCTCGGACTCGGCCGACGCCGTACGCGCGCTGCACCTCGGCGCATCCGTCGCCTGGGGCCGGGCAGCCGGCAACGAGGCGATCCGACTCTTCCTGGCGGCTGCCGACACCGCGCGCCAGGCCGACGACCCGCGCGGCGCTGCGATCAACCTGGTCGCCACGGCCGAGCTCATGAATCGCTCGCCCGGCCTGATGTCCAGGGTCCCCACCGCCGACGAGCAGGCCGCGATCCTCGCCGACGCCCAGACACTCGCCTTCGGCGATGCTCGCGTCGAAGCCGGACTGCTCACCGTCATCGGGCTCGGCGACGGCACCGACCCGGCTTCGGCCGAGCTCATCGAGCGCGCCGTCGAGCTCGCCCGCCGGGTCGGGGACGTACGGCTGGAGAGTGCGGCGATGGACCAACTGACCGCCGCCCGACTCGCCAGCGGCGAATTCGCAGACGCGGTCGCCACCGTCGAGGCACGCATCCGACTGCTCACCCCGTTGGCCCGCGAGGTCGAGATGGCGTGGGAGTACACCGACTCCTTCCACATGGCGCCGATGGTCTACCTCGCCGTTGGGGATCTCGAGACCGCTCGCAGATACGGTCTGCGACGGACCCGGCTCCCGCTGTTCCGCCAGTCTCCACATCTGGCGGTGATCTGGCAGCTCACGACGGCAGCGCTGGCGGGTGACTTCGACGAGGCCGTCGGCTTCGCGGATCAGTTCCGCCGCGGGTGGATCGAGGCCGGCCGAAACTCGACCGGCGGCATCGCGATGGCGCCGTCCGCCGCAGCCATGGTCTACGGGATCCGCGGCGATGACGACGGGCGCCGGGAGTGGCTCGACATCTACGCGGAGATGCGGCGAGTCGTGGTCCACCTGATCGGCTACGGAACGGGGTACACCCAGGTCTTCGACGGCATCGTGGACCTGCACCACGGCCGGATCGACGAGGCGCTGGCCGATTTGGCGAACTCACCACAGGCGCTGCGTCGCTGGTCCGACGGCGCCTGGCGCAAGTGGTACGCAGCGGTCTGGGCCGAGATCGGTGTCCTGGCCGAGCTGCCCGACCGACGCGAGCGCCTCGAGATCGCCCGCTTCACCGTCAGCGGCAACCCGGTGGCCTCGGCGATGGTCGAGCGGGCCGCGGCTCTGCTCGACGGCGATCGTGACGGACTGCTGGCGGCCGCCGATGCGCTCGATGCCGCCGGCTGTGCGTACCAACGCGCCCGGACGCTGATCCTCGCGGGCGGCGAAGAAGGTGCCGAGGGCGAGGCCGTGATGGCGGCGATCGGCGCGGCGCGGATGGCGACCTGAGGCGCGCCGACCGCCGTCATCCCCCCTTCACCCCGGCCACGCGGCGTGCGCGACCTCACCTCCGGCGACCTCGACCCGGAGACGTACTGGACCGGCGGGCCGCTGGTAGAGCTCGTAGCTGCCCTCGGCGACGTCGAAGAAGACCGCGGAGTACACGGTCCTGCCCTGCGGCGTCGGCCGCGCGACCACGGCGACATGCGTGAGGTGCCCACCCGTCGCCGGCCGCAGCTCGATCTCGACACCCTCGAGCTCGGCCGGCATCTCGACGACGAGAGCGCCGATGCCGTCGCCCACGTCGACCGCGACCGCGCGGCCCTGACCCGCATGCGGATTCTCGGTCGATCTCATGTGCCTGGGACTCCCGGTGTCGTCTGGTAGCCACCCGCCGGCGTCCCGAGGTACGGGAAGTCGGCGAAGTACCAGGAGTTCGTGTTCGACGTACCATCCTTGATCGCGCTGGCCGCGCTGTCCGGCGTGTAGGACGGATCGACCAGCGGGATGGTCAGACCGGCAACTGCTCTGAGCTCGACCGTGACGACGTCGTCGGAGACTCGCCGCCCGTTGGGGAAGCCGGCTGGGTCGCCGGCCACCAGACCGAGTGGGTTCGGATTCGATGCCGGCGGCACCGCCATGTTGAGGCGGAGCATGTCCGACAGCACCGGGCCGGTGAAGTTCTGGAAGCCCGGCACGACTCCGTCCGGGATCCCGGTGAGCAGGATCGCGCTCAGGTCGGCCCGCGGCTTCTTGTACCCGGCGAGGTTGGGGAACACTCCCGGGTACAGCACAGGCAACAGCGTCGCGAGCTCCGGCTTCTGCACGTACATCGCGAAGCTCTTGTCGTCGCTCGGCGGCAGGCTGTTCCACTCGTCCTTGCGCACCATCGGCACGAGGACCTCGTTGAACAGCGGATTGCCGAGCCGCGACACCTGCCGGAACGGCCCGTACTCCTGCAGCCGGCCGCTGTCCTCGACGATCCGGGCCTTGCGGCGGCTGGCGGTCGCCCACACGCCGATCACCGACTTCGGATCCATCACGTCCTTGGGGGCTCGGCCGTTGCGGGTGAGCTGGTCCATCGGAACCTGGAGGACGATCGAGTGGACGTTGAGTCCCTGCGTGCCGTTGACACCGACCGCAGCCGCCGACGGGATCAGGTGCAGGTTCTGGAACGGACGCAGCGTGGCCAGGTCGAAGATGCTGCCGAGGTCGACGAAGAAGCCCTCGGCCCGCTGGCCGCAGAACACCCGATGGTCGCGGCCGATCCGCTGAACCGCCTGTCCGGCCAGCTTCGTGTAGTCGGGAGTACTGCGTGGGCCGATGTTGACCGGCGGGACCGGCAGGTTGTCGCCCAGCAGCCGGCTACCGCCGTTTCGCTCCACCCGTCGTACCGAGTAGAACTGCGGCCGGTTCCAGTTCTGGTCGTCGATCGTCTTGATCGGGCCGGTGTTGTAGAGAAACGTGTTGTCGTTGCGAACCACGGTGCGGAAGCTGAACTGGTAGCTGATGTCCGCCCTTCCGTCGCCGCGGTTCGAGATGTGGATCTCGTACAGGACGTCGTCGCCGAACTCGTAGAAGTTCGGGCCGCCGTCCGGCTTCTGCAGCGGAATGAAGTTGGCGATCAGCGTGACGGTGTCCGGACGATCCGGACTGACGAATGCGTAGACGTCGGTGTTGTCGGCGACCGGATCCTTCGAGATCTCGGGGGCCTCACGGTGTGAAGACATGATGCTCCTTCAGCTGGTACGGGGTGAGTTCGAGTGCGATTGCCGCGCGGCGATCCGGACGGCTGCGCGGCTGAAGTCGGTTCAGGCGCGATGCATCCGCGCCAGGTTCGCGGCCATCCCGCGGTCTTCCACGGTCCGCTCGGTCGTGCCCACCAGCACGGTCATCCTGCCCCGGCGGGCGTCGGTGACATACACGACGAACGACGAGGGCGCATCGTCGTCGATCGTCGGCTGCCTTGTGTCCTCAGCTTCGTCGCGCCCGAACGCTCCAGTGCCGATTGCGACGGCAGCGGCGGCCGATGCCGCACCTGCTCCCGCCAATCCCAGAAACTTTCGTCGACTGGACTCGACCATGACTGCTCCCTTCCATCCAGCCCGGGGCATGCGTCATCCGACGATGCGCCCGACGGGCGGTGCTCCCACCGCGCTTGACTGGGATTCGGAGCACGAGGCGGCCCGGATGGGTCCGTTCGACGAGAGTCTTGTGATCGCGGTCGTCATGGCGACCACAACCCCAAGACCGTCGTTGCTCGCGGGATCAGCGAGGGTCAGGCTGACTCGGCCACGCGCCAGAGATACCAGCTCGCGACGGTGCGATAGGGATGCCAACGCTCGCCGCGTTCGGCGACCTGGGCCGGGCTGGGAACGTCCGGACCGGCGCCGAAGGCCACCGCGAAACCCTTGCGCAGTCCGTAGTCCTCGGTGGGAAGCACGTCCGGCCGACCGAGCCGGAAGATCAGCAACATCTGCGCGGTCCAGCGCCCGATCCCACGCACCTCGACCAGCCGGTCGATGACATCGTCGTCCGGCATCGACGTCAGCCCGGCAAGCGTCGGCAGCCGGCCGTCGGCGACCCGCTGCGCCAGATCGCGAATCGCCCGGAGCTTGGCATTCGACAGTCCGGCCGCCCGGAGGTCCTCGTCGGAGGTGCTGAGTACGCGCTCGGCCGCGACGGATTCGGGCGCGTCCGGCAGGTAGACCCGCACCCGCGCGAAGATCGTCTCGGCCGCCCTGGCGCTGAGCTGCTGATAGGTGATCGCCTCCGCGAGCGAGTGCAGCAGCGTCGGCGCTTGCTGCAGCTCGAGGTCGAACGGCCCGACGTCGTCGATGACCCGGCCTAACTCCGCATCGGCCCTCCGCAGCCGACGGACCGCCACCCTCGGGTCGAAGCCGAGCCGCCCGTCGCCGTCGTACGCGGGCGCGAGACTCGCCTGATCCATGGTTCGACTCTGACGGCCCGCGGCAGTCGCGTCTAGAACGATCTTGCGCAGTTCTTGGACCGGATAGGGGTAGTGTCTGCAAATGCTCACGGCAGGGGTGGACCTGGCAGCGGAGTCCGCGCGCACGGCGATGGCGATCGTCAAATGGTCGTCGACGGGTGCAGTTGTCACGGAACTCGGTCTCGGGGTCGATGACAAGTCGATCGTCGACACAATGGCAGACGTCGAGAAGCTGGGAATCGATTGCCCGTTCGGATGGCCCGACGACTTCGTTCAGTTCCTCAACGCGCACCACAGGGGCAATGCGCCAGTCCCTGCGAACGAGTCACCAGCAGGCTGGCGACGACGGCTTGCCTACCGCGAGACTGACCGCTTCGTTAGGGACAGGACAGGTCTCAATCCACTGAGCGTCGCGTCGGATCGAATCGCGCTTACCGCCATGCGAGCCGCGGGACTGCTCTCCCGAATGGCCGCGGATGGCCAGCCCGTCGATCGGTTAGGAGCTGGCCGCGTCGTGGAGGTCTATCCGGCCGCGTCGCTCAAGAGATGGAACCTGCAACACAGGGGCTACAAGAGGCGCGAGAACCAACCAAACCTTCAGAAGCTGGTGTCCAGCCTCCAAGAAATGGCTCCTTGGCTCGACCTAGGCTCCTACGAAAGCCGCTGCTGCGAGTCCGACGATGCGTTCGATGCCGTGATCGCGGCACTCGCGAGCCGTGCCGCAGCCGTCGGCCGAACCGATCCCCCTCATGCACACCAGCAGGAGCGAGCAAGGACTGAAGGATGGATCGCCTTGCCGAACTGCGAACTCAACGAGCTCGTGCAGACGAACTGACGCCTGTGTCAGGCCGGCTCGGCGTCGTCGCGAAGCTCGCGACCGAGCTGATCGCCCCAGGCCCGGGCGCGTTCGAGCTCGCCGTCGGCAAGGGGACCAGTCGTGCCGGTGACGTAGAAGGACTCGGGCGCCGCCACGAGTCGGTAGCCGCGTCGGCGTAGGCGTCGGGCGGCGCCCTTGGCAGCCGATCCGGGCAGGCCGCGGACTCGTACTCGGGTGTCGAAGGTCGCGGCGTTGCGCGTCGTCGTGCTCCTGGGCAGCTCGCCGAGCCACTCCCGCAGTCCGTGGCCGCGCGAGACCAGCGGCATCGTGGCCCGGCTGGCGGCGTCGGATCGAGTCCGGGACCAGGTGAGACCGAAGGCGTGGGTCGGTCCGCCGGCCACCAGGAGGTCGATGTTCTCGCCAGACTCTCGGTCGGCGTCATCGATCTCGGTGACGTCGGTGGGAACGTGCGCCGCCAGGCCTTCCGAGATCGCTACGGCGACGTCCCGGGTGTTGCCGAACATCGACTCGTACACGACTTGAGCCTTCATGCAGCCCTCCTCAGGTCGTTGACCTGGGCGACAGGACCAGTCCACGCCTGCTCGACGCCAGTGAGCAGGGACCAATGGCCCTTCGCGGTGAACCGTATGCCCTGCCAGAGCTCACCCGCTGTGAACAGGGACCAAGGTCAGTCATTTCGGGAGGTACGCCCCTGCCGATCGGCCCGCCGGCACGAGATTGTCGACGTGTTTCCGGAGGAGGAACCATGCCATCCAGTCCTGCCCGCTCCGTCGTGGTGGGCATCAGCGAGGGTCGGGAGAGCGAGGTCGCGCTGGACTGGGCCGTCAACGAGGCCCGGCTCCGCGGGCGCTCGCTGCACATCGTCGCCACCGACTCGTGGTCGGAGACGATGCCGACCGGTGCTCACGCACACGGGCCCGCGCTCCCGTCACTCTCTCCCGAGGTGAACCACACCTTCCACCGCGCACTCGAGCGGGCCCGCAATCACCTCGAGGGCGACTCGGTCACGGGCGAACTGATGCCCGGGCGTCCGATCCGTGCGCTTCGGAACGCGGCGGCCACCGCAGGGGTCCTCGTCGTCGGCGCTGGTGAGAGCGAGCACCGGCACTCGGTCAGTCATGCCGTCGCCGCCCACGCCGCCTGCCCGGTCGTCGTGGTACGCGGCGAGAGCCGGCCCAAGCCACTCGAGCGCATCGTCGTGGGAGTCGATGGGTCCAAGGAGGCGCATCACGCGATGACGTTCGCCTTCGACGAGGCAGAGCTTCGCGGTGCGACCCTAGAGGCGATCCAGTGCGCCGACACTGCCGGCTCCGACCGCGCCGACGACGTCCAACAGCAGCTCACCGAGAGCGTCGCGCCCTATCGCCAGAAGCACCCCGACCTGGCCATCGACGAGAACGTACTGAACGGGCGACCGGTCCACGAGCTCACGGTGCACTCCGACGACGCCGACCTGATCGTCGTCGGCTCCAGGGGCCGGGGCAGAGTGCTCGGAGCGCTCCTGGGGTCGGTGAGCCAGCAGCTGATCGAGCACGCCCACTGCCCGGTCGTGGTCGTCAAGTAGGCCGGATTAGCCGCCCGTCGTCAGGCAGAACGGGTGCCCCTCCGGGTCGGTGAGCACCACATAGGCACCGTCACCGGGCTGGAAGTCGGGCCGAGCCGCACCCTGCGCAATCAGGTCCGCGGCGGCCGACTCGACATCGGTGACCACCAACTCCAGATGGAAGTGCTTCCTCGCGTCGGGCCAGCCCGGACCCTGGTAGTCCGCGATCCGCTGGAATCCAAGTTGCGTCGCGCCCTCTTCGCCGAGGTAGACGAAGTCGTCGTCTTGGTAGCCGGTCTTCCAGCCGGTCACCTTGCCGTAGAACTCCGCGAGCGCCGCCGGGTCGGCGCAGTCGATGATGACCGCTCCTACGCTGGCCGCTTCAGTCATGCCGATCAGTCCTTCGAACGTCGCCGAGCGCCGAATGCGCCCAGCAGTTCAGTCAGGATGCCGATCGCGACCGGCGGTCGTCTTGAACGAAGTTGCGCGGGGTCCTGCGTACGAGATCGCGATCGTGGTCTGGAACGCGGCGTCGCTCGATCAGCGGATGAGACCGAAGGCGCGCACGGGCGAGTCGCGGTCGGTCACTGAGTCGACACCGATCTGAGTCGGGCGACGTTCGCGCCCAGCGGAGATCGCGTTGTCGTACTTCATGGCGGGGCACGCGATCGACTCGGTCCGTTCAACGCTGGGCTGGCGGCCGGTGCCTCAGGCGCAGTCGGGGCTGCTGCGGCACCTGGCATCACGGAGGCAGGTGCCACGCGCCCGACCAGGGGGACGATGAGACAGCCGGCCACCAGGCTTGGCGCACCCGGCCGGATGGATCGCACGGAACGAGGGGGCGCCAGGACGTCCATTGCCGACTCCCATCACGCGGCTGCCCTCGGTCCGGCCGTGTGCAAGCGTGCCGCCTTTCACCCTCCGATCCTCGAAGGAGTGCGTCAACGCTCCTGGGTGGGAGAAAATGACCACTGATCACAAGTACCCAACCGAGACGAGGTGCGCGCTGATGTCGGCAGCGGGCGTGTTGAGTCCCCTGGGAGTGGCAGCCGACGAGGAGCACGTCTACCGCCTTCTGCTGGCCGATCCCGGCGCCACCGCGACCGAACTGCAGGCGCATTCCACCCTCAGTCCGGCCCGGCTCCGGCGGGCACTGACCGCCCTGGAGGCCAAGGCGATGGTCACCCGGAGCGAGGAGCAACAGGCGAGCTACCACCCGGCGCCGCCCGACATCGTCGTCGAGGCCCTGGTCAGCGCGCGAGAGGAGGAGCTCCAACGGACTCGGCTGGCCGCGCAGGAGCTCAGCGCTCTGCTGCAGACGCCACCCGATCAGCCCCAGGTCAGCAAGGTCGTCGAGGTCATCACCAGCCCGGACGCGATCGTCCGCCGCTGGACCCAGCAGCAGCGTTCCGCCCGGCGTTCGCTCGAGGTCTTCGTCCGGCCGCCGTTCGCCCAGCCCGATCTGGACGAGGACGAGTCGGTCCAGCGCTCCTTGTACGAGCGGGGCTGCGAGGTCCGTGGGGTCTACGACCAGCGCGCTCTCCAGGCGCCCGACATCCTGGCCAGCCTGCAGCGGACCGTCCCGCTCGGCGAGCAGGCCCGGGTCGCGACCGAGCTACCGGTCAAGCTCGCCCTGTTCGACCGGCGCCTCGCCTTCGTACCCCTCGGACGCGGCGACAGCACGACCACGCTCGTCGTCCACGAGTCCGCCATGCTCGACGCCCTCATCGCGCTGTTCGACCTGTGGTGGCGCCGAGCACTGCCCTTCGACAATCACAACGGCGCGACCCCGGAACTGACGACCGAGCCCGACCTTGAGGCCAACGTGATCGCCTTGATGCGAGCCGGCCTCAAGGACGACGCGATCGCCCGTCAGCTCGGCGTCTCGACGACGACCGTCCGGCGAAGGATCAATGCCCTGGCCCTGCACTACGGCGTGTCGACCCGCTTCCAGCTCGGCATCGCCCTGGGGCAGCCGGCGGTCGCAGCGGAATAGGTCGTACGACGGGTCACAGGCTCGACGTGACCTGAACAGCCTGCGTCGATCTCCGAGTGAGCGGCCGGTACATCACCATTGGGATCGCGGGTTGTCTCCTCTTCGTCTTGGGCCGGAGTCGGCGCCATAGGCCGCTCACAGCGCGGCCGCATCGCCGGCACCAGCGCGTGGCTCTACGGTGCCGCTGTGTCGTATGTCGCCGCGCCGGCTCCGCGTCGCGACGGCGAGGGATACCCACGCCACACCGAATAACAGCCAGTACGGCGACCAGAGGAACAGGTCCCAGCGCGCGACATGGTCTGCGTACCGTGGGTCGTCGACCGATATGACGCCTGCGAGCACGAGCGCATCGCCGACGAACCCGAACCCGAAGCCGCCGATGGCGCGCACGATCATCAGGACGCCTACCAAGACAGCGCCGATCCGAAGCAACCGTTCGACCCGCCGACCAGCTCGCCCGGTGCCGAGGCTCAAGGCGACGAGGACGGCGGCGGCCGCGAGCAACGCCGTGATCCGGTGCGAGGCGGTGGTCAGCGCGCCGCCGGCGACGAGGTTCTGCTGTGCGTCCTGCGGCAGCGGGGTCTGCGCCTTGAGCAGGTCGCCGCCGAGCAGCCACCACAGCTTCATCGCGCCGTAAGCGCCGGCGCAGGCGATCACGACGTATCGCGCCGCCGTGGTGGGCGCGCTCATGTCGCGACCTTGGTACGCCGCGACGCCGTGGCGATCCGCGCGTCCCGAGTTCGCCGAGCATAGGTCGCCACAACGACCAGCCAGGCCAGCACCTGCAGCCCGTAGAGAAGGCCGTCCAGCACCTCCCACCAAGCCACACCGTCGACATTGCCGGGAAGCCGCGTGAGTGTGATCACCACTCCCGCGACTACCGGTACCGACGCGGCGGCGAGGACGGTCAGCATAACCCGAGCGGGAATCCAGCGAGCCCAGCGCTGCACCGTGGCCAGAACCACGACGGCAGTGAAAACGCCGAGAGCCGCATTCCCGGCCTGCGCGAGCGACGGGTGGTCGTACTGGACCTGCACCCGTTCGGGAGCGACGCGGCCGGGCATGCCGATCTTGCCGATCGCGGCCATGTAGACCTTCTCCGCCGCGTACTCCAGCCACCCAGTCGCGGCGACATAGGCAGCAACCCGCGCCAGCGTACCCGCGGCAGCCGGAGGAGGACCGAGGAACCGACCGATGCTCATGGCATCGCCTCCAACTCGGCCGTGCATTGACCGCTGTCTCGAGCCGGCGCCGATCCGTCCGTGCTGGCCATCGATCGTCCACGGACCGAACCGCGGATCGATTGCGGATACCAGACGGCGCCACGCCTCCGGCGGTAATAGGCCCACGTGAGGACAAGCAGGAGAGGTCCCCAAAGGTTCAGTGGCGCGTAGCAGGCGATCATCAGCGTTGCCCAGGCGTGGTTGGTGAACGGGATCGGGAGGCCGTCGAAGCTGAAGAAGGCCTCGCGGAATCCGTACGTCCAGATCAGGATCAGCGCCAGCGATCCGAGGACCGCCGGGACGACTGCCGCGAGCGGTCGCACGCGTCGGCCCCCGATGAATGGGATCCAGCGGGGTGTGACCTCGCCCCACGGCCGGACCAGCCCGAAGGCTGTCAGCGCGACCGCCTCGGCGAAGATGCTGATGCCGAGGATGTAGACAGCCTCCCAACCCTGGACGTGGAACGGCTGTCCGTTGTCATCCAGCGTGCCCATGGAGTAGCCCAGCGCGATCCCGACCCGCCATAGCCCGGAGGGAAGGGTCAGCAGCGGGACGACGTGAGCGAGCAGGTTCGCCCAGCGCGGCACCGGTCGTTCGGTCTGCGGGCCATCATGTGTCGTCGGGCCAGGTTGCTGGCCGAGACGGGTGTCGATGGGCGCCATATCGGTCACGACGAACTCCTCATCAAGTCGGTGTCGTGATCGACCATCGCCGACCTGGGAGTCCGTGACGTCACCCATGCAGGTGAACCTGCTCCCCCTCGAGCGGGAATCGCTTAGCCAATCCGCGGACTCACCGCAGCGGCACGAAGCCGCTTTCGTACGCCCGGATCACGGCCTGGGTTCGATCACGGACGTCGAGCTTGCTCAGCAGGCTCGCCACATGCGATTTCACCGTCTCGACGCCGAGGACCAGTTCGGCGGCGATCTCGGCGTTGGACATGCCACGCGCCATCAGCCGGAGCACCTCACCCTCGCGGTCGGTCAGCGTCGGCAGCCCGGGCCGCTGGGCGACCGACCCGCGATGTGCCCGCGCCAGGCGGCGCACCGCATCGGGAAAAAGCAGCGACTCGCCGGCATGCACGGTCCGGATCGCCGCCTGGACCTGCTCCGGTGCGGCCCGCTTGAGCAGGAAGCCGGACGCCCCAGCAGCCAATGCCTCGTAGACGTAGTCGTCGTTCTCGAAGGTGGTGAGTACGAGGACCCGAGGCGACTCGGCCCGCGCCGACAGCAGGCGGGTGGCCTCGAGGCCGTCGATGCGCGGCATCCGGACGTCCATGCACACCACGTCGGGCCGCAACGATCGTGCCGCGGCGATCGCCTCGGCCCCATCCGCTGCCTCGCCCACCACCTCGAGGTCCGGCTCGGCGTCGATGATCGCCCGTAGGCCGGCCCGTATGAGCGACTCGTCGTCGACCAGCAGAACCCGGATCGCGCTCATCAGGTCTCCTCACCGGGCAATGGCAGCTGCACCCGCAGCCGCCACCGATCGTCGTCCGCGCCCGCCGTCATGTCGCCACCGAGCACGGCGACCCGCTCTTGGATGCCTCGCAGCCCGCGTCCGGCTCGGCGCGATCTGCGGCCGGGCGACAGTGGGTTGATCGCCTCGATGACGAGCGCCTCGGTCTGTACCGACAGCCTGATCAGGACGGGAGACCCGCCGTGGCGCAACGCGTTGGTCAACGCCTCCTGGACGATCCGGTACGACTCCCGGGACACGACGGCCGGCATTCGCTCGACCTCGCCCTCGACCGTCAGCGACACGTCCAGGCCGGCGCGTCGCGTCGCGAGGACGAGTGAGTCGAGCTGGGCGAGGTCGGCAACCGGCCGATGTTCACCGGAGTCGGCCGACTCTTCGTCGCGCAGCAGGCCGAGCACCTGGTCGAGATCGGTCAGCGCCGTACGAGCCGCCGCCTCGACCGCTTCCAACGCTCCGTCGACGAACGTGGGGTCGGTGTCACGGACCTTGCGAGCCGCACCGGCCTGCACCACCACAAGACTCAGCGCGTGGCCGACGCTGTCATGCAACTCGCGAGCCAGCCGCGTCCGCTCGCTGAGCCGCGCCGCCCGCTGCTCGAGGGCATGAAGCCGATCGTCGACGGACGGACCGAGCAGCCTGGGCGCGAGGGCAGTCACGACCGCACCGAGCACGATGCAGACGGCGACGGCCCCGATCAGCATGCCGACACCGGCCGGCACATACCACCAGATGCCGCTCTTGTCGCTGGCGAGCGGCCTGACGATGGCGGTGATGCCGAGCGGCACGACGATCGCCAGCGCCACGCCGGCGAGAAGCCCGGCCACCAGGTGGAGCACGAACCAGGCCGACGTCCGACGGCGCTGCGGCCATGTCGTCGCCGGGCCAGGCGTACCGTCGACGAACTCCACACCCAGCAATGACTCGGCCGCGACGGCCTCGACCTGGCGTACGGCCGGCACCAGGCCGAGCAGCACCGGCGGCACCACGACGACCGGAATCGCGACCGCCAACAACACCGGCATCGAGACCTCGGCGCTCACCATCGAGCCGACGAGCCCGAGGTCGACCAGGCCGAACGCCAAGACCAGCGCCGACCCGAGCAAGACATAGATCTGCCGCATGTACGTGCGCGCGCTCAGCAGCATCGTGCGAAGCCGGCCGAGTGCGCTCATGCCGGACATCCTCGCAGGCAGCATCGGACCCCGGCTCCCTCGCGCGAGGGAGTGAGTTCACCCGGATGCGGGGGCCCGGGCATGGTCGTCGCCGACGAGGCTGAGGGACGTGAAGCACTCGACCGCACCGCAGCGTTGGGCGATGCTCGTCTCGGTCCTCGTCGGGCTGATCGGCCTGCAATGGTGGGCCCTGCCCGACACCTATCCGTTCGGGGCGCCCGGCGAGTCGTTCGCATCCGTTGGCTCGCGTACGGCCGCCGCGGTCGCCGGTGCCCTCGGTGTGACGGGAATCGTGACCGCATGGGCGTTGGGACGTAGATCGGTGCGGCGGCTCGCCTCGGCCAGCGCAGTTGTCCAGGTCATCATCCTGGGCACGGTCTGGCAGCGAGGCGCCGGCGATGTCGACATCGACTCGCTCTACGCCCTGGGCGCCCTGATCGCCGGCGCGCTGTGGCTGCTGGCATTGATCCACGACGAACCTTCGGCACATGAGGAGCGAATCGCAGCAGGCCCCGAACGTCCGTACACCCATAGGCTGGCGATCGTCACGGACCCGCAGATGGGAGAACATCGACAGCCGCCGCGATCGTGCTGACCGCGACACGAAGTGCGGTCAATAGGTCGTGGATCACCGTCCCGGCAAGCTGAACCCAAGACTCCTGTCCGGTCGCGGCGATCTCGACCACGTCGACCCGTCCCGCCCCGTTCTCCCACGAACACCGTCACCCCGCGATACGTTCCGTCGCCCGGACGTCTCCCGACGCAGCGGCATTCGTTACCGATGCTCGGCGACCGGCATCAGCGCATCGACGCGGTGAGGCGGCCCTCACCGTCTGGGGTGAGGGCCGCCTTGGCTTTGGCCGGTGTCGAGCGCTACTTCACTTCCGACGTCCTGACCAGGCGGAGGGCGACGAGCGCCGGCAGGACCAGCCAGATGGTCACGGCCGCCGCCAGGTGAGCCCACTGCGCTCCGCTCAGCGTGCCTTCGAAGAGGAACGACTGCGCGTAGTTCAGGTCCACCCACGGCTGCAGGTCCTGGTAACCCTGCTGGCTCGTGGCCAGCAGCCCGGACATGGTCGGGACCAGGAGCGCGTAGACGAAGTACGCCACGAGCGCGACTGGTGAGCTCCGGAACAGCAGACCGAGCATGGTGCCGGTCAGCAGGCATAGCAGGCTGCCCAGCATGATGTCGAGGGCGTGGACGAAGGAGACGTCCCACACCAGATCGACGCCGGCGATGGCAGACCCGACGACGTTGCCGACGACGCCGATGGTGAGCGCCACGACCATGGCCACGATGCCGACGGTCACCGAAGCGATCACCTTGGCAAGGATGACCCGGTTCCGGTGCGGCACCAGTGTGAACGTGGTGAGGCCACTGCGCTGGCTCCACTCGCCGGTGATCGACAGCACCGCGATGATCGGCAGGATGACGGTCATCGGGAAGCCGATCGCCTTCGCGAACGTGTAGTACGTCAGGTCGGCGTCGGGGGCGAACAGGATCGTCGCCACCGTGGACAGCAGGGCTGCGATGACGATGCTCGCCATCAGCCAGAAGCCGGACCGGGTGTCGAACATCTTGCGCAGCTCGACGCGGGTGACGCGCGACATCGGGATCCGGTCGGCGACCAGAGTCCGCTGCTGCTCGCGTACGGGGGTGAGGGTGGTGGTTGTCATGCTGCTTTCCCTTCTCGTTGCGTGTCGGCGGTGAGCTGGAGGAACAGGTCCTCGAGGCCACCGTCGGCGGCGCGAAGCTCGGTGAGGGCGAGTTCGTACTCGCGGGCGACGAGACCGACGACGCCGGGCTCGGCTTCGACGCTCAGTGCGTCTTGGTCGTACGACGTGGCGAGACCCGACGCGGTCAGCGCCCGCTCCAGGGCCGGCATGTCGCGGCCGCGGACGATGGTCTTGCCGGCCCGAAGCAGGTCAGCCTTCGAGCCCTGGGCGACGATCCGGCCCTGGCCGATCATCACGATGTCCTCGGCAATGACCTCGATCTCGTGGAGCAGGTGCGACGAAAGCAGGACAGTCCCGCCATCGTCCGCGTAGCCACGGAGCAGGTCCCGCATCCAGCGGATGCCTGCCGGGTCGAGGCCGTTGGCCGGCTCGTCGAGGATCAGCACCGACGGGCGACCGATCAAGGCGACCGCGATGCCGAGCCGTTGGCGCATCCCGAGCGAGTAGCCGCCGATCCGGCGGTCCGACTCGGTCTCGGTGAGGCCGACCATGGCGAGCGTCTCGGTGACCCGATAGGACTCCAGGCCCATCAGCTGCTGCGCGAGGGTGAGGATCTCCCGTCCGGTGCGGCCGGCATGCTGCGCCGAGGCGTCGAGCATGACGCCGACCTCACGTCCGGGGTTGGGCAGGTCTGCGAACCTGCGGCCGTGGATGGTGGCGGTTCCCGACGTGGGCCGGGTCAGGCCGACCATCATCCGCATCGAGGTGGACTTGCCAGCGCCGTTCGGACCGAGGAAGCCGGTGACGCGGCCAGCCCGGGCGGTGAAGCTGATGTCGTCGACGACGGTGCGACCGCCGTACTTCTTGGATAGTGATTCGATGGTGATCATGGGCAACGCTCCTAGCTGGGCTGTTGCTACGACGCTAAGAGCGCGGCCCGGCGAGCGCGTCGTCGTCAGGTCGCGTTCGTGATGCGACCAACCAACGACTTCGGGTACGACCTTCGGAGGACGGCGGGCGTCGGGCGCGCCGTCAACTCTCCCCGTCGGCGATGTCGGTGCCTCGCTCGTCCTCGGCGAACAGACCGGTCTGGTAGGCGAGGACGATCGCCTGGGCCCGGTCACGCACATGGATCTTCTGCAGCAGCCGAGTCACGTGCGTCTTGACCGTCGTGTCGCTGATGAACAGCTCACGACCGATCTCGGCGTTCGACAAGCCCTGCGAGATCAGACTGAACACCTCCAGCTCCCGGCTGGTCAGCAGGGCGACCGATTCGGGTGGCTCCTGACGGTGGAGCCGGGTGAACTGCTGGATCACCTTCCGGGTGACAGTGGGCGAAAGCAGCGCCTCCCCGGCCGCGACGGTACGGACGGCTCCGATCAGCTGCTCAGGCGGGTCGTCCTTGAGTACGAATCCGCTCGCGCCGGCGCGCAGTGCCTCGAAGACGTACTCGTCGAGGTTGAAGGTTGTGAGGACCAGCACCCGTGCGGTCTCGTCCGCCTCCAGGATCCGTCGCGTGGCTTCGAGCCCGTTCATCTCGGGCATCCGGATGTCCATCAGCACCACGTCCGGATGGAAGCGCGCCGCCTGTGCGACCGCCTCCCGTCCGTTGTGGGCCTCGGCGACGACGTCGATGTCGGGTTGGTCCGACAGCAGCATGCGAAGGCCGGCGCGGACCATCGACTGGTCGTCCGCCACAAGCACCCGGATCGTCATGAGCCGTCCCCGTCGAATGGGAGTCGGGCACGCACCACGAACCCACCGCCCGGTGCGCCGCCTGCCGACATGTCCCCGCCGAAGATCTTGACTCGCTCCCTCATGCCTACCAGTCCGTGCCCGAGTCCGTCACCGGTCGTAGGGCCTTGCCCGTCGTCACGCACCTCGACCAGGAGGTCCCGCGGCTCGTAGCGCACTTCCACGTCGGCGTGGTGTGCCTGCGCGTGCTTCAAGGTGTTGGTGACGGCCTCCTGGACGATGCGGTACGCCGACAGGTCCAGACCTGGGGGCAGCGGCACCGGATCGCCGCGGACGTGCAGCTGCACCTCCAATCCGGCCGCCCGTACGTCGTCCAGGAGCCGGTCGAGGTCGGCCAGCCCCGGCTGCGGAGTGAGCTCGGCCTGCTCGTCGTCACGCCGCATCGCGCCGAGGAGGCGACGCATCTCCCTCAACGCAGCCCGGCCGGCCTGCTCGACGTTCTCAAGGGCCTGTTTGTTCTCGGCGTCCGACTCGGACATCCGGTGCCGGACCGCTCCGACTTGGAGCACCATGACGCCGACCGCGTGCGCCACCACATCGTGGAGCTCGCGCGCGATCCGTCCTCGTTCCTCGGCAACGGCGACCCGCGCCGCCGCCTCCCGATCGCGCTCCGCCCGGTCCGCACGCTCCTCCGCGGCCTCGGTCTGCACCGTGCGCTCGCGCAGCGCGTAGCCGACGAGCCACGCGATCGCGAACGACAGTGGGGTGAAGACGAGGCTTCCGGCCTCATGGGTCGGATCGTTGTACACGATGATCGCCGCGCCACCGGCCACGATGGCGAGGCCGATCCGCGCGTGTAGATCGCTGCGCAGGTTCCCGAGCAGGATGGCGGCCCCTACGCCGGCCAGGAAGAGACCACCCTGACCCGTTATCAGGCGGTCGTCCAGGAAGGAGAGCGCGATGCTGGAAAGCCACATGCCCGCTGGGGCGGCGAAGGGGAAGCGGCCACGCAGCAGCAGGATCAGAATGACCGCGGCGACCGCCACGACCTCGAGCCCCTCCATCGCGCCAGTGGGCGCCGACGGGTCGTCGCGGCCGGCAGTTCCGAAGGCGGTCCAGATCGCCGTTGCCACGATGAGGGCGTCCAAGCCGTACTTGACGAGGACCTGCCGCAACCGGCTCACGCAGACAACGTACGCGAGCTCTTCCGACACTGCCTCCTACCAAAGTCGGACCCCGCTCGTCACCAAGTCGGACTAGGGAACCGGTCTGTCGTCGATGGTTCGGTCGCCTCGAAACGTGGCGGCCCGGTGTTGGCCGTGAGCCCGTAGTCATTGCGCCCTCCGGAGATTCACGCTGCGGCGGGTGCCGCCACTGGCAGCTGCGCCTCGGCCTTCTGGCGCCTGGCGACGACGATCGCCGCGGCGATGAGCCAGAACGGCAGAAGCAGGTAGCTGACCAGGCCGCCGGGCGGGACGTGGCAGACGCCGAGCAGTGCCAGAGCGCCCAACACGGTGGTCGTTCTCGCGAACCACTTCGGCAACACCGCGTTGCGGACGCCGCCCAGGCCCATGGCGATGAAGGCGGCCGCGATGCCGACAGCCATGGCGGCCCAACCGAAGTACCAGGTGTAGCCGAGAGTCTGCGTCGCCGACTGGTTGTTGTCATCGGCAGCGGCGAGCACGCCGTAGTCCCACACGACCATCTGTCCGAGCGCCGCGGCGACGATGATCCAACCGCCGTACGCGATGCTGGAGTACGTAGCCTCACGCGCTTCGCCGGAGCGCAGCAGATTGCGGACCGCAGTCGCGAAGAAGAGCAGCGACACCGCCATGACGACCAGGCAGGCGAGGCCGCCGATATTTACCGCAACGTGGTCATTGATCGTCGCTGCGGATGTGCTGCCGGGCGAGTCGTGCGATTGATAGTGATTCAGGACGTCCTGTGCGATCCACGCCAGGCCGGCGGTCGCCCCACTCCATGGCAGGAATCTCTCGAATGTGCTGAGCGGCATCGTTCCGCTCCTCCCTTTCGGCATCACCGGCGGCTCTCGCCGATGCACTCACCGTCCCCGGCCGGCCCACCCAGCCGCACGATCTCGGTGTCCCGAGCGGGCCGGGAACTCTTCCCGGGACCGCTGACGAGGCGGCGTAGATGCCACACACTTGACGCATGTACTACGCAGCCGTCGGGCTCGCCACGGCGATCCCGGTCGCGCTGGGATTGCTGATCGTGGGCCGCGGCAACCAGCGCGGGATCGGCTGGCTGCTGGTCGCTCATGGGATCTCGGTCGGCCTTCTGCTCGGCGGCGCCGAGGTCCAGAGCGACAGCACGCCGGCACTCGTCTCCGACCAGCTGGGCCAGGGCAGTTGGATCTTCCTGTTCTTGTGGCTGGTGCTGATCGCCTACCTGCTCCCCGATGGCCACCCGCTGTCCAGGCGCTGGCGGGTCTGGATCGAGATCGGGCTCGCCGGCGCGGCGGTCTTCCTCGTCGGGTCGGCGGGTGACGTCAACGCCTTCGAGCAGGAGCATCCAGGTCGCGAGCTTCCGGTGCCCTGGCTTCCGCAGACCCTGTCGGACGCGCTCGGCGCGCTCGGACTCCTCCTTGTCGTGCTGTTCTTCTTCGGCTCGGCCGTTGCGGTGCGCAGCCGGCTGCGCCGGGCCACCGGCGATGCGCGGGTGCAGTTGCTCTGGCTTGTGTGGGGTGCCCTCGCCGTGCCGATCGGCCTGCTCGTCGTCTGGGCCAACCACTTTGTGCTCGGCGACCATGCCTGGCTCACCGACGTCGTACTGACCGCCGTCAGCGTCGCGCTTCCGACCACCATCGCGATCGCGATCCTGCGCTATCGGCTGTTCGACATCCAAGTCGTGCTGAGCCGCACACTGACCTACGGCACCTTGGTCGTCGGCGTGGTCGGGTTGTATGCGCTCCTACTCCTGGCCGCCGACCAGTTGGTCGGCAACGACACCGCCGGTGGCCTGGTGGCGGTCGCAGTCGTGGCCGTCACGGTGCACCCGGCGTACTTCTGGTTGCGGCAGCGGATCGAGCGGTGGGTCTACGGCTACCGCTCCGAGCCGGACCAGGCACTCCGACTGCTCGCCGACCGCGCCGAGGCCGCCGATCCCGACACGCTCGGCGCGTCCATCACCGAGGCCGTCGCCGAGGCGCTCCGGGTCGACCACGTCTGGGTGGATCCCATCAGCGCGGAAGGCAACGACCGGGTCGTCCGCACCCCGCTGGTGCATCGGGGCGAGCGGCTCGGAGACCTGGCCGTCGAGGTGCCGCCCGGACGGCAGCTGTCGCCGGCCGACCTGTCCCTGCTGCGGGAACTGGCGCGCTACGCCGCCGTGCTCGTCCGGTCCGAACAGCAGGGCGACCAGCTGCGCGAATCGCGGTCGCGGATCGTGACCGGCCGCGAGGAGGAACGGCGTCGGCTGCGCCGGGACCTCCACGACGGGCTCGGCCCGTCCCTGGCCGCGATCGTGCTCAAGCTCAACGCGGCACAGTCCCGACCCGCCACCACCGAGCGCGCCGAGCTGCTGGCCGAAGCACGCGACGAGGTGAAGGACGCCATCGCAGAGGTACGGCGACTCGTCGATGACATGCGGCCACCCGCGATAGACGAAGTCGGCCTGCTCGGCGCGATCCGTCAGCGGGCTACAGCACTGTCCGGCCACCTCGACCTCGCGATCGACGTGGCCGGACCGGACCCGATGCCACCCCTGCCGGCAGCCGTCGAGGTCGCCGCCTTCCGCATCGCATCCGAGGCGATGACGAACGTCTCCCGGCACTCAGAGGCCACCCGGTGTCAGGTCGGCATCGCCGTGAACGGCTCGTTCGAGCTCACCGTCTCCGACAACGGCCGCGGCACCGACCGCTCGACCAAGCGCGGCGTCGGCTGGACGTCTATGCGAGAGCGCGCGGCCGAGCTGGGCGGAACCTGCGCGATCACCAGCCGGCCAGAAGGCGGCCTTCTCGTGCACGCCGTGCTCCCGCTCCAGCAACGCGTACGAGAAGATGCGGGCGTGGAGGCCGACGCATGATCCGGCTACTCATCGCCGACGACCATCCCGCCTTCCGGCGCGGGCTGGAACTCATGCTGACCGACGTCGACGACATCGAGATCGTCGGCGAGGCCGAGACCGGGCAGCGGGCCGTCGAACTCGCCGAACAGCTCACTCCCGACGTTGTCCTAATGGACCTGCGGATGCCCGACCTGGACGGCATCGAGGCGACGCGTCGACTGTGCCGCGGCACGCCCACACCGGCGATCGTCGTACTCACCATGTTCGAAGACGACGACTCGGTGTTCGCCGCGATGCGGGCCGGCGCCCGGGGCTACCTCCTCAAGGGCGCCGAACAGGACGAGATCATCCGCTCGGTCCGCGCCGCCGCCTCGGGCGAGGCGATCTTCGGTCCCGAGATCGCCGAACGCGTGATCGCCCACTTCGCCAGCGGTTCCGGATCGACCGCGGCCGCATTCCCGTCACTGACCGACCGTGAACGCGACGTCCTCGAGATGATCGCCGCCGGCAAGGGCAACGCGACGATCGCACACGAACTCAGGATCAGCCTCAAAACCGTGCGCAACCACGTCTCACACATCTTCACCAAGCTCCAGGTGACCGACCGGTCAGCGGCAATCGTCAAAGCCCGAGAGGCAGGCCTCGGCGGCAACTGACACCGCCGCGCCAGCCCTGACATCACTCGGGGATTGCCCACCAGGTGTCCATGCGCGGAACCGTCGCGGCCTCGCGGCCGTATTCCAGGAGCCGGGCCAGCCGGAACAGGTAGGCCGCGATGCCGGCGGCGCCCTGCATCCAGCCCGGGCCGGGTGGCAGCCGCGGGTCGTCATTGCGGTGCTCGACGAAGCGCCAGAAGGCGAAGCCGTCGCTGTCAATCGCGCGCTCGACGATGGCGTCGGCGAGGGTGATCGCGAAGGCGAGATCCTTCTCGCGACCGTGGCGCTGCCACGCGTTGAGGACGACGTCACCGGCGCCTGCGGTGCCACAGCAGCGGCCATCGTTGTCCCAGAAGCCTGGGTAGAGGCGCTCGGGGATCCCCGACACGTGCAGCGAGTGCAGACACGCAAGCTCGAGCTCTTCCGGTGAGGTGCCGCCGACGCTGGGGACGCCGGCTCGGCTGAGCGCCGCGAACAGCAAGGAGGTACCGGTCGGTCCGTGACACCAGGAGTAGGTGAAGGTGTCCACGTCGTCCTGTCCCGGGATGACGTGCGGGAAGCGGAGGCCGCCGTCGCTGGTGTCGCCCAAGCTCAGCAGGTACTCGGCGCCCGAGGTGGCTGTCTCCACGAGGTCGGGCCGATCGAGCGCAATCCCGGCCGCAGCCAATGCGGCGGCAACTCCGGCCTGACCATGCGACCAGTTCGGCATCTGTACGTCCGGTCTGAGCAGGAAGCGCAACGGCATGAATGGCCAGTACGGGCCCTCCGGCCGCTGCTCCTGCTCCTCCAACAGGATGCCGACGGTGTGGTCGGCAAGCTCGGCCGCGCCCGGCACGTCGTGCCGCAGCGCCCAGAGCGCGCCGAGCAGGACACTGGCGGTGCCCAACGTCGCGTCGTTGCAGCTACCCCCACGCACCGCTCGAGGCGGCTCGGCGAAAGGAGCCGGCCAACCGTCCGGCGTGGCCAGCTCCTGGAGCCGCGCGACCGCCAGGTCGGCACCTGGGGCCTGCAGTGCGGTGAGCACGCCGATGATGCTGGACTGCCCGTCGAAGTAATCGCACATGGTCTCCACGGGGATGCGACGGACCATCGTGTCGCCGATCTCCGCACCGAGAGCGAGCTCATCGGGCGTCAACGGGCGGCTCAACCGGAGCTCCTCGATCACGTACGCCAAGCCACCGATGCCCGAGTGCATGCCGTACGGGTACTCCCCCGGCTCGGTCTGGCCCGGGTGCTCGCCGAGCCACAGACCGTCGTCGCTGCGCTTCACCTGGGTAAGCACCCACGCCCACGCGCGCTCGGCGAGCCCGCGATACGTCGACGGATCGGACGACACTGACTCCATGCCACGATCGTGGCACGCGCTACGCCCCGACAGTGCAGACCGACGTCCGATGCGTCAGGTCGTGTCGTACTGCGGCCGACCCGTGGTGCGGTAGGTCTGGAGCGTGAGCCCCTTCGGAGTGGACCGCGAGTCGACCAGCTCGAGTCCGAGGTCCGGGCCGGTGGTGGGGAAGAGGCGCGTGCCCTGGCCGACGACCACGGGGTAGATGAGCAAGACGATCTGGTCGACCAGCCTGTGGTCGAGCAGCCAGCGGATCAGGGTGCCGCTGCCCCACACCTGCAACTCACGGCCCGGCTCGGCTCTCAGCTCGCCGATAGCGGCCTCGACGTCCCCGGACAGGACGGTCGTGTTCGACCATTGCGGGTCGGTGAGGGTGGTCGAGGCGACGTACTTGGGCCGGGTGTTCAACGCCTCACCGACCGGGTTTCCCGGATCCATTCCTGCTCCCCAGGAGCCGGCGAAGATCTCGTAGGTCCGCCGGCCGAGAAGGAAGGCGTCGGCGCGCAGGAAAGTCTCGCTAATGAACATCGAGGCCTCGTCGTCGAGCAGTGGTGGTCCCCACCCGAAGCGCTCGAAGCCGCCGCTGCCGTCCTCGTCCCGTGCGCGGGCTTCGCCACGTGTCCCTGCATCAATCCGTCGATGTCCCTGCGTCACTCCGTCGAGGGAGACGTTCGTGACGGTCGTCAGTTTCATGGTCACAACTCCTGTCTCACGACCCCGCGACGACGGCGCGGACACACCATGCCGAGGCGGATGCGATGAACGGCACCGGACCCAGCGCCCGCTCGAGCCGATCCCGCAGCGCCTGTCGGGTCGGCTCATCGAGTCCTTGTACGTACGCTCCACCCGAACCGACTCCGAGGGTCAACGGCTCCCACCACTGCTGGAACGTCTCGAACGAAACATCGACGGTGAGCCGAGCCGGCCGAACCTGCGCCAGCCCAGCCGCCCGCGCCAGCTCCGCAAGCTGACCCTCGCGGGCGCCGGCCGCACCGGACTCATCGCTGGCCGTCGGGTCGATCTCCTGAGCTGCCCGCCACAGTGGCGACAACGGCCCGCAGCCGCCGCCGTTGTCCCACACGCACGCAGCCACGACGCCGTCCGTCTTCGTGACCCTCGCCATCTCTGTCAGACCCGCCACCGGATCGGCCATGAAATGCACGACCAACTGCGCCAGCGCGACGTCGAAGGTGTCCTCGGCATAGGGCAGATCCTCAGCCGCCGCGCGGCGTACGTCGACGCCGGGCAGCCGCGCTCGCGCCGCATCCACGAACGCCTCCGACGGATCCACTGCGTACACGGCGGACCGGCCGACGGCCGCCACCAGGACCTGGGTCAGCGCCCCCGGACCACAGCCGACGTCGAGCACCCGCTGCCCTGGCGTTGGCCCGACGAAATCCGCGAACTCCTGCGCCAACGGCTCGGAGAAGCGGCCGGTGAACAGGCCGTACGCAGTGGCTGGGTTCTCGATACTCACCTACGCCAACCTAGGTGGTCGGCCCGAGCCCAGTCGTCGGTGCCGACGCCCGACCCTTGAGCTCGACGAAGATGACGTGGGTGTCGCTGCCGCCGATGTTGTGTCCGGCATGTTGCTGGGCGGGCAGCCATCCAGTGGTGCCGGCCGCGATATCGACATCGCGGGTCCCGCCGTCCTTGTCATAGAGACGTCTGTGGAAGCTGCTCAGCGTGTACATCACGCTGTCTGGGTGCGCATGCAGGTGCGTGCGATCGCCGGGATGGTCGAGGTACTCCAGGACGCGGACGTGCTCGTTCTCGAACACCACCTGGTACTTGTCAGGGTCGGTGAACGCAGGATCGTCCGACATGGAACAGTCCTCTCGACGGGTCAACACTTCGATAGAGTGAGACTCTATAGAGTGATACTCTCGCGACGATGCCTGATCCAGTCAAGGGCAAATCGGCGGCCGGCCGCCGTCGGGAGCAGCGTGCCCAGCACACCAGGGCCCGGATCACCGAGGCGGCCCTGCGGTTGTTCGTCGAACGCGGCTATCCGGCCACGACGGTGGAGGCGATTGCAGGTGCGGCAGACGTCGCACCCGCGACGGTGTATCAGGCGTTCGGCACCAAGCAGGCCGTGCTCGCGCGAGCGCTCGACACCGCGATCGCGGGCGACACCGCATCCACTCCACTGTTGGACCGCGACTGGGTGGCGGCGGCTCGGCGCCAGCGCAGTGCCCGACGCCGGCTGGCAACGGTGGTACGACACGCCGCGCAGATCGCCGCCGACACAGCGCCCCTCAAGCATGTGATGCGTGACGCCGCCGCCACCGACCCACAGGCGCGCGAACTCATCGGCGAGGACCACGAGCGACGACGCCAAACCCAACGAGCACTGGTCGAGGTGGCCGTCGGCAACGACAAACTCCGCTCAGGTATGACGCTGGCTCGAGCCGCCGACACGTTCTTCATGCTCGTCAACAGCACCGGCTACGAGCTGGCCAGCGAAACGCTCGGCTGGAGCGAAGAACAGTGGCAGCGGTGGCTGGTCGGCGTCCTCACGCACCAGTTCTTCGGCGACAGCGAGCACTGACGCAGGGGCAACGTGAACGGTCTGCAGGATGAGGCGACTGCGCTGCTGCAGCAGCTACTGCGCGTGGATACCTCGAACCCGCCGGGCCGTGAGACTGCGGCGGCGCTGGTGCTGCGCGACTACCTCCAGTCCCATGGCGTCGAGTGCGAGTTGGTGGCGCGTGATCCCGAGCGGGCCAACCTGGTGGCTCGGCTGCCGGGCGAAGGCGATGGACCTTCGCTGGCCTTGCTGGGACACCTCGACGTGGTTCCGGCCGATGCCTCCGGCTGGACCCGGCCACCGTCTCCGGCCATCTGGACAACGAGGGCTACTTGTGGGGCAGGGGTGCGGCGGACATGAAGAATGAGCTGGCCACGCGGGCGGTGGTGATGACGGCCTTGGCGCGAGAGGGATTCCGGCCCCGTGGAGATCTGCTGCTGGTCGCAGCGGCCGACGAGGAGGATGGGACGAACGACGTCGGGACCAGCTGGCTGGTCCGGGAGCGGCCAGACCTTCGGGTCGACTACGCGTTGAACGAGGGCGCGGCGGAGCGCCTCGATCTGGTTGACGGGCGGCGGGTGGTCACGATCACGGTCGGGGAGAAGGCAGCGGCCGCAGTGCGGGTCACCGCACTCGGCACCCCGGCAGCGTCCGTACGGCCCACCGCCGGCGAGGGTGCGGTCGTTCGGCTGGCCCGCCTGGTCGAGCGACTCGATCGCTTTCGACCACCGGTCAGCCTGGTGCCCGAGACCCGACGACTGATCGAGCTGCTCGCCGGACCGTTGCCCGAAGACCCAGAACCGGATCAGCTGACCGCCGCGCTCGCCGACATCGAAGTGCTCCATCCGGCGATGGCGGACCTGGTGCTGCCGCTGCTGGTCACCACGATCGTGCCGACCCGGCTACATGGCTCCGATGCGCTCAACGTGATCCCCGCTCGGGCCAGCGTCGACTGTGACTGCCGCCCGCCGCCCGGGGCGACCGACGCAGAACTGCTCGCCACGATCGCCGATGCGATCGGGGACGACATCCCACACGAGCTGCAGCTGTTCGACCAGACCGTCGGTGGAACCGCGTCCCCGATCGACTCCCCGTTCATCGACGTGGTCGCCGACATCCTCGCCGACGTCGATCCCGAAGCGGTGCTGGTGCCGACCCTGCTCAACGGGTTCACCGACTCGCACTACTTCCGCGCGGCCTTCGGATCCCAGGCGTACGGCTTCTGGCCGGTCCGCCACACCCCGTACGACGTGGTCGCTGATGGGGTGCACGGCAACGACGAACGGATCCACGTCGACGACCTCGGGTACGCCATCGAGTTCCAACTCCGGCTGTGCCGCGACCTGCTCGGAGGGTGACGCGGCGCGCTTGGGCTGGCGCTCGCGGTCGTGCTGCCCTACAGTCCTGACTGTTCACTCAGTCAGGACAACTGGGTCGGACGGGAGTCGACATGCGACGCGCCACAGCAGCTTTGGTCGGATTGGTGCTGGGCCTCGCCACGGTCTCGGCCGCCTGTACGGACTCCTCTTCCGACGATCCATCAGAGCCGCAGCCCCTGCCTGCTCCCTCGGTGGCCGCCTCCGACGCGATGCCGCTCTCGCTGCTGGTCTTCAACGTGGAGTACGGCGGCAGCAATGCCACCGACCACGTGATGGCCGACGTCGACGCGGACGTGGTCGGAGTGCTGGAGTCCTACAACCGGCTGCCGGAGATCGCGAAGAAGGCCGGCTATCCGTACTACAACCTGGGCCTGCAGATCCTGTCGAAGTACCCGATCCTGGAGCCGTCGGGCGCCGACGGACTCTACGCATTCATCGAAGTGCGTCCGGGCGAGGCGATCGCGATGATCAACACCCACCTCGACTACGTGCAGGACGGCCCGAACCGGCTGGAGCGCGGCGTACCGCTCAAAGACGTTCTCGCTACCGAGCGAAGGGTTCGGCTGGCGTCGGTGGACAAGCTGCTGCCGTCGGCGACCGGGCTCCTAGACGACGGCTGGCCGCTGCTGTTCACCGGAGATCTCAACGAGCCCTCGCACCTAGACTGGACGGCCGGCACCGCGGCGCAGCACGGTGGCATCGGGCCGGTGCCTTGGCCAGTGAGTGAGGCGCTGGTGGCCGCAGGCCTCCACGACACCTATCGCGAGACGCACCCCAATCCGGTGACCGACCCGGGCAACACGTGGGGCCACGTCGCGGACAACGGGGGCAGCCCGAGACGGATCGACTACGCGTACGTCGGCGGCCCGGTCGACGTGAAGAGCGCTGAGGTCGTTGGTGAACAGGGAGCGGACGGCGTGGACCGGGCCTACCCGCGCTGGACGTCGGACCACCGTGCCGTGCTCGCGCAGCTGGACGTCGCCCCGGTGCCGCTGCCGACCCCTCTCGTCGCCCTGTCGAGCCGTCTGGTCACGGTCGGCGACCCAGTGACAGTGAACTATCGGCTGCCGCCTGGCGACTCGTCCGCCACGGTCGAGCTCAGCGGCCCGTCGACGGCGTCGTACGACCTATCCGGTGACACGGGGACCGTCGAGGTGGACACCGCCGCGCTCGCGGCCGGCGCCTACCGAGTGAACCTGGTCGACGAGGACGGATCGGTCGCGGCCAGCAACGATCTCTACGTACGTCCGAAGAACGCACACGTCGACCTGACTACGGACGCGAAGACCTACGGCGTCGGCGACCCGATCACGGTGCGCTGGACCGACGGACCGGCGAACCGCTGGGACTGGATCGGCGTCTACCACGCCGATGCCGCGAACCCCAAGACCGACGACTACCTGGTCTGGGGCTACACCGGCGGTCACGACTCCGGCGCCCTGCCGCCGACCACCGACGGCGAACTCATCCTGGGCCGCGACCACCAGGGCAGCCCCTGGCCGCTCCCACCGGGGAACTACGTCGCGCATTACCTGCTCACGGACCAGTACGAGAGCGTGGGCTCGACCAGCTTCACGGTGCGCTGAGCCGCTTCGGCCCCACGAATCTTGAGGGATCCGGGTAGCTATGGCTACCACTAGCCCTCAAGATTCGTCAGGGAATCCGACGTCCGCGGCCGTCGGGAAGGACGCCTGCGCACCGGCGCGGCCAACCGCATAGGTCCCGGCCAGGACGCCGATCCGGACCGCCTCGATCAGGTCGCAGTCAGCGCTGAGCGCCGCGGCCAGTGCGCCTGTGAACGCGTCGCCGGCCCCCGTCGTGTCGAGCGGCTCGACCGGCTCGGCCGGCACCTGCTCCACCCAGTCACCACGGCTCACAACGGCTCCCTCGGCACCGACCGTCACGACCGCCGACCGGGTGCGCCCAGCCAGCTCCGCGACCGCCGTCCGTGCCTGGTCGGCACCGCGGACCTCACGCCCGAGCAGTCCGCCAGCTTCGGCCTCGTTGACGACCAGCGGGTCACATCGGGCGAGGAGGCCTGCGTCGATCGGCCGGTACGGCGCCAGGTTGACGACGACGCGGCGCCCCGACGCGACCGCCGCCTCGATCGCGGCAACCGACGTTGCCGTGGGAATCTCGGCCTGCGTCACCAAGACGCCGCCTCGCGGCGACCGCAGCTGGCGTACGGCCTCGGCAGCCGCCTCCGGCTCCAGCCGTTCATTCGCGCCCGGTGCCACGACGATCGAGTTCTCGCCGTGCGAGTCGACGAGGACGAATGCGAGCCCAGTACGCGTGTCGACGGCGACCACGTCGGTGACGTCGACTCCGGCCGTCGCCAATCCCTCGACCAGCGCCTGACCGTCGGCGTCGCGACCAACCCTGGCGATCAGCGCCGTTGTCGCGCCGAGCAGACTCGCGGCGAAGGCCTGGTTGCCGCCCTTGCCACCGGAGCCAACCGAGACCTCACCGCCGAGGACAGTTTCTCCTGGCGCCGGTAGCGACCGGACCCGACACACGTAGTCCCGGTTGACCGATCCCACAACAACGACATCGGCGCTACGCGTCACCGCAGCGCCGCCATCCGCTCGAGAAACAGCTCCCGGAATGCATCTGCGTTGACCGCGGTCGCGATCTGGCAGTTCGCCTCGAGAGGGTTCTCCTGCGTCAGCAGATTCGCGTGCGCCGCCCCCCGATTGACTGGCCCGGTCTCGACAGCGACGTACGCGTCCTGCCAGGCGACCAGGCCGGGACGAGTCACGACGGCGACCGCGAGTGGGTCGTGCAGCGCGCAACTATCGCGCTCCGCGATCCACCCCACTGTGTGATCCGCGGCGAACCGGCCGAACCTGCCATGCTCGGCCAGCCGGTCCGCGTCGGCTCGCGTGAGGTGTACTTGTTCGGTCACGTCGAGGCCGACCAGGCGCAGCGGCGCTCCGCTGTCCAGGACGACCTGGGCGGCGTCCGGATCGCACTTGAAGTTGTACTCGGCGCTTCTGGCCGGATCGAGGAAGACGCCGCCCATCACGACGATCTCGTGGACCGAGGTCGCGACCTGCGGCTCGACCTGCAGGGCGTGCGCGATGTTGGTGAGCGGGCCGATCGCCACGATCGTCAGCTCACCCGGCTCCGACATGACTCTCGCAACGATCTCAGCGGCGGCGGGATTGACCTGCTCATCGGCGCCTGGGACGACCGGTACGTCGGTCTGGCGCAGGACGCCGAGCAGATTCGTGGTCAGTTCGGTGACCCTCCTTACATTGCTGTTGCCGTCGACGGTCGTCACGAGCTCCAGCCGAATCCCGGCGTCGGCGACCGCCAACGCCAGAGCGAAGCCGTCATCGACCGGCGACCCCGGCTCCCCCATCGCCAGGTCAGTGTCGAGGATGATCCTGGTCAGCGACTCGGCCATGGGAGCCCGGGCCTAGCGGCCCTTCTTCGCCGGCAGCGAACGGGCATAGGTCACGCCGCGAGCCACCCATGCCTCGAGCTGGTCGGGTGTGCCCACCGCGGCCGAATCAACCCGAAGCCACCCGCTCATCTCGCGTCCTCGCATCTCCATCGGCCGCACCTGATCGCCGTCGATCAGCTCGTCGCCCTGCTCCGGATCCACCCGAACGAGCAAGCCACCCTGTCCGCTTGCGGCCACCGCCATGTTGCCGTGGATCAGGAACGCCAGGCCGCCGAACATCTTCTGCTCGGCAAGGCCGTCCTCGTCACCGACCAACTCCCGTAGCCGATCGGCCAGTGCCTCGTCGTACGCCATGCCCAGCATTATCGTCCCGCCGGCCGACACTCGCGTCGTCGCGAATCGAGCGGCTGAGGCAACCAGTCGGCCGGGTCAACAGGTCCTCCCTCATCGACGCCGACTCGGGCAGACCAATGGGACAGGGCTCGTGTCGGCGTCTCAGACGTTGGCAATGGATCAATTACGGGAGGGAACGGATCCATGAGCATTCGGCAAGTACTGGGATCGACCGGAGCGGTGCTACTTCTGGCCGCCGTCGTCGGTTCATCGACCGATGCGGCAGCCGCCGCCAGACCTACCTGCAACGGCCGGACCGCCACCATCGTCGGCACCAGCCACGGCGACACGATCATCGGCACCCGCGGCCGGGATGTCATCGTCGGTCTTCACGGGCGGGACACGATCAAGGGCCGCGGCGGCAACGACTTGATCTGCGGATCGGACAGCGGCGACGACATCTTCGGCGGTCGGGGTGACGACCGGATCCTCGGCGGCGGTGCGGTGGATGACCTTCGTGGCGGCGCCGGCAACGATCGGCTTCGGGGTGGTGCGTACGACGACTACCTCTACGGCGGATTCGGCCACGACCGGCTGTTCGGCGAGGGCGACAAGCTGCGCCAGGACGGCGTATACGGTGACCGGCTGATCGGCGGACCCGGCAACGACTTCTTCGACGGCGGCGACTTCGGCGGAATCGACTTCATCGACTACTCCGGCTCGACCGAGTCGATCGCGGCTGACCTCAGGGACGACATCGTCACGACCCTGCACAACGACGACAAGGTCATGCTCGACTCGATCGAGCGCGTTGTGGGCTCACGATTCAATGACGTCCTTGAGGGCTCGGCCCGACCCGACGAGCTCTACGGCGGCCGTGGCAACGACACCATCGACGGCCGCGCCGGCAACGACCTCGTCGACGGGGACGAGGGCGATGACAGCATCAGGGGCGGCTCGGGAGACGACTACATCAACGGCGGCGACGACAATGACACCGCTGACGGCAACGACGGCACCGACACTTGTGTGCTCGTCGAGACCGCGAGCAACTGCGAGAGCTCGCAGTACTGATCGGACGCGGCGTCGCGTGACCCGGGGAGCGGTGCCGTCATGCACCGCTCCTAGGGCCGTCAGATCGCGCTGAAGGTGAGGTCGACGCGAGAGGGCTTCCAGGGCCGCCATAGCAGCGGCATCCCGGCCTCCTCGGGAGTACGGTCGCCCTTCGCCCGGTTGCAGTCCCGATGCGCGGCGACGGCGTTCATCCAGTTGGTCGCGCCGCCCCGTGACCGCGGCAGGACGTGGTCCATCGTGTCGGCGCCGCGGTGCCCGCAGTACGCACAGCGGCCCCTGTCGCGCCGGATCACGCCGTTGCGGGAGTAGCCGGCGACGCCGCGGGCGTAACGGAAGGTCATCCGGACGTAGCGAACCAGCCGCAGCACGAGCGGTCGAGGGAACGGCCCGAAGGTGCCGTCGGCCTCCTCGACCACGGCGACCTTGCGCACCAGCATCCGGATAGCGTGCTTGAGCGTGACGACCTGCAGCTGCTCGTAGCTCGCGTTCAGGACGACGACCTCAGACACGACTGGCGCCCTCCCTTCCTCCTCGATGGCCCGTCGACAGCGAACTCATCGCCCCACCAGTATGTTGATCCGACGGCCGCTCTGGAACCGGCTTTCTCACGATTCCGCATCGGATGCGCGTCATGTGGCGCTCCGGCAACGGCTTCGGCGCACCGGAATCGGCCCTCGCGCGACGCGTCTGGCCAGCGTCAAGGAATCGCGCCGCAGCCGCACCGGCGCCGAATATCGTCGGGCACAGCAGAGGGCGACGAAGGCTGTGACCCAACCTGGTCACGATGGCGGTGGCGGTGGGATTCGAACCCACGGTGGGCGTGAACCCACACACGCTTTCGAGGCGTGCTCCTTCGGCCGCTCGGACACGCCACCGCGGGCGAGGTTACCGGACCGCCACTCCCTGACCGAATCAGCCCAGCTCGGAGCGACGCTGCTCGAAGAACTCCGCGAGTACGGCGCCGCACTCCTCGGCACGTACCCCGACGATCACCTCGGGCCGATGATTGAGCCGCCGATCGCGTACGACGTCCCACAGTGAACCGACCGCACCGGCCTTGTCGTCGTACGCGCCGAAGACCAGCCGGTCGACTCGGGCCTGGACCAACGCGCCCGCGCACATGGTGCAGGGCTCGAGCGTGACGACCAGGGTGCAGCCTTCGAGCCGCCACTCGCCTCGGGCCTCCGCCGCAGCCCGAAGGGCGACCAGCTCGGCATGGCCGGTGGGATCGCCGTCGCGCTCGCGTACGTTGCGCCCGATGCCGACCACCCGACCGAGATGGTCCAAGACCACGGCCCCGACCGGGATGTCGCCGGTAGTCAAGGCTTCGCGCGCCGTGTCGAGCGCGATCCCCATCGCGTCATGCCAGCGGCCGAGACCGGTCACACCGAGACCGCGTCGACGACCGCGTCGAACCGGGGGCCGAAGCCGAGCCGTCGCGCGATGTCGCTCAGCGCCTCGTCGGGGTAGACCTCGGGGTCGTCACACACGACTCCCAGGTCCATCGCTGACACTCCGAGGTCGGACAGGATGCCGAGGTCCCCGGCCGGCTGCCGGTCCTCCTCGTCATCGGGCTCGGGAAGGTCGAGCAGATCGACGACGCCGCTGGCGAGTGGCCATTCGGTCGCGGCGGTGACGTCGGACAAGAGCACTCGCGTCTCGGGGCCGAGCACCCGTGCGATCACGAAGAAGTCCTCGTCGACCGAGACGAATCCGAGCGAGCCGGTGTCGGACGGCAACGGCCGCAGCGTGTCGACCAGGGCATCGATGTCGGTGCCGACGCGAGCAGGCATTGACTCGACCTGCCACTCGCCTTCGTCGCGGTAGGCCACGACCGCGAAGTCGACCGCGCTCTCCGTCATCTCGCCTCCCGTTTCAGCTCAGCATGACGTAGGCCGCTCGTTTCGATGGTGGCAGAGGATGGCGCTCAATGCGATCCGGTTGCCGCCGCCCCGAATGCACTACCGTGACGCACCATGCGGATCCACGTCGCGGACCATCCCCTGGTCGCCCACAAGCTCACCGCACTTCGTGACGAAAGAACCGACTCCCCGACATTTCGGCGCCTCGTGGAGGAACTCGTCACGCTGCTCGCGTACGAAGCCACCCGCGACGTGCGTACCGAGCCGGTCGAGGTGCAGACTCCGGTGGCGCCAGCGGCCGGCGTACGACTGAGCCGCCCTCGCCCGTTGGTGGTCCCAATCCTGCGGGCCGGACTCGGCATGCTCGAGGGGATGCAGCGGCTGATCCCGACCGCCGAAGTCGGCTTCCTCGGCATGATCCGCGACGAGGAGACGCTGCAAGCATCGACCTATGCCGAGCGGCTGCCCGAAGACCTGGCCGGACGACAGTGCTACATCCTCGATCCGATGCTCGCGACCGGTGGCACGCTGGCATCGGCGATCGACTTCCTGGTCGAACGCGGCGCCGACCACATCACGGCGGTATGCCTGCTGGCGGCGCCGGAGGGCATCGACCGGGTCGAGCGATCGACGGCCGGTACGGCGATCCCGGTCAGCCTGGTCACCGCCGGCCTCGACGAGCGGCTCAACGACAAGGGCTACATCGTCCCCGGCCTCGGAGATGCCGGCGACCGTCTGTACGGCCTGGTCGACTGACCGCCGCGCTTGGAGCGCCACGAATCTTGAGGGATTCGGGTAGCGATGCGACCGCGATCCCTCAACATCCGTGGGCCAGCACCACGCGCGTCAGCTCCACTCGCGAGCGGACGTCGACCTTGTGGAAAGCGTGCCGCAGATGGGACTCGATCGTGTGCGGTGAGAGTTCGAGCTCGCCGGCGATGGAGCGGTTGGTGAGTCCGGTCGCGGCCAGCCGCGCCACCCGGAGCTCCGCCGCCGTGAGGCTCTCCCATCCGAAGTTCGGCCGCTCGCCTGCCCCCGTTTGCTCGACAGCAGGCGAGCGCCCCCCGCGCAACGACGCCACGTCCCCCTCGTACGCCACAGTCGGCCGACTCGCGACGGCGATGGGGGTTGCGCCGCGGCCGAGTCCGTTGCCGGCCGCCGCCGACCGGGCATCGTCGAGGTCTCCGGCGAGTCCGGGGACCGGCAGAGCGATGCTCGGATCAGGCGTCGGGGTCGGCAGCTGACCGTTCAGCGGCTCCTGCTCGACCAGCAGGCGAGTCAGTTCGACCCGGCTGCGGACGCCGTACTTGCGATAGATCTTGCGCAGATGGAACGACACGGTGTGCGGCGAGACGAAGATCTGCTCGGCAACCTCGCGGTTCGTGAGGCCGACGGCGACCAGGGCGGCAACGGCGCGTTCGCAATCGGTCAGTCGGTCCCAGGCACCATCGCGCCGGGCGGACGGGGAATGGTCGCGAGCAGGCTGTTCGGTACGGGCGGCCTTCCCGGTGTCGCGGCCGACGGCGCGTCCTACTGCGCGTCGGCCCTTCGAGCCGGCTCCGGTTCGCGGGTGCCGTCGTGCCGACCCGCCGCGGAGCTTGCAGCGGGCGTCGGCCGGAGCCCGATCGGACGCCCAGCGCCGTACCAGCTCGTGCCGGAACACCAACACCTCGTCGTCCAGCTCGACGACGAGGCCGGCATCGATGAGCTCGCGCAGCAACGACTCCAGGTGCTCGGCCGGACGCTCGAGCAGATCGGCCAGCTCGCCCCGATCGAATGGCCCCTCGAACGCCGCCGCGGCATCCAGCAGTTGGCGGGTCAATCCGGACAGCTCGAGGACCCAGTAGTGCATGACGGCCCGGGCGCGGGCCGGCAGGTCCGAACACAGCAGCCGAGCCCGACCGCCGGACACGGCGACGCTTCGCTCGTCGCGTAGGCCGTCCAGGAGCGCGCGGAGCAGCTGCGGATTGCCCGCGGTCTCCTCTGCCAGTTGCCGAAGCGCCTCGTCGGGTGGCGCACCGAGGACGTCGCCGATCAGGTCGCCCACCGCGTCGTCCGACAGCGGCTCGACATTGATTCGGTCGGCGCCCATCGCCTCCCATTCGCCCAGCAGCTCGTCGACCCCGGTCGCCTGCGGCGCGGTTCGTCCCGACACGATCCAGCCGATCGGCTCGCCGGCGAGGCGCGAGTGGAGCGAGGCCAACGTGTCGACCGTCGCCGCGTCGGCCCACTGGGCGTCGTCGATCGTGAGGATCGACCCGGGAAGCCCGTCGTCTGCGGGGCTCGGGTTCGCCTCCTCGAGCCAGGCAGGCACCTCGTCCGGCGCGACCAGTTCCCGATCGGGACCGACCTCGGCCTTGTCTTCGGGTGCGGGCTGCACCCGGGGCTTAGGTCGCTGATCAGGGGTCGGAACCCTGGCGACCCGGTAGCCCTGCCGGATCGCACGGTCTTCGGCCGCGGTGAGCAGCCGCGACTTGCCGATGCCAGCCGGACCCTCGAGCCACAGCAGCGCCTCACGCCGGGAGTTCACGGCGTCGAGGACACCGCCGACCGACTTCAGCTCCTTTGCACGCCCAAGGAGTGCTTTGTCGTCGTTAAGTATGGGAGTCCCGTCCATGTCGTGTCGCCACCTGTGAGACTGCCCCGCCAAATCCACCCTGCGCGGTCGACGCGGACGACACATCCACCTGGCAAGTCGAGATATCGCCGCTGTTTCGGCATGCCAGGGCGAACGCCACCGCCGAGCGCAGCCGGTACCGAGGGTATGGTTAGAGCCGCCGCCGCCTCACGAAGTACGCACGTTGCCGCTCGTCACCATCGGAGGGCCACAAGCGGTACCCGCAGCCGCTGGAGTCGCCATGCCGTGTCCCCCGCCCATCTCCGCTGGCGTAGCGGATCGGCCGGACCAATCGCGACAGCTGCTGTCCCACCACCGCAGTCTGCTCCTCCTCTCGATGCTGATGATCGAGTCGCTGGACGAGAACGAGATCCTGCGGATGGCGGTCGGCTCGGTGTCCACGCTCGGTCGCGCCAAGGGCCTCGGAGCGTTTCTGGAGCGTGACGGCACCCTGGTCGGCGCCCCGATCGGGTCGTTCGACTCCGATGAGGTGATCACCCAGCTGCCCAAGCTCTCCAACGCCGACGGCGAGCTCCAACTGACCGGCCATGAGTGGGCACAGGCGCTGGCGCTCCATGGCGCCACCGGACACCGCGGCTACCTAATCGTCGGCGGCCCTACTCCGCCGACCGACGACGAGCAGTTCCTCTACCGGGCGCTGGCCCACCAAACCGGCGTGGCGCTGGCCACCGCCGAGCTCGTCACCGACCAGCGCAGCCAATCGGACGCGATGCGCTCGATGACCGAGGAGCTCGCCTCCTCCAACGAGCAGCTCAAACAGCGGCTGTCGGACCTGGTGTACCAACGTCGTATCCACGACCGGCTCAGTCGGATCTCGGCCGCCGGAGCGGGAACAGCTGGCATCGCAGACGCCGTCCACAGCCTCACCGGGCTGCCGGTCGTGATCGAGGATCGTTTCGGTCAGCTCCTGGCCTGGTCGGGTCCCCGTGGCTCGAAGCCACCGAAGTCGCGACTGGGGGAGCCGATGGGCGACGCCGTTGCGAGAGCCCAGCGAGCCGGCGGTCTGGCGCGTGACGGCGCCCGGTTGATCGCCATCGCCCAGCCGCGGGACGTCGTGCTCGGCACCATGGCGCTGATCGACCCAGACAAGACCGCGACCGAGCTCCAGGTCTTCGCACTCCAGCGGGGCGCGATCGCGCTCGCGATGGAGCTGGCCCACCAGAAGGTCCTCGCCGAGACCGAGCTCAGACTTCGGCGCGACCTCGTCGAGGACCTGATCGACGGCTCGGAGGAGGAAAGCGTTCTCACCCGCGCCAACGCCCTCGGGATCGACCTTCTCCTCGCCCACCAGGTGGCGGTGTTCACGGCCAAGCCGGCCGGCAACGGCGACATGGTGCTCCGTGCGGTGGAGAACGCCGCGAGCGGACTGGGACTGCGATCGGTGCTGGCCCGGCACAGCGGCATCGTGGTCCTGATCATCCAGACCGACGGCGATCTCAAGGAAGAGGCCTGGCGCGAGATCCACACCCGGGTGAGCCGACGGCTACGCCCATCCGTCACCTCGATCGGCGTCGGGAGGGTCTGCACCGGCGTGGCGGCGTTTCCGCGGTCCTGGCGGGAGGCGAACCGGGCGCTCCGGGTGCGGCAGCACTCCACCGACCCCGACGGCGTGACCTCGTACGGCAAGCTCGGCCTCTACGGTCTCCTCGCACGAGGCGAAAGCCAAGAGGAGATCGAGTCGTTCGTTCGGGAGTGGCTGGGTGCCTTGATCGACTACGACGAGGAGCACAACACCGAGCTGACCAAGACGTTGGGGCGCTACCTCGAGTGCGGCGGCAGCTACGACGACACCGCCGACGCCCTGACGATCCATCGCAGCACCGTGCGCTACCGGCTGCAGCGCATCCGCGAGGTCGCCGATGTCGACCTCGGCGACGTCGAGCAGCGACTCAATCTGCATGTCGCCGCCCGGGCCTGGGCGCTGCTGGCGGACCCGACCTGAACTACACGCTTCCGGGATGTTTGCCCGTGGGCTGGCCACCAAACTCGAAGACGTGCGGTTAACGCTCGGACCGGCGGGCAGCGCGCCATACGCTGGCCGGCCCGCCGGTCCGACGTACGTCACGCCTGCTGAGCTCGCCAGGAGGTAGGTCATGCGCCACATGAGCAGCGACCCCACAGATCTGCAGACTTCCGGTCCGAATGGTAGGACGGACGACGCTGGCGCGGCGGAGGACGCTCGCGAGGCGGCCACCGAACGGTCCGACGAGATGGACCTTGCTGCCGACGCACTGGTCAGGTTGGAAGACCAGCTTCGGCGTACGACTGCGGATCTGGACCACCTGATCGAGCGGTACCAAGGAGACCTGGCCCGGGCGGCGGCCACCGAACGGGCGCGAGTTGCGACTGCCTGGCTCCCTATCGTCGACAGTCTCGAGCTGGCGTTGCGACATGCGGAAGACGACGCGAAGACATTCGACGCCATCCGCGTCGTTCTTCAGAAGGCGGTCGCCGCCCTGGCCGACCTCGGTTTCCCCCGGTTCGATCCGTACGGACAGAACTTCGATCCGCTGCTGCATGAGGCGGTCGGGACCGTACGGGACGTGGCCGATCACGGAACCGTGGTCAATGTGACACGGCCGGGCTATGGAACTCCTGACGGCCTGCTTCGCCAGGCCGGCGTCGTCGTGGCGAAGCGGTAGTCAGACCCCTACGGCCTAGATCATCTCGACTGCCGTCGTCACGACGGCCGTCGAGGGCACCCATCCAGCTCGTCGATGAACAGATGGTGCTGCCGCAGGGTCAGCTCGCACTCGGGACTCACCGCGGCAAATCGCAGCCGGCCGCCGAGCGTGCGCAGCCGCCTCGCGACCACGACGAGGGCCGCCACTCCGACCCGATCGGTGGCAGTGACCTGGCCCAGATCCAAGTCCAGCCGCGCGATGCCCTCGTTCACCAGCTGGACCAAATGATGGCGCAGCCAGCGAGCCTCGGTCAGGGTCAACATGCCCACAATGCACACGTCGGCCGAAGAACCCTCTCGCCGAACCTGGATCGACGTTTCCTCATCGACTAGACCAGCGACCATCGTCCGCTCCTCCTGTCGAACCCCGTCCTAAGGTGGGCAATTCGATCCTCCCAACTCAGGCTGCGACCCCACATCCCTCAATCGAGTAGCCCTAGCGTTGGCAATACCCGACATGACGTAAATGGGAACGTCCGCTGTCAACTCGGTCAAGGCGAACGCCACGGTCACCACAGGTCGGGCTGGCCGGGAAGGCCCGCGAGTGTCCGTGGATGGGCCTGGCCGCCGAGCGAGGAACGAGCGAGGCTGGTTGGACCGAGCGGGACCTCCCGGCCAGCCCGGCAACGGAAACCGAGCTAGAGCGCCTTGACCGCGTTGACCAGCGACCCCATCGAATCCTTGGCATCCCCGAACAGCAGCGTCGTCTTCTGATCGAACAGCAGGTCGTTCTCGATCCCGGCGAAGCCCGGCCGCATCGAGCGCTTCATGAACACGATCTGGCGGGCCTGGTCGGCGTTCAGGATCGGCATGCCGTAGATCGGGGCGCCGGGCGTCGTACGCGCCGCCGGATTCACCACGTCGTTGGCACCGACGACTAGCACCACGTCGGCCTGCTTGAAGTCGCCGTTGATGGTGTCCATCTCGCGCAGTTGCTCGTACGGTACCTGTGCCTCGGCGAGGAGGACGTTCATATGCCCAGGCATCCGGCCGGCGACCGGGTGGATCGCGTAGTCGACTTGCACGCCACGCTCACCGAGCAGGTCGACGAGTTCGCGCAGGGAGTGCTGCGCCTGGGCGACGGCGAGTCCGTAGCCCGGCACGATGATGACCCGCTCCGCGTAGCCGAGCAGGATCGCGACGTCCTCGGGGGACGTCGACTTGACCGGCCGGTCACTGACCTCGCCGGCGCCGAGCGTCGACCCGCCCTTGAGGGCACCGAACAGGATGTTCGGGAGCGAGCGACCCATCGCGTTGGCCATCAGCTTGGTGAGGAAGGTTCCGGACGCGCCGACCAGGGTGCCGCCGACCAGCAGCAGCGTGTTGTCGAGCACGTAGCCACCGGCGGCGACGCTGAGTCCGGTGAACGCGTTGAGCAGCGAGATCACGATCGGGACGTCGGCTCCCCCGACCGGCAGGACGAGCAGCGCGCCGAGCACCAGGCCGAGCACGCAGACGGCGACGCCGAGCCACAGGGCGGCGTCGAGGACGATCACCACCGACAGGCCGACGACCAGCAGGAGCGAGGCGCCGAAGGCGATCGGCAGCCCGTTGAACACGACCGGACGGCCGGTCATCATCTCCTGCAGCTTGGCGAAGGTCACCATCGAGCCGGCGAAGCTGACCGCCCCGATGGCGATCGTGAACGCCGTCGCGGCCAGCGTGAACTCCTGGACCTCGTCGCCGAGCGGCGCCAGGTCGTTGAGCTCGAGCAGCGCCACAAGCGCGGCCGCGCCGCCGCCGACACCGTTGAACAGCGCCACGAGCTGCGGCATCTGCGTCATCTTGACCCGGCGGGCACCGATCGCGCCGGCAACGGCGCCGAAGGCGATGGCGCTCAGGATCGCTCCGATGTGTTCGAGGTCGTCGGTCTCCCAGAACACGACGACGCAGGCGATCAGCGCGCCGGCGGCACCGATCAGGTTGCCGCGCCGGGCCGTACGCGGGGAGGACAGTCCCTTCAGCGCGATGATGAAGCAGACCGCCGCCAGGAGGTACGCCAGTTGCACCCAGGTGGGGGTCACGGCGACTCCTCACCATCGGCACGAGGCTGCTGTCGTTTCTTGCCACTGAACATCTCGAGCATCCGGTCGGTGACGACGAAGCCGCCGACCATGTTGAGGGTGGCGAGGACGACCGCCGCGAGGCCGACGACCAGCGCAGGGGTCGAGTCGGCCGTGCCGGTGACCAGGATCGCGCCGATCAGGATCACGCCGTGGATGGCGTTGGCGCCGGACATCAGCGGAGTGTGCAGCGTCGGCGAGACCTTCGAGATCACCTCGACGCCGACGAAGACCGACAGGATGAAGATGGTCAGCCAGACCACGGACTCACTCACGCTTGGGTCCCTTCTGCCTGGTCTTCGACCAGGGGCGGCTCGGACGTGCCGTCAGGCGGTTGGTCCGCCCGCTCTCCGGTCAGCAGCTCACGTGTCGCCTCGTGCATGACCTGGCCGTCGTGGGTGACGCAGCAACCGGCGACGATCTCGTCCTTGAAGTCGGGCGCGAAGCCCTCCTCGCCGGTCATCAGGGTCAGCAGGTTGACGATGTTCTGCGCAAGCAACTGGCTGGCCGGCGCCGGCATCTGACTCGGGACGTTCATGGCGCCCCAGACGTCGGCGTTGCCGATCCGGACGATCTTGCCGGGCTCGGCGCCCTCGACGTTGCCACCGGCCTCGGCCGCCAGGTCGACGACCACCGAGCCGGGGCCCATCTGCTCGACCATCGAGCGAGTCACCAGCATCGGAGCGCGCCGGCCCGGTACGGCTGCGGTCGTGATCAGCGCGTCGGCCGCCGCGATGTACGGCGTCAGCAGCTCGCGCTGCCGCTCCGCGCGATCCTCGGTCATCTCGCGGGCATAGCCGCCGGCGCCCTCGAGCGTGTCGAGCTCGAGATCGATCGCCTGGGCACCCATGGACCGGATCTCCTCGGCGGCGGCCGCTCGTACGTCGTAGGCCTTGACGACGGCACCCAGTCGCTTGCAGGTCGCGATCGCCTGCAGACCGGCCACTCCGGCGCCGAGGACGACGACCTCGGCCGGCGGCACCGTGCCGGCAGCGGTCATGTTGAGCGGGAACATCCGGCGCAGGTGCTCGGCGGCGACGATCGCGCAGCGATAGCCGGCGACCAGCGCCTGCGAGGACAGCGCGTCCATCGACTGGGCTCGAGAGATCCGCGGGACGAGTTCGAGGGAGAAGGACGTGATCTCGCAGTCGCGGAGGTCGACGATCCGGTTCCACTCACCGACCGGCAGGAACGAGATCGTCACCGCGCCGGCCCGAAGGCCCCGGATCTGGCCGGTACGCAGCGGCTGGACCGACAAGATGATGTCGGCGACCGAGACGGCGGCACCGGTCACCGCCGCGCCGGCATCGCGGTAGTCCTGGTCCGAGTGACCCGCGGCCTCGCCGGCGCCCGGCTCGATGGCGACCTCGTAGCCGAGTCCGACCAGCTTGCCCACGAGTTCCGGGACCAGCGCGACGCGTCGCTCGGCGTCGACGGTCTCCTTGACGACAGCGATGTTCACTCGCGGCACCGTAGTGGGCAATCCCACCTCCCGACCACCCAGAGAGACAGGTATCTCACGTGAGTCCACAGTACGGCGCGAAATTGCGACCATTCGGGCGTTCGGCGTGGTCGACGGCGGGCCGGCGCTCGGTACCGTTTCTACGTGACACATCCCTACTGGCCGCTGTTCGATCTGCGGCTGACGACGCCGGACCTCACCCTCGCGGTCGCGACCGAGGCCGACCAGGTTCCGTTGTCCGATCTGCTGCCGGACGACGTCGAGCTCGACCCGGCACTGCCCGAGTACGCGTTCGACGACCTCCGCATCAGCCGCGGCGTCGCGACACACCAGGCGTACTGGAAAGTCTTCGGCGACTGGCGTACGGAGTCGTGGATGCTGCCGTTCTCGGTGTTCCGGGGCGACGAGCTGATCGGGCTGCAGCGCATCGAGGGGGAGGACTTCCTCGCCACGCGTACGGTCGACAGCTTCTCCATGCTGAGCCCGGAGGTCCGGGGCAAGGGCTACGGCAAGCAGATGCGCGACGCCGTGCTCGCCCTGGCCTTCGGCCCACTGGAGGCGGCCCGCGCGATCACGTCGGCCTGGCAGGACAACCACGCCTCGCTCGGCGTCTCACGCGCCGTGGGCTACGTGGCGAACGGCGAGGCGCTCTGTCGTCGCGGCGAGGGCGTCGACGTGATGGTGCACCTGCGACTGACCCGCGAGGACTGGCTGGCCCGGTCGGATCGGCCGCCGGTCGAGATCAGCGGCTTCGAGCCGTGCCGGCCGCTGTTCGGGCTCTGATCCAGGCTCTGACCCTCTCCCGGTCACGGAATGTGCGGCAACGGCCAGCTCTCACCGGTGCCGCTGTCGATGAGCGCGGCCCGGTCGACTCGGGCCGCAAGCGGCAGGATCTCGTACACAGCGGCAGCGAGCACCGGAAGCATCGGGAGCGGCACCCGCGGGGCGATCGTGCAATGCGGCATCCAGGCGCCCGGCTCGTAGTGCCGATGCAACTCGGCGCCGGTCGACGTCACCGCGGCGACCACGGCCTCCTGCCGGCTCGCGAGATCGCTGGCGATGGCGGGGACCAGCCAGGATCGACCACGGCGGAACAGCCCGAGTCCGTCGAACCGTAGCCCGATCGCGCCGCCGTCCGGCAGAGCAGACACCGCACGGTGGATCGCGCCGACGTCACCATCGCGGACCACGGCGTACGACACATGCGGGACATGCCGCCCATGTGTATGTGACCGCAGTGTCGGCACGCCGAGGTCCTCAAGCCGATCCCAGAGGCCACGCAACGCGCGTTCGGTCTGTCGGTCGAACAGCAAACATGCCGCGAGCGCCACGGGGATCGACTCTCAGTAGTAATACGGAAAGCGAGACCAATCGGGATTGCGTCTTTCGAGGAAAGCATCGCGACCCTCGGCCGCTTCATCGGTCATATAGGCCAATCGGGTCGTTTCGCCTGCGAACAACTGCTGTCCGACCAGCCCGTCGTCGATCAGGTTGAAGGCATACTTCAGCATCCGCTGCGCGGTCGGGCTCTTACCGTTGACCTGGCGGGCCCAGTCGAGGGCGACCGACTCGAGCTCGGCATGCGGTACGACAGCGTTGACCATGCCCATGCGATGCGCTTCGTCCGCGGAGTACGTCGAGCCGAGGAAGAAGATCTCCCGGGCGAACTTCTGACCGACCTGGCGGGCGAGGTAGGCCGAGCCGAAGCCGCCGTCGAAGCTCGCCACGTCGGCGTCGGTTTGCTTGAATCTGGCGTGCTCGGCCGATGCGATCGTCAGGTCGCAGACGACATGGAGACTGTGCCCGCCGCCGGCCGCCCACCCGGGCACCACACAGATCACGACCTTCGGCATGAACCGGATCAGCCGCTGGCACTCGAGGATGTGCAGCCGGCCCAGCCGGGCGCTGTCGCTGTCGGCAGCATCGTCGGCGGTCGAGTCCGAGTCGGTGTCGGGACCGGCGCCCTCGTCGTACTGGTAGCCGGACCGCCCTCGGATCCGCTGGTCGCCACCGGAGCAGAACGCCCAGCCGCCGTCCTTGGGCGACGGACCGTTGCCGGTGAGCAGGACGCAGCCGACATCGCTCGACGTCCGCGCGTGATCGAGTACGCGGAGCAGCTCGTCGACCGTGTGCGGCCGGAAGGCGTTGCGTACCTCAGGGCGGTGGAAGGCGATCCGCACCGTCCCGTGGTCGACGGCGCGGTGGTACGTCAGGTCCGTCAGGTCCTCGAAGCGCGGCACGGGCCGCCAGGCGGCCGGGTCGAAGAGCTCCGAGACGTCGGGGGCATCGGTCATGCCGACAGGCTTGCACACGGCTCGGCCGATCGGGCCCGCCCACTCCTCACGGTGTCTTGCCACTCCTCATGGGCTACAACCCATGGTGCGCACGGTTTCCCATGAGCTCATGGGAAACCGTGCGAGCCGACCCGGCGCCCCTGGTCAGAGCCGGAAGCCGGCGGGGAACGGGTCGGTGGGATCGAGCAGATAGTCGCCGATGCCGGTGAGCCAGGCCCGGCCGGTGATGGTCGGCACGACCGCCGGCCGTTCCCCGACCCTGGTCTCGCCGACGAGCCGCCCGGTGAACCGGCTCCCGATGAACGACTCGTTGACGAAGTCGTCGCACAGTCGGAGCTGGCCCCGGGCGTGCAGCTGCGCCATCCGAGCCGCGGTGCCGGTGCCGCACGGCGAGCGGTCGAACCAGCCCGGGTGGATCACCATGGCATGACGGGAGTGCCGCGCCGTGGAGCCGGGTCCGACCACCTGGACGTGGCGGCAGCCTTGGATCTCGGGACGCTCCGGATGCTGCGGCCGGCATTGCTCGTCGACCGCGGCCATGACGGCCAGCCCGGCATCGATCAGCCCGCGGGAATCGGCCTTGTCCAGCCGAAGCCCCAGCTGCTCGGCGTCCACGATGGCGTAAAAGTTGCCGCCGTAGGCCAGGTCGCATCGCACCGAGCCGATGCCCGGCACGTCGACGGTCGCGTCCAGCTCATGGGAGTACGACGCCACGCCACTGAACGTGACGCACTCGGCGACGCCGCCCCGTACCTCGACCTCGGCCAGCACCAGTCCGGCCGGCGTGTCCAGGCGTACGGTCGTCACCGGCTCCACGACGGGCACCATGCCGGTCTCCACCAGAACCGTGGCGACTCCGATCGTGCCGTGGCCGCACAGCGGCAGGCAGCCGGACACCTCGATGAACAGCACACCCCAGTCGGCGTCCGGCCGGGTCGGCGGCTGCAGGATCGCGCCGCTCATCGCGGCATGCCCGCGCGGCTCGTCCATCAGCAGCCGCCGGAGGTCGTCGGCGTTCTCGACGAACCACTGCCGGCGCTCGGCCATCGTCGAGCCGGGCAGCGTGCCGACGCCGTCGGTCACCACCCGGGTCGGCATGCCCTCGGTGTGGGAGTCGACCGCGTGGAACGACCGGACCGACCCCTTCCGCGTCGCCGTCCGTGTCGCCGTTGCCTCCGTCGGTCGCGTCATCCGGCGCGGGACGGGACATGGTCCCTGCTGATTCCGTGGGCACTGTCGTACTCGCCGGTGAGCCGGGCGACCTTGATGGCCAGGTGCAACGCAAGGCGCTCCAGGCCGTCCTTCAGGTCGGTATCGGCGAGCTGTTCGACACGTTGCAGCCGGTAGTAGAGCGACGTCCGGTGCAGGTTGAGCCGCTCCGCGGTGAGCTGGGCGTTGCCGGCGACGTCCAGATAGGTCTCGAGCGTCTCCACCATCGGATGCGCCTCGGGCGAATCGAGGAGCGCACGCAGGCCGGCATGCGGGACGAGCGGCATCTCACCCATGCTCGCCAGCCGGACGACGATCTGGTTGACGCCGAGCTCAGACCAGTAGACGAGGTCGTCCATGCCGGGAAGCACGACGGCTGCGTCGACCGCCATCCGCGCCTCGCGGTACGACTCGGCGGCGAGGTCCAGCCGGGGACGGTGACCCCCGACGCCGACGATGACCGAACCCCCAAGCCGGCTGGCTCGAAGCTCGGCGCGCACCGAAGCAGCGAGCGCGCTGACCCATCGGTCGAGCCGGCCCGCCCGGTCCGACGGCGACGCGACCAGCACGACGCCGTGGTCCTTGCGCACCACATGGAGGGCGGACTCCCGGCGGGCCACCCGCAGGTGCTTGACCAGCCCCTCGGACAGCGGCTCCTCGATGTCGACCGACTCGCCGGGCACCTCCGGCGTGCCCTGCACGACGATCACCACGACGCCATCGGGAGCGGTGAAATCACCGTCCTCGTCGAGGATCTGGGCCGCCTCGGCGGAGTTCGACGACGAGAGCAGGCTCTGCACGGCGTCGGCCAGGCGCGCCGACGACAGCGACTTCACGACGCTGTCGCGGTGCAGCACGACGGCCAGCCGCTGCGCGTCCTGGAGGCAAACGTCGACCTCGTTGGGGTCGATCGACTCGTCGGGGTCGATGAACCAGAGGTAGCCGAGCGCCCGGTTCTTCCACAGGATGGGAATGCACAGCCGGGACAGCATGCCGAGTTCGGAGTTGGCCGGCACCCGTACCGGCTTGAGGGCCTGACGTACGCCGAGCGAGGTGAGCCAGCGGGTGACATCACGCGAGGCCTGGCGCCGCAGGATGGACGACTCCCGGACCTCATCGATCGGTTGATCGTGCGAGCTGTAGGCGATCAGCCTGAGGGAGCGGTCTTCGAGTACGGCGGGGCGATTGAGCCTCCCCGCCAGGTCGTCGACGATCTGCTGGACGGTTGGTTCCACGACACCTCCGGGCGGCTGGAGGAAGGGACACTGCGGGCAACCCGAGAGGATGTGTAATGTCACATGTCGCGCCCCAAATTTTACGATTAGCGCAGTGCGGGCGCAAGGGCTAGGACGGTCCGCATATCCGGATCATTCACCCTGCCCGGCCCATTCGCGGCGCACGTGCCCGACGTGAGTACGCAGCAGCGCCTCCAACGCGACACCGTCACCGGCGGCCAGCAGATCGCACATCTGGACGTGTTCGGCGGCCGACGCCGTGAGCCGCCCTCGGCGGACCAGCTCGGACAGGCCGTAAAGCCTGGACTGCGCCCGCAGGTCGCGGACGATCTCCACCAGGCGGAGGTTGCCGCCGAGGGTCAGCAGCTTGCTGTGGAACTCGCGGTCGGCGTCGATGTAGCTGATCAGGTCGGCGGTGGCCGCGGCGTCGATGATGGCCCGGGCCAGCGGACGCAGCTCGGCCACGTCGGCCGGAGTGGCTCGCTGGGCGGCGGTCGCACCGGCCGGCGGCTCGAGGAGCAGCCGGATCTCGGCGATCTGGTCGAGCTCGTCCTCGGAGACACCGGTGACCTGGAAGCCCTTGTTGCGTACGACCTCGACCAGGCCCTGCTTGACCAGGTCGAGCATGGCCTCGCGTACCGGCGTCGCGGAGACGCCGAACTGCACGGCGAGGGCCGGCGCCGAGTAGATCCGGCCGGGCTCCATCTGACCGGTGACCACGGCTGCGCGCAGGGCGTCGGCCACCTGCTCGCGCAGGTTCTCGCGGTGCGAGAAGGACGGGAGTCCCAGGGTCGCCTCTCCGGCCATGGACCGCGTCACCTCCCCAGCTTCCACCCGCTCGCCGTCAGCTGACCGCGAGCTCATCGATCTGGTTCTGCAGCGTGTCGGCCGACAATCCGCCCGGCCAGCCACGCAGCAGCTGACCGCCCTTGCTGATCAGCGCGATCAGCGGGGGCTCCTCCGCCGCGTATCGAAGCCATATCTTCCCTGACGCATCGGTGCCGACCGGGTACGCCACGTTGTTGTCTTCAACGTACTGGCGGACATCGTCCTCGGAAGACATCCCGGCGATGCCGAGGAAGAGCACCACGTCCTGGTACTTCTCGACCAGGTCGTTGATCGCCGGCTGCTCCTCCTTGCAGATCTCGCACCAGCTCTCGAAGAAGATCAGGACCATCGGCCGGTCCGCCCACTGGTCCGCGACCGACAGGGTGTCGCCGCCGAGCAGGGTCAGGTCGAACGCCGGAGCGGGCGGAGCGGTCTTCGGCGGCGTCCGGAAGCTGACGTCGTCGGGCACCGGACCAGGGAGCGCCGCCGCCGACTCGTCCGGCGAGTCCGCCGCCGACGAGCAGCCGGTGAGCAGCGCGGCCACGAGGAACGTCGCGGCCAGGCACGCGCGGATCACTTCAGGTCCACCTCCGGAATGTCGTCCATGTTCCGGTTGGGCCGGATCGGCTTCGGCGGCCGGCCGTCGATCGACAGGGTGGCATGCTCCACCGAATCCACTCCGGCGACGTCGAGCATCATCACGCAGATGGTGGGCTGTGGACGGTCGCCGAGATCGAGGTTCCACGCCTTCTCCGAAGTGCCCTGCGGCAGGCTGCCGGACGCTACTGTCCGGCCGTCAGCGTCTTTGATGACGTAGGACGCCTCGGGATGCGCGTACCGGAAGGCGTTGGCGCCTGCGCAGGGCACGTCGGGAGGGCGGATGTTGCCGTCGGGGATGACCAGCCGGACCTTTACCGAATCCTCCGGCGTATCACTCTCGGCGGAGGAGGCGCAGCCGCCAAGGGCAGCGGCGGCTACCGCCAACGTGAGGAGACCGACCCGCCAATCCATGCGGCAACCTATCGCGTGTCACGCACGTGGACGACGCAGGTCGCCTCGGCCGAGGCCGACGGATCGCTCTCGGACGTCGCCGTCAGCGTCACCGTCGTACTTGGCTGCGGGTCGTCCACGTCCTGGCGGATGACGTCGACCGGCACCGAGACGGTCTCGCCGGCGCGAGCGGTCGTGAGTGCGTTCGGCAACTGGGCCTCCCATCCCTCGCCACTGGAGTCGACCGAGAGCCGGTAGACGTCGGAGTCGAACACCGCGCTGATGTCGTCGGTGTCGGGTTGTCCGACCGTGGTCGTGCCCGGCTGACCGGAGTTGGCCACCGGGAACTCGCACATCGCCGCCTTGCCCGGCCGTACGCCATGGACGCTGCCCTCGGCCGCCTCGACGCCACGGGCCTGCGGGCCCGAGCCGTCCAGGGACCGCACCGCGACCGTGTACGACAGCACGCCCTCGGCATCGCGCTTCAGGTCGATCACGTAGAACTGCAGCCGGTTCGGCCCGTCGGTCCACTCGTACTCCGAGCCGGAGTTCGTGCCGGCGTGGAAGGCCGCGTCGTTCAGCTGCCGGTGGTCGGCGATGGTCGCCATCACGGGCTCGCCGCCGGGGTTGTCGGCGTTGCCCGGCCGGTAGTAGTCGACCAGCCCGATGTCCTGCGGGTTCGCGTCGATCACCCAGTTGAAGCAGTTGTAGCCGCAGGTGTTGCCCTCACCGGTCTTGTTCTTGGTGATGAGCACGCCGTGGTCGGGGAGGAACGAGTCGAAGCCCATCCGATCCACGACCTCCATCGTGTACTGGTCCCAGCCGGTGTTGCCCTGGCAGAACGGGTCGGTGTTGATGTTGCAGTCCGGCGTCCGGTCCGGGCGGCCGTCGCCGTCCAGTCTGATCTTCACGCCGGACGTGCCCTGCGCTCCGGGATCGACCTCGCGCGCCGTGACGTGGACGACCGCGACGCCGGTGTCGGCGAGCGCCTCGCGGCTCAGATCCACGACGTTCTGCGACGGCATGATGCCCATCGTGAGCTTGTTGCGCAGCAGCAGACCGGCCGGGCTCCAGCCGCCCATGTCAGGCGGGACGACCCAGCGCATGTGATGTCCACCGGGGCCGTTGAACGAGCCGCGGTCCATCATGTCCCACGGCGCGGCTCCGACGCGGTGGAACGGTTGCGGCGGATTCTGCCGGTCCGTGAACGGGTTGTTGTTGTTGTCCCCGATCCGGAAGAACGTGTGCGCCATCTCGTGGGTGATCGTCCCGGAGCTCTCGCCCTGCCGGATCGACGACTGTCCCCACAACTGCGCACCGGCGCGCCACGACGTCCAGTCGACGTAGCGGCTGCGCACCCAGTTGGGCATCTCGTTGTTCGGGTCGACCGACGGCGGCGGTCCCCAGGAGTCCGGCACGTCCTCGCGAGTACGGAACATCATCTCGCCGAACTCCTGCCAGACGCTGGTCTCGTCGTACCCGGCGTAGACCCGGATCACCCGGTCGTAGCCGCACCGGCCGGTGCAGTTCTGATCGGCGTGCCATAGCGCGTCGGCGTCGTTCTCGAGATTGCCGTTGCAGGCGTAGCCGGGCGGACAGCCCTCGCCCTCCTGACCGATGTCGTTGATGCCGTACTCGAACAGGTTGCGCGGCATCCGGTACGGACCGAAGGAGTCGATCTGGTTGACGCCGACCTGGCCGCGGCTCTGCTCCATCCAGTACTCGTGGATGGTCCGGCCGTGGTTGAGCGCGCTCGGCTCCATGTAGTAGTCGCGGTAGAACTCCGGCACGTCATCGCGTGGGATCGGATCGATCTGCGGGTTGCCGAACGGATCACTGCCCTTGGGCTGGGTCATCACGAACGGCTGGTCGGGGAAGTCGACCGCCACGACGGCGAGCTTGAGGCCCTGCTTCGACGGCTTGGTGTTGGGGTTGTTCCAGTCTGTGTTGGGGATGTCGCGCCAGTCGTCCCACGTCATGTCGTACTGGTTCTGCCAGTGCTGTGGGTCGATCGGCTGCGGCTCGAAGGATCCTTGCGCCGCCGCCGGGGCGTCGGGCGGCAGGGACTGTCCGGGCGTCGCGGTCAGTGACAGCGCGGCTCCAGCCGCCGCCACCACCGCCAGAGTCGAACGCGTCAGTACGAGCCTGCGTCTCACAGAGGTACACCGCCTCCGCCGGAGTCGTCGCGGGCATCACCCGACGTGTCGGCCCGGCCTCCCGACGCGCCTTCTGCGCACGCTAATGAACCGTCAAGGCCTGGTCACCGGATGCATGCACGAAGTCGGCACACCGCTGTCGTACATCTGTCGAGACCGCCGGGGCGGCTCGCTCAGTCACACGCGTACCACGTTCTCGTGGTGCGGCCTGGCCGAGAGTTGGCGTGAGATTCAGGTTTTCGCCGCCGAGATCCTGATCTTGCGCCAACTTCCGACTCGACGAGCTGCGCCGCCCCATCAGCGCCTCGAGCGAACGCACTCTGCACGGCGCGTACGCACTCTGCACGGCGTCGACACCGTGCAGAGTGCGCACACACCACGAGAACGTGGTATCGCAACCGACGCGGCTCCGCTCAGAAGCCGAGGCCGGCCACGCCGCCCTCGATCGGCAACCGGACGTGGCTCACCTTGACCTGCAGGTCGATCGTCGCGGGCTCGGCACCCTCGGGCGCGAAGATCCGGTTGTCCTTGCCGGTCACGACGAGTCCGATCCGTCGGCCGGCCGGGAACACGTAGTCCTTCGGCTGCTGATCGAACCGGACGATGTACTGACGCAGCGGGTTGATCGGGTCCTCGGCCCAGAGGGTGCGGTTGCTCTTCACGTCCATCCAGCCGCGCGTGACGAGCACGTTGCCGTCGGCGGTGTTGCTGTTGTCGGCGGCGTAGTCCATCAGGATCGCGGAGACGTTGGCGTCACCGCTGAGTCGCGCATTGAGCTGGACCGATGGCGTCCCGCTGAGATGCACGTCATGCGTCAGCACCGGCGACAGGTAGACCTTGCGATAGGTCTGCGGAGTGAACGCATTGCGCACGATGGCGTTCTCGCTCGCCGTGTAGCTCTCGGTGAAGACGTCATGAGCCGGCGTGTCCTCGGCCTGGATCGCGGACAGGCCGCCGGGCGCTGTCCCATCGGCCGATGGCGTCAGGTAGACATCGACGTCCTCGGTGCCTGGCACCGGCCAGTTCGAGTACGTCGTCCAGCCGAACGGAGCCCGCACGCTCTGGACGTCGACCTGCGGCTCGCCCATCACGCCGGTGTCGAGGCCGTACAGCCAGTGGTCGAACCAGCGATGCAGCACCGGCGCCCAGCGGGCGTTGTCGATGTTGGCCGGACTGGTGTGGGCGCCGCGGTGCAGCCACAGCTTGCGCGGCACGTCGTACTGCTTGAGCTTGCTCCAGAACTCTCCGAAGTTCTGGGACTGCACATTCCAGTCGGTGAGTCCGTGCACCAGGAAGACGCTGGCGTTGATCTGGTCCGCGTCGTTGAGATAGTTGCGGGCGTCCCAGTACGCGTTGTAGTTGCCCGTATGGCGTTCGGCCGCCTTCACGAGGTCGACCATCTCGTCGTCACAGGCCCGATAGTCGTTGCCCGTCTGGGTGTTGGGCACACTGATCGGCTCCGGGTCGCGGGTGAGTACGCCGCCGGCCAGTGGATCGAAGTAGCCGGTCTTGACGGCTCCGTTGGCGCGGAAGTAGTTGTACCAGTTGCTGATGGCCGCGATCGGCACGACGGTCTTGAGCCCCTCAACCCCAGTGGCCGCAACTCCGATCGGCAGCGTGCCTTCGTACGAGACGCCGATCAGCGCGCTGTTGCCGGTGCTCCACGTCGCCTCGACCGGGTCGCCGCCCGTCCGAGCGGTGTAGGCAGTGCCGTCGCCGTGCAGCCACTTCACGACGGATTCGATGCCGGCCACGTCGGACCGGCCGCCGGTCGCGGGACAGCCGGTGGACGTGCCGGTCCCGGACATGTCGGCGTTGATCACCGCGTACCCGCGCGCGAGGAAGTAGTTCGGGCTGTACGGCAGGGCTGGCGGCGACTCGACCTCGTCGCCGAACACGTCGATGCCGAGCTCGGTGAGGTAGTCGTTGACCCAGCCGAACGCGCGGGTGCCGCGGTTGTACGGACTCGGGTCAATGATGGCCGGCACCTGCAGCTCCGGCGCCGGCACGTTCGGCCGCCGGATGCGCACGCCGATGCGGTCGTTGCCGGGCTCACCGTCGGAGTCGACCGAGCTCTCGACCCAGACGGTCTCCTCGATGGCGTCCTCGACGTCGAAGACCGGCTCGGTCTCCTCGCCGTCCGGGCTCGCCCCGAACAACTGCTCCGGTGTCGGGTCGTCGGCCTGCGCGGGAAGCACGGCGGCGACCGTCGTGAGCCCCAGGACGAAGCTGACGCCGACGGCTGACCATCGGGCGGACTTCCGGTGCGGCGACCAGCGCCCACGTCGTGCTGCCATCTCCGAGTCACTCTCCTCGCTCGATCTGAGCGATCCCCACCCGAGCCGCGGATCTGGTCGTGTGGCCTGACCGTAAACCGAGATCAACCACCCCGGCACCGCACACGTGACGGAAGTTCGGCCGTCCCGATTCGTCCGCTGTCGTAACAGATCTCCGGGATGCGACAAGCGTCGGCGCGACGCCTCGGAGCTTCCGACAGATGCTCGGTGACCCTCGCTCCGCCGCTGCCTACGTTCGTGAACACCCGCACGGCTCGCAGGAGGGACCTCCCATGACCAGGCGCCTGACGGCCACGATCGGATTGGGAGCGCTCGCCTTGACCGGCGGCGCGCTCACCATGCTTCCGGCGCAGGCCGCTCAATCAGATCCGGCTCAACGACAAGCCGACGTCTCGATCGGCGACCAGGGCCAGGTGAACATCGCCGGCACCGGACTCGTGCCCGTCGTCATCCACGGCGGCGACAGCATCGACGCGGCCACGGTCGATCCGACCTCGATCGTCGTCGGCGACGGGGTCGAACCGGTCCGCACCAGCACCGGCGGCGTCATCGCCAACCTCGTCGACATGGACGGCGACGGCTCGCAGGACCTGGTCGTCCACGTCGACCAGGCGAATCTGCGAGGCACCGGCGACCTGACGTCCGACGTCGCGCCGATCCAGGTCACCGCCGACGCGGCCGACGGCACCACGGTCCAGGGCGTCGCGAGCGTACGTCCCGAGGCCGTCCTCGAGGTCAAGTTCACCGAGGCATCGCAGGGCCAGTCCCTCGCGGCTGCCGAGGACGCGCTGGCGGGCTACGACGTCCGGCAGCTGTCGCCGTTCCTCAACGCGGCCGCGTCGCGGCGGCTCGATGCGAACACCGTCGGCACCGCGGCCGACGCCGCGAGCGCACCCGATCTGGCGTCCTGGTACACACTGACCCTGCCGGCCGACACCGACGTCACCGAGGCGCTGACCTCACTGCGAGCGCTTCCCGAGATCGACTACGCCGGGCGGGCACCGGGCATGGCGCCGCCGCCGGAGCAGCCGGCGACGCCGGACTTCCGGGGTCTGCAGCGATACTTCCGGACCGCCGCCGAGAACGGCATCGACGCCGACTTCTCCCGGGCCGACCTGCGTACCCGGGGCGAGGGCATCAAGATCGTCGACCTCGAGTACGACTGGAACGAGCACCACGAGGATCTGCAGCTGCCCGACCCGGGCACTGACGTCGGCGGCGACGCCTTCGACAAGTACAAGGGCTTCAACGACCAGCACGGCACGGCCGTGTTCGGCATCCTCGGTGCGCTCGACAACGACTTCGGTGTCACCGGTGGCGTCCCCGACGCCGAGCTCTACGGCATCTCGCCGACCCGGTCGACCGGCGGCTACGCGCCTGGACCCGCGCTGGCCTACCTTGCGGCGCTGCAGGACGAGTCCGGCGCGTCCTTCCTGCAGCCCGGCGACGCCGTGCTGCTGGAGCAGCAGGGCGGCCAGGTCATCCCCAACGCCGACTGCCCGGTACGAGCGGGCACCTGCTACTCGCCGCTGGAGTGGAACGTCGCCGTCCACGACGCGGTCAGCCTGCTGACCAGCATGGGCGTCACGGTCATCGCGACCGGCGGCAACGGCTACAACAGCACCGAGAACCCGGCGTACACCAGGGACGGGCTGCTGTGGTTCCGGCCGGAGAACAGCTCCGGGTCGATCTTCGAGGGCGCCGGCGACGCCGACACCCGCGAGAAGCTGGGCTTCTCCAACTACGGCTCGCGCTTCGATCTGCAGGGCTGGGGCAACCGGATCACGTCGACCGGCCACGGCGGCACGTCGACGAACTTCTGGCCGACCACCGGCGGCGGCGACCCCGCGACGCTGAACTACCGCTACACCGGCTCCTTCGGCGGTACGTCCGGCGGCGGTCCAATCGTCACGACGGCGGTCGTCGCCATCCAGTCGTACCGGCTGGCGACCGGCCAGAAGCCGTGGAGCGCCCAGCGGATCGCCGACCTCCTCAAGGAGACCGGGCAGCCGCAGGGGCCGAACTCGCTCGCCCAGCACATCGGGCCGCTGCCGAACATCCGAGGCGCCCTGATCGAGATCGAAGTCGACCGGCCGATCACGACACTGCGCCTCGACGGTCAGGCTCCGGCGGACCGCTCCTACTCGGATCCGGTGGTCAGCCTGGAGGCCACCGACGGTTGGGGCTCCGGCGTCAAGCGCACGATGTACCGGATCGACGACATCCCGCGGTGGTTCCTCTACAACGAGCCGTTCCAGGTCACCAGTGCCGGCGAGCACACCATCCAATACCGCTCGAACGACTTCAACGACAACACCGAGCGGACCCTGTCGGTCACCTTCGTCAACGAGTGACCCGACGATTCGCCGCCGGTCGGACAAGCTGACCCGGTGCGGTGCGATCCGCGCCGTGGTCCAGGCCCTCGAACACCGCCGCAGCCCGCGCGGCGGTGTTCGAGGCCCACCGGCCGGTGCTGACCATGGCCAGGACGCCGATGCCGATGCCGAGCCCGATCACCAGCCACCACACGGGCTGGGCCGCGTCGGTGAACGCCGACTCGCTGCCGGCAATCGCCGACCCGACGATGGTTCCGGCGATCGCGACACCCAGCGTGGTGCCGGTCTGCCGGCCGGTGGACGCCAGCGACGCGGCGACTCCGGCCATCGAGCGCGGCATGCCGGACACCGCGGAGTTGGTGATCGGTGGGTTGACCGTGCCGAGAGCGATGCCGAACAGCAGGTAGATCGACAGCACCACCGGCAGCGCGGTCGTCGGACTGAGCCACAGCAGGGCGGCGCCGCCCACGGCGAGTGCGATGCCCGCCACCACCAGTGGCGCGCGGGGACCGTAGCGTCCGACCCACCGCCCGGTGAGCGGCGACAGCACCACGATCGTCGTCCCGACCGGGAGCAGGCACAGACCCGCTTGCAGCGCCGACAGCTCGCGTACGTCCTGGAGATAGAGCGTGGTCACGAACAAGAAGGCTGCGAACCCACACAGGCTCCACAGCGCCATCACGATCGCCCCGCTGAACGACACGCTCCGGAACAGCCGCAGCTCCAGCAGCGGGTCGACCCGGCGGGTTTCGTAGCCGATCAGGGCCACGGTGGCGACCGCAGCGACGGCGAGCATGCCGAGGATGACCGGCGAGGTCCAGCCCCACGTGCTGGACTCGATGATCGCGAAGACCAGACTGCCCAGCGCCAGAATCACTAGCGTCTGCCCGATCGGATCGAATCGGCGGGCCCGCGCGGCGCGAGACTCAGGCACGAACAACGCGGTGCAGACGACCGCCGCCGCCACGATCGGCACGTTGACCCAGAAGATCGAGCGCCAGCCCAAGCCGTCGACGAGGAGACCGCCGAGGATCGGACCGAGCCCGAGCGACAGGCCGGAGACCGAGCCGAACACGCCGATCGAGCGGGCCCGCTCGGCCGGGTCGCGGAACGTGTTGACCACGATCGCCATCGCCACCGGGTTGAGCATCGTGCCACCGACGGCCTGCAGGACCCGGGCTGCGATCAGCCAACCGATGCTCGGCGCCAGCCCACACAGCATCGAGCCGACGCCGAAGATGGTCAGGCCCACCAGGAAGATCCGCCGCCGGCCGAACCGATCGGCGGTGGAGCCGGCGAGTACGAGGAAGCTGGCCAGCACCAGTGTGTACGCGTCGACCGTCCACTGCAGGCCGGACACCGGGGCATCCAGATCACGTCGCAGGGCGGGCAGCGCGACGTTGACGATGGAGATGTCCATCACCACGACGAGGATGCTGGCGCAGCAGATCGCGAGCACCAGGAGCCGGCGTCGATGGCTGAGCTCGGGCATGTCGGTCCGTTCCGGTCGGCACTGACACAGACGTCAGCGCATGCAGTTACGCAACGTTTCCGACGGTAGAATTTAGAGTGTGCTCGAAGTCAAGGAATCGAGAGAAACCGAACTCGACCGGGCTGACTCAGCCGACGGTCTGAGCATCGCCGAGGCGGCCCGCCTCACCGGGGTCAGCACGCACACGCTGCGCTACTACGAGCGCGCCGGCCTGGTCGTCACTCCGGTCGACCGCACCCAAGGCGGCTGGCGGCGCTACCACCGGCTCGACATCGAGTGGATCGTCGTGTGCACCCGGCTCCGAGCCACCGGCATGCCGATCAAGGACATCCGGCGCTATGCCGAGCTCGTCTCGGCTGGGCACGGCAACGAGCAGGATCGGCTCGCCCTGCTGGAGAGCCACCGGGCCGCGGTGATCGCCAAGCTCGCCGAGCTCCAGGACAATCTCGAGCTGATCGACCACAAGATCGGCGTCTACCGCGGCCGGCTGGACGCAGGAGACGCCGATCGCCTGTGGGCGCCGAACCGGTCAGCGGTTGCCCGCTGACCGGCTCGGCTCCCTTCTACAGGCCGGCGCAGTCGCCGGTGCGGGCCCCGCGGATCTCGTTGGCGGCTCCGAAGTCCTTGACGTCCGCGCTGTTGCCGGAGCAGTTCAGGTCTCCGGTAACCGTGTTGCCGGACAGGATCGGGCCGTACGCACCGGCCAGGCGCGAGTACCGCTCGTTGGCCGTCACCTGGGTGTTGTTGGTCAGCGTGACATCGCCGTTGAACCTGCTGCCGGCCGTGGTGATGTCACGAGTCGTCCCGGTGATCCGTACGACTCCGTTCGTCGTGCTGCCGAACAGCTGGACCGCCTCGGCTCCAGTCGACCGCAGCCCACCGGACAGGGTGCTGTCGGTGACCACGAGCGACCCACCTGCTCGAACGGTCACCAGACCGCTCACGCTGGCGTCGACGAGGCAGGTGACGCCGCTGGAGACCGTCAGCGAGGACTGCGAGCCGCTCAGCGTCTGGGTGCACTCCGGCGAACCGCCCGGGAGCACCGTCGCCCGGTAGGACTCGGCATCGCCGTAGTTGCCCGCGGGGTCGATCGCTCGATGCTCCACGAAGTGGGTGCCGAAGCCCGGGATGAAGCCACCACTCGGGTGGTCGTCCGGCAGGGTCTGCTCGAACGTCGCCCGGGAGAGGCCACCGGTGCCAAGGTTGCCGTACGTCAGCGCCTTGATGTCGGTGCCAGAGTGACGGAACTGGAACGGTGCGTCCTCCTGCTCCGGGAAGCCGAAGTAGTTGAACCAGCCGTCCCGGTCCAGCCGCAGCTGACCGACGACGTAGCGCTCCTCGTCATAACCGGTCTGGTCGTCCTTCGGGTCGAGGAACATGTCCCACCCGTTGAAGTAGACGGGGTGCTCCACGTCGTCATCGAGAGTGGTCAACGCCGCGGTGGAAAGGGTCCGGTGCGCCGTCGGCAACACGTTGTCGACCGTGAACTCCTCGGTGTCGGAGACACCGCCCGGGTCGGCCGGGTCGGTCACCGTCGCCGTCAGCGAGTACGTGCCCGACGGGAGGTCCAGCGCACCGAGATCCAGCGTCCGGCTGTTCGTCGGATTCGGAACGACCGTGCCGTTCAACCGCCAGGTCACATCCACGACCCGGTCGGTCGGATGGTTGGTCTCGACGTAGACGATCTCGTCGCCGGAGACCGGTTGTGTGGTCATGGACGACAGGGTGATGTCAGCCGCAGGTGCCGACGGCTCGACCGTCGTGTCGCCGACCGTCCACGTTCGGGTCTGGACGAATCGCGCTCCGTTGTAGCCCGAGTCAGTGGCAGTGTTGTTGGCCGACGGGATGCGTACCCAGTCGATGCCGTCCGGACCCACCGGGTCGCGGGCCTCCGCCGACACGACCGTTCCGGGAGCGAGGTTGAGATCGCCCAGGTCGAGGCTGTGACTGTCGTCGGTCTGGACAACCTGGCCGTTGACCCGCCAGGTGACGTCCATCTGGTGGAACCGAGGATGGGTGGTGTCGACCCATAGCACACCGTCGCGTGGAACTGTGCCCTCCGGAGTGCTGTCCAGCGGCATCTGACCCTTGTTTCGTAGGCCGGTGATCCGGGCGACCATGTGCTCGAGGCCGATCTGGTCCAGGTCGAACCCGATCCAGCGCATCATCGAATGCTCGCTCGGTCGCCGAACGCCACAGGGGAACGAGTTGCCTCCTTCGTGCAGCCCGATCGTCCCGCCGGACAGGCTCTCCTCGCCGATCCAGCGCCACCACTTGAACTGGTCCTGGATCATCTGATCCGTGCTGGTGTAGTTGGTGTGATGGAAGCTGCTCGGCTCTCCGCCGGTGCGGCACGGCCGGACGACATCACGCGAGGAGTACGGATACTCGTCGGCCAGCGTGCCGAGGGAGTGTCCGAGCTCGTGCATCGAGATGAGCGGTCCCTGCGGCGAGCCGCCGGAGGTCGTCGCCTGGGTGCCGCCGATGCCGCCGTAGGTGAACGTGTTGAAGATCGCCAGCGTCTGCACTCCGTTGGCCGGAGTCGGCTCGAGGCCGCCCAACGCAGGCTTCACGAAGTCGTTGAGGATTCGGTTGTGAGCCTGGTTGCCGGTCTCACATGGGTTGACCCCGGCGGGATAGTAGGCCGCGTAGTCCTCACAGTTGAGCGGAGCCGGACCGTAGGTCGTGCCGCGGGCCAGCGGGTTGGTCAACCCGTCGGAGTACCACAGCCGCAACGCCGTGTTCTTGGCGTCGATCGGCCCTTCCCGGACACCGGTGTCACGGATGGTGCCGTCTGGATTGCGGCACCGGCCGTCCGGGTCGCGGCGGACGCCGTAGTCGATCGAGGCGATCTCGACGGCGTACACGTTGATGTAGTTGCGGTAGGTCCGGTACGGCTCGGTCGACCACAGGACCGCCAGGTTGCGGTCCACATCGCCGAAGAACAGGCTCTGCTGATCCACCTGGTAGCCGTCGCCCATGATGATCAGGTTCAGCCGTTCGGACGGCGGTCCGGTGACCTGAATCGGATGCACCACCGGATCCGGCAGTGGTTGCGGCTGATCGGTCTGGTCCGCATTGCACACTTCCGGCGGGTCTGCCAGGGCCGCCCCCGCCGCCGCTGACGCGGTCGACCAGTGGACGGCACCGAGCAGTCCGACCAGCAGGGCAACGGACGCGGCTAAGGAGATCGGACGTCGCATCGATACCTCATCTCAACGGACGACGGTGTTCTGATAGGGGTCGGTTGTCGGGCTTTGGGTCAGGCCGGATCCGACGCGATCGCCGGATCCGGCCTGCGCTCTCAGTTGGTCACTTCGACCTGGACCGTCGCCGACTTGGACGGATCCGCCTCGCTCGTGGCCGTGACCGTCACGGTCGCGGAGTCGGAGGCGCCCTCACCGGCCACCGCGTAGGCCAGGGTCGGCAGCGCGTCGCCGGCCTGTACCGCCTTCACCTCGTACGGCAGGTGCACGTTCCAGCCGGCGCCCTCGACGGTCGCCGACAGGCGGTAGACGTCGGAGTCGAAGAGCCCGCTGCCGGCCTGGCCGGTGTTGCGCAGTAGGGTCTTGACCCGGGTCACGCCATCGCCCATCGGGTGGACATTCAAGGACTGGAGCCCCACGTTCCGCGCGTAGTCTCCGGCTCCGGTGGTGTTGCGGACCGCCACGTCGTAGAACAGCACACCATCGGCGTCGCGGTGGATGTCGAGGACGTAGAAGTGCAGCTTGTTGGGCGCATCGACGTACTCGTACTCACTGCCGGAATCGGTGCCGGCCTGGAAGGTCGCGTCGTCGAGCTGACGGGGGTCGCCACGGACAACCGGGACCGGGGTTCCGTCCGGCCGGTAGAAGTCGACCCGGTTGATGTCCTCCGGATTGGCATCGACGATCCACTCGCGCGGGGTCCCGGTGTTGCGGGTCTGCGCCAGAAGTACGCCGTGGCCGGGTGTGAACGAGTCGTTGCCCACCCGGTCGACGACCTCCATCGTGAACCGCTGCCAGTTGGTCACGTTGGGCGTGCAGAAGAACGGGTCGGACACGCGGGTCGCACAGGTGCCCGGCGTGAAGCCGCCGTCACCCAGGTTCACCGTCAGGCCGACGTCGTCGGTGCCCGGCACGTACTCCCGCGCCTTGATCCTTGTCACCGCGATGCCCTGCTGCGGCAGGCTGTTGCGCTCCAGGATCACCTGCTCGTCGTCCTTGACGACGCCGAGCCGCTGGCTGCCGACACTCTTGAAGTGCAGCATGTGGTGCGGGCCCAGTGCCGATCCGCCCGCGTTCGGGATCTGCCATCGGTTGTGGGTGCCGCCCGGCCCGTTGAACGAGCCGCGGCTCATCATCTCCCAATATCCGGTGTAGTTGCGGTCGTTGTCGGCGAACGGGTTGTTGTAGTTGTCCGGCAGGCTGCGCAGATGGCTGAACTCGTGGGCGAACACGCCCTGCCCGGAGCTCTCCGCCTGGGTCGACGTGCCACCTCCCGCGTTGGGCCAGTGGTTGGCGGCCGCCAGCCACGAGGTCCATGGCACGTATCTGGTGACCGATGAGTTGGTCAAGGCGGGGTTGGGGTTGCCGAAGTCGTCGGTGACATCCTCCGGGTTCTCGAACATCATCGGCCCGAACTCCTGCCAGGTCGACGACTCGTCGTGGCCGGCAGTCACGTAGAACGCGTTGTCGAACCCGCACAATCCTTGGTCACAACCGATGTCAGCGCGCCAGGCGTTTCCACCGTCGGTACGGATGTCGAGCGCGCAGTCATGCACGCGCGCACCGTCGCGGATCTCCGGCATCGGCTGGTCGAGGACCAGCGTGTGGTCGTCGGGGATGTCCACGATGGTGCGGTTCGCCGCGGGCGGCGCACCCTGACCGAGCCGGTCGTGCAGGATCCGGATCCGGTCGCCCTTGTAGAAGAAGTCGGTCGTCTCGACGTCGAGATTCGTGACGTTCGTGCCGCCACTTCTGACGTCGGACTGGGCCGGGCACATGTTCGTGTTGGCCGAGTTCGCGCCCCACTCACCCAGGCCGTACTGCCACCAGTGGTACGGCATCGTGTACGGCCCGAACACCTCGGCGTCGACACCGATCCGGCCGTGGCTGTCCTCCATCCAGTACGAGTGCAGCGTCTGGCCGCCGTTGTACTGGTTGGGAACCGTGTAGTAGTCGGTGAACCAGTCGTTGACGCCGCTCTGCGGCACCGGCTGCCAGCCGCTCTGCGGGTTGCCGAACGGGTGCGAACCGGGCTCCTGGGTGATCAGGAACGGCTCGTCCTTGAAGTCCATCAGGATGACGGCCGTCTTGTACTGGACCTCGCTGCCCTGGCTGGTCGCGGCCGAGTTCCAGGCGTCTGGCCGAATCGGGACGTAGTCATCCCAGGTCATCTCGCCTTCTTCTTCCCAGACCTGCGGGTCGACCGGAGCGAGCGGATCCGGGGGTCCATTGCCGCTGCCCGGCGCCTGCGCCGAGGCCGAGATCGGCCCCAAGGTCACAAGCATTCCCAGCGCCAGCGTCACCGCCGCGGCGACGCCTCCGATCTGTTTTCTGGAGAGTGATCGGTTCGTCACGTCGCCTCCCAGGGCTCGGCACAGGTCACCGCATCGGACCGTTCAACACGCTAGGGAATGGGCCACCTCCGGGTCACCGAACACCTGCACGGACTTCCGGCCCGCCGTTAAGACATCCGTCGAGACAGTTGGTCCCGACCAGTCGTCACTACCGTGGGCGAGGTGAGGCTCCCCGCGGACCTGCCGCTGGTCGAGCGCCGGGTCGTCCGGCTCGTCGTCCTCGACGCCGACGGGCGCGTGCTGCTCTTCCACACTCGCGACTCGACCGATCCCAGTCTCGGCACCTGCTGGGAGCTGCCTGGCGGCGGCATCGAAAGCGACGAGACCCGGGTCGACGCCGCCCGGCGGGAGTTGCTCGAGGAGACCGGCATCGCGACAGCCCTGGACCAGATCGGTCCGTCGACCTGGCGCCGCGACGTCACGTACCGCTATCGCGGCGAGCGCCGGCTGCAGCACGAGTGGGTGCTGGCGATCCGGCTCCCCGATTCGCGGCCCGAGATCGATCCGTCCCGGCGCGACGAGCAGGAGGGCGAGGACTGCTTCGGCTCGCGATGGTGGGAGGTCGACGACGTCGTACGAAGTCGCGATCGGTTCTATCCCGGCCGGCTTCCGGAGTTGCTGCCAGGGTTTCTCGCCGGCGACGAGATCGACGAGCCGTTCGAGCGCTGGTCCTGAACGCAACGGGTCCCCCGCACCGATCGGATCGGTGCGGGGGACCCAGTGCGTTACCACGGCCTAGGTGGCCGTCAGGTGATCACTCCTCCCGAGCCGCCGCCTTGCCGGACCCGGCCAGGCAGGTCGACATCGCGACGTTGTCGACGTACCAACCGTCGTTCCCGCCACAGCCGTCACGACCGAAGTCGAACCGCAGCTGCACCGTGTCGCCCGGGTGGACGCCGACCATCGACAGGTCGATCTGCGACTGACCCCAGCTTCCGTGCACCTCGCCGCCATCGGTGCCGGAGAAGCCGGCCTGGCCGCGAAGCGGGTTGGTGTTGCCCTGCGCCTGGGTGGCGAGGGTGGTGTTGTACTCGTTGAAGACGAACGCCGATGCCGGGACGAGCTGGAAGCCGCCGCCGTTGACGCTGATCTTCACGTTGCCGCCGTCGAAACCGGCCTCCGACGCCATGTAGTGGTCGAAGGTCAACCGCAGGGCGCCCTGGTTGGACGGAATGCCGATCGACGGGCTGGTCAGCTGCGACACACCGGAGATGTCACCGGCGCCGCTGCTGCAGGTGCCGGCATCCGGACCGGCCGCGAAGGCCGCCCTGCCGCCACGACCACCGGGCAGCCGGTCGCTGGTCGTCCAGTCGATCGCCTGCGTCGGGTCGAACACCGCGGAGCTGTTCAGCGTCCAGCCCTTGAGCCGATCGCCGAAGGCCTCGTTGTAGAACGTGTCGCGGCTCTCGCCCTGGGCGCACAACCTCGGCGTGTCCGGGTCGAGCAACGGCTGGAAGTTGCACTGCACCGGGTCAGTACGGAGCTCGACCGCCTGCGTCATCGCGGCCACCGACACGCAGTCGGAGGCGCTGATGACCTCACTCGATACCGCCGAGTCGTCCGGATCGGTGCTAAGCGAGTTGATCGGCTGGCCGACCAGGTCGGCGCAGGCCGCCTCGAGCGAGTCGGCGTGGTCGGCGAACTTGGTGGTCGGCGTCTGGTAGGTGGTCATGGCCCGGAAGTAGATCGCGGCCGCCTTGGTGAGACCGATCCCCGGAACCGTCACGCCGTTGTAGTCACCGCCGTCGACCAGCAGCGCGTACCCGTGGTTCGGGACACCGGAGTTGCTGTGCACGCCGCCGGCGTCGTCGGTCGCGCAGAAGTACTCCGCGTCGCTCACTTTGCCGGGATCGCCGTGGCAGGTCGGCGTCCACATGTCGCGGATCGCGCCGCCGAAGGCCGTGGCGTCCTCACCGATCAGCCAGCGGAACGAGTCCTGCCGCGAGTCGACGGCGTCCCGCATGGTCACGTTGACCGTGGCGCCGCTGCCCTCGATAGCGCTGGCGATCGTCGTACGGTCGTCGCGTCCGATCGAGACGCTCGGGATCGACGGATCGGGATCCGCGTCGCCGGCCATGCCGATCGGCGCCGGATCCCGGTTGGCGATGATGGCCGCGATGCCGCCGGCCGCGTCGATGTTGCGGGCCTTGACCTCGAAGCCGCACAGGCCACGGTTGACCATCACGATCTTGCCGACCAGGGCGGCCGGGTTCGTGAACGGGCTACAGCCGTCGTAGACGCTGCCCTGGAGGTCGAACGGGTTCGGGTCACCGTCGCCGTCCTCGTCGGCGTCGAGGCCCAGAACGACGTCGCCGGTGACGCCGGTGGTGGTGAGGTCCGGACCGAAGTCGGCGACGCCGGTGGCGCAGTCCTTCGCGATGTTCGCCGGCGAGTTGATCGTCACCAGCGGCTTGGCCGGGCTGTGCGTCGAGCAGGCGCCGTCAGGTCGCTTGGCGGTGATGTCGCCCTCGTCCTCGTCCATCCGGCCGTTGATCAGGTCGACGGTCTCACCCCAGATGTCGGAGTACGACTCGTTGAGCGCACCCGGCTGCCACTGGTAGATCAGGCCGTGGGTGAACTCGGTGTACGCGTGGCCCCACTCGTGGGCGACCACGTCGTCGGCCGTCACGCCGTTGCAGTAGTTGGTCGTGATGCCGTTCCAGTTCGCGTTGGGGCATGCGATCCGCGGGTCGTTGTTGACCGTCTCCATGTTGTGGCCGGCCGCGTCGTAGGAGTCACGACCGAACACGTTGGAGAAGAACCAGTAGGCCTCGCCACTGCCGCGGACGATGTTCTGCTGGTCCACGTTGAGCGCGCCGGGGAACGGGTCGCCCTCTTCCCAGACCTTCGCAGCCGGAGTGTGCGTCCGCTCGTACACGACCCGGTGCAACGCGTCGTCGATCAGCGAGTAGCGGTTGACCGCCTTGCCGGTGTCGGCGGAGACGAACACCATGTCGCGGATGTTCTGGCGGTTGGTCACCTCGACCTGCCACACGAGCTCGCTGTCGCCGGTAACACCGCGGACCAGGCCGTCGCGGTAGACGATCAGCCGGTTCGACGCGGCCTTGATCCCCGAGGTGTCGGTCTTCTTGCCGCCCGGCGGGTCGGCTCGCACGATCTGGATCGCGCGATGCGCGGCCGCCTGCTTGCTGAACCGCGGGCTGACCGACAGGTCCAGGTTGGGAACGCCCACGCCGTTGACGCTGGTCAGGTCGCCGTTGGTGTCGAGGTGGGCGAGGACCATCGCGCCGAAGACCGGCAGTCCCTGGTAGCTCTGGGTGTACGTCACCGTCGAGCCGTAGTCGTCCTTCTGGACCGATTGGCGTTCGAGCTGGTCGGCCGGCGCACCGAGCAGCGGCGCATAGTCGGCGAGGAACGCGTCGGCCTTCGCAGCCGATCGCGCGCCGTTGTCGGGCATCAGGTCGCCGTTGCGGCCGGCCCGGATGAATCCCAGGCGGTTGGTCGCATCTTCGCCGGAGACCGTCACCGATCCGTCGGCATCGGCTCGCAGCTGCCGCAGCAGCCCCGGCCGATCGGCTCCGTCGTCAGGCTTGGCCCCGGCAGGGCCGGTGGCCGTCAACGCTGTCAGGCCTCCGGCCAACAGCGCTAAGCACGCAAGTGGTCTGATGAGTCGCAACGTGGTCCCTCCTTGGACACATGCGGGTGGCACCGGTTTGCGGGCGCCGGTCCGGCTGTCGCCGCCATGGCCCTGGGCGACGGGTAGCCGAGGTCACAGTAGGGAGTACGGGACGTATCGGTCTAGAGATTCCTTAGAATGAAGTGTTTGCCATAGCGCATATGCCGGGCATATGGCCTGGTGGCACCGCCTGGCAGATTCGGATACCGTCGGTATATGAAGCCTGCGTACGACGTCGAAGGCAAGGTCGTCCTCATCACCGGCGCCGCCAGAGGCATCGGCGCCCAGACCGCGCGGGTCCTCGCCGAGCGCGGTGCGACGCTGGCCCTGGTCGGGCTCGAGCCAGACAATCTGGCGACGGTCGCCAAGGAGCTCGGGCCAAAGCACCTGTGGCGGGAGCTGGACGTCACCGATCAGGACGCGACCGACCGCGTCGTCGCCGAAGTCGCCGAGCAGCTCGGTGGCATCGACGTCGTCATGACCAATGCCGGCGTCGGGTCCTACGGCACGGTCCGCCAGATCGACCCGGCGGCGTTCCAGCGGGTCATCGACATCAACCTCACCGGCATGTTCCGCACCGCCCACTCGGCCCTGCCGCATGTCATCGAGCGCCGCGGCTACATCCTGGTCGTCTCCTCGCTCGCCGCGTTCAGTCCGCTCGCCGGCATGGCGGCCTACGACGCGTCCAAGTCCGGCGTCGAGGCGTTCGCGCTGGCCATGCGTCAGGAGCTGCTGCATCTCGGCGTCGACGTCGGCATCTGCCATCCGTCGTGGGTCGACACCGACCTCGTACGCGACGCCGAGGCCGACCTGCCGAGCTTCAAGGAGACCCGGAGCAAGTTGCCGTGGCCGGCCAACTCCACCACGTCGGTCGAGGACTGCGCGACGATGATCGCCGACGGGATCGCCGACCGGGCTCGCCGGATCTACGTGCCGAAGTCGGTGGTCGCTGCGATGCTGATGCGCTCACTGACCGGCTCCGGCGTCGCCGAACGGCTGATGCGCCGACAGCTCGCCCGAGTGGTCCCCCGCATGGAGGCCGACGCCGCCGCCCTCGACCGCCCCTTCAACACCTCGACGATCCGTCACTCAGACAGCGACCATCCGTCACCTGGACACACACCTCGCCAGACGTGAGTGACGGATCGTTGCTGTCTGAGTGACGGATGGTCGCTGTCTGAGTGACGGATCGTCGTGGGTTAGGAGGAGCGGACCGAGGCGGCCAGATCGGCGAGGTGGCCGAGCCGGGCGAGCTCGGAGTCGAGCACCTCGGGGCCACCGCGACGACCGAACACGACGATCTCGCCGGAGCCGTTGAGCGGGGCAGCGGCGAGCACCGTGCTGTTCCATCCGGGCACCGAGTCGAGTCGCTGGGCTCGCTCGATGCGCAGCCAGCCCTCGGACTGGTCGGGGAGATCGGGCGCCGCCTCGGTCGCCCGCACCAACTCCGGTCCGTCGTCGCCGCGGCGCAGCCCCATCGCCCAGTCGCTGCGGAACGTCTCGGGGACGACGTCGACGAGCTCCTCGTACGCCCGTCGCGGATTGGCGGTCAGCGCCTCCACGGCTTCGAGGTCCATCCGCAGGTTGGCGCCGGCGGCGTACCGCGAGATCCACACCACGCGTACGCCCTCGAGCCGCTGACAGGCGGACACGATCTTGTCGGGCAGGGCCGAAGGCGGCAGCTCGAGGAGCACGTCATCAAGCGCGAGGCCATCGCCGCTGCGCTCGACGATCTCGATCGCCTCGATGTCGCCGCCGGCCGAGCCGATGGCCGTGGCGAGGGCACCGAGCGACCCGGGCACGTCCGGCAGCTCTACGCGAAGGAGAAACGACATGCCTCCATTCTGCGGGGCGCGACAACCTGCCCAGGTCACCAGTCCACCTAGTGGCTAGTCGCTGGGCTCCTGACCGCAGGCCTCGTCCCAGCTGAGCACCTCGAGCCGCGTCACACTGCGGAAGATCCGCTCGATCTCGGTCGTGATCGGAATCGCATCCACCAGGCTCGCCAGGTCGATGGAGTAGCGGCGCTGGAACTCGTTGCTCCACAGGTCGATGAACCGCCAGAACCGATGCTCCGGCGTGACCTGGCGGCGTACGAAGGCCCACGCGTCGTAATAGAGCTGCTCGATCCCGTACGCCGCGACCAGCCCCCGCGCCCATCCCTGCGCCGCCGACGCCATCACGAACGAGGTGTAGTCCATCGTCTGTGGCGACGGCTCCAACGTGGGGCTGAGGCCGCGCTGCTCGATGTACTGCTCGGACTCGTCGATCTCGTAGTCGGTCGACTGCAGCCCGCGGACCATCACGGTGCTGGAGCGGGTGTCCGGCGCCAGGGTGCCCATCACGATGAAGAACCGGCGGTAGGTCCGCATGAACTCCATGTTCATGACCACCCAGCGTTCGAACACCGCGTCGTCGACCGTGCCGTCGGCCGTGCCGGCGATCAGCGGATGCGCGAAGGCACGCTCCCACTCACCGGCATGCTGTTCACGCAGGTGCGCCGAGGTGCCCACGGTGGTGGTCACCCGCCTATCTTTTCAGTTCCGAGTCGCCGGGGGTGGTGTTTCGTCGGCCCGGTGGCAGATTCGACGGAGGGTCCGGGTCGAGCGGTCGAATAGTTCGTTGTAGAATGCATCTAGTTGCTTCCTACACGCGAAATCTGGACATGACCACAGCGAAACCCGAGATCGAGCGCGTCATCAACGAGATGGTGCGACTCAAGCGACTCATCCACCGGCTCGGTCAGCGGCCGCACGACGCGCCGCGTCCGAAGTCGGCCAACTGGCTGCTGTTTGCCGTCCGGCATCGGGGACCGATGCGGCTGGCCGACCTGGCAGCCGCTTGCTACATCGACGCGTCGACCGCCAGCCGTCAGACCGCCGAGCTCGTGGGGCAGGGACTGCTGCGTCGCGAGTCGGATCCGGCCGACGGCCGGGTGTCGCTGCTGGCGCTGACCGACGAGGGTGAGCAGACCGTCCAGGAGCTGATCGAGCAGCGCAAGGCGTTCTTCAGCTCCGCCCTCGCCGAGTGGAACTGCGACGACGTACACCGGCTGGCCGAGCTGATGGGCCGGCTCACCGATTCTCTCGACGCCGAAGCCGATCGGCCCGCGGGGCCCGCAACCGATCCTCCGGCATCCGATCGGGCAGCAACCGATCGGGAGGAGACCCTCGACTCACGAAAGGTGACCACATGACGTCCGAAGCGGCCAGCGACTCTCGCGCACCCGCCGGCGCCGATGGCGGCTTCACCCATCGCCAGATCCTGACGATCCTGTCCGGCCTGATGCTCGGCATGTTCCTGGCCGCCCTGGACATGACGGTGGTGAGTGTCGCGATCCGTACCATCGCCGACGAGCTCCACGGCTTCGAGCTGCAGGTGTGGGCGACGACCGCGTTCCTGATCACGTCGACGATCTCGACGCCGTTGTACGGCAAGCTCTCCGACATCTATGGGCGCCGGCCCTTCTATCTGATCGCGATCGCGATCTTCGTCGGCGGCTCGATGCTGTGCGGCATGGCGAGCTCGATGTACGAGCTGGCCGCCTTCCGCGCCATCCAGGGTGTCGGCGCGGGCGGACTGATGTCGCTCGCCCTCGCGATCATCGGCGACATCGTGCCACCGCGCGAGCGGTCCCGCTACCAGGGCATCTTCATGGGCGTCTTCGGCACTTCGAGTGTGCTTGGCCCGCTGGTCGGCGGCTTCTTCGCCGGCACCACCGAACTGTTCGGCATCTCGGGCTGGCGCTGGATCTTCTACGTCAACGTGCCGATCGGCATCCTGGCGTTCGTCGTCGTCGCCAAGGTGCTCCACCTTCCGCACAAGCGGCTGCCGCATCGGATCGACTGGCCCGGCGCCGTGGCGTTGCTCGTCGCCCTGGGCCCGCTGTTGACCGTCGCCGAGCAGGGACGCGAGTGGGGCTGGTCCTCGGGCTGGGCGGTCGCGTGTTACGTGATCGGCGCGGCCGGCCTCGTGGCGTTCCTGCTCATCGAGCGCTGGTACAAGGACGAGGCGATCCTGCCACTGCGGTTGTTCAAGAACCGGTCCTTCAGCATCTCCAGCGCGAGCAGCCTGATCGTCGGCATCGGCATGTTCGGTGCCCTCATCGTCCTGCCGCTCTATCTCCAAGTGGTGAAGGGATCCTCGCCGACCGAGGCCGGATTGCAGACCACTCCCCTGGTGCTGGGCATCCTGGCCGGATCGATGACCTCCGGTGTCGTGATCTCACGTACGGGTCGCTACAAGCAGTGGCCGGTGCTCGGATCGGCACTCATGGTCGTCGGCCTGTTGATGTTCCACTACGTCGGGGCGGACACACCGCTGTGGCAGGTCATGCTGATCATGCCGATCTTCGGCATCGGGCTCGGCCTGAACATGCAGCCGGTCGTCGTCGCGGTACAGAACGCGGTGAACCCGCGCGAGATCGGCGTCGCCACCTCGTCGGTGACGTTCTTCCGCCAGATGGGCGGCACCCTCGGGACGGCGGTGTTCCTGTCGGTCCTGTTCAGCACCGTGGGCCAGAACATCGCGGACGCCCTGAGCAAGGCCGAGAACACCGCCGCGTTCCAGTCCGCCGCGCAGGCGCACCCGCAGCTGATGCAGACCCTGCAGAACAGCAATGCCCTGCAGGACTCGTCGTTCATCAACGACCTGCCGGCCGCGATCGCCCACCCGTTCATGGTCGGCTTCTCCGAGTCGATGGACCTGGTGTTCGTACTCGGCGCGCTTGTGATCCTGGTCGGCGTACTCGTCGTCGCCTTCCTGCCCGACCTGCCGCTGCGCGACCTGTCCGGCATCCAGGCCCGGCAGGCCGACGACGCGGCCGCGATGGCGGCCGAAGGTGCGGCCGAGGCAGCGGTCGCGCCGGGCGGTTCGGCGCCGGCGACCGCGGCCCAATCGATGAGCGAAGCTCGGCGAACCGCCAGACCCGACTAGCGGATCGACGACAAGAGAATCGACATCGTGGGGGTCATCGCCACCACGATGTCGATTCTCACCTCGGAGCGAGCTGCTTGACGCGTCAGCGCAGGAACGTCGACATCGTCTCGACCAACCATTCCGGCTCGTCGATCCAGGGGTAGTGCCCGCCGCGCGGCAGGACGGCCAGCTCGGCGCGAGGAAACAGATCGGCGAACTCCCGCGCCCGCTTCGGCGGCAGGCCGACGTCGTACTCACCGGCGATCAGGAGCACCGGTGCATCGAGGCTGCGCAGCGCCGACCGGGTCGCGGGCGGATCGACGGCGCCATCGGAGTAGTACGCCATCGCCGCCTCCTGATTGGTCTCGCGCTCCGACTGCGCCTCGTTGGCCTGGCTGGCGGCATCCCATCGGCGGTAGGACAGCGGCGCGATCGCGGTCCAGTCGGCCTCCATGAAGTCGCCCGACCAGATCCGTTCGAGCGCGGCCTTGGCAGCGGGATACCAAAGCTCGCCGCGACGCAGGTCGGCCAGCTCGCCACGATCGGCGTCGGCGATCTCCACTCCGACGGCCCGTGGGCTCGGATTGACAAGTACGAGCCGGCTGACCCGATCGGGGAAGCGAGCGGCGTACTGCACGGCGAGCGAACCGCCGGCGGAGTGGCCGGCCAGGTCGATCCGGTCCAGCCCGAGCTCCAGTCGCAACGCCTCGACATCGTCGACCTGCCGATCGCAGCGGTAGCTGCCCGGATCGGCCGGCGTCGCCGATTCGCCGGTGCCGCGCAGGTCGAGGAGCACGAGCCGGCGATGGGCCGACAGCCCGCCCAGATCGCCGAGGTAGGCCGAGGCCTGCATCGGGCCGCCCGGAACGCAGACCAACGGCGGACCCTCGCCGATCTCGTGGTAGGCGAGCCGAGTTCCGTCAACTGCGTCGAAAGCGGGCACCCGGCGATCATAGGTGCGCCGGTGGTCGTCGATAAGGCCCTGGCTCCCGCTGGGCGTGACACTTCTGCAGTGAATCCGGCCCTATGACGGCAGAAATGTCACGCTCAGCGGGGGCGGGCACGCTCAGCGGGGCGGGCACGCTCAGCGGGGGCGGTCACGCCCAGCGGGGCGGTCACTCGTTGATGTGGCTGGCGTCCTGAATCTCGCCGACCAGCTCCTCGAGCACGTCCTCGAGTGCCACCACACCGAGTGTTCGGCCGCCCTCGGTGACCCGGCCGAGATGGAGACCGGCCCGCTGCAACGCCGAGAACGCGCTGGTCAACGGCAGGTCGGCGTCGATCGTGACCATCGGGCGGATCAGCCGCGACGGCAGCGGCGTCGACTGCTCGTAGTTGTCGATCTCGAGCAGGTCCTTGGCGTGGACGTAGCCGACCAGCTCGTCCGAACCGGAGTCAGTCGGCGACGACACCGGGAACCGGGAGTAGCCGGTGCGCGCGATCAGTGTCTCGACGTCGCCGACCGTGCTGTTCGGCGCGACCGAGACCAGCTGATCCGACGGAATCGCAAGCGAACGCGTCGTGACCTGGTCGAGTCGCAGGGCTCGCATCAGCCGCTGCTGGTCGTCCGGATGCAGCAGGCCCTCCGAGACCGACTCCGCGATCAGGTCGGCGAGCTCCTCGGGGGTGTATGTCGAGCTGAGCTCGGACTTCACCTCGACTCGGAACAGCCGCAGGATGCCGTTGGCCGCCGCGTTGATCGCGACCAGGATCGGCCGGGTCACGCGTACCCAGAACGCGATCGGCGGACTGAGAACGAGGGCCGCCCGCAACGGCGCCGCGAGCGCGAGGTTCTTCGGCACCATCTCGCCGATCACCATGTGCGCGTACGAGATCACGCCGAGCGCGAGGACGAAGGCCACCGGATGTAGCAGGCCGGACGGCAGTGCCAGCGCGTCGAACAGGCCCTCCAGCAGGTGCGCGAACGCCGGCTCGGCGACGGCACCGAGACCGAGCGAACAGGCGGCGATGCCGAGCTGCGATCCGGCCAGCATCCACGACAGGTGACGCATCTGTCCCAGGGCAACGCGGGCGGAGCGATGGCCCTGCTGAGCGAGCGGCTCGATCTGGTCCCGGCGGGCTGCAATGAGGGCGAACTGAGCCCCGACGAAGAACGCGTTGCCGCCGAGCAGGACGACCACGAACAGCATGCTCACGCGTCCTCACCGCCCGGCGGACTGATCTCGACCCGGTCGATCCGGCGCCGGTCCATGTGGGTCACGGCGATCCGCCACTCCTCGACCATGGCCGCGTCGCCAACCGACGGGATCTCTCCGAGGTAACGCAGGACGAGACCGGCCACGGTGTCGTACGGCCCGTCGGGTGGCGTGAAGCCGAGTCGCCGCGGCAGCTCGTCGCAACGCAGCCGGCCGCTGACCGACCAGCTGCCGTTGGACAGCAGAATCGCGTCCAGCTCCTCGAATCGGTCGTGCTCGTCACGCACCTGACCGACCAGCTCCTCGACCAGGTCCTCGACCGTGACCAGACCGGCCGTCCCGCCGTACTCGTCGATGACGATGGCGAGCTGGAGTCCGCGGCTACGCAAGGCGGTCAGCAGGTCGTCGCCGTGCAGTGACTCCGGCAGCCGGACCGGCTCGTCCATCAGATGGGACAGCGGCGTCCGGTCGCGCCGGCCGGGCGCCACCGCGAAGGCGTGCTTCACATGGACGGCGCCCACGATCTCGTCGACGTCACCGCGGTGCACCGGGAACCGGGAGTGGCCGGACTCGCGGGCGGCCATGAGCAGATCGGCCGCCGTCTCGCGCTGGTCCAGCGACACCATCTGCAGCCGCGGCGTCATCAGGTCACCGGCCGTCAGGTCGCCGAACGACAAGGTCCGGCGCAGCAGCGCGGCTACCTCGTACGGCAGGGTGCCCTCCCTGGCGGAGGTGCCGATCAGGGACTCCAGCTCCTCGGGGGTACGGGCGGCGCGCAACTCCTCCTGCGGCTCCTGCCCGGTCAGCCGTACGATCGCGTTCGCCGTGCCGTTGAACAGCGCGATCACCGGCCGGAAGAGTCCCGAGAAGCCGCGCTGGAACGGCGTGATCGCAAGCGCGGTGGGCATCGGCCGCGAGATCGCCAGGTTCTGCGGAACCAGCTCGCCGAACAGCATCTGCGCCAGGGTCGCGAGCACCAGTGCGGTCACGAGCGGCGCGGCCTTCGACGACGGCAGGCCCATCGCGGCGAACGCCGGGTCGAGCGCATCGGCGATGACCGGCTCGGCGACGAACCCGAGCAGCAGCGAGCACAGCGTGATGCCCAGCTGGGCGCCGGACAGGTTGAACGACAGCTCGCGGGTCGTCGCGAGCACTCGCGCGGCGCGCCGGTCGCCGGTGTCGGCGAGCCGTTTGAGCTTGGTGCGATCGACCGACGTCAGGGAGAACTCAGCGGCGACGAAGAGTGCATTGCCGACGATCAGGCCGACGACGGCGAGCCATCCGAGGGCGGTCACCATGTCAGGTCACCGCTTCTTGCCGAGCAGGTTCTCGGGTCCTTGCTGACCGACCAGCCGTGGGTCGTACGACGCGCAATCGGTGACGTCGACGGCGCGAACGTTGCGTACCCACGTGGCGATGATGCCGGACTCGACCGGGATCAGTCTGCGCCTGGTCACCGGAAGCCGATCAGACGCGGCCTGCGAGGCGTCGATCGGGATCTCCCGCGATCGGTCGCCAGCCTCTAAGGTGGCTCGGATGACCGACCTCCTCCACATCACCGAACGCACTGCGTGGGACGCGGCCCGACTCAGCGGTGCGTACGAGATGTCAACCCGCGGCCGCACTCTGCGGGACGAGGGATTCATCCACTGCTCGCTACCCCATCAGTTGCGCGACGTCGCCGAGGCGCTGTACAGCGACGTCCCGAGCGAGAACCTGGTGGTGCTGCTGATCGACAGCGAGCGGCTGACCGCTCCGGTGCGTTATGAGGTGCCGGAGCCGGGCGCCGACGAGTTTCCACATATCTACGGCCCGGTGCCGCTCGATGCCGTCGTACGCGTCGAGCCGTGGCGCGGGTAGGCGAGGCGTTGGCAGCGACCCCGTCGAATCGGTTGGCAGGGTGAGGGCCGACCTGCGACGATCACCGACATGCCACCCGCCGACGTCACCACTGAAGAGCCCGTGCCCGAGCGTCATTCGGACGCCACGACCTACCCCGACATGTGGGTGGATCCAGACGACGATCCGCGCTCCGACGGCGGCTTCCCCGACGAGCGGTCCATGCTCATCGGGTACCTGCGCGACTACCGCCTGACCTTGCAAATGAAGTGTGACGGTCTCAATGCCGAACAGCTGACGCGACGGTCCGTACCCCCGTCGACGATGTCGCTGCTCGGGCTGATCCGCCATATGGCATACGTGGAGCACCACTGGTTTCGCCTGGTGATGGAGGGCGCGGACCTGCCGCGGCTCTACTGGTCCGAGGCCGACCGGGATCTGGACTTCAACGGCGCCGTCGCCGACCCCGACGTGGTCGAGGAGGCCTGGGCCAGCTGGCGCGCCGAGGTCGCCAACGCCGAGCGGTTCGTCGACGAGACCGACGACCTCGGCCGGATGGATCCCAAGGGCGAGATTGCGCTACGCGAGGTGCTCCTGCACATGGTCGAGGAGTACGCCCGTCACTGCGGCCACGCCGACTTCCTGCGCGAACGGATCGACGGCCGGATCGGCCAGTAGGCATCGTCCCGGATTGGGGAGGCCGATGAGCTGGTACGAGAGCTTCGCCCGCCGCTACGACGAGTGGGCGGCGTCGATGACTGAGGACGTCGCGTTCTACATCGAGCTGGCTCGCCAGGCCGACGGGCCACTGGTCGAGCTCGCCGTCGGCAACGGGCGGGTGGCCATCCCGGTCGCCCAGGCGACCGGCCGGCGCGTGATCGGAATCGACCTCTCGCCCGCGATGCTCGCGCAGGCGCGGAGCCGGGCCGCCGACGCGGCCGCGGATCTGGAGCTGCACGAGGGCGACCTGCGCGACTTCGCATTGGAGGAGCCGGCGGCGCTGATCTACTGCCCGTTCCGCTCGCTGCTGCACCTCCCGACCTGGGCCGATCGCCGCCGTACCTTCGAGCGGGTCGCCGCCGCGTTACGGCCGGATGGGCGCTTCGCCTGGAACGCCTTCGCCTTCGACCATCACATCGCTGTCGGCCTCGACGGCAAGCCGGCTGCCGATCCGGTGCCGCACACGGTCCACTACGCCGTTGGCGACAACCGCATCGACCTCGTGCTCGACGACGGCGCGACCAGCTCACTGTGGTGGGCGACCAAGAACGAGTGGCTCGGGCTGATTGACGTCGCCGGTCTCGAGGTGGAGGCGTTGTACGGCGGCTTCGCCCACGAGCCGTTCGCCGACGACAGCCGGGAGTACGTCTTCGTCACCCGACGTCGTTCATGAGTTGGCGCCAGTTGTTCGCGGACAGCGGCATCCAGGACACACTGACCGAATCGAACTGCAAATCGCCAAGCGCATCCTGACGCGGTGGCACGCTCTGGAGGCTCGCACCGGACGTCAGCCAGATTGCGGCTGCTAGAACCAGGGCGGCGACTGCGGCAACGTCGAACGCCGTCGCGAGTAGGTGTTTCATGATCGGCTCGCGCCTCGAGGAGAGCGGTGAGCCGACTGCCTACGGGCCGTCTATGAGCGCACCATAGTTGACGCGAGTCCGCTCGCCTAGGGGCTTGATCCAACCGCACGCTCTTTCCGACGATCCGTCACTCAGACAGTGACCATCCGTCACTCAGACAGGACCTAAGTGACGGATGGTGGCTGTCCCAGTGGCGGATCGTCGCTGTCCGAGTGGCGGATCGTCGGGGGTTAGAGGCGGGTCTTGAGCCGGAGCAGGTACGCGTCGCGATGCAGCGGGTCGTGGTCGGTGCGAGGTCGAGTCGGCACCGGCTCGGCGGCCGGCCGGTGATACCCGAACTCGCTCTCCAAGACGCCCTCGCCGCGAGTCAGTCCGGCGAGTCCCTGGTCCAGGGCGTGCACCTGGGTCGCCGGGATCTCACCGGTCAGGACACCGAGCGGGCCGCTGATCGTCTGCGTTCCGGGGATGGCCTGCAGTCGAGCCAGCGCAGCCAGCACCGACCCGACGGTGTCGGCCGGAACCTCGACCCGGAACCGATGCATCGGCTCGTAGACCGTCGTCCCGGCCCGGCGCAGGGCACTCATCAGGACCAGCGGCGTGAGCTGCCGGAAGTCGCCGGCGGAGCTCGACCACTTGCTCCAGCCGTACGGCGGCGGCGGGGTGTACGACGAGTGCGTCATCGTCGCGACGCAGTCGGTCACCTCCCAGCCGTACAGTCCCTGACGAAGCGTCTCGCGCACGGTCTCCTCGACGGCGCGGATGAAGGAGTACGTCAGTGAGCCGAGCTCGATCTCCAGTTCGAAGCTGACGCCACTGCCGACCGGCGCCGGGTCGATCCGGAGCCCGATCCCGGCCCGGAACGGATTGTCGTCGGAGCTCATGTGCTCCACAGCTGCGCCGGACCCGACCGTGCGCTCGATGCAGATCGTCGTGGTCTCGTGGAACGTGACGTCGATGCCGTACTCGGTCCGCAGCGTCGACTCGATGACCTCCTTCTGCACCTCGCCGTAGAGCGACACCGACAGCTCATGTCGGATGTCGTCCTGGCGCAGTCCGATCAGCGGATCCTGCTCGGCGAGCTGGGTGAGCGCCGCATGTAGGGCGCCGTTGTCCCGTCGCCGCATCGACTCGACGACGGTCTCGAGCGTGGGCCGGGCGAAGTGCTCGGCCCCGTCAGCCGCAGAGTCGGTGGCCGGGCCGTCACCGATCGGGTCGCCGACCTGCACCTCGCCGAGCCCCCAGACCTTGGCGATGTGGCCGGCGCCGACCGCGTCGACTCGGACGTCACCCCCGTCGCGGAACACACTGATCGCCGTGACCTTTGACTCCCGGCCCGCGCCGTACGACACCCGGTCGCGAACCTCGACGGTCCCGGAGAACATCCGTACGAAGGCGATCTTCTCCCCGGCCGGACCCCGCTCGATCTTGAAGACCCGACCCGACGCGGCGCCCTCGTCGTCGCCGTCGCTCGCGGGCAGCAGCTCGCGGACGCCGGCGGTCAGCGCCTCGACACCGGCGCCGGTGATCGCGGAGCCGAAGTACAGGGGCTGCACCAGGGCCTGCCGGGTCTGGGTCGCAAGGGCCTCGCGCCAACGGCAGTCCGGCACTGAGGCCGCGTCGTCGACGTATGCCGCGAGCAGCACGTCGTCGTGCTCAGTGAGCACATCGACCAGCCGGCCGCCGAAGTCGACGTCGGCCGGGCCGTACGGCATGTAGTCCGCCTCGCGAGTGCCGAGGTTGCGAGTCGAGCCCATCGCGATGCCCGATCCGGTGAGCCGCTCGGCGATCTCCCGAAGCAGATCGTCGTCGCGAGCGCCGGCCCGATCGATCTTGTTGACGAAGATCAGGGTCGGGATCCGCAGCCGCTGCAGCGTGCGCATCAGCACCCGGGTCTGGGACTGCACACCCTCCACTGCCGACACGACGAGTACGACTCCGTCGAGCACACCGAGCACCCGCTCGACCTCGGCGATGAAGTCGGGGTGCCCAGGGGTGTCGATCAGGTTGACCGTGATGTCGTCGACGACGAACGAGACGACCGCCGACTTGATCGTGATGCCACGAGCTCGTTCGAGCTCCATGGAGTCGGTCTGGGTGCTTCCGTCGTCGACCCGGCCGACCTCGTCGATGACTCCGGCGGCGTAGAGCAGCCGCTCGGTCAGGCTGGTCTTACCAGCGTCGACATGGGCCAGGATTCCTAGATTCAGCGTTGCCAAGCGTCAAGTCCTTACGTGAGTTCACAACTCCCTTCGAGGTGGACCTGACCGCTCGGCGCATTCGCTTTCTCCTTAGCTCAGTTCGTACGCGGTGTTCGTTCGTACGCGGTGATCAGTAGTGCAGCAGACGGCTCAGCCGGCGGCAACTGAATTCCGGGCGGCCGACTCACGGGCGGTGCTGGACATGGCGCAGGTACGCCTTGCGGTCGAGCGGATCGGGCAGCGTACGCGGTCGCTGCGGCGCCGGACCGCGAACGGCCCGATAGCGACTGAACGCCGTCTCCAGCACCCCCTCGCCGCTGGTCAACGCCGGCAGCTCCTTGTGCAGCCGATGTACACGAGCGGCGGCGATCTCGCCCTCGATCAGGCAGGTCGTGCCACGCATCAGCGGAGCACCCGGGGTCGCGCCGAGCTTCGTCAGGGCGGGGAGCACGGCGCCGAGCGTGTCGGCGGGCAGCTCGAGCTCGAGACGATGCATCGGCTCGCACACGACGGTGCCGGCCCGCTCCAACGCTGCCTGCGCGACCATCGGCGTCAGGTCGCGGAAGTCGGCGAGCGAGCTGAGCGGTCCCCGCGTCGACGGCGGCCCGTCGGGCGAGCTGTAGACGCACTCGATCATCGACACCACGCAGTCGGCGACCTGCCAGCCACGACGCCCCTCGCGCAGCGCATGCTCGACGTAGCGCTCCATCATGGCCTCGAAGTGACCCCGGCTCTTGTAGAGGTAGAGCGGGATGTCGCGGGTCTCGACCGCCAGCCGGAACTCGATCCCCGAGCCCTCCGGCCCGGGCTCGATGCACAGCCGGATCGTCGCGCGGAACGGGTTGTCGTCGGCGTTGAGTACCTCGACCGCCTCGCCCGTCCCGACCGGACGCTCGACGCAGATCGTCGTCGACTCCCGGAAGGTCACGTCGATCCCGTAGTCATCGGCCAGCGTCGCCTGGATGACCTCCTTCTGCACCTCGCCGTAGAGCGACACCGAGGTCTCGCGTCGAATGCCGTCCTGCCGCAGATTGATCAGCGGGTCCTGCTCGGCCAGCTGGGTCAGCGCGCTGTGCAGTCGAGCGCCGTCGGCCTCGAGGCAGGGGCGGACGACCGTCTCGAGCGTCGGTGGCGCGAAATGACGCTCGTCTCCCGATCCGGTCTGCCGGCTCAGCTCACCGAGGTCGTCGCCGACCTGGACGTCGGCCAGCCCCCAGAGCCGGCCGATCTGCCCGGCCGTGACCTGCCGATCCCGCACCTCGTCGGGCTCGTCCGCGGCCGAGGTGATCGCGCGGACGGCGGTGACCTTGGCGTCCTTGCCGGCGCCGTACGGCAGTCGGTCCCGGGTCCGGATCGCACCGGCGAACATCCGTACGTACGCGATCTTCTCCCCAGCGGCGCCCCGCTCGATCTTGAACACCCGGCCCGACGGCGGAGCATCGATGTCGCCGTCGGAGGCCGGCAGCAACTCGGCGATCCCGCTCAGCAGATCCGGCACGCCGGCACCGGTGATCGCCGAGCCGAGGTAGACCGGATTCACCTGCGCCCGGGCGGTCTGTGCTGCCAGTGCCGACCGGAGCCGGCGGTACGGCAAGCCGGCCTCGTCATGGACGCCCGCCGCGAGCAGTCGGTCGTCGTGCGCGGTCAGAACGTCGACGAGCCGAGCCCGGAAGTCTGGGTCCGAGGCGCCGTACGGCTCGAAGCCGGTGTCGGGCTGTCCGGGCGCACTCACCGCGCCCATCGGGATGCTCGTCGCCGACAGCCGCTCGGCGATCGCGCCCAACACGACATCCGGACGGGCACCGCTCCGGTCCAGCTTGTTGACGAAGACAAGGGTCGGCAGCCGCAGTCGCCGCAGGGTCCGCATCAGCACCTTGGTCTGGGCCTGGACGCCCTCGACCCCGGACACGACCAGGACGACGCCGTCGAGCACGCTCAAGACGCGCTCGACCTCGGCGATGAAGTCGGGGTGGCCGGGTGTGTCGATCAGGTTGACCGTGACGCCGTCGAGTTCGAACGACGCGACGGCCGATCGAATCGTGATGCCGCGAGCTCGCTCCAGCGACAGGGTGTCGGTCTGGGTGGTGCCGGCGTCGACACTGCCCAACTCGTCGATGACGCCGACCGAGTGCAGCAGCCGCTCGGTCAGCGTGGTCTTACCGGCGTCGACGTGCGCCAGGATCCCCAGGTTGAGTGCGCTCAATCCTCATGTCCTTACGTGAGATGACAGCTCCCTTCGAAACGGACATGGGGACTCGCATCAGGCTGGCTCCTCGGCTTGGTTCATACGTCGTGCCCTGCCAGCACACCAGACCCGGCACCGACCGGCAATCGAATTAGCGGCGGACGGCCCTGGTCACCGGGTCACCGCTGTGCTGGAGTAGCCCGATGCGCGCCGCCGAGATCGCCGACCGGTTCGGGCTCGGCAACGCCCCAACGCTGTCGGACGGACCGGTGGCCCGTGGCAAACAAGGCGCCGTGTGGCGGCTCGACACCGCCGACGGTAGGTGGGCGGTGAAGGTCCCGTTCGAGCCGGAACCTCCCGACGAGGTACGGCTGTCGACGGCGTTTCACGAGGCGGCCTATGACGCGGGCGTACCCACGCCACAGGTTCGGCGGACGATCGAGGGATCGGTGTTCGCCGCCGTCGACGGGCACGAGGTCAGGGTCTACGAGTGGGTCGACCTGGGCGAGTCCGATCCGATGCTGGATCCGGAGCTGGTCGGTTCAGTCATCGCCGCGCTGCATCGGGTGGAGTTCGCCGCCGAGGACGGTCCGGTGGACCCGTGGTTCGTCGACCCGGTCGGCGCCGAAGGCTGGGACGACCTGGTCAAGCGGCTGCGGGAGGAGGGGGCTCCGTTCGCCGAGCGACTGGCCGCGTTGCGCGACGAACTGGTGGCGTTGGAGTCGTGGATCGAGCCACCGGCGACGACGCGGGTCTGCCATCGCGATCTCTGGGCGGACAATGTGCTGCCCACCGCGGACGGTGGCGTGTGCGTCATCGACTGGGAGAACAGCGGTCCAGCCGACCCGGACCAGGAGCTCGGCATGGTGCTGTTCGAGTTCGGTCGCGCGGACGAGGGACGGGCGCGGGCGTTCGTCGACGCGTACGAAGCCGCTGGTGGCCCGGCCGAGGTGACGCGGCCCGGCCACTTCACGATGCTGATCGCAACGCTCGGGCACATCACCGAGATCGCCGGCAACGACTGGCTGGTGCCCAATCCGCGCTCACCGAGCCGAGCCGACTCCACCGCCTGGATCAGCGAGGTCCTCGACGAGCCGCACACCCGCGAAGTGCTGCACGCACTCCTGCGTACCGTGAACGGGTCATAGCCGGCTCAGGCGGTCGCGGCCCGCGCCTTCTCGATCGCGGCCAGGGCGCCGGCCTCCAGGGCGGGCAGGTCGCGATAGACCGGCATCACCTTGAAGCCCATCTCGACGTACGGCCCGATCTCCGCGGACGCCGGGTGGATGCCGACCCAGCGACCGGCCTCGCGACAGCTCGTCGCGATCCGCTGGGCCAACCGCCGATGCTCGGGCTCGCGCAGCTCCAACATGGGCGTCAGACCCGCCGACGAGGCGAGATCGCTCGGCCCGACATGGATCGCGTCCACTCCCTCGACGGCGACGATCTCGTCGATCACCTCCACCCCCGCGACGGTCTCGACCATCGGGATGCAGACGGCCAGCTCGTCGCCGATCGCCGGGGAGTACGGCCGATGCTCCAGCGCCGGCCGGATGGCGCCCCAACTGCGGTGACCGCGCGGCGGATAGCGCATCGCGTCGACGACCCGGGCGGCCTGCTCGGCAGTCTCGATCAGCGGCACGATGACGCCCTGCGCACCGGAGTCGAGGGCGCGACCGATCTCGGCCGGGTCATTGGTCGAGACCCGGACGATCGCCGGTGTGCCCGAGACGGCGATCGCCTGGAGCATCGCCAGCATCGACTCGTAGCCGATCATGCCGTGCTGGGTATCGATGCCGATCCAGTCGAAGCCGAGCCGGCCGACCGCTTCGGCGGCGATCGGATTCGGCATCTGAAGCCACGCGCCGAGAGCCGGGCCGTCGGCCTCCAGGGTCGCGCGCAAGGTACGTGAGGTCATTCGTCGACCCTCTCTCGATGCGAAGCGGATAGGCGTACGGCAAAGCCGAGGTCATCGGTTGATCCAAAGACGTTGGTTCGTACGAAATCTCATCGTTGGTCCCCGCCCGTAGTATGAGTGAATCCCTCTCGGGGACGTCTACCTGTGGAGGCATCATGCGCACCCTCGCCATTCTCGGCGTGGCTTCGCTCACCCTGACCGCACTGGGCGCGACATCATCGGCATCGGCCGCGCCCGCGATCCCACTCAACGGCGACCAAGAGAATCCCGCCGCAGATGCCGACGGCCACGGCTTCTTCACCTACGACATCGACGGCACCAACTTCTGCTACACGCTCGAATTTCAGCGGATCGACACCGCGTTTGCGGCGCACATTCACCGGGCGCCACGCGGTGTCAACGGTGGTGTCGTGATCCCGCTCTCGGTCGGCGACGGCTCCGGCTCAAAGGTCGACACCTGCACGACCACCACTCCGGAGCTGGCGGCCGAGATCGCCGCGAACCCGAAGAACTTCTACGTGAACGTCCACAACGCGGCGTTCCCGGGCGGCGCGATTCGGGGACAGCTGAAGTAGTCGATAGCCGGGCTGATTCGATCAGGCGCCGACGGCGCCGTTCGGGGCGGGGTGGTCGCAGCGAAACGGCGGCTTGCCAACGCTGCCGTGATAGGCGACCTCCTCGCCGCCGGCCCGGAGCACGATCCGATAGCCGTCGACCAGCGCCTGGGTGTAGAACATCCCCGGCTTGGGGCAACCGAGGCTACCGTCGCGCCAGGTGACCTCCTGGTTCACGACGACCTGGATGTCGTCCGGATCGACGCCGGTGTCGCTGGACAGATCGGCGATCGCAGCGGCTAGCGGGCCATCGGGCATCGGTTCCTCCGTCGGCGTCGAATCAGGCGGGGCGTTGGTCGGGCTCGGGGTCTGGGTCGGGCTGACGGAGTCCGTCGGCTGCGACTCCGGTTCGTCGTCGGCTCCGCCGCAGCCGCCGAGAAGTGCGACGCCGGCCAGCGTCAATCCGGCCGCGTGCCGCCACCCTCGACGCACCACGACCTCACGGTACCCACGGCTGACGGGGGTCGTACGTCCGATCAGGCGAGGTCGAAGGCGGCCTGGATCGCTTCCGCGAGCTCCGGCTCCTGGCTCAAGAGCAGGTAGCCGACCTGGCGGCCCAGGGTGCCGGCCGGGACCGTAACGATGTTGTCGCAGCTGACCGCGCTCTTGTGGTCGAGACCGTTGCGGCGTCCGACCGGGACTTCGGTCGAGAGGCCCCGGATCGTGCTGGTGATCGGCGCGACCGTGACGCGGGTCAGGTAGGGCCGGACCGCCTCTCGGGTGAGCACGAGCACCGGGCGTGGCTTGTCCAATTGCGCGATGTGGATCGGCCGCATCAGTCAAGATCTGCCATCGGCACCTGCGCCTGATAATCGGCGAGCTCGTCGAGGTCACCGTCCGCTGCGGCCGCGGCCAGGATCGCCACATCGGCTTCGACCCGTCGGCGTCGACGATCGTGGTCGACCGCGGCTATGACGAGCGCGGCTCGACTGGACGCCTCACCTGCCGCGACGGCGCGATCGATGTAGTCGACCAGGTCGTCGGGGAGCCGGATAGCGATCTGCTTGCTCATACCACAATGGTACCCGGGGTGGGATGCAGAACGAATCCCAGACCTATCCACCCATCCGACTCGATCACGTGCCGCGATTGGATAGGTGCTCCGGCACGCCAATCAGGGTCTTGTGGACATGGTCGTGCATGTGCGTCTTCGCGGCCTTGACGTCACGCGCGCGGACCGCCTGCAAAATCTCGCGGTGCTGCGCGTTGGCCACTTGAGGACTGCGCGATCCCTCCACGAGGGCAGCCACAACATAGGGAGTGCCGCTGTCAGGGCGGGCGTCGAACCCAGATCCGCTGTCGTCGGCCCGTCGTCCTCACCTCTCCAGACATCAATCATCATGCATGATGTGTGATCTGGAGAGATATTCCGTCGCAGGGCCGCCCCGAGCCGCCCTACCGTCAGACGTTGTGACCGCTGTCGAGATCTGCGCCGAGACGCCCGCCCATGTTGACCAGGTACGTGAGGTGCACCGCCGTGCGTTCGCCGGCGATCCCCGCGTACCCAAGCTAGTCGATGCCCTTCGTGCCGCACCCGCACCGCTGTCGCCGCTGTCCTTCGTTGCGACGGCCGACGGCCGGGTGGTCGGTCATGTCCTGCTATCCGCGAGTCGGCTTGATGCGCCGAGGCGGCTGGTGGACGTTCTGGTCCTGTCGCCGCTCGGCGTCGACCCTGAACACCAGCGAACGGGCATCGGCAGCCGACTCATCGCGCATGCGCTGGACGCTGCCGATGCCCGGTCGATTCCGCTGGTCTTCCTCGAAGGATCGCCCGGCTACTACGGCCGCCGCGGTTTCGAGTCCGCGAGCGCCGCTGGTTTCCGGTCGCCGTCACTACGCATCCCCGACGCCGGTTTCCAGGTCGCACGGCTTTCGTCGTACGAGTCCTGGATGACCGGCACGTTGGTCTATGCAGAGACATTCTGGGCATTGGACTGCGTGGGACTTCGTCAGTAGCTGTACGGGTTGCCGTTGCTGTTGCTGCTGCTGTTGCCCGAACCGCTGCCGGAGCCGTTGTTGCCGTACTCGCCGGACTCACCGGAACCGCTGGAGCCGCCCATATTGCTGGCGGTCCCGCTGGTCGTCGCAGCGTGCCAGGTGAACGACGTACCGCCGAACGAGTCCTGGAAGTCGTTGCCCTTGGCCGAGCCGGCCGAGGTGTCCAGCGTGAAGGTGTAGAGCGGCGCCCCGTCGAGGGTCAGCTGCTTCTCACCGTTGTCGCTGCGGGTGATGGTGCCGAGACCCTGGATGTTGGTCGGCATGGTCCCGGTGTCCTGGGCCGGCATCCAGAAGTCGAGGCAGGAGCCGGTGCACTTGAGCGTGCCGCCGCCGGTCTCCTGGTTGTTGGTGTAGAGCGTCTTTCCTGAACTGTTGACAAGCACGGTGCCGACGCCGCTGACGTCGCTCGTGCTGACTTCGGCCGAGCGGGTGGAACCGGAGCCGGAGCCCGATCCACTCGCGCTCGAGCCACTGCCGTTGGAGCCACAGGCCGCGAGCATGACGGCGAGCGCCGCTGCTCCGACCGGGACTGCCCATCGCTTGATGGTCGTTGATTTCCTCATGCCCCCGATACGCGGCGTGGAGCCAGATGGTTCAGGGTTGAACTATTCCGCTCCGAGGCGCGTAATGCTTATGTGGACGAAGCTCGAAACCGAAGCGAGGCGGCGGTACGCGCGATGTACGACCGCTACCGCGCACCGCTGCTGGGCTACGTCCTCCGCTCGGTCGGGGGCGACTACCAACAGGCCGAGGACATCGTCCAGGAGACGATGACCCGAGCCTGGCAGCGGTCCGACCAGCTGACACCGGAGGATGCCGGGCCATGGCTTTTCAAGGTGGCCCACAACCTCGTCGTCTCGGGATTCCGGCGCCGATCGGCCCGGCCGCCCGAGGTGCCGATCGGGGAGCGCGACTTCCCGGTGCCCGGCGACGACATCGAGCGGGTACTCCAGTCCTGGCAGATCGCGTCGGCCCTGCGCGGTCTCAGCCAGGAGCATCGCCATGTGATCGTCGAGCTGTTCTATCGCCGACGTACGGTGTCCGAGGCCGCGACGGTCCTCGGCATCCCTGTGGGCACTGTCAAGTCCCGGTCCTACTACGCATTGCGCGCCCTCCGGGTCGCCCTTGAGGAGCAAGGGGTGATGAGCTCATGACCTGCATGCAAACCGTCTCGCTGGGCGCGTACGTGCTCGGCGCCCTCGATGTCGAGGAGCGACAGGCGCTGGAGGAGCACCTGCGCGATTGCGTCTACTGCCGTGAGGAGCTGGTACGGCTGGCGCCACTGCCCGGCCTGCTGGCCCAGGTATCCCTGGACGAGCTGGACGAGCCCGAAGGCCGACCTATCGAGCCGATCGACTGGGAGCCGCCGCAGGAGTCCACGCCGTGGTGGCGGCGGGCCCGCGTACTCGCCAGCGCGGCCGCCGTCGTAGCCGTGCTGTCGGCGGTCGGAGTCGCCGGCCAGGTCGTTCTCAACAACGACTCCTCCTCGTCTCAGGTGGCGGCAGCCGCAACCTGGTCGACGGCACCCGGCTCCGATGGCATCCAGGCGACGGCCACGTTGTCTCAGCACAGCTGGGGCACCGGCGTGCAGCTGGCCTTGAATCACCTGCCGGCGCAGCTGCGCTGCCGACTGGTCGTGTGGTCCGACGACGGCCGCATGGAGACCGCTGGCTGGTGGACCACCGGCTACGAGAAGACGGCCGAAGTGCCGACCAGCACCTCGATCGATCTGTCCTCCATCAGCCGGATGGAAGTACGCACCGACGGTCAGGCCCTGGCCGTCCTGCAGCCCAGCAGCGCCGCCTAGGAAGGCCGCTCGGTCAGTAGGCGAGACGGGGTCCACTTGCCTCTGGACTCGCCCCGGCGCCGGGTGTAGAAGTAATTGCCGCGAGCGGCTTCTTCGGCGGCGATCATGATCGGGAGCGCAACGGCCTCGCGTACCTCCGATTGATGCTGCACGCGACGACTGACCGGCCTCGGTGGGTCACATTCATGACGCTGTTCCTTGGCGCCGCCATGTCGAAAGAGGGAGACCAAGCGTGGCCGTGTTCTTTCACGCGATCATTCGCCGCCATTCCATCGGACACGGACCCAACGCCATGGGTTCGATCGCCATCTACCGGGACTCCGAGAAGGACGACGGCGCGATCGCCGAACCGGTCGCGCGGCTTCGGCTCCAGCCGGGGCAGGATCCGGTCGTGCTCATGAGCATGCGCGGCTGGGAGACCTGCGGCCAGGCGACTCAGCGGGGCGGCATGACCGTCGTCGCGGTGCAGCCGGCCGAGTGGAGCAAGACCGCCGTCTGACGGCCACGCGTCCGCCCGGTCAGTCCGCGAACATGGCGGCGGCGTCGGCGGCCGACCACGGTGGCGAATGTGCGTCGACGTACCACCCGATGTCGTCGCGCAGCAGGCTCCGCACCATGTCGAGGTCGAGGCCGTCCCCCTTCTGACGCAGATGCAGCGGTGGCGGATAGAAGCAGTCACCGAGCAGGCGTACGCCCGAATCGGGCACGGTGACAACGAGCGAGTCGACCGCGTGCGCACCGCCGACAGCCGGAGCTCGACCCCGGTCGGCAGGGTCAGCTCGGTGTCGAAGACGGTCGTCAGCGGGCGGATGGCGAACCCCTCCCACGAGGACATCGCACGGGCGCGGGCCCGAAAGCTCGGACCGAGCCGTGTATTGCGCTCGACCTCGGCCTGCAGGTACTCGTGACTCCAGGACCGAGCCGCCTCGGCCTCGAGCATGCTCCGGGCCGACGAGTGCGCCACGATGTCGACCTCGCCCCAGGCCACCGCACCCCAGACGTGATCCCAGTGGTGATGCGTGTAGACCAGCCACCGCGCCGGCGGAAGCCCCTCGACCGCCATCGCTGCCTGGACCCGACGCGCCAGATCCGGACTGTGACCGGCGTCCACGATCACGCTGCCCCGGTCGTCGGCGATCACTCCCACCGAGGCCTGGATCTTGTCCGGATCCGGGTCAGCTGGATAGAGCCAGACCCGCCCGGCGACCCGCGTCAGGGCCGAGCTCATGACGGCTGCTCCGGGACCACTCCGGCCGCGGCCAACCGCTCCACCAGTGCCCTGTGCGGCAACGCCCCGGCCCGACGGCCGCGGAAGCCGACCGTCGTTGTCGCCATCAGGAGCGAGTTGAGTACGGCCTCCTCGACACACTCCAACGCGGCCGAGAGCAGCGGACTGAGATCGGCGTCCTCGATCGGCCTCGCCTCGGCCGCCGTCGAGAAGGCGATCGCGTAGTCGCCACTGCCGTGGGAGTAGTTCGACCCGACCCGGGCCAGCGCGAAGACGCCACGGCGGGCCAGCCGGCCCAGCTGCCGGGCGTCGAATGCGGCATCGGTCGCGAGCACGATCATGCAGGAGTTGCCGGGCGGTTCGAACGAGTCGGTGCTCGGCCCGAGAAGCAGGTCGGGCGACGCCGGCACGCCGAGCACGGTGAGCCGGCCGCCGAAGTTGCTTTGTACGAGGGCGCCGAGTGTCACGTCGGCCCCGCCGATCCGTACCCGCCTCGACGATGTCCCGACGCCGCCCTTGTAGCCCAGCGCCATCGTCCCGGTCCCGGCACCGACGCAGCCCTCGTCGGGTCGCCCGGACGACGCCCCAGACGATGCCGCAGCCAACGCAATTCGGACATGCTCCTCGGTCACGGCCCGGCGGCGAATGTCGGACAGATAGCCGTCGTTGGTCTCGCCCACGACGACGTTGACCGACGTCAGCTCCTCGTTGCCCGGCCGGCTCAGAACGTAGTCCAGCAAGGCGTCCGCCACTCGATAGGTCGACAGCGTCGATGTCAGCAGGATCGGCGTCTCCAGCTCGCCGAGCTCGTCGACCTGGGTCGCGCCGACCAGCTTGCCGTAGCCGTTGCCGACGTTGATCGCGGCGGGGAGCGTTCGCCGATCGGGCCCCAGCGCGGTGGGCACGATCGCGGTGACGCCGGTACGGATGTCGTCGCCCTCGATCACGGTCGCGTGGCCGACCCGTACTCCGGCGACATCGGTGAGTGCGTTGAGCGGTCCGGTCGGGAGCTGTCCCGGCCCGATGCCAAGGTCGCGGGCTCGACGAGGCGGCTGTGAGGGCACCGGACCATTCTGACGTTAGGCGCCTCTGCTGCTGGGTACCTCTGAGCCCTGAGGAGGGCACCCCATGAATGCTGGAATCATCGTGGCGGTCGTCGTCGTGACGATCGTGATCGTCGCGCTGGCGGCGATGTTCGTTGTACGCAAGGGCGAGCGGGCTCGCGCCAAGCGCCGCGAGAAGGCGGTCGAGCATCGCCGCGTCGCCGAGATCCATGCCGCGCGCGCCCAGCGCCGAGAGGCGGAGATCGCCGAGCGAGAGGCGCGGGCCAAGCGCGAGCAGGCCGAAGCCAGGGAGCAGGCTGCCCGACTCGACGAGGACCGCAAGGTGGCGACGGAGCGACACGAGCACGCCCGTCGGATCGATCCCGACACCGATACCGAGGTGGAGGCGGACGAGCACCCGCGCCACTAGGAGCAAGCGCGGGTGCTGCCGAACGACGGCCTCCTCGGCCGGGTCCCCTAGCGGCCGAGGAGGTCGTCGCTTTGTCTGGCCGCGTACGCCTCATGAGCGTGCCGCCGACGAGTACGAACGGTTTGTAGTACAAACGGTCTGTGCAACCGTCCATCGCACCCACCCTCGCCCGAAGGTGGGTGCGATGAGCCAGACGGCGAACCGGACCGAGGCTCGGGGCTACCTCTTCCTGATCCTGATCGGCGCGGCGATCGGCCTGCCCGCCGCGCTGGTCGCCTCGCTCTTCCTGGCGACGGTTCACAAGCTGGAGGAGTGGTTCTGGACCGACCTGCCCGACCGGCTCGGCGAGGACTCGGCACCGTGGTACCTGATCATCGGCCTGCCCGTCGCCGGTGCCGTGGTCGTCTGGGTGGCTCGCCGCTTCCTGCCCGGTGACGGCGGCCACCCGCCGCTTGAGGGCATCGGGGGCGGCGTCACGCCACTCCGCTACGCGCCCGGCATCGCCCTCGCCGCACTCGGCACGCTCCCCTTCGGTCTGGTCCTCGGCCCGGAGGCACCGTTGATCGCGCTCGGATCGGCGGTCGGGGCGCTGGTCACACCGTTCGTACGGCTGGGCGACCGAGCGATGACCGTCATCGCGACGGCGGGCTCGTTCTCGGCCGTCTCGGCGCTCTTCGGGGGCCCTCTCGTCGCCGGCGTCCTGCTGCTCGAGTCCGGGCTCGCGATGGGTCCGCAGCTGATCCCGGCTCTGATGCCCGGGCTGGTGGCAGCCGCCGTCGGCTACCTGCTCTTCGTCGGTCTCGGCGACTGGGGTGGGCTGAACCAGGCCGGTCTGGCGGTGCCGAACCTCCCGACCTACGACGGCACCCGGCTCGGTGACCTGGCGATGGCCATCGTCGCCGGCGTCGTGATCGCGGTGGTGCTGAACCGGGTTCGCTACCTGGGCACTCGGGTCCAAGCCGTCGCGAACCGCCACAGCATGCTGCCGATGCTGCTGCTCGGCGGCTTCGCCGTGGGAGCCATCGCCGTCATCGCGACCTGGCTGAACACGACAGACGACGAGATCCTCTTCTCGGGACAGTCCGCGGTGCCCGAAGTGGTCGCCGAGGGCTCGGTCGGCGTGCTGCTGGTGATCCTGGTAGCCAAGAGCCTCGGCTACGCCATCTCGCTCGGCAGCGGATTCCGGGGCGGCCCGATCTTCCCGGCGATCTTCATCGGCATCACCATCACGTCCTTCGCGGTCGTCGTCTTCGACGCCTCACCGACCTGGGCGATCGCGGTCGGCACGGCCGCCGGGATGGCCGCCGGGACCGAGATGGTGTTCAGCGCCTTGCTGTTCAGCATGCTGCTGGTCGGACAACCCGGGGTCGACGCGTTGCCGGCGGCCGTGCTCGCCGTCGCGGCGGTCTGGCTCACCAAGATGGTGATCCCACCGCCCAAGAGCGCCGAGCCCACGCGAGAAGCGGTCGAGCGGCAGCCGGGCTAGGTTCGGCTGGTCGAGGAGTCGGCCGCGGAGCGGAGCCGGTCGCCGAGCTGCCGAGCCGCCTCCTGGACCTCGGGACCGGTCACGATCCGATAGGACGTCGGGATCCTGGCGAGCTGCTCGGCATACCACCACGGGTTGCTGGTGCTGCCGACCAGCCGCGTGGTGTCCTCGTCGATCCGCTCCAGCCGCCCGAGCGTACGCGCCACCCGAGGCGCCACCCGGTCGAAGCCGGCGTCGATGACGACCTCGACCTCGTACTCCCAGCCGATCGCGAGATGTGCTTCCAGATCCCCGACCGGGTCGAGATCGGCCGGCGGCCGGAACGTCTCGGTCAGGACCTCGACCGCGGTGACCCGATCGATCCGATAGGCCCGGGTCGCCTGCGCCCGATGCGACCAGCACAGCAGATACCACCGGCCATGGCGTACGACCGCCGCCCACGGATCGACCTCCATGGTCCACTCCGAGCCGGCCTCCGAGCGGTAGTCGAGCCGCACCCGGTAGTGGTCCGCGCAGGCCTGTACGAGCGTCGTCGCCGTCTGGGGATCGGGCCGGACCGCGGCGTAGTCGGGCGCCGGCGCCGTGGTCAGGCGGATCGCCTCGGCCTGCCGGGCGACCGGCTCGGGAAGGGCCCGGAGCAGCTTGCCGAGCGCACTGCCGACCGGATCCGCGGCGTCGGCGGCGTCATGGTGCCCGTCGAGCACCGCCATGACGAGCCCGAGCGCCTCTGCGGTGTCGAACATCAGCGGCGGCAGGCGCACTCCGCGGCCCACGCGATAGCCGCCGTAGCGGCCACGCATCGACTCGATCGGGATCCCGGCCTCGCGGAGGATGCCGACGTAGCGCCGGGCGGCTCGCTCGGTGACGCCAAGCTTGTCGGCCAGCCGCTCGGCCGTGATGCCCGGGCTGCCCTGGATCAGCTCGAGTGTCAGCAGCGAGCGTGCGGTGGGACTCGCGTCGGGATTCACCTGCATCCACCGATCCGGAAGTGGAACGTCCGGAATCGAGATTAGCCTGCGGGTATGACACTGGCCGACCCGACGCCGATCACCGACGACGAGTTGCGAATCGTGCCGGCCAACGAGGCGTCCTTCGAGGACCTGATAGCGATCTTCGGGACCGCCGACTACTCCGGACGCTGCCACTGCCAGCGGTTGAAGATCCGCGGCTGGATCTGGCGGGACTCGACCCAGGAACAGCGGACCGCGATGCTCCGGACCCAGACCGCGGCCGGTCATCCGAATGCGCCGAGCACGAGCGGGATGGTCGCCTACCTCGACGACGAGCCGGTCGGCTGGGTGGCGGTCGAGCCGCGTACGGCGTACCCGAAGCTGCGCACGTCCCGAGTTCCGTGGAGCGGTCGGACCGAGGACAAGGACGACGACGCCGTCTGGTCGGTCACCTGCCTCATCGTGCGCAAGGGCTACCGCGGCCGCGGCCTCACCTATCCGCTCGCGAAGGCCACGATCGACTTCGCCCGCGAACGTGGCGCCCGGGCGATCGAGGCGTACCCGATGGAGACTCAACCCGGCAAGGAGGTCACCTGGGGCGAGCTGAACATCGGCGCCCGCCAGGTCTTCGAGGAGGCCGGCTTCAAGGAGGTCACGCATCCGACGCTGCGGCGGTTCGTCATGCGGATCGACTTCTAGCCCACTGCGCCAGGTCGCCCACTACGCCCGAAACCCTGCGTCAGAAGTCGATCCGGACCACCGCGCGCCGGATGGAGGGCCGGTGCACCTCGGTGAATCCGGCGTCGGCGTACACGCTCTCGGTGCCGACGTGGATCTCTTCGAGGAGCGCGTTCTTCGACATCATCGGATAGGCCTCGAGGGCACGCGCGCCACGCTCGCGAGCGAAGTCCACTGCGGCCCGGACCAGGGCCCGGCTGACTCCACGCTTGCGGTAGCCCGACCGCGTCAACAGGCACGTGACGGCCCAGACACTGTCGTCGGTCTTGTCCTCGGAGCGCCCGTCCCATGGGACCCGAAAGACCCGCACCAGACCGGAGTACGCCGGGCGCGGCTCGACCGCACACCAGCCGACCGGTTCGCCGTCGAGGTAGGCGACCAGGCCGCTGGTCGAGTCCGAGTCGGGATGGCCGCAGTCGGTCTGCTGCCGCAGTCGGAAGGCGCGCTCCTCGGCCGGGAAGTTGCCGAATGCCTCCTTCGGCTGCAGCTTGTAGCGCTGGCACTGACACCGCGACGCCGGACCGCGATTGCCGAAGATGGTCTGGAGGTCGTCGCAGCTCGCCTCGTTGGCGGGCACCACCGAGATCGCCGCGGCTGCGTCAGTCATGGCGACGATTCTGCCGTGCCGATCGGCCGCGCGCTGTGCGGTGGGTCCCCTACAGTCTGCGGATGGAGCGCACCGAGGCGGCGAGAACGCGGCAGCACGATGACGACCGGCGGTCATGGTTCGAGCGATTCGTGGAGGCGGCGTACCAGTGGGTCAGCCGGGCACCGTTCTTCTTCGTCTGCCTCGGCATCGTCGCCGCCTGGCTGGTGAGCCTGCCGCTGTGGACCGACCTCAAGTCGTGGCAGGTGGCGATCCACACCGTGGCGAGCGTGATCGCGATCCTGCTGCTGGCGCTGCTGGAGAACTCCGGACGGCGAGCCGACGAGGCCGCCCAGGAGAAGCTCAATGTCATCGCCGAGGCGCTGAGCGACCTGATGGAGTCGCGAGCCGGCGAGGACGCCAGCCTCGAGCCGTCGGTGCGCCGGCTCCGGGACGCCGTGGGCCTCGAAGCCCGGCACTGAGTCGACCCCGCGAGTACGACTGGGACCGACGCTGTCGTGTGAGCCAGGACACACGCATTGGTCCTCCTCCCCTGGAAACAGCCCGACTGAAGGAGAGGAGAGCGCCATGAACAACAAGGACAAGGTGCAGCACAAGGCCGAAGAAGTGGCCGGCAAGGCCAAGGAGAAGATCGGCGAGAAGACCGACGACAGCAAGCTCGAGCGACAGGGTCGGCGCGACCAGCGCAAGGCCGATCTGAAGCAGGCCGGCGACAAGGCGAAGGACGCCGTCGGCAAGCACCGAAAGTAGTGTCCTGGGCACTCGCCGTCGGGGTGTCCGAGCCCCCGAAACAAGGCCGAGGGTTCCTTTGTCTCAGTCGGGACCTTCGGCCTTGTGCATCGCCTCAAATCAGCCGTAAATAGACCTCCAGTCGCCCTGTGTTCGACGCTGTTCCCGGAGCCGAAGCTCGGGGCGAGGACGGGCCATGGCACCTGTTCTCGGGAGGTCACAGATGGACGGTTCCACCCCGATGCTGGGGAAGCCGAAGGGGCTGTTGCAGCGCCGGGCCGCGCTGATCGCGTGGGTCACGGTGCTGACCGTCGCCGTGGTGTTGAACGTCGTCTGGCTGATCAGCGACGACCGCGCGTCGATCAACTACCCCATCGTCGCCGGCCTCGGTCTCGTCGGCGGTTTGGCGTTGGGACTCGCCGTCGCCTACCTGTGGGACCGCCACGCCGGACGGCTGAAACGACCCTCGGACATCGAGAAGGCGACTGGGCTACGAGTCCTCGGCTCGGTCCCGGCGATGCGACTGGACAGCACGGACCGGGTCGCGGTCAACGCCAGTCGACCGGTCCCCGGCACCCAGGCGTACGGGGTCATTGCCGCCGAACTCGCAGAGACCCTTCGGGAGTCGGCCCCGACCTGCCTGCTCGTCACCAGCGCGAACCACGGTGACGGCCGGACCACGACGGCGGTCAACCTCGCGACACTGCTGGCTGCGGAGGGCCTGCAGGTCGCACTGCTATCGGCCGACCCCGACGGTGAGCGCGTCGACGAGGTGCTCGACCTGGAGCGCCGGCCTGGACTCACCGAGGTGCTGGCCGGTACGACCTTTCTCGACTCGGCCATGCAGTCCGGCGGCGTCGACCGGCTCCGCGTCCTCACCTCCGGTGCACCGTCCGACGAGATGCTCGGCAAGAACCTGGACGGCCTGGCCCGGCTGCTGGATCGACTGACCAGAGACGTCGACCTGGTCCTGATCGACGCGCCACCCGTCCTCAGCGGCCTGGAGGCCATGCTGCTCGCCCAGGACGTCGACCTGGTGCTGTTCGTCGTCGACGTACGTCGCGGCAAACGATCCGACGCGACCACGGCGCTGGCGTACCTCGGGCACGTCCAGGATCGGCTGGTCGGCGTCGTCGCGAACGACCCCGGTCCGCGCCGGTCCCGCCGCCGTACTCGCGGCGCCGTGGCTGAGCCGGAAGCCATACCGGACATCTCCCCGGAACCGGCCGCTGCCACCGGACTTGCCACTGTCGCCGCGGCGGCTGGGCTGCGGCTGCGTCGCGGCACTCGTGCCGTCGGCGGTGCGGTGGGCTCCGTCGCGGGATCGGCGGCGCGCTCGACTCGGGCCGCCGGCCGTGCCACCCGCGCCAAGCTCGCCCCGGCGGCCTCCGTTCGCGCACTGCGACGGCACCCGTGGGCGGGTGCGATCGCGAGCGTCCTGGCGGTGGGGATGGTGATCTCGGCCGTGTGGTGGGCGAGCTACGACGGTCCGTCCTCGGCAAACGACCAGGCGCGGGCGGCCAACGCCTCGCCTGCGGCGATCTCGCCGTCGCAGACGACGCAGGACGCGATCGCGACGGCGGCAGACGAGTGCCAGTCGACCTGGCAGGCCCAGGCCGAACCGCTGGGCGCCGCCGCGAAGTCGATCGGGCAGTGGCAGGTGCACGTCTCGGCGATGAACCAGCTGGTCGCCGGCAAGATCACGCTGGATCAGGCCAACGCGTTCTGGGAGCAGACTCGCAAGCACGCCGCGCACAACGTCCGTCGATTCCAACGGGCCGACCACGCCTACACCGGCGGCCACCACTCGTGCCCGATGGTGATGACGGCGGCGAACAACCAGGGCAGCCTGACGGCACTGTCGGACTGCCGGCGCGAGATCGCGCAGCGGGAGGACGTCCTCAAGGCCGCTCGGGCTGCGATCGCCACCTGGAACGACCACGTGATGGACATGAACATGATGCGGAACGGCAGCATGTCGCCCACCCGGGCCCTCCAGCTCTGGAACAAGTACTGGAAACAGGGCGTGGCCGAGCTGAAGGACTACCGGTCGCAGCTGCGGCAGGCCGGCGGACCGAACTGCTAGCCGCGACGACTACTCCCGCTTCATCATCGCGAGCGCATCGAGCTCGAGGTCGGTGTACGGGTTGCCCGACACATCGACGACCGCGTGCTTGATGGTGCCGCCCTCGAACGCGTACGGGCGCACGCCCGGATAGTCGTCGATCACTGGTGAGGCCGGGTCCTTTCCGACGTTCAGGCCCTCACCCACCAGGGAGAAGTTGCCCGGCTGCGTCATGATCGTCCCCTCGCCGACCTTCTCGTCGCCAATGAACAGCGACAAGGTGCCGGTCGCTCGGCATCGCCTCGCCCTCGCGAACGAACGCGACTCCGAGCAGGACCGACCCGGTCGGCACCTCACGGGTCGACTCGACCACCTGGGTGTTGCTGCCGACGAAGTTGTACGCGTACTTGAGCCGCCGATCCTTGACGTACAAGGCATGACCACCGAAGGCCGATCCGTGCGAGAGCAGCACACCGCCGCCGTCCGGCGACTCGATGTCGACCTCGACCATGATCGAGTAGTCCCGGTTGCGGATGCTGACCGCCGCCGCCTCCGGGACCTCCGCCGCGTCCGGGTAGTAGACATAGCTGTCCCGAGGAGGCGCCACCTGCGGTCGGGTCGGGTCGGCCAGCACCTCGACCGCGGTCCGGTCGTCGAGCGGAAGCCCGTTGTACTTGCCGGCCAGGTGGAACCAGAGGTTGATCAGCTCCTGCAGCTTAGTCGGGTTCTCCGCTGCGAGGTCGTGCATCTCGATTGGGTCCTCGTCGGTGTTGTAGAGCTCCCAGCGGTCCCGGCCGAAGTTGCTCCAGCCGGCGATCGTCGGATGGACGCTCACCGCCTTCCAGCCCTTGTGCCACACCGCACGCGAACCGAGCATCGAGTAGAACGCGGACTCCTTCGGCGTCGGCGCGTCCTTGCTCTCGAAGGTGGAACGGAAGCTGACGCCCTCGAGCGGGATCTGCTGATAGCCCTTGACGGTCTCGGGCAGCTCGACGCCGAGCAGGTCGTACAGGGTCGGCGCGATGTCGGTGCCTTGGAGGTACTGCCCGCGCAGCTCGCCCTTGGCCCGGATGCCTCGCGGCCAGGAGACGATCATCGCGTCCGCCGATCCGCCCTCGAAGTTGTAGCGCTTCCACATCTTGAACGGGGTGTCGAACGCCCAGGCCCAGCCATTCGGGTAGTGGTTGTACGTCGTGGGCGAGCCGAGATCGTCCAGATGCGCCAGGTTCTCCTCGATCGTGTCGGGGATGCCGTTGAAGAACTTGTTCTCGTTGACCGAGCCGTTCGGTCCGCCCTCGGCACTCGCGCCGTTGTCGGAGACGAAGACGACGATCGTGTTGTCCAACTGGTCGGACTCCTCGAGGAAGTCGAGCAGCCGCCCGATCTCGTCGTCGGTGTGCGACATGAAGCCGGCGTAGACCTCGGCCATCCGGCTGAACAGCCGCTTCTCGTCTTCGGACAGCGACTCCCAGGGTCGTACGATGTCCAGCTGCGGCCAGTCCCTGCCCTCAGGACTGGTCTCGTCGACGTACGGGTTGATCGGCGACAGCTCGGCGTCGTCGGAGAAGATGCCGAGCTGCTTCTGCCGCGCGAAGACCAGCTCGCGATAGGCCTCGTAGCCGATGTCGAACTTGCCTTCGTACCGGGCGATCCACTCCTCAGGCGCCTGGTGCGGAGCATGCGTCGCGCCCGGGGCGTAGTACATGAAGAACGGTTTATCGGGCGCGATCATCTTCGCGTCCTTGATGAACTCGATCGCCCTGTCGGTCAGATCCGTCGTCAGGTGGTAGCCGTCCTCGGGCATCGACGGATGCTCGACCGGGTGGTTGTCGTAGACCAGGTCGGGGTACCACTGGTTGGTCTCGCCGCCGAGGAAGCCGTAGAAGCGCTCGAAGCCGCGGCCGACCGGCCAGTTCCGCTTCGTCGACGCCATGTCATCTCGTCGGACGGGCACAGGTGCCACTTGCCGAGCATGTAGGTGTTCCAGCCCCGCTCGCCGAGCACCTCGGCCAGCGTCGCGCACTCAAACGGGATGTGGCCGTTGCCGTTGGGAAAGCCTGTGGTCGCCTCGACGATGCAGGCCATGCCGTTGGTCGTGTGATTGCGCCCGGTCAGCAGCGAGGATCGGGTGGGCGAGCAGAGCGCGGTCGTGTGCCAGTTCGTGTACGTCAGCCCGTTGGCGGCGAGCCGGTCGATGTTGGGCGTGTCGATCAGCCCGCCCCAGGGACCCATCGCCGAGTAGCCGACGTCGTCGAGCACGATGTAGAGCACGTTCGGGGCACCCTCTGGCGCCACCGGCTGCAGGTACGGTTCCCAGTCCGCGGTCGAGTCACGGATGTCGACGTCGATCGTCCCCTTGAACTTCTTGCCCATCGGGCACTCCTCTCGCGACCGGGTCATGTCGGCTCCGGAACGCGACGATTCCGCCCGCGATCCACGGCCACAGTCACACGCGACTTCGGCCCACGGTTCACCTGACGAGGGTGAATCCGAGCCGCAGCGGTCGGCGAGCCGAAGGACGACAATGGCCGCATGCAGTCGCGCGAGCTCGATCCGTCGCCGTTCGGACGGCCCGCCCTGCTGCGGATGCCGGATCCGGGCATCGAGGTACGCGGCGGCGTGGTCGCGCTGCACGGTGCGGGCCTGCCACAGCGGCGGCAGCCGCTCTTCGAGCACCTGGCGATCACCCTGACACCGATGGGTTTCGCGGTCCTCACCTTCGACCGGCGGCCCGGCCGCGAGGACGAGGACACCCCGTTCGACATCCAGGCCGACGATGCGCTGGCCGCGGTCGAGCACCTCCGGGCCACGATCGACGCACCGGTCGGCCTGTACGGATACAGCCAGGGCGCGTGGGCTGCTTCGCTGGCCGCCTCGCGCGACTCGACGGTGGCGATGCTGGCCACAGTCGGCTGCTCCGGCGTGAGCCCGGCCGAGCAGATGCGCTTCCACACCGACGAACGGCTCCGGCGGGCCGGCTACGACGATTCGGTTCGGGCGCAGCAGCGCGAGCTCCGGCTGGCGTACGAGGCGCTGCTTCGGGGCGACGGCGACCGGGAGACGGCTGCCAGGCTCCTGGCCGACGCGGTGGACCAGCCCTGGTTCGGGTCGTCGTACCTGGGCAGCCGGCTTCCAGCGCCGGAGCAATCCTGGCCGGACATGGACTACGACCCGGAGCCGGCGTTCTCGAATGTCTCCTGTCCGGTCCTGCTGATCTACGGTGCCGACGAGGATTGCGTGCCGGCGGCCGACAGCGAGCGGGTCTGGCGGCGCGCGACGCGGTCCGGCGGCCGACCGGAGCCGAGCGTGGTCACCATCGCCGGCTGCGGGCACTTCCCGGCACCGGACAGCGATCCGAACTCACTGTCCGTCCCAGTCGCCGGCTTCAGCCCGGCCTACACCATCGCGCTCAGACGGTGGTTCGCCGAGCGCTAGACCACCGGCGGACCGGTCGGGGCCGTGGCCTCCGGCCGGGCCGGGGCGAGCGGCGGCTGCTTCTCGGCCAGCACACTGCTGGCGACGCCGCGGGCGAACGCGTCGACTGCCACGTGGACCTTGTCACTGATGGCAAGCACGTCGTGCGTGTCGGCGGCGAACTTCATGCTGCGAGTCAGCGCGAGCGCCCGCCGCGCCAGATCCTCGATCGTGTCGTCGGCGCAGATCATCAGGACCCGATAGACGTCGCTCCAGGCGGCTGCCCGGCTCCGCCGCACGTCCTCGGCGACGTCCGGCCGCTGCTCCTCGATGACGACGCCGGAGCCGCCGAGGTCCGGCGCGACGAACCAGCGATGCAGTTGGGCGCGGCGGTACTCGACCACGCTCGCGCAGAAGGCGGCATAGGTATCGATCCGCCGGCGACGCAGCTCCTCGTTGCGCTCGAGGGACGTGCTCGCCTTGAGGTTCATCCGGCCGAGGGCGAAGCCGAGAACCGCCAGGATGACCGAGGCCGTACCGCTGATCAGCAGATCGCGCATGCGGGTCAGTGAATCGTGGCCGGATCGGCGGTCGCAAGGCAATGACCAGCAGTCGGGTTTGCGGGCCTTTGACCGGGCATAGGGCAACCGTCGAGCAGGCCGATGACAGGAGTACAGGACCGACGGCAATTACGACCGGCGGCGAAGCGGTCTAGGCTGCGGGGGATGACGAACGACCTGGCGCGGATCAGACCGCTCGATCACCCTCGCGGGACCTGACATGTTCGTCTCCTTCGCCACGAACCCGGCCCGGTCCGATCGCGAGAACGAGGACTTCTTCGCCGCGACCGCGAATATCGCCGTCCTGCTCGACGCCGAGGCGTCGCCGATGGGGGTCGAATCCTCCTGTTCGCATGGTGGTGTCTGGTTTGCCCGACAGCTCGGTGTGCGATGCCTGGAGGCGGCGTCCGACGGCTCGGCCACGCTGACCGACGTGCTCCAGTCGGCGATCCGGCACGTGGCCGCGCTGCACCGGCACACCTGCGACCTGATGAGCGAGGGGGCGCCGTCGAGCAGCGTCATCATCCTGCGCGAACGCGAGGACCGGCTCGAATACCTGGTCCTCGCCGACGCGGCGCTGGTGGCCCGTGGACACTCCGGAACCCAGGCGATCTCGGACAACCGCGAGGCGATGTTCGCCGAGCAGTACCAGCCGTTGCTCGCCGTCGTGGGCCGCACCGGCCGTACTCACGACGTCGCGGTCAAGACCTACGTGCAGATGATGAGCGAGCACCGCAACCAGCAGGGCGGTTTCTGGGTCGCCGGAGCGGATCCGGAGGTGGCTCGGCACGCGCTCACCGGCATGCTCTACCCCGAGGACGCCCAGATCGTCGCGCTGCTGTCCGACGGCGCCAGCCGTCCGGTGGACCGGTTCGACCTGCTGAGCTGGGACTACGCGATCGAGGAGCTCGCGGCCGGCGGTCCGAAGCAGTGGCTGCGCCGGGTCCGTCGGGCCGAGGAGGAAGACCCGCACGGCCAGCGCTGGCCGCGGACGAATCTGCACGACGACGCGACGGCGGCGATCCTGCTGCCCGAATGGGCCTAGCCACAACGGGTACGAACGTCCGAACTGTGCGGTAACACCGGCCTCTGCCTAGGCTGCGGTGGACGTGTCGACCACGGGAGGTACGAAAACCATGTCAGGGGACCTGATCGGCGGACGCTACTTGCTGCAGCGTTCGGTCGGTCGCGGTGCGATGGGAACGGTCTGGCTGGGCACCGACCAAACCCTGCACCGTGACGTCGCCGTGAAGCAGATGGGCTCGGTGCCGGGCGAGGATGCGGCCGGTACGGCCCGGGCCATGCGCGAGGCGCGTTCGGCGGCCGCGATGAACCATCGCAACGCGGTCTCGATCTACGACGTCGTCGACCACGAGAACGCGCCGTGGCTGGTCATGGAGTACTTCCCGTCCCGCACCCTGGGCGACATCATCAAGGAAGACGGGCCGATCTCACCGGAGCGGGCGGCTCACATCGGGGCGCAGGTGGCCGACGCGCTCTCGGACGCCCACAAGCTCGGCATCATGCACCGAGACGTGAAGCCCGGCAACATCCTGGTCGGCGACGGCGACCACGCGAAGATCAGCGACTTCGGCATCGCCCGCGCCGAGATGGACGCCACCCTGACCCAGACCGGGATGATGACTGGCACGCCGGCCTACCTCGCTCCCGAGCAGGCCACCGGCGACAGTCCGTCCACGGCGTCCGACGTCTGGGCGCTAGGAGCCAGCATCTACGCCGCGGTCGAGGGCGAGCCGCCCTACGGCACCCAGGGCAACCCGCTGCAGGTGCTGTCGCGGATCGTGTCCGAGCCGGTCCCGCGCCCAGATCACGCCGGCCCGCTGCTGCCGATCCTCGGCGAGATGCTGTCGAAGGACCCCCGTTCCCGGCCCACGATGGCCGAGGCCGCCAGCCGGCTGGCCGACCTGGACGCCGATGCCGAGCCGCCGGCCAGCCGCACCCGGATCGCGCCGATACCACCGGCCGGCCCCACCTGGACCACGCCCGCGGACAGCGCGTACGACGGTGGCGGCGGCCGACGGCGGCTGCTTCCGATCGCACTGGCCGCGCTGCTCATCCTGGCGCTCGCCGTCGGCGGTTGGGCGCTGCTGGGAGGCGGTGGTGGCGACGACAACACCGCCACCTCGAACCAATCCGGCCCTTCGCATCGGCCGGACAAGCCCAAGCACTCCAACGACAACAGCCAGCCGACGCCGTCCGAGCCCTCGGAGACACCGACTACCGAGTCGCAGCCGACGCCGGACGAGAACGGCAATGGCAACGGCAACGAGCAGGGCGGCGGCGAGGACCCAGCGCAGTTCGTCGAGAGGTACTACGCCTTGATGCCGAACGACACGGACGCCGGCTGGCAGATGCTCGGCGGCAGCATCAAGAGCCAGGGCAAGAGCAGCTACGAGGAGTTTTGGAGCTCCATCGACAGCGTCACGGTCAGCAACGTGGAAGCCCAGTCCGCAACCAGCGTCGTCTACACGATCACCTACGACGAGGCGGACGGTGGCTCGTCGACTGAGAACAAACGGATCACCCTCGAACCGCACGGCGACAGCTACCTGATCACCAGCGACACCTAGGCCTCGCCGGGGTTAGCGACCCTGCAGGTCGGGACCAACGGCACTTACCCCGGGGCTCGTCGACCGGATACCCCTGACGGATGGGTTTAGGCATCCGCCGAGGAGGTCCGATGGCCTGGTACCCCGACGCGATACGCAAGCCGGTCGAGCGCTACAAGCCCGGCGGCTCGTCGGCCCAAGCCATGCCAAATCCGCGGCGTTTTTGCCTGCACACGGCCGTTTCGTCCGGCGACAGCCTGTTCGGTCTCTTCAACACACCAGGCAACGCGGTTGCACATTTCTACGTACGTGAGAGCGGCCGGGTCGAGCAGTACGTCAGCACCGACATGCGTTCGTCGGCGAACCTCGACGGCAACCACGACACCATCTCGGTCGAGTCGTGGGACAACGGCGGACGCCGACGGACCTGGACCCCGGACCAGATCGAAGGCGTCGCCAAGCTGGCGGTCTGGGTGCACGAGAAGCACGGCATCCCACTCGAGCGCTGTCCCTCGTCGAAGCCGGGCAGCAAGGGCATCGCATGGCACCGACTCGGCATCGACGGCAACTTCCCCGAGGCGCCCGGCAAGCTGCGCGGCGGCCGCGTCCACGGCGGTGAGCAGTGGTCCGAGAGCTTCGGCAAAGAGTGCCCGTTCGACGAGAAGATCAAGGGCATCGTCGACGACATCATCCCCAGGGCGAAGGCACTCCAAAAAGGAGGAGATTGGTTCGATATGGCAACGAAGGCTGAACTGCGCGAGGTCGTCGACAACGCACTCGCGGCCGATCACGATCAGATCCGCAAGATCGTCGACCAAGCGGTCGCCGACGAGCGCGAGCAGCTCGTCCAGCGGATCGCGAAGTTCCTGCTCGACGAGGTGGACCTGTTCCCGAACGACCCGGACCGGGAGCTGCGCATCCGGACCGCGCTCATCAAGGCAGCCTCCGCCTAGCCGGCGTTCCAAGTCGTACGCCCTTGGTCCAGGAAGCATGACGACGAGCGAGCCCCGGCACGTCTCGGTGCCGGAGCGTCTCAGCGACGGTGCCCCGGTCGATCTCCGGCCCAGTCCTGGGTTCGAGACCCCGGCCGTACACGTTGACGACTGGAGACCCGACCGGGAGATCGACGCGTCAATCCTGGTCGAGCTCGTCACGCTGCCCACCAGCCACCCGGAGTGGACCCACCATCCGCTGTGGCTCGCTGGTGCTCGCATCGTCGGACCCCTTGATCTGGAGGGCGCCACCCTGACCCGGTCGCTGCGACTCGAGGACTGCCTCTTCGAGCAACACGTCGTCCTGCGTGACGTCGTGGCCCACACCATCGAACTTCCGGGGTGTCACGTTCCCGGCCTGGACGCGCAGAACCTCCAGGCCCGAGGCGATCTGCGGCTCGACCGGGGTTTCACGGCGAACGGTCAGGTCGTCCTGGCCAGTGCCCACATCGGCGGCCAGCTCAACTGCGGAGGCAGCTTCTTCGCCGAACGCGACGGGCCGGCGATTCTGGCCGATCTGCTGGTCGTGGACGGCAACCTGCTTTGCAACAAGGGATTCACGACGACCGGTGCAGTCCGCTTCGTCGGCGCCCGGATCGGCGGCCAGTTCAACTGTCGTGGCGGCACCTTCACCAACCCAGGCGGCCACGCCCTCGAGGCCGACAACCTGACCGTCCAGGGCAACCTGCTCTTCACCAGCGGTTTCACGGCGAACGGCGCGGTACGCCTGCCCAGCGCGTACGTCGGCGGCCTGCTCAGCTGCGGCGGCGGCACCTTCAACAATCCGAGCGGCTATGCGCTCGACGCGCCGAACCTGACCGTCGGCGGCAGCATGTTCTGCAACAACGGACTCGCCGCGTACGGAGCGGTCAGTCTCCGCGGCGCCACGATCGGCGGCCAGCTCACCTGCGACGGCGGCACCTTCACCAACCGGGGCGGAGTCGCGCTCAACGCCGCCAATCTCCGGGTCAACAGTGATCTGCTGTGCGGCCATGGGTTCAGCTCGGAAGGCGAGGTGAACCTGATGTACGCGCACGTCGGGGGCCGACTCGACTGCACCGCCGGCACCTTCAACCAGCCGGGGGCCACCGCGTTCGAGGGCACGCTGCTGCGCGTCGACGGCGACGTCCAATTGCGCTCGGGCTTCAGCGCGTCGGGCCTGGTCGACCTGGCCGGCGCCTGCATCGGCGGCCAGCTCGACGCCGACGGCGGCTCGTTCGACGCGGCCGAGCCGGACTTCGCGCTGGTGCTGGAGCGGGCCGAGGTCGCCCAGACGGTCTACTTCCGCCCGAACCGGCTGACCGGGCAGGTCGACCTGTCGTACGCCAAGGTCGGCACCTGGCACGATTCGCAGTACACCTGGCCGGAGCGGATCCGGCTGCATGGCTTCCGCTACGACGCCATCGACGCCGAGCCGTCGGTCAAGGTCGGGCAACGACTCGAGTGGCTGCGCCGGGACGTCCAGGGATTCTCTCCGCAGCCGTACCAGCAGCTCGCCGCCGCCCTGGACCGGCAAGGCCACGAGCACGCTGCCCGCACCGTCATGATCAACGCCCAGTGGCGTCGCCGGCTCGCGGTCAACGGCTGGTCCGACCGGATCCTGTGGCCGGTGCGGTTCGCTTGGAGCCTGCTGCTGCGGGTCACCATCGGCTACGGGTACAAGCCCTGGCGCATCCTGCTCCCGATCGCCGCGCTCTACGCCTTCGGCTGGTGGTGGTTCGAGCGGGCGCAGGAGCGCGGCCACATCGTCGCCGCGCCTGGGGCCGGTCGCCACGTCGACTTCCATGCCGGGCTCTATACGGCCGACGTCTTCATCCCGGGCGCGAGTCTCGGCGTACGAGACGACTTCGTCGCCCTCGCCCACATCGACTGGTGGACCTCGGCGTACACGATCGCCGGCTGGCTGCTGCTTGGCCTGTTCATCGCCGGACTCACCGGCGTCTTCAAACGGCTGGGATCGTCCTCGGCACATACTCGCCCGTAGCCCTAGCGCCGCTCCCACGCCGCTGCCTAGGCTGCCAACAGGCCGCCCAGCCTGTCATGCGCGGGCGGCCGCGTGCGTTTCGGCGGGTCGATGCTCAGCGCGGCCGACAAGGGGTGGACTTCATGCCACGACGAATGCGAAGCGTGCTCGCAGCAACGCTGGCGGTCGGAGTCGTTCTGGTCGCGGGAGCGGCAGCCGCGGCACCCGGCGCCAGGCTGAAGCAGTTCAAGGTCCCGACCTCCAACAGTCAACCGAGGGCAATCGCGAACGGCTCGGACGGCAACCGCTGGTTCACCGAGGGCACCGAGTTCACCAACGCACCCGCAAAGCTCGCCCGGATCACGCCCGCGGGAGCCGTCACGGAGTTCGCTCCGGACGTGGCCGACGGCTGCAACTTCTGCATCCTGACCGACCTCGCGCAAGGCCCGGGCAACATCCTGTACCTCACGTCTAACGACCCGACCCTGATCCGGTTCAACGTCGCGACGCAGACCTTCGAGCCGCCGATCCAGATGCCCAACAGCAACGCCCTGGCCGGCAATCTCGCGATCCATGGCGACGACATCTGGATCACCGACTTCAACAACGACGTCGTCTGGCGCTACCGCATCTCGACCGGGCAGTTCACGTCGTTCGCCGCGACCGATCCGGCCGGCGTGGCGGTGGATGCGGACGGCAACGCCTGGTTCGCCGAGCCCGGCGACACCAATGCGCCCGGCACCAGCAACATCGGCCGGATCGACGCCGGCACCGGCCAGGTGACCAGGATCGCCACCACCGACGGCACCACGACCGTCGCACCCCGCGACGTCGCCGTCGCGACCGACGGGCAGATCTGGTTCACCGCCAGGTTCACCCCGCAGGCCGTGGGACGCATCAACCCGGCCGACAACGCCGTGGCGATCTTCCCGCGGGCCAATGTCGGACCCCAGGACATCGCGGCCTCGCCGGACGGGTCGATCTGGTTCACCCAGACGACTGCCGGAAACATCGCCAGCATCGACAACGCCGGCGTCGTGACCGAGTCCAAGGTCGTGCGAGGCAGCCAGCCGTTCGGGATCGTCGTCGCCGACAACGGCAACCCGTGGTACACGATGATGAGCGCCGACAAGATCGGGAACCTGCTGGTCAATTAAAGGCTCTCCGGTCGAAGCGCTGTGGGCCTGACCTCGGACGCTTGACGGTGGTTGCGAGGTCGGCAAGAGTTCTGGTGCTCGCATGCCGCCTCAGTGCAGCGAGTCTGCCATGGGGAGGGTGTGCATGAGCGGGCTTCGGGCCGTCTCAGTGTTGGCGTTGGGCGTCGGTTTGGCCAGCTCGTTGGCGGTGGCGCCACTTCCTGGCCAACCGCACGATGGGCCGTGGTCAATGTTCGACGCTGCCTCGACTGAGGCGGCCAGAGCCGCCGTTCTCACCCTTGCGCCATCAGCCGCGATGAACGGCGAGTACGTGAAGGCATCGGGGACACTCCCGTCAGCCGGGCGGCGGCCCGTCGTCCTCCAGCGACGACTCGGTGATCGGTGGATCAAGCTGGCCACCGACGAGACGAACCGATCGGGTGCCTTCGCGTTCCGGCACCGCAACCAGGCGCCTGTGGGTACGTCAATCAAACTGCGCGTTCGGGCGCCGCGACACAAGGTCGAGGGCGTCGTGCGTCCTGCCGTCGTCACGCGAGCCACAACTCTGCGAAGCATCGCGCAAAGCGGAAACCTTACCGCTCCTGACTGGGCAAATGGCGCCGCGACGGTGCAGATGACGGCCGAGTTCGTGCCCGCCAGGAAAGGGCGCGTCGTACTCATCCAACGGCACCGTCCTCGAGGGTGGATGACAGTCGCGCAAGGAACACAGTCATCCATCGGCGTCGCGACTATCGACGTGACGTTGCCCGCTCAAGAGCAGCGCGCCAGGTTCCGAGCAGTTGCTGTGGCCTATCACGGCGCATCGCTCGCGCTCACCCCCGAGGTGAACGTGGTCGTCTCGCATTCGCCGGTCATCGAGACGCAGGTGCTCCCCGAAGCGGTGATCGGCGTGCCGTACAACGCGCAGTTGCAGTCAGACGGGCCCGGAGCTTGGTCAGTTGCGGAAGCCCTGCCGGATGGACTGGCATTGGACGCATCCACCGGAACACTGTCGGGTACTCCTTCCGGGCCGACGACCTCAATCGATCTGACCGTGACGTTCACGAATCACCTGGGGGTGGCGAGCAGCAAGACCATCCCGCTGGTCGTACGTGAACCGTCCACCTGGACGTCGTTGGAGCGAGGCTGCGGCATTCACGCCGACAAGACCGGGTGGTGCTGGAGCTCAGGCTTAGGACCGTCGCCGGTGCAGATGGCCGGGACCTGGACGGTTCTCTTGCCCGGCTCCCCGACCATCGGCATCAGGGCTGACGGCACCGGCTGGACGTGGGGAGGAAGCCCGGAGTCCGCCGCCTCGCCGACGCAGATCCCCGGGTTGTGGAGCACGATCGACAGAGGGGCGGCCACCTGCGGAGTCGCGCCCGACTCAACCGGCTGGTGCTGGGGAGCGAACGGATGGGGCTCGGTTGGCGATGGCACGACGATCCAGCGAGACACCCCTGTTCAGCTGCCAGGCGAGTGGTTGTCCATAAGCACCGGCGACGCGCAAACGGCGTGCGGGATTCAGACCGATCACAGCGGATGGTGCTGGGGTCGCAACTCTGAGGGTCAGCTCGGCGATGGCACCGCCAACCCCTGGCCGGAGGCGCGACCCGTACCGACCCAGGTTCCAGGCTCGTGGAAGGTCCTCGAGACGGACTACTACAGAACCTGCGGGATTCGTGCCGACGACACCGCATGGTGCTGGGGCTTCAACAAGTTCGGTCAGCTTGGCGACGGCACCACCACAGACCGTGCGACGCCGACGCAGCTCCCAGGCTCGTGGCAGTCGCTCACCCTGTTCGGCACATCGACCTGCGGGATACACACTGACGACACGGCTTGGTGCTGGGGCGGCAACGAGTACGCCCAACTCGGGGACGGCACCACTGTCGATCGGCACTCTCCGGTCCAACTGCCTGGTGCGTGGAAGTCCATCCGGCCTGGCGGCTGCGGTGTTCAGACCGACGACACGGGTTGGTGCTGGGGACGCAATGGGGACGGCTGGGTGGGCGACGGAACGACGATCGACAGACTGACTCCGACCAAGCTGCCAGGCACGTGGCGCTCACTCACACTTGGCTGCGGCATCCAGACCAACGGCACCGGCTGGTGCTGGGGCTACAACGGTTCCGGAGAGGTCGGCGATGGCACGACCGAAAACCGTACCTCGCCAGTACTCCTCTCCTGACGCCCGAGCCCGATCCGGCGCCCGCCCGGCCGGGTCACGTCGAGTTTCAGCGGACTGACAGCGCGCTGCCACCCGCAGCCGCCAGGCTGGCGGTCATTCAGTACGCGAGATCGACCAAGGAGTCCCCATGAGCAACGTGATCTATGACATCAGCATGTCTCTCGACGGGTACGTCATCGCCGGCGGCGCGACGGCCGAGGAGCCACTCGGCCAGGGCGGCGAGCGGCTGCACGAGTGGGCGATGGGCGGCGATCCGGCCGGCCGGGAGCTGCTGGAGGATGCGGTCGCCGGGGCCGGCGCGTTCATCTGCGGACGGCGGACCTACGACACCTCCATGCCCGGCTGGGATGCCGACGGACCGACCGGCGACGCCCGACTGCCGGTGTTCGTGGTCACTCACCAGGCGCCGACCGACTCGCCCGAGGGCGGCGTCTACATCTTCGTCATCGACGGGATCGAGAGCGCGCTGCGACAGGCCAAGGCGACCGCGGGCGACAAGAACATCGCCTTGATGGGCGGTCCTGAGCTCGCCAGTCAGTACGTCCGGGCCGGACTGATCGACCGGATCGGCATCCACCTCGTGCCCGTGATCTTCGGGGGCGGCGCGCGGCTCGTCGATCACCTCGGCGAGCACGTCCAGCTCGAGGTCGAGAGTGTCCTCGACACACCTACCGCGACGCATCTCCTCTATCGCATTATGAAGTGAGTCGCCCGGGCGCGGCCATGCAACCCGGCCGACCGCGCGGAACGTACTAGAGACAGAGAGTTCGGCGCTACGACCGGAGTGGTGCGGATGGCGCGTCTGGCACGGCACCTGCTGATCGGCTTCGGCTGCTCCCTGATCGCGATCGGATCTGCGGCGTTCCACCCGGCGCCGGCGGCAGGCCCGTCGCTACCCATCCAGCAAGGGGTGTACAGCCCGCCTCGGCCGACCCGGCCGGAACCCGTTCGCCTCGATCCCCGCTGCGAGCGGGGCCGGGTGCTGTGCGCCGACAAGACCACGCACACCCTGCGCTGGGTCGTCGACGGCCAGATCCGGATGACCCTCACGGCGCGGTTCGGTGGGCCGAAGCACCGGACCCGCGAGGGCGTCTTCGAGGTGTACGACAAGCTGCGCTTCCACGTGTCGTCGCTCTACGGCACGCCGATGCCGTTCGCGATGTTCTTCTCGGGCGGCCAGGCGGTGCACTACTCGAAGCAGTTCGCCGCGCATGGCTACGGCCGCGGCTCGCACGGCTGCATCAACCTGCGGAACCACCGGGCCGCGGCGACGCTGTTCACCCGGGTCGACGAGGGCGACAAGGTGGTCGTCTACCGATCCGCCCAGTCGCGGTCGACGAACAGCCATCACAGAGCGTAGTAGTACGAGCGCAACCTGTAACGTTTTCGATCCGACGACGATAGAGCAAGTGGAAGCTCCGGCTGGCGGACTCAACCAGCCGGAGGCTTCCTCCAACGACCACCGAGTACGTGCCGTTGCAGACGTCCTCGCCGGCGAATGGGCAGACTAAGTCCGTGGGCGAAGCCGAGGTCCTGATCGCCGGGTTGCTGGTGGCGGTGGCGGGTCTGAGCGTCCTTGCCCGATATCTGGCGATCCCGTATCCGATCGTGCTCGTGGTCGGTGGAGCCTTGTTCGGCTTCATTCCCGGACTGCCCACGGTCCACCTCGATCCCGACGTCGTGCTGGTCGTCTTCCTACCGCCGCTGCTGTACGCGACGGCGATCTCGGCGAACTTCAACGACCTGCGCGCCAGCATCCGCCCGCTCACCTTCAGCACGATCGGTCTCGTACTCGCGACGATGTCCTCGGTCGCCTGGGCCGCACACGACCTGATCCCGGGCATGACCTGGCAGGTCGCCTTCGTCCTGGGGGCGATCGTCTCGCCGACCGATCCGTTGGCAGCGGCCACCATCATGCGCCGGCTCGACGCCCCACGACGCATGGTCAGCAGCATCGAGGGCGAAGGCCTGTTCAACGACGCGACCGCGCTGGTGGCCTACCGGGTCGGGGTCGCAGCGGTCGTCGCCGGGAGCTTCTCACTCGCCGAGGCCAGCCTGCGGTTCTTCCTGGGAGCGGCCGGCGGCGTCGCCATCGGCCTCGCCGTCGGCGTGATCGTCGCCGAGATCCGCAAGCGGATCCCCGACACCGAAACGAGCATCACGATCTCGCTGCTCACCTGCTATGCGGCCTTCGTACCCGCCGACGCGATCGGAGCCTCCGGGGTGCTGGCGACGGTGACGGCCGGCATCTACATGGGCGTCATGGCCGCGCGAATCCTTCCGGCGCGGATCCGGCTGCAGGGCTACATCGTCTGGAACATCCTGGACTACGTCGTCAATGCGGTCCTGTTCGTGTTGGTCGGGCTGCAGCTGCGCGCCGCCGTCGACAACCTGTCCGGATACTCAGCGAGCGCGCTCACCGGCTACGCCCTGGCGGTTACGGGGGTCGTCGTGGGCACCCGGCTGGTCTGGTTCTTCACTATGCCGTACCTGATCCGGATGATCGACCGGCGTCCGGCCCAACGAGAGCGGCGGATCGGCGCGGCCTGGCGTCTGGTGATGGCCTGGAGCGGCATGCGTGGTGCGGTCTCACTCGCGGTGGCCCTGGCACTGCCGTTCACGACTGACTCCGGATCGGCGTTCCCCGACCGGGACCTGATCATCTTCCTGACCTTCGCGGTCATCTTCTTCACCCTCGTCGTGCAGGGTCTGACGCTGCCCACGCTGATCCGATGGTTCGACATCAACGACGGCGGCGCCGACGCGGACGAGGAGGTTCGGGCGCGGCTCCGAGCCACCAAGGCCGCCATCGAGCAGATCGACTCCCTCGCCGACGAGGAATGGACGCGCAACGAAACCGTCGAGCGGATGCGCGCGCTCTACGAGTACCGCAAACGCAGATTCGCCGCTCGCGCCGGCAAGATCGAGGACGACGGATTCGAAGACCGCTCACTTGCGTACCAGCAGATGATGCAGCTCGTCCTCGCCGCGCAGCGCGATGCGCTCATCCACATGCGCAGCGACGGGGACGTGTCGAACGAGGTCATGAACCGGATCCTGCAAGAGCTGGATCTCGAGGAGTCCCGGCTGGAGATCTGAAGCTGGGGGGTCAGTCGATCTCCGGAGCTCGGAACGAAGCCGCCAGCTCAGTACGCGAGCGGAAGCCGCGCTTGCGATACACGCTGCTGAGATGCCGCTCGATCGTCTTGGGGCTCAGGAACAGGGCGGCCGCGATCTCGCGGTTGGACAGGCCCTTGGCGGCATGCAGCGCCATCCGGGTCTCCTGCGAGGTGAGCGGCTCGGTCGCCTGCAGCTCACGCCGACGCGGATTGGCGCCGGTGGCTGCGAACTCGTCGGCGGCTCGGGTCGCCCAGGCGGTCAGGTCCATCGCGACGAAGGCGTCTCGGGCGCGGGTCAGATGCTCACGCGCCTTGACGCGTGCGCCGCACCCGACGATGAGCTCGCGGCCGATCTGGTACGCGTCGCGGACCGCAGCCGTACTCGGCAGGGCCATGCCGCCGCGTCGGCCGCACTCGAGCGAGCGGCACTGCTCACCAGCAACGCGTCGGTCAGGGCGGATCGGCTGGCGGCCGCCGCCGTCGACGCCTTCTTGGCCGGTGACGTCGAGCGGACCCGCGCGCTCGCCGGTCAGGTTCTCGACGGGTCCCGGGTAGCTCAGCAGATCCAACGACGACGCGTCGACCCACTGCAGATCGTCGACGGACACGCACAGCAGCCGGTCCTGCGACAGGCCCAGCAGCAGGCTGTGGAACGCCGCGAAGATCGAGGCCCGGTCGACCGGCGCCGGGTCCGGCGCCGACCGATCGCTCGGCCGTGGATACAGCGGCGGATGCAGCGGAGCCAGCGCGGTCGCATGGGCGCTGAGCAGGTCACGGAGGCGGTCATCGCCGAACCGATGCGCCAGGTCACGAAGCAGCTCGGATGCTACGCCGTACGCCAGCTCGCCGCCGGTCAGCAGTTCGTGGACCAACTCAGAGGTGAGCCTGGTCTTGCCGATGCCCGGCTCACCCTCGACCAGGACTACCCGCCCATTGCCGGCACGAGCGTCGTCCGCGGCCCCGCGCAGCACGCCGAGCTCGATATCCCGATCGATAAGCCGAGCGCTCCGCGCCGCCCGCATACGCCCCGACGATGCCAGGCCGCCTCAGCTGACCGGAGAGGCGAACGTCCCGAATGCGGCACTCGTACGTGCAGGTCAGCGGCTTAGTGCGGCTCGGCTAAGACATCGCGGAACCGAAGATAAGCACTTCGCCAGATTTCCCGGGCGCGTCTTAGCACGAGTCTGAATGGTGTCGGCAAACCGCCGGCTCGGAACACCGGAGGAAATCATGTACACGACCGGCCACCCCAGCATGGCGCTTCAGATGGCTAGGGAGAAGATCGACCAGCAGGTCCGCGACGCCGAGAACCGCCGGATCGCACGTGAGACCCGCCGCATGAACCGGTCGGCGGACGCCAGCGAGCCGGCTCGGCCTCGTCGCCGGTGGATCCGCGCCCGCGTCCGGCCTACCGCAAGCTGACCAACCACTGTCCAGGGGAACGACTATCGGTCCCCTGGCAGTGGCGCGTCCGGGGGCGCGTCCTGCCGCCGCGACCACAAGGTGGCATTGAGGAAGCTCGCCGCCGTGAAGGTTCGGCACAGCACGTAAAGCCAGATCAGCAGCGTAGCCGCCGCGCCGAAGACTCCGTACGTCTCTTGCGACTCACCGAGCTTCGGTGCGAAGTAGAAGACGACGGCCAAGTCCATCAGCTGATATCCCACCCCGACGACCACCGCGCCGGGAAGCAACTCGTACGGATCGGAGACGCGATGCGGAAGCAGCCACATCGCACAGAGCGCGAGCAGCGTCGTCACGATGAACCCGAGGGCCAGACTCAGCAGAGCCGTGGCACCGATCCGGTCCCGCAGCCAGGCGGTCGCAGCCGAGCCCATGAAGGCGACGATGAGTAGTCCGTTCGCGACCGCGATCGCCACCATCGGTCGCCGGATCTTCGGCACCTCCACACGCCAGGCCAAGGCGTAGGAGATGTTCGCCGCCCGCAGCACACCGAGCGTGAACCAGACGAGCGTGATCACGCCGATGATCAGCACGATCACGGCGTTCTTTTCATTGCTCCGGAGCGCCTCGGCGGCAGCCTCCGCAGACGTGGCCCCCAGACCGAAGTCCCGTGCCGCCGATTCGAGCCCGGCCTCGTCGTACTCGCTCCACAGCGAGCCGACCGAGGCGACGATCAGGCCGAACGGGACCAGCCACAGGAAGAACCGAAACGCCACGCCGCCGGCGATGAGTCCGCCGCCCGCGTCGTGCTCGCTCTTCAGCGCCTGGAGAGCAGCCGATCCCGCCGGAATCTCCTCGGCACGCCCGCGCAACTCCGCCAGCCGCGCGGCGACCTCCGCCTTCCGCGCAGCGACCTCCGCCCGTTGCCACGGGCGCCTGCCCTCCACGAAACGAGCCTAATCGCGTCGCCTTCCGCTGTCCGGGGCGTTCGCCTCTGTCCGGCACGTGCGCACCACCGGAAGGCTGGTTGGTCGGTACGTACAGCGACGCGCCGGAGGGAGTCGCTCGCGATGCGAAACGGTCGACGCGGCTACGACGTGGCGCTGCTCACGACAGCCGAGCCCGGCCGCCGCAATCGGCGGACGATCGACGCTCTTCTGCTGGCGTTCGCGGCACTGTGGACCACCGCGGCGGCCGTGATCGCGAGATCTGCTCCCAGTCAGGACGAGGATCTCGCCGACGCGATCGTCACCATCCTGGGGTGGGCCGAGGGCTTCTGGCGCGTCGTTGTCGTCGTCTTTCTCCTGCTCGGGTTGGCCATCGTCCTCGACTGCATCGTCCGGCGCCGCTGGGACCTGGCACGAGATCTCGTCGTCACGTTGCTCGTGCTGGCCGGCTTGGGCACGCTGCTCGGCCAGGCGGTCGGGCCCGACTGGTTGGCCGCCGACGACGATCTTTGGAGTCGATGGGGCTTCCCGGAGTATCGGCTGGCGGTCGTGACGGCGGTGGCCGCGGTCATCGGGCCGGAGCTCGTCGTGGGGGTTCGCCGCCTCCTGTTCTGGCTCCTCGGGCTCGCGGCCGTCGGACTGATCGCCGTCTCCGCAGCGCTCCCGTCCGACGTGCTGGGAGCGCTGGCGCTCGGACTCCTGTCGGCGACGCTGGTCCGGCTGATCTTCGGGTCGGCGGCCGGCATCCCGCTCTCGTCCGAGGTGCGTGAGTCCTTGCACTCACTCGGCGTCGACGTCGACGACCTCCGACTGTCGTTGCAGCAGGAGAGGGGCGCCGCGACGTACGTCGGGCAGGACGACTCCGGACGTCCGCTCAACGTTCGCGTACTCGGCCGCGACGCTCAGGACACGCAGCGAATGGCTCGACGCTGGCGGCTGCTGGCGTATCGCGATCCGGGGCGCAGTGCTCCGATCGGGCGGCTGGAGCAGGTCGAGCACGAGGCACTGGCCACGATGGTGGCGGCCCAGCGGGGTGTACGCGCTCCCGACGTCGTGACGGCGGCGCTGGGACCCAGGGGAGACGCCGCAGTCGTCACCATCCAGCCGGACATCGAGCCGGTGGAGTGTCTGCCCGCTGAGCAAATCACCGACGAGGTTCTTGTCGCCCTGTGGCGGCAGGTCGCGACTCTTCATGCGGCCGGCATCTCGCACGGCCGGCTGAACGCAGGTCGAGTGCTCCTGGTCGAGGGCGGGCCGATGCTGGTGGGATTCTCGGCCGCCACGCTCGGCGCCCCGCAATCGGCCATCGACATCGACGTGGCCGAGCTGCTGGTGTCCTGCACCATCCTGGTCGGGCCCGATCGCGCTCTCCGGTCCGCGATCGACGGGACGGGTGCGGATGCCGTCATCGGATCGCTCCCGTTTCTGCAGCGGGCGGCTCTGACCCCACACACTCGGGATCGCGCCCGCGCCGACGAGGTCGCACTGGACACCCTCCGGGCGCAGGCCGCATCGACGACC